>Ga0308159_1000520_pt1 | contig 85769 bp, 63 predicted proteins | sample PhyCR1_FD_201040 | JGI IMG/M metagenome (GOLD analysis project Ga0308159, IMG submission 201040) | Phyllosphere microbial communities from UC Gill Tract Community Farm, Albany, California, United States - DLSLC.R1 | ecosystem: Host-associated > Plants > Phyllosphere > Unclassified | place: USA...
TGCTCCCGGGAGGACCGCGCTGCAGGCCCCATCCTGGGGCCCAGCGCTTGACGGGCATCCATGCCCGTCACCTCCCTCCGCAAGCCCTGCGCTCGGCCTCCTGAAGTCGCGATCTGCGGCGCCTGGACTACAGCGCACTTAGGAGCAAGAGCAAGAGCAAGAGCAAGAGCAAGAGCAACTGCAGCTGCAGCTGCAGCTGCAGCTGCAGCGTTAACTCAGAGTATGCGGCTTAGCAAACCCTTGCCAACGGAAACAACCGCTTGAAGTTTGTAGTGGTCTGCTCAGCCAACTGTTCATAGCTGACACACCGTAATGAAGCCACATATTCAGCGACTTCCCGCACATATTGAGGCAGGTTAGGTTTACCCCGATAGGGAATCGGCGCCAAATACGGCGAGTCGGTTTCCACCAGAAGCCGATCCGTCGGCACCTGCCGCGCCACCTCCCGCAACGCCTCGGCATTACGGAACGTCACGATCCCCGAAAGCGAGATGTAATACCCAAGATCCAACGCCGCCTTGGCCATTTCCCAGTCTTCGGTAAAGCAGTGCAGAACGCCTGCCTGCGGCAAGTTCGCCTCACGCAACAGCGCCAAGGTATCGGCACGGGCCGCTCGGGTATGGACGATCACCGGTTTTCCCGTCTGCCGCGAAGCTTCCAGGTGCAAGCGAAATGACGCCTGCTGCAGTTCGGCAGCTTCCGGCTCGTAATGGTAATCCAGGCCGGTTTCACCGATCGCCACTACATGGGGATGGGCCAATTCGGTCAACAGCCAGTCCAGGGCAGGCGCTGCACCCGGCGCCAGGTCCAGCGGGTGAACGCCTACCGAGCAATCCACATCGCTGTATTGCTCGGTCAACGCTTTGACTGCGCCTGCATTTTCGGCACTGACACCGATGCACAGAAAGTGCCCGACACCCCGAGCGCGTGCTGCCTTCAAGGCAGCATCGAGCGAACCCCCGTGGGCGCTGAGGTCAAGGCGGTCAAGATGGCAATGGGAATCTACAAGCATGGGTACACACACGGATAAGGATTAAAGTCAGCGCCCAGTTGGCAGTTGTAGCCAATGGGCCAGCAACGATTCGATCAGCAAAGCACGGTTCAGGTTCGCCTTGCTCAACACTTTCTGACGCTGCTCAAGGATCCAGGCCTGAACCTCGAGGACGTTGGCCGGACGGCTCTTTTGCGCAAGGTATTGCACCACCTTGCGCATGTCGGCCATGCCGAGCCCATCATCGTCCTGGGTCAACTGGTAACGCAGGATCAGCTGGGCCCAGTCGAAAAACCAATCGAACAGCAACAACAACGGCACGGCTGTCCAGGCGTCGGCCAACTGGCTGGGCGACTGCTGCTGCTTGAGCAGCTTCTTCACACCGTCGGTCACCAGGGCACGCTGTTCATGCACGCCGTGTTGATGAAGACTCAGGGCCAACAGCGGCGAGCCGGCAGACAAGGTCAACAGATCGTCACGCCGGGCCTCATCAGTCTCCGGCAAGGCGCTGGCCAGCCAGGCATGGCTCTGGGCCTTGGTCGGCTGTGGACAGGTGACCTGCTGGCAACGGCTCTTGATGGTAGGCAGCAAGCGGCTGGGTTGGTGGGTCACCAACAGCAGCACCGTGTCGCCAGAAGGCTCCTCCAGGCTTTTGAGCAGCGCATTGGAGGCGTTCACGTTCATCGATTCGACAGGCTCGATCATGACGACCTTGCGCCCGCCCAACTGCGCGGTCTGAGCGACGAATGCAACCAGTTCACGGACCTGATCCACCTTGATTGGCTTGTCCAGCTCTTCAGGCTCAAGCATGAAGTTGTCAGGGTGACTACCGGCCTTGAGCAAATGGCAGGACTTGCACTGGCCACAAGGCAGCGTGCCATTAGGCCGCTGGCACAGCAGCCGCGCCATCAGACGCTCGGCCAGATCACGCTTGCCTATCCCCTTGGGACCGTGCAGCAGATAGGCATGGGCATGCTGGGCGCGGCCAGCCAGTTGCTCCCATAGCGTCTGCTGCCAAGGATAGGCATCAGCCACGGCAGCGCTCCACGATACCTGGCAGCAATCTGTCCAACGCTTGCTGAACGTTCGCCAGCGACTGCGACGCATCCAGCAACGTATAGCGTTGGGGTGCCGCAGCTGCGCGTTCCAGGTAGGCGCGACGGACCGCCTCGAAAAACGCCTGCCCTTCCTGCTCGAACCGATCCAGCCGCCCTCGCGCTGCGGCGCGGGCCAGGCCTACTTCGACTGGCAGATCAAACACCAACGTCAGGTCAGGGCGAAGGTCGTCCTGCACGAACTGCTCAAGCGTCGCGATACGGTCGACGGGTAAGCTGCGCCCGCCCCCCTGATAGGCGTAAGTTGCATCTGTGAACCGGTCACACAGCACCACCGCCCCACCCGCCAGCGCCGGTCGGATCACCTGTGCAAGGTGTTGAGCGCGTGCAGCGAACACCAACAAAAGCTCGGTATCGGCGTGCATCGCCTCATCGCTCGGCGACAGCAGCAACTCACGAATCTTTTCAGCCAGTGGCGTGCCGCCTGGCTCGCGGGTCAGCACCACGTCCAGCCCTTGCTCGCGCAGCCGGGCAGCCAGGTATTCCCGGTTAGTGCTCTTGCCCGCGCCTTCGGGGCCTTCCAGTGTAATAAACAAGCCGCTCACATACAGTCCTTATTGGGGGGCGTCGGGCGCCGACGGTTCGGTCGCCCGATCGCCATCGACCTTACCCTGTTCAGGCGCAGCGGCCGGAGCAGATGCATCATCCGATGCTCCCGCCTCAGGCGCCTGAGATGAACCGGACGGCGCCACATTGTCCGAGGGGGTTGGCTGCGCGGTGCCGGGGCTTGAGCGGTAATCTGCCCGACGCTTGAGCTGAAACTCGCGCACAGCAGAGTTGTGATCGTCCAGGTCATCGGAAAAGACGTGGCTACCGTCACCGCGCGCGACGAAGTAAAGGCTGGTGCCATCTGCCGGGTTCAACGCCGCATGGATGGCCTCACGGCCGACCATCGCAATAGGTGTCGGCGGCAGCCCAGTCATGGTGTAGGTGTTGTAAGGCGTCGGCTGGCGCAAATCAGCGCGTGTGATGCGGCCGTTGTAACGCTCGCCCATGCCATAGATGACCGTTGGATCGGTCTGCAGCATCATGCCCAGGCGCAGACGGCGGACGAAGACGCCTGCGATCTGCCCGCGTTCCTGTGGAATGCCGGTTTCCTTTTCCACCAGCGAGGCCATGATCAGTGCCTGATAAGGATCACGATAAGGCAGGTCGCGGGCGCGCTCCGCCCACTCGCGCGCCAGCACCTCTTCCAGGCGCATGTAGGCTTGCTGCAACAGTTCCACATCGCTCATGCCGCGCACGAAGCGATAGGTGTCCGGAAAGAAGCGGCCCTCCGGGAACACGCCAGCGTGCCCCAGCTTTTCCATGACTTGGGCATCGGAGAGGCCATCAAGTGTCTGCTTGATCTTTTCGTGCTTGGCCACCGCCGCGCGCACCTGGCGGAACGTCCAGCCTTCGACGAGGGTCAGGTTGTATTGCACCACGTCGGCCCGCTGCCAGGCGTCGAAAAGCTGTTTCACGGTCATGCCGGGGGTCAGGCGATACTCGCCCGTATGCAGCGGCACGCCGGCCATGTTGAAGCGCCAGTACAACCTGAGCCATAGCGCGTCGTCCAACAGCCCCTCTTGTTGCATGCGGTAGAACATGCGATTGGGCGTAGCGCCATTGGGCACATCCAGCAGGCGCTCCTGTGCCACATGCACAGGTTGATCCAACACCGAATGGACCTTCCAGGCCGACCAGCCAAGGGCCAGGCCCATGACGATCAGGCACATTTCCAGCAGCAGCAGGAATTTACGTCTCACGAATTCAGGTTTCCAGTAACGTACGGGCAACGGCCTGCAACGTTCGGGTGAGCGGGCCAGGCAGCCAGTTTAGCGCGCCTGCAGTGCGGACGGGCCAGATGCCGTAAACACTATTGCAAACGAATGCTTCATCAGCCTGTCCGAGCTCATCGAACGCCAGGTCACGCACTTGCACAGGGATATTCATCAGCTTCGCCCGCGCCAGCAGTGCGGCGCGCATCACGCCCGCTACCCCGCAGCGATCAAGCTTGGCAGTAAGAAGCGTGCCTTGCTTGACCAGGAACAAATTGCTGTAGACACCCTCGATCAGCCGGCCCTGACCGTCACGCATCAGACCTTCGGCGTATTCGCCGCCCTGCCATTCGGACCGTGCCAGCACCTGCTCGAGGCGGTTGAGGTGTTTGAGCCCTGCCAGCAAGGGTTGTTCCCCGAGCCGGGTCTGGCACATGAACAGGCGCACGCCCAACTCGGCGTGTTCGGCTGGGTAGATGGGCAACGGGCTGGCTTGCAGGATGCGCCGCGCCACGACGCCAGATGCGGGTGCATACCCGCGCTGGCTGTCACCGCGGGTCAGGATCAGCTTGGCCACGCCCTCACCCAGCTGAGCGGCATAGCGTCTTACTTCATCGGCCACCAGGGCCACGTCGGTGGCGATGGACAGGCGCTGACAGCCCAGTGCCAAACGCGCCATGTGCTCATCCAGCAGCGAGGGCTGCCCCTTGCGTACAGCGAAGGTCTCGAACAGACCATCCCCATACGCCAACCCGCGGTTGTGCAGGTTGATCGCAGCCGCAGGCGTGCCATCGACCCAGCTTTGCATCACTCGGCGAACCGGCGGAACACCAGGGAGCCGTTGGTGCCACCAAAGCCGAACGAATTGGACAGCACGACATCGATCGGCATGCTGCGGGCCTGGTGCGGCACGAAGTCCAGGTCACAGCCTTCGTCCGGCTCATCCAGGTTTATGGTCGGCGGCGCCATCTGGCTGTTGATCGCCAACACACTGAAGATGGCCTCCACCGCACCGGCAGCCCCCAGCAGGTGCCCGGTCATCGACTTGGTGGAGCTCACGGCCAGCTTGTAGGCGTGCTCGCCGAACACGCGCTTGATGGCTGCCACTTCGGCCAAGTCCCCCGCCGGCGTCGAGGTGCCGTGGGCGTTGATGTAGCTGACCTCCTGCGGCTGCACGCCGGCATCGCGCAGGGCATTGACCATGCAACGGGCTGCGCCTTCGCCCGATTCGGGTGGCGACGTCATGTGATAAGCATCACCGCTCATGCCAAACCCTACGAGCTCGGCGTAGATCGTTGCACCCCGTGCCTTGGCGTGCTCAAGTTCTTCGAGCACCAAGGCACCGGCACCGTCGGACAGGACGAAGCCGTCACGGCCTTTGTCCCAGGGGCGACTGGCCCGCGCAGGCTCATCGTTGCGGGTGGAAAGCGCGCGCGATGCGCCAAACCCGCCCATGCCGAGCCCACAGGCGGCCATTTCAGCGCCGCCGGCGATCATGACGTCAGCCTCGCCATGCGCAATGTTGCGCGCAGCCATGCCGATGCAGTGGGTACCGGTGGTGCAGGCGGTGGCGATGGCGTAGTTCGGCCCTTGCAGGCCCAGGTGGATCGACAGGAAGCCGGAGATCATGTTGATGATCGAGCCTGGCACGAAGAACGGCGAGATGCGCCGAGGGCCTGCGTCGTGCAATGTACGGCTGGTCTCCTCGATATTGGTCAAGCCACCGATGCCCGAGCCCATGGCCACGCCTATGCGCTCACGGTTGGCGTCGGTCACTTCCAGGCCGGCGTTGCGCACTGCCTGAAAACCGGCTGCCAAACCGTATTGAATGAACAGATCCAGCTTGCGAGCCTCTTTGGCCGACAAGTACTGTTCAACCTCGAAGCCCTTCACCGAGCCACCAAAACGGGTGGAGTAGGCAGAAAGATCCGTATGCTCGATCGGACCGATGCCACTGCGGCCAGCCAGAATGCCCTGCCAGGTGCTCGGTACATCGGTACCCAGTGGCGACAGCATGCCCATACCGGTGACCACGACGCGTCTACGCGACACAGTACTCTCCTTTTCTAATGACAGAGTTTCTTGCCATTGCATCCAGTTGGACGGAATGAAATGGCAACAAGCTCTCGATGCGGGGCCTGGCAGCCGACACGGCGACAGCCAAAGCTTGCAAAGAAAAAACCGCACGCCAGTCAAGGCAGTGCGGTTTTTCCCGACAAGAAGCGTCGACTACAGCGTCTTAGGCCTGGTGGCTGTTGACGTAGTCGATGGCAGCTTGAACGGTAGTGATCTTCTCGGCTTCTTCGTCAGGAATCTCGGTCTCGAATTCCTCTTCCAGAGCCATCACCAGCTCAACGGTGTCAAGCGAATCGGCACCCAGGTCATCGACGAAGGACTTCTCGTTAGTCACTTCTTCTTCCTTGACGCCCAGTTGCTCGGCGACGATTTTCTTGACGCGTTCTTCGATGGTGCTCATACCTAGTTTTCACTCCTAATGGATATATGTCAGGCAGCTGGCCGGTGGCTAATTTTATAGAAGAACGTCCGCTTTTCAAGCTCAACGCGCCTTCAGCCTAGTCCCACGACCAGCCCCCTGGAATCTGATTGCAGCTTTATAACGGATTTTAGGCTCGCAGTATGACTCTTTTTTTACGAAATCCGTCACATTGAACGGCGATATTACATGTACATCCCGCCATTGACGGGCACGGTTGCGCCCGTCACGTACGCTGCGCCGTCAGAGGCCAGGAACGAAACCACCTTGGCGATTTCATCTGCCTGACCCAGGCGGCCCAGCGGAATCTGGGTCTGCAGGGCTTCGCGCTGCGCTTCTGGCAGCTCGCGGGTCATGTCGGTATCGATGAAACCCGGAGTGACCGAGTTGACGGTGATACCGCGCGAGCCCACTTCACGCGCCAGGGCGCGACTGAAGCCTTCCAGACCGGCCTTGGCCGCAGCATAGTTGGCCTGCCCAGCGTTACCCATGGCGCCGACCACCGAGCCGATGCTGATGATACGGCCCCAGCGCGCCTTGGTCATGCCGCGCAACACGCCCTTGGACAGACGGTAGAGGCTGTTCAGGTTGGTATCGATGACATCGAACCACTCGTCGTCCTTCATGCGCAGCATCAGGTTGTCACGCGTGATACCCGCATTGTTCACCAGAACGGTCGGCGCACCGAACTGCTCGCCGATGGCCGACAGTACCGAATCAACCGATTCGGCGCTGGTCACGTTCAGCTCCATGCCGGTACCGGCAATACCATGTTCCTTCAGGGTCGCGGCAATACGCTCGGCACCCGAGGCCGAGGTCGCAGTACCGATGACGGTGGCGCCTTGGCGACCCAGTTCCAGGGCGATGGCCTGGCCAATGCCACGGCTGGCGCCAGTGACCAGTGCAACTTTACCTTGCAGGCTCATGCAAGCTTCTCCAAATCAGGCCAGTGCCGCACGCGTGGCGGCAACGGCGTCAGGGGTGTTGAGGTTGTAGGTGGTTACGCCATCGGCGCAGCGCTTGTTGAGGCCAGCCAGGACCTTGCCCGGACCGCACTCGACCAGGTGCACCGCACCGTTGGCAGCCAGCGCCTGGACGCACTCGACCCAGCGCACGGGCTGGTACAGCTGGGCCAGCAGATCACGCTTCAGCGCCTCCAGATCGGGTGCGATAGCAGCTGTCACATTCTGCACAACCGGAATCTGTGGCGCCTGCCACTCGATGGCATTGACCGCAGCGGCAAATCGTTCGGCCGCAGGTTTCATCAGCGCGCAGTGCGACGGTACGCTGACTGCCAGCGGCAAGGCGCGCTTGGCGCCTTTTGCCTTGCACAGCTCCATGGCCCGGTCCACGGCGGCCTTGTTACCGGCGATCACCACCTGGCCCGGCGAATTGAAATTGACCGCGCTGACGACTTCGTCTTCAGCCGCTTCGGTGCAGATCTGTACCACGACGGCGTCGTCCAGCCCCAGGATTGCGGCCATGGCACCGTGCCCGGCAGGCACGGCTTCCTGCATCAACTGGCCGCGGCGCTCGACCAGGCGAACGGCGTCCTTGAGGCTAATGCTGCCCGCTGCGACCAGGGCACTGTACTCACCCAGGCTATGACCCGAGACGAATGCAGGCTTGGCGCCGCCCTCCTCAAGCCACAGGCGCCATAGCGCAATGGAGGCGGTCAGAATGGCCGGCTGCGTTTTATCGGTCTGATCGAGTTGCTCTTGCGGACCTTCCTGAACCAGTTTCCAAAGGTCGTAACCCAGCGCCTCGGAAGCTTCCTTGAAGGTCTCGATGATCACCGGCTTCTGCGCGCCGAGCTCGGCGAGCATGCCCAGCGACTGGGAACCTTGACCTGGAAAGACGAATGCGAGAGATGCAGACATTGAACAAGCCCTTATGATCTTGTCGTTGGATAGAGGCGCCTGGCGCATGCCGGGCGCAGAATCTGAACATTTGGATGAAGACCGAAACCGTGCGGTCACATTTAAGCATTTCGTCGGCAAGACCGCTAAGCGCGGGCTCGCATCACACTACGTGAGCAAATCCTCCAGGCGACCATGGAGGCGCTTTGGCAGATTCTCCTGAATTTCGATCAGGGCGCGCTGGATTGCACTCTGAAAACCCTCCACGCCTGCCGCGCCGTGGCTTTTGACGACGATGCCCTGCAACCCCAGAAAGCTGGCACCGTTGTGCCGTGCCGGGGCCAGATCAGCCTGCACACGTTTGAGCAGCGGCATGGCCACAGCGCCCGCCAGGCGCGACAAAAGTCCGCGCCTGAAGGCCTGCTCGATACGCTGCGCAATCATGGTGGCCAACCCTTCGCTGGACTTGAGCAGGATATTGCCAACGAAACCGTCGCAGACCACCACGTCCGCTGCCCCTTCGTACAAGCCGTCACCTTCGATGAAACCGACGTAATTGAGGCCGCGAGCCCCTTGCAACAGGTTTGCCGCCAGCCTGACCTGCTGATTACCCTTTATGTCTTCGGTGCCCACGTTCAGCAGTGCCACTCGCGGGCGCTGCACGCCCAGCGACTGCGCCGCCACCGACCCCATCACCGCAAACTGGTAAAGCTGCTCGGCCGTGCAGTCGACATTGGCGCCAAGGTCAAGCAGCTGGCAGTAGCCGGTGCGTGTCGGGATGGCGGCTACCATGGCTGGACGATCGATGCCTGGCAGCGTCTTGAGCACGCCACGAGACAGCGCCATCAGGGCCCCGGTATTACCGGCGCTGACACAGGCCTGGGCCTTGCCGTCACGCACCAGCTCCAAGGCAACACGCATGGATGAATCCGGTTTGCCGCGCAATGCCTGTGAAGGCCGCTCGTCCATACCGATCACTTCTGCGGCACCGAGAATGTGCAGGCGCGCGCGATCGGCAGCTGAATAGCCGCTGACAAGTTCTTCCAAGAGGGAGGGTTGACCGACGAGGGTCAGGTGAAGCGAGGGGGTAGCCGACAGGCAGGCGATGCTAGCCTGGACAATGCTGCGGGGACCGAAGTCCCCGCCCATTGCGTCGATCGCGATGATCTGAGCGGACAAGGATTACTCGTCAGCGCCCTTATCGATCACTTTGCGACCACGGTATACGCCTTCTGGCGAAACGTGGTGGCGCAGGTGCACTTCGCCGGTGGACTTCTCTACCGACAGCGCGTTTTCCGACAGGGCATCGTGCGAACGACGCATGTCACGGGCAGAGCGGGATTTTTTGTTCTGCTGAACAGCCATAATTGATTAACTCCTAAACGTTTGGGTCACGCTTTAACTGCGCCAAAACACTGAACGGGTTGGACCGCGATACCTCGTCCTTGCTCGAGTCGGGCTCGTCTGCGCCCGCCGGCTGCTGGCATTCTTCCGGATGATGAGCAGGCACGATGGGCAAGGCGAGCAACAGCTCTTCCTCGATCAGCGCCTGCAGATCCAATGGATCTTCGCCCAGTTCCAGCACGTCATAGCCTTTCGGCAACGACTGGGTATTCGCACCCTCCTTCACCACGGCGTAGGTACACTCGCTGTGGATCGGCAGGGTGACCAGCTCAAGACAACGCTGGCAAACCATCTTGACCTCGACATCCAGCTCGCTGTGGATAACCACAGTGTGCTGTTCGTCTCGTTCAAAATCGAACTTCGCCTGCACCGTACCGACATTGTCGGAAAGCGGGTCGCAGAGTCTTTCCAAATCAGCGAGTGGTAGCGAACCGCTAAGGGTTACGCCACGATCAGCCAATTTGCGCGGGTCAACGTGAGGTGGAATCGGGTCATTCAACATAGGCGCAGCATTCTAGGGATGCCCCCCGTCCCTGTCAAAGGAATTTGGTGGCATCGTGCGTGATAGGATGGGTTCAACCGAATCAGGAGCTTACCATGCTTGCACTGTTACTGGCGTCCAGTTCCCTTTATCGCCGCGAACTGCTTGCGCGCCTGCGCCTTCCGTTCACCTGGGCAAGCCCTGACATAGACGAAACGCGCCAGCCGCAAGAGCCTGCAATCGACCTGGTCCAGCGCCTGGCCATGCAAAAAGCCCAAGCCCTTGCGGGCAGCCACCCAAACCACCTGATCATCGGCTCGGATCAGGTCGCGGTGCTAGGCGAGCACATTCTGGGCAAGCCCCACACAGTCGAGCGAGCCTGCGAACAGCTGCTCGCCTGCAGTGGCCAGCAGGTAACGTTCCTTACCGCACTGGCGCTGCTCAACAGCGCCACCGGGCAGTGCCAGGTGGACTGCGTGCCGTTCACCGTGAAGCTGCGGACGCTGGACCGAGAGCGTATCGAACGCTACGTGGCAGCGGAAATGCCCCTCGATTGCGCCGGTAGTTTCAAGGCCGAAGGGCTTGGCGTGAGTTTGTTCGAAAGCACCGAGGGGTGCGATGCGACCAGCCTGGTGGGGCTCCCACTGATACGGCTCGTCGACATGCTGGCCCTGGAGGGAGTGCGCGTACCATAGCCAAACCGGGGGTCGTGCACCGACCCCCTAGAGGCGACTGGGCTTAACGCAATTGCGGGCCCTGGAAACCCATCCACATGGCCAGGCGCTCTGCCACGCTGGCGCCCATGCGCTTGGAGAAACGATCCAGTGGCGATTCCTGCACGGTGAAATCCACCAGATCCTTTTCGCCCACCACCTCACGCGCCACATAGCTGGCACTGCCCAGGCCATCGATCAGGCCAAGCGCCTTGGCCTGCTCGCCGGACCAGACCAGGCCGCTGAACAGCGCCGGGTGATCCTTGTCCTTGAGTCGCTCGCCCCGCCCCTGCTTGACCATGGCGATGAACTGGTTGTGGGTGGTGTCCAGCACGCCCTGCCAGAACTGAGTCTCCTCAGGTTTCTGCGGTGAGAAGGGATCGAGAAACGCCTTGTGCTCACCGGACGTGTAGAGCCGGCGCTCCACGCCAAGCTTGTCCATGGCGCCAACGAAACCATAGCCCGCAGCCGTCACGCCAATCGACCCGACCAGACTGGCCTTGTCGGCATAGATCTCATCAGCGGCACTGGCGATGTAATAGGCTCCCGACGCACCCAGGTCGGTGATGACGGCGTACAGCTTGATGCCAGGGTGCTCGGCACGCAGGCGGCGAATCTCGTCATACACATAGCCTGCCTGCACGGGGCTGCCGCCCGGGCTGTTGATGCGCAGGACCACCGCCTTGGTCTTGCTGTCCTTGAAGGCATCGCGCAGGCCCTTGACGATGTTGTCGGCACTGGCAGCCTCCTGGTCGGCGATGACCCCGCGTACCTCCACCAAGGCTGTATGACTGGCACCGCCCGAGGCAGCCTTGTCCATGTCGGCCCAGGGCAGGAACAGCGCCAGGATGGCGAAGAGATAGATGAACGTCAGCAGCTTGAAAAAGATACCCCAGCGTCGCGACCGGCGCTGTTCCTGGATCCCCGCCAGCAAGGTCTTTTCCAGCAGCTTCCAACTTTTGCGCTCCTCGCGCTCCTCGGGCTCGGCCTCGGGGGCCTTCCATTCGCCTGCCATGCTCACCTACCTCGAAAATGAACCTGCGGAACCGGACAGCCACTCGCGCAGCTGGCCAAAGTGATCGATACAAACCTGCGGCCCGAACTCGGCCAGCGCCTGGAGCGACATTGCGCCATAACCCACGGCGACGCAGTGCATCCCCGCGTTACTGGCCATCTGCAGATCGAACGCAGAATCTCCGACCATCAGCGCATGACCCGGTTCGACGCCGCAATGGTCGAGTATTTGTTCGAGCATCAGTGGGTGGGGCTTGCCGCGCGTCTCATCGGCCGCACGCGTGATATCGAAAAACCGCTCAAGGCCGTTGGCCTTGAGCACCCTGTCAAGACCGCGGCGCGCCTTGCCGGTAGCCACCGCCATTCGATAGCCCTCGGCGCGAAAGGCCGCCAGCGATTCGACGACGCCGTCGAACAGCGGCGAAGGCTGTTGATCGAGCGCCGTGTAGACATCGGCATAGTGCTGACGAAAGCGCTCTACCTGCTCAGGTGTCAGACGCGGATAAAGGGTGTGGATCGCCTCGGCCAGCGACAGCCCGATGATCCCCTTGATGGCCTGTTCCTGACTGGGCGCGTGGCCGGCGCGCTCGGCAGCAACCTGCATGGCCTCGACGATGCGCCCGACGGAGTCGGCCAAGGTGCCGTCCCAGTCGAAGATCAGCAGCGCGTAGTCACGGCGCACTCAAACGCTCCACGGTCTTGGCCCACATTTCATCCACGGGCGCCTCCAACTTGAGCTCCCCACCATCCGGAAGCGGCACCGTCAGCGCATACGCGTGCAGGAAAAGACGCTTGCCGCCCAGCTCGCGGATTTCGCGACTGAAATCTTCGTCGCCATACTTGCTGTCGCCTGCGATCATGTGCCCGGCATGCAGGGCATGCACGCGAATCTGGTGGGTACGGCCCGTGATCGGGCGCGCCTCCACGAGGGTGGCGAAGTCGCCGAAGCGGCGCAGTACACGGAACAGGGTCAGCGCCTCCTTGCCTTCGTCGTTGACTTCGACCATGCGCTCGCCTGAGCGCAGGTTGCTCTTGAGCAGCGGTGCATTGACTTGTTTCTTCGCGGTTGGCCAGTGACCGCGCACCAGGGCCATGTAGCGTTTGTCCACGCCATCCCCGCGCAGCGCAGCATGCAGATGGCGCAGCATGCTGCGCTTCTTGGCGATCATCAGCAGGCCAGAGGTGTCCCGGTCCAGGCGATGCACCAGCTCCAGCTCCTTGGCATCAGGGCGCAACTGACGCAGCGCCTCGATCACCCCAAAACTCAGCCCGCTACCGCCATGCACGGCGATCCCGGCAGGCTTGTTCATCACGATCAACGCCTTGTCTTCGTGAACGATGGCGGCTTCGAGCCGCTGCAGCAGCCCCTGAGCCACCGGCGCCGGCTCGTCGCGCTCAGGCAGTCGCACGGGCGGCACCCGCACGATGTCGCCCGCCTGGATCTTGTACTCGGGCTTGACCCGACCTTTGTTCACTCGCACCTCGCCCTTGCGCAGGATGCGATAGACCAAGGTCTTGGGCACACCCTTGAGGGCTGTGATGAGAAAGTTGTCGATACGCTGGCCGGCAAGTTCCGGCGCGACTTCAATCAGCTGGACGCCGGAAGTCGGAGAGGTATTGGTTGTCATGGCGCAATCATACAATTTTTATGGAATTGAAGCACTTAATCATTGCTGCTATAGTCGCGAACGCCGCCATAAGCGGCAGGCCAGTGGAATCAGGCTGTGCGCCAGTCACTGACCTACGCAATTCTCCAGGACGCGAGGCCGTCCTACGGGGGTTCGCCAGTTTACCGAATTGCCTGGAATCGCCACCAGCGCCGTGTAGAGAAGACCGAAAATAAACGACAAGTGCGGTGTCAAACCTGCTTACACGCTTCTTTTCGCAGTACCTCTGCCCGCCCGTCGCTTCCACGCAACCCATGGCGAATGCCTCGGAAATACCTGCCTTGGACATGAATGGCGCCAGCGCAGAATCGCGCTGGCGAAAAATGCAACCCGTTGCGGATTCAGCGCGCGGCAGCACCCGAATTATCAGGGATACGTGCAGGGTGGAGATGCACAGCCCTCGGACCGTGTAGCACCGCGTCCGGCCACCAGCCCCATCATACGGCTGGCGAGCGGATAAGGTCCTGAACAGATGCCCCTGGGCGTCCACGGCTGAAGGTTGATTCCTCCTCCTGACTGAGTGCACCAGGCCCGCTTGGTTGATTCGGATAACAATTCGAAGCCTCCGGGGCCTTGTTGGCACCGCAGCAAAACAGGACGCGTCGTCGCGACAACGGCAGGCTGGGCAACCGGCTGGTGCCGAACGTCGCTCGACACGGGGGTGGTTAACCACCCTTTGCGCACCTTGGCACCGACCATGAGACGTCGTGTGTGCCGAACGCCGTTTCCGGCAGCCCGGAAACCGACGGTACAACATGAAAAGAATGCTGATTAACGCCACTCAACCCGAAGAGTTGCGCGTAGCCCTGGTGGACGGCCAACGCCTCTACGACCTGGACATCGAGTCCGGTGCACGTGAGCAGAAAAAGGCCAACATCTACAAAGGCAAGATCACTCGCATCGAACCTAGCCTCGAAGCCGCCTTCGTCGACTTCGGTTCCGAACGTCACGGCTTCCTGCCGCTGAAAGAAATCTCCCGCGAATACTTCAAGAAGGCCCCTGAAGGCCGCGTCAACATCAAGGAAGTGCTCAGCGAAGGCCAGGAAGTCATCGTCCAGGTCGAGAAGGAAGAGCGCGGCAACAAAGGCGCCGCCCTCACCACCTTCATCAGCCTGGCCGGCCGCTACCTGGTGTTGATGCCCAACAACCCACGCGCCGGCGGCATTTCCCGTCGCATCGAAGGTGAAGAGCGCAACGAGTTGCGCGAAGCGCTCAATGGCCTGACCGTACCAGGCGACATGGGCCTGATCGTTCGCACCGCCGGCCTTGGCCGCAGCAGCGAAGAGATGCAGTGGGACCTGGACTACCTGCTGCAACTGTGGACCGCCATCAAGGAAGCCTCGCTGGACCGCGCCGCGCCGTTCCTGATCTATCAGGAAAGCAACGTCATCATCCGCGCCATCCGCGACTACCTGCGCCAGGACATCGGCGAAGTGCTGATCGACAGCATCGATGCCCAGGAAGAAGCCCTGACCTTCATTCGCCAGGTCATGCCGCAGTACGCCAGCAAGGTCAAACTGTACGAAGACAGCGTCCCGCTGTTCAACCGCTTCCAGATCGAGAGCCAGATCGAAACCGCGTTCCAGCGCGTGGTCGAGCTGCCATCGGGCGGTTCGATCGTGATCGACCCGACCGAAGCGCTGGTGTCCATCGACATCAACTCGGCACGCGCCACCAAGGGCAGCGACATCGAGGAAACCGCGCTGCAGACCAACCTGGAAGCGGCCGAGGAAATCGCCCGCCAGCTGCGCCTGCGTGACATCGGCGGCCTGATCGTGATCGACTTCATCGACATGACCCCTGCCAAGAACCAGCGCGCCGTGGAAGAGCGCGTGCGTGAATGCCTCGAGGCCGACCGCGCTCGCGTGCAGGTTGGCCGCATCTCGCGCTTCGGCCTGCTGGAAATGTCCCGTCAGCGCCTGCGTCCGTCGCTGGGCGAAAGCAGCGGCATCGTCTGCCCGCGCTGCTCGGGCACCGGCATCATCCGTGACGTGGAATCGCTGTCGCTGGCTATCCTGCGCCTGATCGAAGAAGAGGCCCTGAAGGATCGCACTGCCGAAGTCCGTGCCCAGGTGCCGATCCCGGTGGCCGCCTTCCTGCTCAACGAGAAGCGCAATTCCATCACCAAGATCGAGCTGCGTACCCGTGCACGCATCATCATCTTGCCGAACGATCACCTGGAAACCCCACACTTCGAAGTCCAGCGCCTGCGCGACGACAACCCTGAAGTACTGAACAACCAGTCCAGCTACGAAATCGCCGCCAGCGAGACCGAAGAAGCGCCACAGCCGACCGCCACCCGCACCCTGGTTCGCCAGGAAGCCGCTGTGAAAACCGCCCCGGCCCGTGCGAACGCACCTGTGCCTGCCACCGAGCAGCCACAACCTGCGCCAGCCGCCGCCCCTGCCCCAAGCGCCCCGGAGCCCAGCCTGTTCAAGGGCTTGGTGAAGTCGCTGGTGAGCCTGTTCGCTGGCAAGGAAGAACCTGCTGCCGCGCCTGTCGCCCCTGCCGCTGAAAAGCCGACTACCGAGCGCAGCCCGCGCAACGAGGAACGTCGTAACGGACGCCAGCAGAGCCGTAACCGTAACGGTCGTCGTGACGAAGAGCGCAAGCCGCGTGAAGAGCGTGCCGAGCGCGCCCCGCGCGAGGAACGCCAGCCACGCGAGGAGCGTGCTGTGCGTGAAGAACGTGCACCACGAGAAGAACGTGCCCCGCGCGAAGAGCGTGCACCACGCCAGTCGCGCGAGGACCGTCGCGGCAACCGTGGCGAAGAGCGCGTGCGTGAACTGCGCGAGCCGTTGGACGCTACACCGCCAGCAGAACGCGAGGAGCGTCAGCCGCGTGAAGAGCGCGTAGCCCGCGAAGAACGTGCTCCACGTGAAGATCGCGCGCCTCGCGAAGAACGTGCTCCGCGTGAAGAGCGCGCACCTCGGGAAGAGCGTGCTCCGCGTGAAGAGCGCGCCCCACGTGAAGAGCGCGCACCTCGCGAAGAGCGTGCTCCGCGTGAAGATCAGGCGCCTCGTGAAGAGCGTGCAGCCCGGGAAGAACGCGCCCCGCGCCAACCTCGTGAAGAACGTCAGCCACGCACGACCGAGGAAGCAGCAGAACACGCCGCCGAGCTGGCCGAAGAGCAACTGCCGAACGAAGAGCAACTGCAGGATGAGCAGGACGGCAACGATGGCGAGCGTCCGCGCCGCCGCTCGCGTGGCCAGCGTCGCCGCAGCAACCGTCGCGAGCGCCAGCGCAACGCCAATGGTGAGTTGATCGACGGTGAAGAAGAAGGCAGCGAAGAGCAGCCTCAACAGCGCCAGGCCACCGAGCTGGGCGCAGAGTTGGCCGCAGGCGTCGCGGTGACCGCTGCGGTTGCGACCAGCAACATCAGCACCGACGCCGAGGCCCAGGCCAATCAGCAGGCCGAGCGCGCTACCGCCGAAGTCGCCGCTGTTGCCCCAACCGACAGCAGCGAAGTCGCCCAACCGGTCGAGCAGGCTGACGCTGTGGCCCAAGCAGAAGCGGCCGCCGTGGCCCCGGCGGTCGAGCAGCCAGTCAGCGAGCCAGCGCCGTTTGTCGAGGCCTCGGCCGAGCCAGTGGTTGAGGTTGTCCCGCAGCCGGCAATTGAACAAGCCTCCGTTGCTGAGCCAGCCGCGGCCACCGAAACTGCAGCCGTTGAAGCCCCGGCAGACGTTCAGGCACCTGAAGCGCCAGTCACTGAAGTACCCGCAGAAGCCCCGGCTATCGAAGCCGGCGAAATCGAGCAGGCACCTTCCGTGATCGAGGTTGCCCCGGTAGCCGAACAGCCCGCCCCGGCGGTCGAGGCCCAGCCAGAGGTGGCCGAGCCAGAGGTTGTGGCCGAGCCTGAAACGGCCGCGCCTGAGGCTGAGCCAGCAGCCGCCGCAGCCGCCGTGGCAGAGCCTGCCACCGTCATGCTGTCCAACGGCCGCGCACCAAACGATCCACGTGAAGTGCGTCGCCGCAAGCGTGAAGCTGAGGCTGCCGCCAAAGCCGCCCAGGCTACCGCCGCTACCGACGCGCCAACGCCAGAGACCGCCGACGAGCAAAAAACCCACCAGGGTTGATAGCCAAGGCTGAATGAAAAAGCCCCGCCAGTGCGAACTGGCGGGGCTTTTTCTTGGCCGGGCGTTTACCCTTATGGACGGACACGGCGCCTGGACGACGCTGTAGGCAGCATCAATAAAGATTGGGCTCCATCTCAAGCTCAACCCCGAACCGCTCCAGGATGTCGGCCTGGATTCGCCGCGCCAGAGCGTGCATTTGCGCCCCGCTCGCCTGGCCATGGTTGACCAGCACCAGCGACTGCAGGCGATGCACCCCGGCATCGCCTTCGCGATAGCCCTTCCAGCCCGCCCGCTCGATCAGCCAGCCCGCTGCCAGCTTCACTTGGCCATCGGCCTGAGGGTAGGCAATGACATCTGGATGCTGCGCACGAATGCGCTCAACCACCTGCGCCGCGACTACGGGGTTCTTGAAGAAACTCCCGGCATTACCCAGCTCGGCCGGATCAGGCAATTTCTCACGACGAATACTGCAGATAGCATCACTGATGGCCTGCGCAGTGAGCACGGTGCTGCCCTGCTCGGCCAGGCGCTGACGCACCGGGCCGTAGTCCAAGCGCGCCTGCAAGGTGCGACTCAAGGCGAAACGCACACGCAGTATCAGCCAGCGACCAGGGTTACGCTTGAACAGGCTGTCACGGTAGCCGAACGCACAGTCGGTCAAGGCGAAGTCACGGACTTCACCCGTCTTGCGGTCCAGCGCGGTCAAGCCAGCGAAGACATCCTTGATCTCGACGCCATAAGCGCCCACGTTCTGCATGGGTGCAGCGCCTACTGTGCCGGGAATCAGGCTGAGGTTCTCCAACCCGCAAAACCCCTGCGCGAGCGTCCACTGCACAAACGGGTGCCAGGCCTCACCCGCCTCGGCCTCGACCACAACGTGTTCGCCATCGTCAGTGAGCACGCGACGACCCTGGGTTGCGACGTGCAGCACCAGGGCATCGACATCACGGGTCAGCAGCAGGTTGCTGCCCCCACCGATCACCAGCACCGGTACACCCTGCTGCTGCGCACCGTCCAGCGCCTGACGCACCTGCAGGTCGTCTTTGGCCTGGATGAAATAGCGCGCTTTCACGTCGATGCCAAAGGTGTTGTACGGCTTGAGCGAGACCTGCTCCTGCCAATGCTCGGTCATAACCGCCCCTTGATTTCCACGACCAGCGCTTGGCAGGCGGTTTCGATCAGGTCGAGCACCTGCTCGAAGCCGTCGGCACCGCCATAGTACGGGTCTGGCACTTCATCGAGCGCAGAACCGTAGCGGCGCAAAAACAGGTCGAGCTCACCCACTGCCGTGGACGGGCGCAGGGCACGCAGATCGCGCAGGTTGCTCTGATCCATCGCCAGGATCAGGTCGTACTCGGCGAAGTGCGCCACCTTGACCTGCTGGGCACGCTGCTTCGACAGGTCGTAGCCACGTGCCAGCGCGGCCTTGAGGGTGCGGCTATCGGGCACCTTGCCAACGTGCCAGTCGCCCGTACCGGCCGAGGCTACCTGCACCTGATCGGCAAGCCCTGCGGCCTGCAGTTGATGACGCAGCACGCCTTCGGCAGTAGGCGAGCGGCAGATGTTGCCCAGGCACACGAACAGAACGCGCATCAGGCCTCCAGCAAGCGCCGTACGCGCTCCAGGTCTTCAGGGGTGTCCACGCCCACGGCGGGGGCCTCGATGGCATCTTCAACATGAATACGCACGCCGTGCCACAACGCACGCAGCTGCTCCAGCGCCTCGGTCTGCTCCAGCCAGCATGGGCCCCAGCCGACGAAATCATGGAGGAAACCAACCCGATAGGCATACATGCCGATATGGCGACGGTAAGGCACACCGGGTGGCAGATCCTGGCCTTTGGCAAACGCATCGCGGGCCCACGGCAGCGGCGCACGGCTAAAGCTCAGGGCCAGGCCGTTCTTGTCGCTCACCACCTTGACTGCGTTGGGGTTGAACACCGCTTGCGGTTCGTGGATCAGCTCGGCCAAGGTCGCAATACCGGCTTGCGGGTTAGCCGCCAGGTTGGCGGCCACCTGGTCGATGATCACTGGCGGAATCAGCGGCTCGTCACCCTGTACGTTGACCACGATGGCGTCGCTGGGCAGACCGAGCTGCACGGCCACCTCGGCCAGTCGGTCAGTGCCGGATTCATGGTCGACGCGGGTCATCAGCACTTCGGCGCCAAATGCCTGGCAAGCTTCGTAAATGCCGGCATCGTCGGTTGCGATGACGACACGGCTGGCGGCACTTCGGCGCGCCTGTTCCCACACGTGTTGCACCATTGGCTTGCCGGCGATGGGCAGCAGGGGCTTGCCTGGCAAGCGCGTGGAGCGCAGGCGGGCTGGAATGACGACAGTGAAATCCAGGCTCATTTGTCCAGGCGCTCATCATCGGTCAGGGTACGTGCCTCGCTTTCCAGCATGACCGGGATACCGTCGCGAATGGGATAGGCAAGGCCGGCGCCCTTGCTGATCAGCTCGGTCTTGTCGGCGCTGAGCTTGAGCGGGCCCTTGGTGATTGGGCAGGCCAGGATATCGAGCAGTTTGGTGTCCATAAAAGGCTTCCTTTGGCCAGATGGCCGACATTGAAAACGGGATCAGGGCTTGGGTAGCAAACGTTGCAACTGCAGGTCGAACCAAGTGCCAAATGCCGGCGTGGGTTGGGCTTCCACAGCCAGGTACCACCAGTTCTCGGCCGCGAAAGAGCGGCACTTCACCGCATCCTTCTCGGTCATGACCAGCGGCAGTGGCGGTGTGAAGGCAAGGTTCTGGGCACTGAATTGTGCGTGGTCGGCAAAGGGGTGCGGCAGCGGCTGCCAGCCTAGCCCTTGCAAAGTATTGAAGAAACGCTGCGGATTACCGATGCCGGCCACTGCATGCAGGCGCTGGCCGGCGGAAAAATGGTCGAGTGCCCGGCGCTCGCCCGTGCGCAGGTTGACCAATGCGCTGGGCTGCAGGCGAAAACCAAAGCCTTCGGCAGTGTCTTGCTCCGCGCCATTGAACAGGATCGCGTCGGCCGCCTTCAGGCGCTCGACAGGCTCGCGCAAGGGGCCGGCCGGCAGGCATCGGCGGTTGCCCAGGCCGCGAGCGGCGTCGATCAAGACCAATTCCAGGTCTCGCGCCAGGCGGTAGTGCTGCATGCCGTCGTCACACAGGATCAGGTCCAGGTTTTCGCTGGCCAGCAGGGCCTGCACCGCACGGGCGCGGTCCGGGTCGATCATCAGCGGCACACCGGTACGCTGCACGATCAGCAGCGGCTCGTCGCCCGCCTGCTCGGCAGCCTGATCGGCCGTGACCCGCCAAGGCAACTGCGGCGGCTTGGCGCCATAGCCACGGCTGACCACCCCTACCCTCAAGCGCCGCTGGCGGCAGTGCTCGATCAGCCAGAGAATCATGGGGGTCTTGCCCGTACCGCCGACGGTGATGTTTCCCACCACGATGACGGGCACCGGGGCGCGGTAGCTGGCCCGCTGGTCGTTGAGAAAACGCCTGCGCTTGCGTTTGACCACCCAGCGGTACAGCGCTTCCAGCGGACGCAGCAACGCCAGTGCAGGATGGCCGGTGTACCAGGCAGCAAGCAGGCGATCGGCTAGTGTCATCAGGGTGTGCTCTGGGCCGCCTCGACGGTGGTCATGCGCAACTGGCTGAAGCCGAGCTTGCCGGCGGCATCCATTGCGGTGACCACAGCCTGGTGCGGGGTCTTGCCGTCGGCACTGATGGCCAGGGGCAGTGTGTTGTCGCCACCTGATTCACGCTCGATGGCCTCGCTGAGGGTGGCCAGGTCGCTCTTGGGCAGCAGGTGGTTATTCACTGAATACACCCCTTCGGCACTGATGGTGATCTCTACCAACTTGCCCTCATCGCCCGGTGCCCGCTCGGCGCTGGCCGCTTCGGGCAACTGGACGCGCAGCTGGGTTTCGCGAGTGAACGTGGTGGTGACCACGAAGAACAGCAACAACACGAACACCACGTCGATCAACGACGCGAGGTTGATGTCGATGTTCTCGCGCTGGCGATTGCGCCGAAACTTCACGCCTTGCCTCCCGCCACTTCCACCTCGCGGTCCCCCTGAATCACTTCCACCAGTTTGATCGCCTCCTGCTCCATGCCCACCACCAGCTCATCGATGCGGCGCAGCAGGAAGCGGTGGAAGAACACCGCCGGGATACCGACCATCAGCCCGGCTGCGGTGGTTACCAGGGCCTTTGAAATACCGCCCGCCAGCACCGAGGCGTTGGCGGCCATCTGCGACCCCATGAACGCGCTGAAGATGTCGATCATGCCCAGCACGGTGCCCAGCAGGCCCAGCAGCGGCGCCATGGCGGCAATGGTGCCCAGCGTGCTGATGTAGCGCTCCAGCTCGTGGATGACGCGCGAGGCGGCTTCCTCGATGCACTCTTTCATGATTTCGCGACCATGACGCGAGTTGGCCAGCCCTGCCGCGAGGATCTCCCCCAGGGGCGAGTCGGCACGCAGGGCCTTGAGCTTGTCACTGGTCAGTTGCTTGTCCTTGATCCACATCCACACCTGGCCCAGCAGGTGAGGCGGACTGACGCGACTGGCGCGCAGGGTCCACAGGCGCTCGACGACGATAGCCATGGCGGCGATGGAACTCAGAATGATCGGCAGCATCATCCAACCGCCTGACTTGACCAATTCCCACACAGTAGAAGCCCTCTGGAAAAGGTCGCCACTTTACCATAGGCGCGCCAGGGGCTCATCAGCATTAACCACCCCTGGCGTCACGCCAGAACCGACGCTGGCTGCGCATACCCTCGACCTTTCCTTGCACACCGAGCACCAGATGCAACGCCCCCTCCACCGCCGTGTCGTGAAGGGTCATGCCATGCCTGCGATAGCGTTCGACCACCTGTGCATGGGGATGCCCGAAGCTGTTGTTGCGCCCGCGGGATATCAGTACCCCACGCGGGGCTGCAGCGCGGATGAAGGCTTCGCTCGACGAACTGCGGCTGCCGTGGTGAGGCGACTGCAGCCAGTCGATGCGTGGTGAGTCCATGGCAGCCAGCCACGCACGTTCGGCCCCCGCCTCCATGTCCCCGGCCAGCAGCAAACGCTCGCCCGACGCCTCGACCAGCAACACGCAGGAGCGGTCATTGCTGGTGCGCGCATCCGCCCAGCGCCACAGGGAAAAGCGCACGCCGTCCCACTCCCACTGCTCGCCACTGACGCAAGGCTGTAACTGAACCGCTTCCAGCGGCTCACCGCCAATCGCCCGCCTGATCGGCAGCCCGCGCCCGATTGCACCTGCACCGCCGGCGTGATCGGCATGGGCGTGACTGACCACCAGCAGATCCAGGCTGTCGACCCCCAACTTGCGCAAGGTGGGCAACACGACCCGTTCACCCAGATCGCTTTCACCCCTGGCTGGACCTGCGTCATACAGCAGACTGTGCTGCCGGGTACGCAGCAACACCGCCAAGCCTTGGCCCACGTCCAGCTGCCACACCTCGACTTGGCCATCCGGGACAGGCTCGCGAGGTGCCCAGAGCGCCACGAGCATCACCGCACCCAACCCACGCAGCGGCACACCCCGTGGCAGCAACAGCAGCAGTGCACCCAGGCAGACCAGCAGCCAGGCCCACAACGGCAATGCGGGAGGCACCCATGCCGGGCGCTGCTGGGCGACCAGCGCCAAGGCGCGAAACAAGATATCCAGCAGGCCGCCTGCCAGCCACAGCAAGGCCTCACCTGCGCTTCCCAAGGGCAGCAACAAGGTGCCCAATAGCGCCAGCGGCAATACCGCCAAGCTCACCCACGGCACCGCCACCAGGTTGGCCAGCGGGGCACTCAGGCTCACCGGCAAGCCCACCGCCAGCAGCACTGGGAGCAGCCCGACGGCGATGACCCACTGCGCTCGCGTCCAGGCCTGCCAGGGTTGCCAAGCCCCTAGCCGGGCACTGAAGGTGTAGATGAGCGTGGCCACGGCGCCGAATGACAACCAGAAACCTGGAAGCAGCGCTGCCAATGGCTCGAACAGCAGTACGGCAACCAGCGCAAGTAACAAGGGGTGAAACGCACCCAGATGACGAAAGCGCAGCCGCCACAGCAGCACCACGGCCAGCATCAGACAGGCGCGCTGTACTGGCACCCCTGCCCCAGCCAGCCAGCCGTAGGCCAGCGCCGCACTCATCGCCAGCGCACAGGCCCAAGGCAGCCACGGCACCCGGGCCGGCCACAGCCCCCAGCGGGCCAACCACGCGACCACGGCGTAGAGCAGACCCGCCACCAGACCGATGTGCTGGCCCGAAATCACCAGCAGGTGCAAGGTGCCGGTTGCCTGTAGCACCTGCCAGTCCTCGCGTGCCAGGCCTGCCCCATCGCCAAGCACCAGCGCCACCAGCGCGGCTTGCCGACCATTGGCCTCGACAGCCAGCAGCCGCTCGCGCAGCGCATCGCGCCAGCCGGCTGGCGCGGGCGTCAGTAACTGCCCGGCTTTGACCGTTCCGCTGGCGCCGACCCGGCGTGCCAGCAACTGCGCCTCCCGGTCAGGCCCGTGGGGGTTCAAAAGCCCGCCCGGCCGCTGCAGGGTCACGGCCAGGCGCCACTGCTCGCCGGCACGCAGCGGTGGCCCGTCAAACCAGCTCAATTGCAGGCGTTGCGGCAATTCGGCACGCCGGGAATGCGCCCCCTCAAGGTCGAAGCGAACGCCTTGCGCGGTGCGCGCCGGCAGGCCGACCACGCGCCCTTCCAGCCATAACGTGCGACCCTCGAGCCCTGGCGCCAGACGATCATCCATGGCCTGCTTGGCAGACCAGCAAGCCCAGCAAAAGCCCAGCAGGAACACGCCCAGTAACCACCCGCGGGTGAACAGACTGACGACAGCGCCCGCCGCAAGCAATAACAGCCATCCGACCGATGGCAGTTGAGGCACCAGGCCGAGGCTGAGCAGACCGAGTGCAAGCGCCAACATCCCTGTGCGCATGAGGTAGAGCTCCAGAAGCTGAATCAACCTCTGAGGCATAGCCCACTTGTCGGCAATGCTTGCTCAACAATTGTCACAAACTCTGAACGAGGCCGACCGGGAATCAGGGCATACTGCCTCGGTCAACGCTCCGGGAGCCCCCATGCCGCGCCGACTATTCAAACGCTACATGCCGGACCCGAGCAGTATTCGGGAACACAAGTCCTTACGCTTTTTCGGCACGTTGCTGCATGACCCGAACCTGTGGCACCTGAACCGTCATTCGGTAGCACGAGCCATGGGCGTCGGCCTGTTCGCCGCCTTGATCCCGATGCCTGCGCAAATGCTGCTGGCCGCTGCGTTGGCCATTCCGTTGCGGGGTAACCTGCCGATCGCCGTCAGCCTGGTGTGGCTGACTAACCCGCTGACCATGCCACCGGTGTTTTTCGTGACCTACATGGTCGGTGCCTGGCTGATGCAGGTACCGCCACGCGCGCTGCCCGACACATTGACCTTCCAGTGGATCACCGACCAACTGTCGACGGTCTGGCAACCCTTCCTGCTCGGCTCAATCGTCTGCGCCGTGCTGCTGGGTATGCTCGGCTATTTCAGCACCCTGCTGTACTGGCGCTGGTGGGTGGGCCGGCAATGGCGTCGTCGCCAATGCCGGTGCAACGTTTCAGGCACGCATGCCCCGGCCACTGACCAGCAGCCGCACGCACAGCAGGTAGAGCACGGCAGTGGCCACCAGCATGAAGGTGATCGCCGTGCCAATGCTGATGTCCGACACCCCTAGAATGCCGTAGCGGAACGAATTGACCATGTGCAGCACAGGGTTGGCCAACGAGACGGTCTGCCAGAACGGTGGCAGCAGGGTGATAGAATAGAACACGCCGCCCAGGTAGGTCAGCGGGGTCAGCACGAACGTCGGGATGATCGAGATGTCGTCGAAATTGCGAGCAAACACCGCGTTGACGAAGCCTAGCAACGAGAAGATGGTCGCCGTCAACAGCACCACCACCACGGTCACCCCCAGGTGATGCACCTGCAGGTCGGTGAAGAACATCGACAGGATGGTCACGATCACACCTACCGCCAAGCCACGCAGTACTCCGCCTAGTACGTAGCCCACCAGGATGGTGTGTGGCGACACCGGCGAAACCATCAACTCCTCGATCGAGCGCTGGAACTTGCTACCGAAGAAGCTCGAGACCACGTTGCCGTAGGAGTTGGTGATCACCGACATCATGATCAGCCCCGGTACGATGTACTGCATGTAGGTGAACCCACCCATGTCGCCGATCTGCCGACCAATCAGGTTTCCGAAGATGACGAAGTACAGGACCATGGTGATCGCCGGGGGCAGCAAGGTCTGCGGCCAGATGCGCAGGAAGCGCCGTACCTCGCGATAGACGATGGTGTTCAGGGCGACCCAGTTGGTGCGCAGCTCCACACTCATACGGCCACCTTCGACAGGTTCTTTTCCACCAGTGACACGAACAGCTCCTCAAGTCGATTGGTCTTGTTGCGCAGGCTCAATACCTCGATGTTCAGCAGCGCCAACTGGCTGAACAGCGCGGTAATGCCGATGTCCTTGTCCACCTGTACTTCCAGCGTATGAGGCGTCAGCAATCGGCAAGGATACCCTTGCAGGGCCGGGGCACTGGCCAGGTCCTGCTTGAGGTCGAGCACGAAGGTTTCAACGTGCAGCTTGCCCAGCAGGTTGCGCATGCTGGTGTTCTCGACGATGGTGCCGTGGTCGATGATGCCGATGTTGCGGCACAGCTGTTCGGCCTCTTCCAGGTAATGGGTGGTGAGGATGATGGTGATGCCCTTCTCGTTGAGTTCGGTGAGAAAGCTCCACATCGAACGGCGCAGTTCAATGTCCACCCCGGCAGTGGGTTCGTCGAGAATCAGCAAGCGCGGTTCGTGGATCAGCGCGCGGGCAATCATCAAGCGGCGTTTCATGCCGCCAGAAAGCGAACGCGACGGTACATCGCGCTTGTCCCAAAGGCCCAGCTGGGTCAGGTATTGCTCGGCCCGCTCCTTGGCGATTTTTGGCGCAATGCCATAGTAGCCGGCCTGGGTCACGACAATGTCGAAACACTTCTCGAACTGGTTGAAGTTGAATTCCTGCGGCACGACGCCCAGGCAGCGCTTGAGCGCAGACGGCGCACGGTCCAGGTCGTGACCGAACACGTTGACTGTGCCGCTGGTCTTGTTCACCAGGGTAGAAAGGATGCCAATGGTGGTGGACTTGCCGGCGCCGTTGGGGCCAAGCAAGGCGAAGAAGTCGCCTTCGGCAACATCGAGGTCGATGCCATTGAGGGCTTGAAAGCCGTTGCCGTAGGTCTTGGTCAGCTGTCGGATGGACAGGGCAGAACTCATAGCGGGTCACTTACCGAAGAATAGGGTTCAGGACACGCCAGACAGGTTCACTGGCGCAGTGAGTGCGGCCAATGGTGCAAGGCTCGGCCGCACAAGTACAGTCACGTGTATCGATAGTGACTATCGAAACGGCTGCGGTGTTCGATCAGGTCAGCGCAGTCATCACGCCAGCCTGATAGGCCGGGCGGCTCTTGAGGCGTTCGTACCACGCCTTGAGGTGGTACATGTCCGGACGCTCGATGGGCATCTCGAACCAGGCGTAGGCGAAGCACCCCAGTGGGATATCACCCATGCCAATGTGTTCTCCCGACAGATACGGCTGTGTGGCCAGGGCCTGATCGGCCATGGACAGCAACTGTGCGCACTGCTTGTGCGCCGCATTGATCGCCACCCAGTCCCGCTGATCTTCAGGGGTGCGCAGCATGCCCCAGAATAGCGGACGGAAAGGGGTCGCCAGGGAAGAGGTGGTCCAGTCCATCCACTTATCGGCCAGGGCGCGCTGGCGCGGATCGTCCAGGTACCAGCCCTGCGCCTGACCATATTCGGCGCACAAGTAGCGGACGATGGCGTTGGATTCCCACAGGGTCAGGTCGCCATCTTCCAGCATAGGCACCAGGCCATTTGGGTTGCGTGCGCGGTAGTACGGCTCATCTACCACGCCGAAAGCGCCTCCAGCGTCGATCGACTCGAAATCCAGACCCAGCTCATGGGCAATCCACAATGCCTTGCGCACATTGCTCGAGTTCTTGCGGCCCCAGATCTTCAGCATGACGACGTCCTCAGGAATGCTCAGGTCATGCAGTCTACTCCAGACATTAGCCGGCTGTACGCGCGAAGATACCGGCAAGAACGAGCATGAACTGAAACTCACGCTGCCACACCCTGTCACTGTTCTGACAGTGCCGTTCATAGCGTGGTGTCTAAGCTCTGTGGGATGGCCAAGCCCCTGGTTCCAAGGAGGAGTGATTATGTTGCTGTTGTGGCTGCTAGTGCTGGTGATCGGCACTCTTTACCTCATGCACCGGCGCCTGCCGCCCTTGCAGATACTTGGCATCGTTGCCGTCTACACGCTGCTGATGGGCATCTTCAGCAAAGCCCCCGGCTGGCTGTTGGTTGTGGTGTGGCTGGTGATCGCGCTCAACGCCGCGCTCGTGTTACTGCCCGAGTGGCGCCGCAAGGTATTCACGGGCCCGGTGTTCAAATGGTTCAAGCGCACATTGCCCCCCATGTCGCAGACCGAGCGCGAGGCGATCGATGCCGGCACCGTGTGGTGGGACGGCGAGCTGTTCAGTGGCCGCCCCGACTGGCGTACCCTGCTCGCCTACCCTGCGCCAATGCTCACCGAAGAGGAGCAGGCCTTCCTCGATGGCCCGACCGAGGCACTCTGCGCGATGGTCAGCGACTGGCAGATCGGCCAGGACATGGACCTGCCACCGCAGGCCTGGCAGCACATCAAGGATCACGGGTTCTTCGCCCTCATCATTCCCAAGGCGTACGGGGGAAAGGGCTTTTCCGCCTACGCCCACTCCCAGGTGGCGATGAAGCTCGCCACGCGCAGCGGTGACCTGGCCTCCACGGTCATGGTCCCCAATTCGCTGGGCCCTGCCGAGTTGCTGCTGCATTACGGCACCGACGAACAGCGCGATCACTACCTGCCGCGCCTGGCTCGCGGTGAAGACATCCCCTGCTTTGCCCTCACAGGTCCCCACGCTGGCTCCGACGCCGGGGCAATGCCCGACACTGGCGTGATCTGCAAAGGCCAGTGGAAGGGGGAAGACGTCATAGGCCTGCGCCTGAACTGGGAGAAGCGTTACATCACCCTCGGGCCGGTCGCCACCCTGCTGGGCCTTGCCTTCAAGGCTTACGACCCGGACCACTTGCTCGGCGAGACAGAAGAACTTGGCATCAGCCTGGCGCTGATTCCCACCGACACACCCGGCGTTGAGATCGGCAAACGCCACCTGCCGTTGGGCGCGGCTTTCATGAATGGCCCCAACAGTGGCAAGGACGTGTTCATCCCCCTGGACTACCTGATTGGCGGCAAGGACATGCTCGGCAAAGGCTGGATGATGCTGATGAACTGCCTGTCGGTAGGCCGCTCCATCTCGCTGCCGGCAGTTGGCACGGGCGCTGCCAAGTACACCAGCCTGGTCACAGGCCAATACGCGAACATCCGCGAGCAGTTCAACGTGCCCCTGGCGGCCTTCGAGGGTATCCAGGAATCGTTGGCACGCATCGGCGGCAACGCCTGGTTGATGGACAGCGCCCGCTTGCTCACGGCCAAGGCCGTGGATTTGGGTGAGAAACCGTCGGTGCTGTCGGCGATTCTCAAGTACCACCTGACCGAGCGCGGCCGTGAGTGCATTCAGCACGCGATGGACGTGCACGGCGGCAAGGGCATCATCATGGGCCCCAACAACTACCTGGGCCGCAACTGGCAGGGCGCGCCCATATTCATTACCGTCGAGGGGGCCAACATCCTCTCGCGCAACCTGATGATCTTTGGCCAAGGCGCCATACGCTGCCATCCGTTCGTACTCAAGGAAATGGCCCTGGCCGCGCGCCAGGACCAGGAACAGGCGCTGGTGGAGTTCGATGATTTGCTGGCCAAGCACATTGGTTTTGCGACGGGCAATGCGGCCAGCACCCTGATCTACGGACTGGGCCTGGGCCGCTTCGAGCAGGTGCCCGGCGATGCCCTGAGCCAAGGCTACTTCCGCGCCCTCAACCGCCAGGCGGCGGCATTTGCCCTGTTGGCCGACCTCTCCATGATGCTGCTCGGTGGTGCACTTAAGCGCCGCGAGCGACTGAGCGCGCGGCTGGGTGATGTACTGAGCTATCTGTATCTGGCCAGCGCAGCGCTCAAACGCTACCACGATCAGGGCTCGGCCGAGCACCTGCGGCCGCTGTTGCGCTGGGCCTTGGAAGAGAGTCTGGGGCAAGCCGAACGCGCCCTGGATCGGCTGCTCGATAACTTCCCCAATCGCTTCGTGGGCTGTGCACTGCGCGTACTGGTGTTCCCTTTCGGTCGGCGCCATACCGGCCCCAGTGACGAACTCGATGCCCAAGTGGCTCAGCTGATCGGCCGTAGAAAGGGTGATCCGGCCCTGGAAGAACTGCTTGCCGGCTGCTACCGCCCACAGGGCGAGAACGACCCCGTTGCCGCCCTCCAGCAGGCCAGCGATCTGCTCGACAGCACGGCACCGCTGAGCAAGGCCTTGCACCAGGCGCTCAAGCAAGGCGATGTCCGCCCTGCGCCTGGCCAGTCGACCATCGATGCAGCGGTCGAGGCTGGCGTCTTGCAACCGGACGAGGGGCAACGCCTGCACGCGGCTGAACAGGCGCGGCGCAAGGTCATCGATGTGGATGCCTTTGACAAGGTGCAGTTGACACCCGAACCCGGGAAAGTGCGCTGAGTCTTTCCGAACGACAAGGGAGGCGTATACTCCGCCCCCCTTTCAGCCATACCGAGGACCCCTGCCATGGCCAACCCACACCTGGAATACCACCTGCAATTGCTGCAGCACCTGCGCACCATCCTCGTGGCGCTGGGCGAAGCGGAGCAGGTGCCGGAAGAAAGCCATACCCTGTTCCTCGAGCGCTTTGACGAACTGCTGACCGTGTTGCCACAAGACCCACTGCAAAGCCAGTACCTGGGCCAGGACTTGATCTGCCAAGTGATTCAGCGTTACCCGCAAATCGCACATTTGGTGCCCCGCGATCTGCTATGGTTCTTTGCCGGTGATTGCCTGCACTTCATGCCTGATGAAGAGCTGGATATGTATCAACAGCTCGAGGAGCTTCGCTTCGCAGCGCAGGAAAGCGGTCAACCCTTTGACTGGCATCAGCACAAGCAGCTGCTGAGCCAACAACGCCAAGGCAGTAGCCACTGATTCACCCAGGTATCCCACGCCGGACGTGGGATACCTCGTCCTCCCATGGAACGTGTTCTTATTAATACGTTGCCTTCAGCTGATGCCGTATTCACGCTTTCTTACTCTTTGTAGAGAATAGGCCTATTGCGCCACACCGCTCAATTATTAACTCGAAAAAAATTCCCCCGCCCCTCAGAAAAATCAACACACAACTAATACATAGTCTTATAGTTAAAAAATATAACAAACATCGAACTCATATTATCCTTGCAACTAAAAAAGTGACTTCTATAAAATTCGCGCCGAAGTTAAAGAACACCAATACCACTGGCGTTCAATTAACCTTTCAGTCATTTAATATTAGTCACTCGAACAAGGATCCTTATGAAAACGTCTCTCCTGGCCGCATCGCTCGGCTTCCTCATGACGGCCATTGGCACGTCGGCAAACGCCAACACAGGCCTTGTAATGTTTGACGGCAAAATCACTGCCGACACTTGCCCGATCATCATTTCGCCACCTTCCGGCGCCATCGGCAGCTCCGTGGAGATGGGTGAGCTGCCAGCCAGCGCCTTCAAGGCCAGTGGTGAAGAGTACAACCAACGCACCTTCGCACTGGTAGTGGAAGAGGGCGCGGTGTGTGGTTTCAGCAGCAACAAAGCCACCGTCACCTTCGAGGGCACTGCCGATGTCAGTGGCAACTATTTCGCGGTCACCCCTACTTCCGATGGTGCCAAAAACGTAGCCATCGCGCTGCGTGACCGCACTGGCAGTTCGGTCGCCCCAGGTAGCGCATCGGCCGAGTACGACCTGAATGATACGGGCCAGTCTCGCATGGTGTTCCACGCGACCTACCGCGCAACCAGCGTACCTGTGTTGCCAGGCGCAGCGTCGGCCAGCATTCACTTCACCGTCGACATCATCTGACCTGCCGAGCCCGGCTAGAGGCCGGGCTCACACCCTGTACCCCCATCGCGTCCAGGTGCCGTTGCGCACCTGGTCTAGAGGACGACTTTCAATGCCAGGTTTTTCAGTACGGGCGGCTTCGCTGCGCGCGATATTCAGCACCTGCGCAGCGGCATTGCTGCTTATCCTGCCCGTTGGCAGCAGTCAGGCTGCGCTCACATTGAGCAACACGCGGATCGTTTACCCAAGCGACAGCCGCAGCACATCCGTCGTGGTGCGTAACCCCAGTAAACAGACGTATGCAGCGCAAGTCTGGATCAATACCCAGGCTGACGACAGTGTCACCGCAGTGCCGCTGATGCCTTCACCGCAGTTGTTTCGCCTCGATCCTGGTCAGGAGCAACTGTTGCAGATCAGCGCCTTGCCCAACGATCTGGCCGATGACAGAGAAAGCCTGTTTTTCCTGAACCTCCAGGAAATCCCGCAAGCCGTGCCAGGCCAGTACAACACCCTGAACATCGCGCTGCGTACACGTCTGAAGCTGTTTTACCGGCCCCACCAGCTCAAGGGCAGCCCTGCCACCCAGGCAAACCACTTGCAGTTTTCACTGCATTCGGCCAACGGCCAGACGCAACTGAGGGCACACAACCCCACCCCGTTCCACGTCACCTTCAGTCAGCTGGAGGTGGTCGGTGCGCAGCGTTCCGGCAAGTTGGAAAACCTTCCGATGCTGCCACCGTTTGGCGATCACTACTTGCCGCTGGACGGAGTTCGGCCTGGTCCTGACCTGCAGGCCAGGTTCAGCATCATCAATGACTTCGGTGGCTACACCAAGCCTTTCACCCTGCCTATCGCCAATCGCCCCTAGCTTGCCGTCATAGGCGAGGAACTTTCCATGCCATTAATCACGCCCGGACGCCCGTGCGGCGCCTGCTTGTGCCTGCTAATCGGCATCAGCCCCTGGCTGCCAGTCGCCCATGCCAGCTCCCACAGCCAACCTGCAATGCAGTTCGATGCGCATTTCTTGCGCCAGGCCGGTACCCAGCCTGACAGCGTGTCGAGTATCGCACTGGACGCCCTTGCCGACTCGACCTCGCTGCCGCCTGGCCGCTACCGGGTCGATGTCGTGCTCAACCTGGAGTTCGTGGGCAACCATGAATTGACGTTCATCCTGCAAGACGAGCGCCTGGACGCCTGCTTGCCCGGGCCCTTGCTCGTCGGCATGGGAGTGCGGCTCGAAAGCCTGCAGGATCCTACACTGGCCACGGCGACCTGCCTGGATTTGCCTGCCGTCATTCCAGGCGCCACATCGACGTTCGATGCCGCAACGCTACGCCTGACGTTGTCGGTGCCACAGATCGCCATGCGCCGTGATCTGGCCAGCCAGGTGGAGACTGCGCAGTGGGACCATGGCATCAACGCAGCCTTCATCAATTACCAAGCCTCCACCTACCAAGGCCACAACCGCTATTCGGGGCGTTATTCGAGCGCTGACCTGAACATCAACAGCGGTGTCAACCTTGGCGCCTGGCGGCTGCGCAGCAGCCAGGCATGGCGCGAAAACGGTACGGGTGCAACACGCTGGAGCCGGTCCCAAACCTACGCACAACGAGGTATCGCAGGGCTGCGCGGCAATCTCACGATCGGCGAAACGTTTCTCGACAGCGATGTCTTTCGCGGTATTCCTCTGCTTGGCGTCCAAGTTGCCTCGGACACGAGCATGCTGCCCGAGACGCTGCAGCAGTACGCCCCGATCATCCGTGGCGTGGCGCAAACCCGGGCCAAGCTCGAGGTGTGGCAGAACGGGTATCCGATCTACACCACTTACGTGAGCCCTGGGCCCTATGCCATCGACGACTTGAGCCCAGGCGGCAGCGGTGAGCTGGATATTGTCCTGACCGAGGACGATGGCCGCGTACAACGCTATACCCAGCCCTATGCCACGCTCAGCAACCTGTTGCGTGAAGGCGTGTGGCGCTACAGCATTGCCGTGGGTCGCTACAACCCAGCCGCTAGCTTCGACCGCCCGACCGTATGGCAATCCACCGCCGCAGTGGGCATGCCGTGGAACACCACGCTCTACGGTGGGCTGATGGCCAGCCACTACTACCACGCCGCCAATATCGGCCTGGGCAAGGATTTAGGCGATTGGGGCGCGCTTGGCTTGGACATCACCCAGGCCAACAGCGAAGCGGCCTCTGGCAACCAACAAGGCCAAAGCCACGCGATCAGGTATGGCAAGACCTTTGCCAGCCAGACCACCCTGCGCTTTGCCGGCTATCGTTACTCGATCCGCGGATACCGCGACTTCGACGAAGCCGTGCGTGAACATAGCGGACAAGACAGCTTCATGGGAGCCCGTCGAAGCCGCCTGGAAGCGGCCGTTCACCAGCCTGTGGGGCAGCGCAGCGGCCTGAGCCTGACCTATTCGCAACAAGACTACTGGCAACGGTCGACCACCCAGCGTCAGTATCAGGTCAATTTCACAACCCACCATGGCGGGGTCAACTACAGCCTGTTTGCCTCCCAGTCATTGAACGACGACTTCCCGTCCCAACGCCTGTTCGGCCTGACGCTGAGTATGCCGCTGGACATCGGTCACAGCGCCACGGCGTCCTTCGATGCGCTGAGCAACAACCAGGGCCACAGTCAGCGTGCCACGCTCAACGGTTCCAGCACACAGTACCCCATCAGCTACAGCGCCAGCCTCAGTCAGAACGAAAGCAAGCAGAAGGCCGCAGCATTGAGCATCGCGCACCAAGGCCGCAGTGGCTCGCTGGGCGCAGGTTTCACCGAAGCCGGTGATTACCGCAGCCTTTCCCTCAATGCCAGTGGTGCGTTGTTGTTCCATGAGGATGGCTTGGCCGTTGGCCCGTACCTTGGGGATACGGCGGCCCTGATCGAGGTCCCCGACATTGCGGATGTGGGTGTGCGCAATGCCACCGGAGCGCTGACCAATGCCAAGGGCTTTGCCTTGGTACCGCACCTGCAACCCTACCGCAACAATAGTCTGGTGCTGCAGACCGACCGCCTCGGCCCGGAGGTGGAAATCGACAACGGTTCGGCACGCGTGGTGCCAAGCCGAGGCGCCGTGGTCAAGCACCGCTTCGAGGCCCGCCGCGTGACCCGCTTGGTGCTGACGCTGCGTACTGCACAAGGCAGACCGTTGCCTTTCGGCGCCCAAGTAGTCGACAGCCTGGGCAAGCAGCTGGGCATCGTCGGCCAGGCGGGCCAAGTCATGCTTTCCACGCATACCCAGGCGCAGGTGTTGAGCGTGCGCTGGAACGAGCATGAGGACGGCATGTGCCAAGTCGCAGTTGACCCCAAAGACTCGCCTGCTCAGCAAGGCTATCACCTGCTATCGCTGGTCTGCGGCTAGGCCCTATGTTTGTAGCGCCCAGCCTGAGCACAGGCTGGGCTGTGAAGGAGTCCCAATGATGAAATACCTGACAGTGTGCGCTGCGTTGGTGCTAAGCATCAGCAGCCAGCCAGCAGTGGCCGCCTCCGAAGTCAAAAGCAAGGCCTGCTGGTGGTACGATAAATACCCAACAGGCCCAATGACATTCATTCGTAAACTCGGTACCGTGCATGTGCCGCGCGATGCCCAGGTAGGTCGCCAACTGGGCGGTTTCAACGTTTATGATTTCACGAATAACGAGGCGAACAGCCTCTTGGAGTGTTTTAACCGCGGGACGCGCTGGCACTTCAAGTTTGAACCGGTACGCCCGTTGCTCCCCATCCATACCATCGATGGCAGCCCGATCTTGCAAACCAATATCCCGGGTATTGGTGCGCGTATCGAGTTGGGTTGGCCATTCAGTGACCAAGGTCCGACAACATTCATACCTTACGGGCGCAACCCACCGCTGGTGCCGTTTACTGCCTATCACGATGCCGAGAACACGTCAGCGTTTCAGCTGAGATTCATTGAAAACAACGTGATCCTGTACAAGACCGGGCCAATTCCGCCCGGCATCCACAAACTCGATACGAGCATGTTCACAGGGTACTTTAATGAACCGACCGTTGGCTTGGCGCTGACCTATCATTTGCAAGCCGAAGTGGTCAACAGCGAGTGCAGCCTGGCAGGCACAGGCGTCAGCCCTAACCCGGTCAAGCTAGGCGAGTGGGAGCGCTCGCGATTTAGCGCGCCCGGAGTCACCACGCCGGCAGAACCCTTCACCATCACGCTCAGCGGCTGTGAGGTCGACCCTGAGCACAACACCTACGCCACCATCGAGCTCACCGGCATCAATGGTTCAATTCCGATCGGCTCGCCCCTGGAAGGTATTTTTTCACTGACTACCACATCGTCGGCGCGAGGCGTAGGCATACGAATTCTCAAGCAAGATGGCACGCCCCTGGCATTGAACAAAGAGGTGCCGCTGAGACCCCTGGCCGATGGCACCACGCCGCTGCGTTTCAGTGCGCAGTTCATTCAGGTGGAAGCGGCCACCGCCGTGCGTGCGGGTGACGCCAACGGAGCACTCAACTTCACCATTCGCTACCGCTGAACTGCGCTTCGATGCCCTACCCCGCCTATGCACCTTCTACTGGCTCATACCGCTGAGTACATCTTCGGGATCGTAATGGTAGCGAGCAGCACCGGTGGGTCCATCGACACTCTGCAGGCGGTTCAACGCATCGTACGTCAGGGTACGGCCGGCTTCGTCCTGGATCAGGTTGCCATTGGCATCATAGCGCAGCTGCACCGCCGGCAGAGATGAATGCTCGATGGAGGTCAACTGCGCTGGGTCCGCGGCATTTTCGAATTTGTAGATGACCCGCGAACGGCTATTGTCGGCCGCAGTGGTCGTCAACAGGTCGATGTTGTCGATCGCATCCAAGCGGAACAGCTGAGTCTTGATTTGCTGGCCATAGGGGTCAATCGGACATTGCTCGCCCGCGCAGTTGTAGTCGGTCAGGCGTCCGCGCAAATCGTATTTGTAGGATTCTTCGCGTAGCACACCGGTTTCATCGGACAGTACCCGCAGGACGAGCTTGTCGACGTCATCATAAGCTTGGCTGAGGGTCTGAGTATGCTCGGCCACGAAGACCAACTCGCCCGTATCCTCGTCCAGCGCAAAGCGGCCGAACTCGAAGGTGCGTAGGTCTTCGCGATCATGTGGGTCATACCGCAGTTGCGTACGCAGCGCCTGATCACTGGCCATGTCCCGGGTGGTCGTGGTGTGCAGGCGACCAAACAGGTCGTAGCTGAAGTGGGCCTGAAGCAGCGGCTGGTCGGTTAGTGCGGCGTACAAGGTGGTGCATTTCAGCTGCCCCAGGGCATCGTAGTCGTTGCTTTGAACCTGGCCGAGCACATCCTGGTACGCCAGCAGACGGCTGCGATAGCTGTAGTCGTAACGCATCTCGAAAGGCGCAGCCTCGCCCTCAACCCAGCGCCTTTCCACTTTCACGTCCCCATTACTGAAATGATCCCGAGTCAAGCGCAGGTCAGGGATTTCACAGTCGATCAAGCGCGCATTTTGTGGATCGTGGGTGAAGCGGGTGGTGACGCCGCCGACCGTACGCACCGTAGGCTGCTCGCTGAGGCTGGGCTGGTACTCGTAATGGACACGCTCGCCGCTGGGCATGGTTACCCAGCACGGCTTGCGCTGGCCGGGTTCGTACTCGAAGCGCTGCAGGCGCCCCCCGGTCGTGGCGCTGATACGCCGGTTCAGGCCGTCGAAGCCTTGTTCACCCAGTAATTGATCGCCGCCGCGGCTGCTCGATACGCTGATACGCGTGGGCAGGTCTTCGCGGCTATGGGCGGCAAAGCTTCGCCGCACTTGGGCAGCATCGGGCAGGGTGTGGATCACCAAGCGCTCGAAGGCGTCATAGGTGTATCGATTGACACGCTGAGGTTTGCCCGCCATGCCTACGCTCTCCTCGAACAGGCGCCCGAGCCCGTCGTACTGATTGCGTTGCAGGCTGATGGCGTCAGCTGGCTCCAGCTTGCCAGGCGCAAAGCGTTCTATACGCGTGGGTTTATCGAACAGGTTGAGCCACGTAACGGTGATACCGCTGGAGACGAGGTTCCCCTGCTCGTCGAGTACCTCACGCCATTGGGTGATAACAGGGCCTTTGGAAGCAGGGGTACCGACGGGGTCAGTGCGCGTGTACTCGCGCACGCCGTCTGGCCCAACCACGCAGTCCTGCTCGCCCCAGTCGTCGTACTCGAACGTGCTGGTCAGTTCCAGCTGCTGATCGCCGAGCCAGTCGATTTCGGTTTGCGTCTGCATCTGACCCAGTGCGTCGTACCCGGCGCGGTAGGTCTGGCGCAGCGTTTCGCCGAGCAGAGGGTGATCGACGTCCATGCGCTGTTCCTCGACCACCCGGTTCAGGCCGTCCAGATAGGTGATGGTCTTTACGCCCTTGACGTCAAACTGCCACTGTTCGGGCACACCGTTAGCGGAATCTCGCAAGAAATACGTATAGCGTCGAGTGGCTTCGTGGGGTTTGCCCGGCGCTACCGTCTCTTGGGTCACCCGTTGCAACGGGTCGTACTCGTAACGGATTTCGACGTCATTGTCATCGCGGTTGAGCAGCGGCTGGCCGGTGTGCAGCGAATGCTCCAGGGTGGTCTGCTTGACCTCACCGTCGTACCCGGTCAGCGTCTCAAGCGTGTGCAAGACGCTCTGCCGGGTGTAGGTGCTCAGTGGCGTAGAGTAGTCATAATGGGTGACGGTATCGAGGGTCGCTTCGGGTGGATCCTCCGGTCCTGCGGGGTACTGCACGGTTTTTTCCCTCACCCGCCCCATACAGCTGGCTGCCTGATGTTCGTACTCATAACGCGTGCACTCCAGCCAGCGCTCGCCATCGTCCACATCGACCAGCGTTTCGCTTTCGACTTCGAACCACGGCACCGTCAACCTTGGACCGGGCTGCTCGGCGTCGTCAAGCGGCGCATAGGCCACATAGCTGAAACGTTGGCTGAGCACCGGTGCCAAGCCCTGCCCGTCGCTGGCCGGATAGGTGGTCGTGCTTTTGAGGTGCCGCACAAAGCCACTGGGGTCGTGCGGATGCCCTTCTTGCTCCGCCGCCTGGAACCATTCGTTGCGCACCTCGATGCCGTTGGCTTCCTTGCGGGTCAAGACGTTGCCATGGTTATCGTAGGTACTGATAACCGATTCCGAACGCGCGGGTACTTCGCTGCCGACCACCACCCACCGGCGCGTTTCCTCGGTGGGCAACTGGAACGTGGGCGGCTGGCGGTGGAAGCCACCTGCGTTAATGGTGTATCCCGTGGCAGAGGTTTGTTGGCAATTGCCTTGCAGGGTCTTTACTTCAGTCAGCAGATGGTAACGGTTGAAGGTGCGGGTGATGCTACGAATCTCCTGGCCTTCCTGTTTCCAGACCTCCACGCTCTGATACTCGTAGGTATCGCTGTCGGCGAGTTTGTAGAGGTTATCCAAGCCATCGTCGCGCCATGGCAGCGATGTGCCGCCACCTATGAAGTTGTGCGCGCCAGGGTAGCGGTAGTCCACATCCACCAAAGGCTGCCCTGCCCCGGGTTCGATTTGATGCCGGGTGACCCGGGGAAGCGGCGAAGGCCGGCCGCTGCCAGCAGGGAATTGGTGACCGGCATCAGCGTATGAGAGCATTTCCACTGCTCCCGTTGGCGTAGTCACACGGCTCAGACAGAGGTGCCCGTGTGTACGTACGTACATCATATCCCACCGCGCCTGTTCGACCTGCTTGCCCTGCGCTTCGCCCAATACACTGATGCGCTCGACCCGTTGATCATCCTCCTTGAGCTGCATGTCGTAGGTGACCAGGGGCGCTCCGTCTGCACCGACGAACGGGTGCAGCTTCAACACGACGGCATTGGCCGTGCGAGCGGTCTGGAACAGGATACGGCGCTTGCCATCGTTCTGCTGAGTGTCGTCACTGATGGAGTCGAGTACCGGATGCTGGCTGTTGAACAGCCGATACGTGAAAGCCAGGCTCTGGCCCTGGGCCGAGAACAGCCGAGCCGGCAAGAATACCGGAGCCTGGTTACTGCCTTGGCGAGTCAGTATCTCTACCAAGCCCGAGCGGTGCTCAATCCTGAAGGCATCATCACTGTCACGATAGACCTTGAAATTGACCAGTTTCTGCTCTGCCAGCACCATCGGCTGCGCATTCCGGTCGGTGATGCGGTACGTTTCGCCTGTGCCCAAGGCCAGCACCTGGTTATCCGGTGTGTACTGGGATAACTGGAGCGTCCAGCCAGCGCCGTAGCCGGAGTCGATGATATTGAGGGGCGAGAATGACAACGTCGGTGTGAATTCCGGGCCCAGCAACGTATTGGCACAGAGGTCGGGGAGTTCGATCTTCATCGTGTATTGCCCGGTGCGCGGATCGACACCGCCCTGGATGAAGCTCATGAAGTTGAAGGCGTTGGAATGGAGTGAGTGCTTGACGGACATGGTGCCCCCCCGGCCTTGGCGGTAACAGTGGGTTGGATGCTATGGGAGATTACGAATCTTTACGCAGCTGAGTTGATGCTCCCATGGAGGAACGAAGGAAGAAATCACTTCTTTTTTAAGTAATTGGACACCCGCTACCACAATACCGCGGACCGGCGTGTCTCGCACTTCAGTCATTTTTACCCACCGGGTGGTCGTCGGATGTTTTATCGTTTCGACGTGGGCAGTCCAATTGTTTTCAAAGGGCGGAAACACAGGCTTCACAGGCACCTCTTTACAATCAACTTGATCATAGAACCGTATCTCCACCGCCGAGGCGACGTTGCTCATGGAAAAATAATCCGAGTTCCTCTTACAACCGTGATCTTCTAATGTATAGGTGTGCATCGAATAACTTGGCGCCGGTATCGGGATGGAACAGGAATTGACAGGTGCCTGGTTTTCATAACGCTCAGCAATCAGCAACCTGCCGTAGTCTTGTGCAGCTACCGCATCGGTCCCATGACTACACGCCTGGAGCAGCGATAGCACTGGCACCATCAAGTACTGGATTTTCATCGTCGACCCCTTTCATTCAAGCGTTATTATGCAAGGTCAATACGGCGCGCTGGGGCGCGTTCAGAACGTGCGGCGAAACGCTGACGTGATCAAAGTAATTACGGTGCTCAGGCTTACTGGTTGACAAGTAACTGAAGCGACGGTAGTGGCTGTTGCCATTTTCGTCACGCAGCAACACGACCAGCGATGGTGTCAACCACCGCTTTACCCAATCCAGGAGAGTGAGCCTGTAAACATCTTCCCGGCGCAAGTTCACCAGCACCAATGACCCAGAGGCATACCACCGTCGATCAACTGGCAGCGCGTCCAACTCAAGATCTTTGCGAACGGATTCCATGACAGTATCAAACTCTACAGTCTCAGGGTAAGGTTCAAGAGAGTCATGGAAAATCAGCCCTGTGTAGCTGAACATCCGGTCATGCTGGCTGGGCCCTTCCCACGTGATCATCGATATGTTCGGTGTTGTAAGCGGTGACACCTGATTTCCTTCCATACCCAGCACTTCACAGGATACGAATTTGGCGTGCGCGTAGCGGAACGTCCAGTAATCAATGGTCGTCAGGAAAAAATCGAAATCATCTTGCTCATTATCGCCGCCCCCGCCATCGACCCGTTGGCGCGTGAAACTGTAGTCGTTCTCGAGCACCTGCAACTGCGCCGCCGACACTTCGATCCTCGCGTTATGCACGGTGGTGTCGGTGGAATAATGCATCTGTTTGGAATCGGCCTGGAAACCCGCATAGAATTGCCGGGTCTGCCCAGCGCCCGCTCGGCAGTGCAAGTACAGGTAAACAATGCTTTCGCGGTTAGTGACTGCACGCCGGGGCGCGGCAGCCGCCGCGCGCCCGTTCGCCAGGTGAAAGCGATTGGGTCGGGTACTGACCGCCCAGAGTTCAGGATCGCCCAGTTCGATGCCTTCGCGTTCCAGGGCAAGCGTGCTCACGCGCTCAGGCGTGCGTTCGTGGTAAAGCCCCAGCGTTGCCAATTCGGTCACGCTCAAGGGATAGTCCTTACCATTGACCTGAGCTGTCTCGACATAGACTTCCAGTTCCAGCTGCTGGAAGCCATTGTTGAATTGGCGGCCCTGGCGGTTGCCATCCTGGCCGCTCATGACCCTGACCGTGAACTGATTCAGCTCTTTCCAACTGCCTTCCATTTCCAGGTCGCTATGCTGCACAACGCTATGGCCGCTGGCGAACACCACGCCATTACTCACCACCTCACACGTCACCACGCTGGTGCCACTGTGCTGGCCACGGCTGGAGAAGGCGCCAGTCTGGTCAACTTCGCCCTCCCCTGATAACACACGCCAGCGGCGGTCGGCGCCTGGCATGAACTGCACGGGCTCACTCAGTTGCGCAGTTTGCCCATGTTGTACATTCGCCACATGGGCTGGGTACAGGCTCAAAAGCGGCTGGCTATTGACCATCACCAATGCCGCATCGCGAGCTTGTCCGGCGTGCGCCTGCACCTGTTGTACGACCAGTGGCCGTACGCCAGGCCCGCGGTCGGGTACGAACAGCGCACGGTGCTGGTCCTGGTCGGACAACTCACCGTGAAACGGTTCGAGCAACGACCACTGCACCCCTTGTGCATCCTTCTGCCAGCCAGCCAAAGGAATCACCTCCTGTTGGTCTGGCCAGTAACTCGCAGCGTTGGGAAACGTCGCTAGCGACTCGAAACTCACTTGCAGGCGAGCGGAGGCGACGAAGACCTCGCCCGGCTTTGTGCCATCGAGCTCGGCGGTCACCACCACGGTCAGGCTCTGGTGGCCAATGTCCTGGGGGCTGGGCGCACTGTAGCGCCCCTTTGAGTCGATCTGCCCATGCCCTTGCGGCAAGTGGCTGTGCAGGCTTACTGCATGCCAACGGCTAGCGCTTACGGCCCTGCCCTGGCCGTCATGCAAGGTAAAACTCAGCGCCTCGCCCGCCTTGATAACCGCTTCGGCGGGCTCCACCGAATAGGTGGTAACCAGCGGGTCGATATTGCCCAGCACCAGCATGTCGAAGGGCTCATGGCGCTCGGCCTCCACGAAGGCATAGGTGCCAGGAAACAACAGGCTATTGAGTATTTCCAGTTGTTGACCGTCTGCATACCTGGTCAACGAACGGTCCAACAGCAAACTGGCTGAGTAGTTACCATCGGGGATCAGGTAAGGGTAACTGCTGTCGGGGTAGTAGCCGTCGGCACTGTTGGCACTCACACGAATGAACACCAGTACCGCGCCATCGCCCTGATTGACAGCCTGACTCAACTTGGCGCCCGGCGCTGCCTGGGTGCGGATGATGAAACGCCGTGGGCTCAGTGGGTGATAGCCTTGAAGATCAACAATCCCCAGATCGAACTGGGTCATGCGTGCAGGCAGGCCATGAAACCAGGTTTCAAGCGCTGTCACCAGTTGCTCGTTGAGGGTTGGCTGGTCTTGCAGCAAACTGCAGCGCAGGCTGCTGCCATGGGCGAGGTCCAGGCTAACCCGGCCATGGCGATCGACCTCGCCTGTGACCAGCATCAGGTCCAGGTCAATCTCCAGGGTATAGCCCATGGCCTCGGTCACGTTGAACGTGTTGATCAAGGCGCCATCGCTCAGTTGCACGGTGGTACAGCGCCCTGCGATCAGGTTCATGATCAAACGCGCCCGCGAATTGCTCAAAGAAGCGTTGATGAACGACAGTCGCGGTGCACCGAACTCCAGTCCCTCCAGCTCGATGACCGCCGCACGCGCGCCGGTGAACGCCAGCTCATCGTTGAAGGGCGGCAGAAAGCTCAGTGTATCCAAGCGCTGTTGATACTGTTGCATCAGCAAGCGGTTAAGCCTGGACCGGCTATAGGCCGCCACTGCACCCCAGCCCAAGGTCGCGGAACCTTTACCCAGCCGCTCAAGCATTTGTCTTTTTGAATAGGCCATGATCTATCCTCGTGGATCTATGTCTGAGTGCGTTGTGGTTTCGGACCCGACCCATACCGCGTCCGGCCAACGCTCATCGAGCACCACGATCAGGTGCCCTTCCAAAAGACCGAAGGGGGAGTCCAGGTCGGCGAACACCAGCAGGAAACGCTCACCATCGTTCGAGCCTGGCTCATAACGGCCACGCTGCACGAAATGGCCCGGTCCGAGGGCCACGCGCCAATTCACGTCGGCCATGGGCTGCCCATTGAACATCGCAGTGAACTGCCGACGCCCGGCAGCCAGTGGCGTACACGTCAGGGTGAGGCTCGATGGTTTTTGCCGGACCAGCACATGCAGTGAGCGCTCCTGCCCGCTGGTCACGTCGCGCACTTGTACCTCGTCCAGCACATAGTGCAGGTCCGCGACCTGGGCACCGGCGATGTAGGTGCGCTTGAACGGCGCCCCTTCCACGACGTCCAAGGTACCGCTGCCTGGACGCGGGTTGATAATTTGCCACTCAAGCTGCTCGCCGGTGGTCCCGGCCGACAACTCCACCTGATCTTCCGACCAACACACCTGGATCAACGGATTGACGGTCAGTGCGTGAGGCAACACGGTGATCAAGCCAACCTGCTGTATTGCGGTGGAGGGTTGAGTGACGGTTATCCTTATCTTCACCCCATTCTCGTCAATCGCATGCCGTGGCGGCGCCGTGTAGACACCGGTGGTCGGGTCGATTCTGCCGGGCTCGCCCCGCTCGCCCGGCAAGATTGCAACGCTCCAACGCACACCGACCTGTGGGGGATAGACGCGAAACACATGGGATGCACCTGCCGCCAAGTGGACATTCTCGTCGATCAAGCGAAAAGCGTCGGCGCCTTGTGCCTTGACGAAGGCCGCCAGTCCATGGGGGTACTCGGCGTGCTCCACGAACAACGACGTGCCCCCGGGCAGCAAGGCGGTGGCCAACAACTGCTCTGGAACATAGGCCGTCAGGTTGCGTGAAAGCCCTTCGAGTATGGCCTGCTTGAGGACCAACCCGGCGGCGTGTTCGATTTGCGCCACCTCAGCTGCCGGCAAGGTGGGCATGCCCGATACTGGGGTGACTTCGCCGATAACACCCAAGGGCCAGTGGAAATAGCCCAGCAATAGCCCACCGGCGTCCTCGGCCGGGGTCGCCAGGCACAGGTCGAAGCGGTGCGACATGGTGAACGCAAAGGTTACTGCCAGCAGTTGCGGATACTGCGAGTCATGCCGGGTATAGGAGCACTTCAGCGCGAACTGCGAACGCCACGTCATCTGCACCCCATCGTCGTCGAACAACGCGCCCAAGGGCTCGATTCCGCCCGCCGCCGGCACTTCGAATGCTTCGCAGTTGAACATGAAATCACGTGTGCGCACCTGCCTACGAGCCCCGCGCAGCACACCGGAGGTCGCCCGCATCTCAGTCAATACCTGGCCCGCGTGGGTATAGCTGAACGCGGCAGCATCGAACATCCCAGTCAAGCCATTGGCGTAGGCCGCCCGGTGCAGGACGCGCCTGGACAGCAACACGCAGGCATTGGCTGGCACATCGCCGGGCAGGTCGTCGGGCAGCAGGAACGGAAAATTCGACCGGTCGCTAGGTAAGCTGCCGGTCGGCCCTTGTTCAAGCGATGCGAACAGCACCACTGCCAGCTGGCCATCGGCCTTGCTGTCATGGGTACGCAGAGCAAGCTGGCGCACACCCAGGAAGCGGTTGCCAGGCACACTGGGGAAGTCGAACAGCGTACTGACACGCTTGCTCTCGGGCAGGGCATTGAACAATGCGCGGATGAACGCTGTGCTCTCCTCACTGCCTGCCACCTGATCGCTCAATGCGAAGTGCACCTGCTCGATCTGAGCCAAGTCCACACTCAGGCGTGGGCCGTCGCTGGCAACAGGCAAGCGATACTGCAGGGCCAAGGCATCCAAGGCATCGTGGGCACTGAGCGCAGTCACTTCGCCACGCTCCGTAGCTACCAGCAACCCCCCTTCCATGGCGACTGCCTGGGTCAGGCGCGGCGTCTGCCAGGACGCCTGGCCAGGCACCAGGCTTGCAGGGCCCAGCCGGTACCCGAACAAGTGGTAGGTCAGTTTGGTATTGGCGATCTGCAGAGTCCTAGTCAGGTCATCAATGGCCGTGTGAGTCAACCACCGCTGCACATGGTGGGCCTGCAGCAGACTATTCAGTTGGCCGGCCGAAAACGCAGTGATGAAGTCCCACCCAGAGAGGTTCGGGTTATCACGCATCCAGGCCAGCAATGCGCCTAATGAATTACCAGACATGAGCGTCTCCTGATTCGGTACGTTAAGTGCAAGCGTTCGCCCAAGCGACCTGTCAACCCGCCACGCCCGTCACCTCGGCGCACAGCGTTCGATAGGCTTGATCGTGATCGAACAAGGGCAAGGCAAGGACGATGACGTTGGTGAAGACCCCAAAGGGTGGAAACTCGAAGCGCCCCTCGACGATCGCGAAACGCTCGGCGCTCGCCGGGTCGGCGTGGTAGAGGTTCTGCTCCATGCGACCTGGGCCGGCCAACACCGTCCAATCCGCCTCGAGGTCGCTGGCGTTGAGCTGCAACTGCAACTGGGCCGTACCCTTCGCCAGATCCATGGCTTGCAACACCACCGAAGCGCCACTTCTACTGCGCGTCACGATGCATATCTGACGCGTCTGACCGGTCTCTTTGTCGCACACCTCGATACGTTCAATCAGGTGCTCGGATGTAGAGCTGTCGGGCCTGGCGAAGTAGGTGTTGTGGCTAGCGGTGGTGCTGGCCAAGCGGCCTTCAGGCGTGTCGCCCAGGATCCGCCACTCCAGGTCAGCGCCGCTGGCGCCCGCTGCGCTCAACGGCACTCGGTCCTCGGCGTCACACAACTCAACCAATGGGCTGACGCTCAGCACATTGGTCACCACCGTTATCAAGGCAGAGGCGGCAAACCCTGTCTGCGGATCGGTAGCCGTCACTTTCACGCGGATGAAATCGCCGTCGATTGCGCTGACTGGGGGAGCTTGGAAGAGGCCGTCGATCACCGTACCTGGGCTTGAAGACTGTCCCCAGACAAGTTCTGCGCACCAATTGAGCCCCGGGGTCAATGGCGTAACGGTCAGTGGTTGGGTAGCCCTAGCGGAAATGATCGGCTCCAGGGGCGAGAGCTCGAAGGTAGTTAGGCGGGGTGCGATGCTGCCGAAGCAGGCTATGTCTTTAGGCATTACTACATCGTCCGCTATGATCGCACCGCCGAATTTCGTGCGTAGCGTCTCGCGGGCCGTCTGCTCGACCAGCATATCAGCTTGTAAATTGCGCTGGATTGGGCGTATGACTAACTGGACCAGGCTAGTCAGGGGATCTCGAACGGCTAGGTATGTCACAATTAACATTTCAAGAAAGATCAGTTTCAGCACCAGGTCCCGATTTATCGCTGAAGTGGCGAGCGAGGCCGGGATTTCCGTCCCCTCTTCCGGCGGCTGCGGCTCGGCGGGTCTCGTTAGGCTGAAGTCCAGTAATTCCATCACACCGCTTTCATTCATCTGATAAACAGCCGCTAATTCGGAGGGGTAAGTTACCGGCATATCATCGAACTGGCGGAAGTCATCTTCGTCAAGAAAACCCAGGTCATCTCGTAAACTCAACACTTCGGTGAAGCCGACCGGGTTCAAGACAAACTTAAATTCCATACGCTCACCGATGAAGGAAATACTGAAGTTGTCCTTTAGCACGATTGGGTCGATGGTCAGGCCCCAGTGCACCTCGTAGTTGATACGCTGACCCTCAATCGCAAAAAACGAGGCCCCGTATCGGCTAAACTCCTTCCGCTCGAACGATATGTGCCCCGAAATGGCCCTGACCGACTCCATTTGACCCTGCTCATCGTGTGTCACGGCAAAGACCGAATCGTCACTCAACAGAGGCCGCAGCGCCTGCAGCAAGGTCGCCACCATCAAGCGCTGCTTGTCGAACAACACCGTTGCCGAGTAATTCCCCTCACTCGGGATCAGGTACTTGAAGTCGGACTCATTACCCGGCAGGTTGCCTTCGTGGGAGCCGTGCATACGAACGAATGCCAGTACTGCACCGTCGCCCTGTTCGCCAACCTCGGCGGTGGGCGCAGACTGAGTGCGCAGGCGAAAAGACGCGGGTTCAAGCAGCGGCTCCGACCCTGGTATAATTTGCCCTAATTGCCAAACACGTTGAGCCGGTTCAAGGGCTTGAAACTTTCGCTTGAAGAAATCCGCACTCAATTGCTGGATCTGATTGTGATCAGGAAACGACAACTGGAAGTCATCGCTGCGCTGCAAATCCAGGAACACTGCGCCATCCTCGGCGACATTGCCAGGCACGTCGTTCAAGTCCAACTCAAGACTAAGTTGCGGCCCCACCAAAGGATCGACCCAGTCGATGCGGTAGATGTACCAGTCGCCCCGCCGCTCCAGATTGACCTGATTGCCACCGATCACCGTCATGCGCAAGCGTGCCTTGGAACTGTTCAAATCGGCATTTTCGAATGACAGCCTGGGTCGGTCGAGGATGAAGTTCTGTAAATACACCTTGTAGTTGCCAACCAATGAGGCATCGCCATTAATGGGCGGCAGCATGCCGTTGCCACCGAAGCGGGAGATGTATTCCTGGCTCAGCAGCTGGTTGAGCTTGGCGCGATCCATGACTGCGATGCTGCCCCAGCCTGACAGTCGGTGCTTGACGCGCATCCATTGGACAATGGCGGCCTTCGAGTTGCTCATGGTTGACGCCTCCGCTAATTACACTGGATCAAGCGATCAGTTGGGGTTCCAAGTGAGGAAAAGACTTGTAACTTTCGCCGTCATCGAAGCTGACCTGCACGCTGACGCGCAGTACCCTGTTCAGCTCAAGGCGCTGCAAAAAGACGTTGGGCAGTTCGGCTGTCACATGGCCTTGGTAATATTCCTCGTCGCTGACTGGCTGCGCGTTACGCATCACATGATCCAGCTCGCCCCCCCCGACCTTGGCTACGCCAGCGGCTCTGATGGTCAAGCGCTGCCCTGGCGCCATGAACGGCCACGCATCAAGGCTGAAATGGGCGTCGTCGCCCTGGAGCGCCGATAGGGACAACTTGCCGTCGATCAGTTCATCGCGGTGACCCTGGATCACAGGAAAACGCCTAGTGGCGTAGTCGGCCACTTTCAGGTCGAACGCTGACGATTCATAAGGTGCCTGGTCCGGCAAGTGCAGGCTGTAATACACGTTCAGGCGTTTGCCCAGGTTGGCGGGAATCGCCGCTGCCGGTATATGAAACAGCCGTGGGTCCGCAGGGTCGGCTTGCTTGACGATGACCTTGCCGGTGCTGGCGTGCCCGTCCCAGTGCATCCAGATATCACCGTCATTGGTTTCGGCAGCCAGTGGGACCCTGACCCTGGCGCCCCAGCGAACCTGCTCTGGCGTCACCGTCCCCTGGTTGGCTTCATCTCCGCTCTCCGGTATGACAGTGTCGATCAGTGGCCAAGGCAGGTAGAGCGGCCTGCGCACCATGACCTCAAGCACCTGCGAGTGCCAGGCCGCACCCAAGCGGGCCACCTGATAACTTACCCGAAGCGGCTTTCCGATCAGCTCGTCACTGTACCAACTGCCCTCAACCCGCACTTGAAGCTGGCGGCTGACAACCGTACTGACGTCGGCCCGAAAGCCCCTCAAGCTCAAGTCTGGCCCCTCCAGGTACACCACCAGCTGGTCACCCAGCTGCAGGTCGGCATAGTCGTCGATAAGCAGGGTGAAGCCGCCAATCAATGCCCTCGGGTCCAGGTCGCTGCTGCCGTCATGACCTTCGATCAACGGCTTGGGCAACAGCGGGCTGAGCGGCGGCCCCGACTCTACGATGTCGACTCGCTGCACCGGCGACTCACTGTCACCCCCCGAGGCGTATCGAATGCGGTAGGACAGCTCGGCATGGTCGCCGTCGAATAAGTGCATGACCTCTTGGCGCGGCAAGGTCATGCCTACGACCGTGCCGATATCCCGTTCGGTCACCGAGTGAGACTGGCTGTAGGGGGGTTGGGGGTCGCCAGCGAAATACGGCACCCATTCAAAGATCAGCGTATCGCCCACCGTCATCGCTTGGTAGGGCGGCACGGCCACGGTCAGGTCCTGGCTGATCAGTTCCAGGTCGATGACCAAGTCATGGGCTTCACGCAGTTGCGCCACTGCCAGGGTTTGCTCTTCAACCGCCGGACGGTCGATGCTGAAGAACACCCGCAATGACTCATTATCGGGACGGGCTTCAACCCCGGGATGGTAGGAATAAAACACATACCCACCCGAGAGCCGCTGGAGACGATCGTTATCGATGGAGAATCGTACCCCTTGCGGCTCGATGGACACGATCCGGAACGTCTGGATCATGTCCAACACTTCGCCGTCCGCCGCGCATCCGCGCCAGTGAGGGGTGACCCAGTCACCGACTTTGAGCGCCGGATCGGTCAGGAAGGTTTCCAGCAGCTCGCCGCCCAAGCTACTCAGCTCCAGGTTGTCGCCGGTGCCCAGTAACGGCACGCTGGGCCGGTCAGGTCGTAGCGTCATGCATTCCCCCACTAGCGCCCGAAGCGCTGAATTGGTCATGTTCTGGCTGTTTTATACGTCCGGCATTGCGCTGGGCGAAACTGGTAGAAATGACAGGTGACGCCCCTCCCCCCCGGCGCCTAGGCTCTGTCCAAGCGAGTGTCTGAACGCCCGATCAGCCGTCCTGCCAGGGGCAACAGGGAGCGAAAATCGTCATGAGCGTTACATCATCCGTTCACTCTAATGCCCTGAATTTCATGAGCTTCATCCAAGGGGGGGTTGACCCACGTACGGGGCAGTACAGCCTGAAGATCGAGCTGCCCGAGCTGGGCGGCAACAACCTGCTTGGCCCAGAATTCAGGCCAACCTTGCAATATTCGCCGCTCAACGTGACCGACTCCGGGCTGGGCATGGGCTGGACGCTGGAGCTGTCGCAGTACACCCCGCACAACCAGGTGCTTTCGCTAAGCACCGGAGAAAGCCTGAAGATCACCGACCGCACCGCCCGCCCAATGCGGCTCGAAGAGCAGCGGATCGACAACTTTCATGTCTACCCCGAGGGGGACGATGGGTTGCGGGTGGTGCACCGCTCCGGCCTGGTGGAGATCCTCACCGAACAAGGCACCCAGCAGGCCTCCCTCTACTTGCCGGTGGCACAGTATTCGCCGCTCGGCCACCGTCTGACGTTCAACTATCAGCGTTTTTCCGGGCAACACCCTTTGTTGGAAAGCATTCAGGATGGCGATGGCCGCATGCTGCTGCGCGTGCTGCGTGATCCGACGGGTTACCAGGTCGAACTGCAATTGCAGCCACTGTCCGGCAGCGACGGCAAGGCGCTTGCCAGTTACGTGATGAACCTGGAAGCCGACGACCGCCGGGTAAAGGAGATTGTCATCCCCAGTGACGATCAGGCCCGGTGGACGTTCGGCTATCAAGAGGTGCTTGCCCACCTGTGCATGACCAGCGTGACTCAGCCTACCGGGGCTACTGAACGCCTGTCCTACCTCGATGGAGGGCATCAATTCCCTACCGGTAGCGGTCGCCAGCCGTTGCCCCGCGTTACCCGTCACGTTATCGAGCCGCACTTCGACCAGCCCGCTGCAGACATTCACTACCGCTATCCGACCCCGCGCAACTTCCTCGGCGGCGGTAGCGATATGAGCTGGAGCGACGATGGCCGTGACAACCTTTATCAACGCCTGGACGATTACGACTACAGCTCGGTTGAAATACTCATGGAAGGCGAGAGAGAAGTTCGCCGTATCGAGCGCACCTATAACCGCTTTCACTTGCTCACCCATGAAACGACGCTTCAGGGCGACTGTCTGCAACGGCTGGTCACTGCCTACGGGATGGTCGAAGGTGTGTCATTCAAGAGCCAGCCACCGACGTGCCAGTTGCCCGTCAGTGAAGAGCGATTCTGGCAGATGACCAGCGGCGAGCGCCCATGGCGTAGCGAACAGACCGCCACCCAGTACGACAATCACGGCAATGTGCTCATCCATACCTATGCCGATGGCACGGAGCAGAGCAATGAATGGTACTCAGCGGCAGAGCAGGACGGCCACCCGGCTGATCCTGAAGGGTTCGTGCGTCACCTCAAGGCACAAACCCTGCGCCCTTCACCCAAGGGTCAACCGGGAGCAGCCACCCTTACCCGAACCTATCGTTACACGACGCTGCCCGTGTTGGCTGCGTCTGACACCTCGGCAGTATTGCAGCACCCACACCATGTCGTGAGCAGTGAAACCCTGATCGATCAGGCCAGCGCTCAGACGCCTCTTGCGCACCTGCGTAACCAGTGGGTCAATGCCCCGCGTGATCGGGCACTGCACGGTCGCCAATACCTGAAGATCGAGAACCTGCAAGGGCTGGAAACGGTTACCGAGTACCACTATAGCCTCGAGCGCAGTGCAGGCACCGACGAGCCTGTGCTGAACGTTCAGCAGCTGCGTATCGGTTACGACGGCACGCAGGCCATCACCACCGTGCAATATGGCTTGCGCCATGGGCAGGTGATGCAGCAGCGTGACAGCGATGGTCTCGAAACCCGCTACGTCTACGATCGCCTGCAAAGAGTGGTGAAGGAGACCGTGGCTGCCGGGCTGCCGACAGAGGCCTCACGCCATTACCACTACACCCTGACGCCGATCAGTGGCGAATCGGCCAGCCAGACGTTCACCGACGAGCACGGCGTTTGCACCAAGACCCTGCTCGATGGCCTGGGCAGGGTGCGCGGCGAGGAACGTGACCATGTGGATGAGGCCATGGCGCCACGGCTATACCCGACGCTCGCAGTAACCTACGACAACCAAGGCCGGCCAGTGACCGAAACCCACATCGACTGGTTGGAGGGCCTGCGCAGCCTGAACCTGCCCCAGCACTACGCCTACGACGACTGGGGTCAACGTTGCTGTACAACCGGGCCAGATGGCGTGCAGCAGCATGAACACCAGGACCCGCTGGGCAACGCCCAGCACCGCGGTCTGATCGTTCATCGCTGGCGCCAGGCCGGCAGTGGGCCCACGGCAATGATCAGCAGCCGCAGCGAGACCTGGATGAACCGCTTCGAAAAACCGGATGTGATCCTGCGCCAGGATGCCGAAGGCTTGACCTTGGCCACACGCAGTTTCACGTACGACGGGCTAGGACGCCTGGTGAGCGAAACCGATGAGCGTAGGCACACCACCAGGTTTACCTACGACATTTTCAACCGGCCCCTGCAGCGCATTTTGCCCGACAGCACCTGCGTGGAAACCCGCTATGCGCAGCACTCCACTGCGCAGTTGCCCATCGGCCTCACCGTCAAGCCTGGCAACATCAGACTGCCGGCCGTCCAAGTTGGCGCACAGTCCTTCGACGGCCTTGACCGACTGCAGGGCAGTACCACCGGCTGGCGCAGCGAGCGCTACCACTATGAGGGCAGTGAATCGCGTGCGCGGCGCAAACGCAACGCTGCCGGGCAGAGCATCGACTACGCCTATGACCTGAGCTTGACCACATACCCAATCACAAGCAGCAGCGCGGAGGAAAACGCAGTCTTCGACTATGACCCCATCGGGGCACGACTGACACGCGCCAGCGGTGCCCACGGCTGTTGCGACTACCAATACAACGCCCATGGCCACTTGCTCGAAGAACACTTGCAAGTCAGTGGCCATGCGCCTTTGAAAACTGAGCACCATCCCTCGTTGCAGGGTCGCCCGCAACGCACCGTCGAAGCCAGCGGCCTGGAAACGCTCTATCACTTTCACGACAACGGCCTGCCTCGGGGAATGCAGCAGCACAAGCTCGACGTGAACCTGCAGTATGACTCACTGGCGCGGCTTGAGAAGATCACCAGCAACGACTCGGACAACGGGACCACGGTGGTCACGGTCATCGAATTTGACGACCAGGACCGCGAGATCAAACGATCCTGGCAACAGAGCGGCCACCCTGAGCGCATCCAGACACAACTGTGGGATCTCGATGGCCTGCTCAAGGAACGTCACCTCTACCAGGGGGCCATTACCCTGCTGAAGGAAACATTCACCTACACCGCCCTTGGCCAATTACTCAACCACCACTGTGCAGGTATCGAACTGCCCCGCGATAGCCAGGGCCGGGCGATCACGCAGCAAACCTTCAGCTACAACAACTACGAAAGCCTCAGCATGGTCACCAGCCAGTTCGCCGATGGATCTGCCCGTGAGCGTGCGCAGTACGTTTATGCCGACGATGACCCTTGCCAGTTGCGCAGCATTGTTTACACCCCTGCACGCAGCAGCCCCCATCCGACCTTCAAGTACGACCGCAACGGCAACATGGTGCTTGACCAGTACGGTTGTACATTGCGCTATGACAGCCAGAACCGTCTGCAGTCGCTTGTGCGGGCCACCGGCACTGGCCAATACCGGTACGACGCCCATAACCGCCTGCTTGGCAGCACCGACGGCAGTGGGGCCGACAGCGTGCTGGTGTACCAGAACCACCGTTTGACGCTGGCGGTCCGCGGAGCCTTGCGCACTCAATACCTGGATCTGGATGATCAACCCGTCGGCCAACAAACCCTCGATGACGCTAGCCAGACGCTGCTGCTTCACGCGGCGGATAACGCCAGTGTGGTTGCTGAAGGCCAGCACGGTTCGCTACGCAGCATGCGCTACAGCGCCTATGGCGAACGCTACAGCGACACACCGGTGAGCAGCGCCATGGGCTTTAACGGCGAAGCCCTCGACCCACTGAGTGGCCGTTACCTGCTGGGCAGCGGCTACCGCGCCTACGACCCTGAGTTGCGCTGCTTCCTCAGCCCCGATTCGCTCAGCCCATTCGGGGTTGGCGGCCTCAACTGCTACGCCTACGCCCGTGGCAATCCCATCGCGTTTCGTGACCCGACCGGGCATGAAGCGATTGGCTTCAGTGGTCGCCTGCGGCGTCCCGATGAAGACATCACGCCGCAAAGCCAGCCAGAAGAGATCAAGCAGGGAGACGGGGGCTGGCTGAAATGGTTGTGGGTAGGCATTGCCGTTGTCATGACCGCTGTAGCGATTGTGACGTTCGGTAAAGCAACGTTGGCGGCGGTGGCCGCTTGGAAAGGAGCTGCGACCGCTTTAACGGCCACGGCGGTAACGGCCGCCAAAACGGCGGCGGCGTTGGCCATCGGTAAGGCGGTGGCTGCGGGTGTATCAGCCGCACTGGCTGTGGCCGGCACGGCAGCCCAGGTCCACGGCACGATCACGAATAACCAGACAAGCTTTGATGTGGCTCAGTGGCTCGGTATCGCGAGCGTCTTCGTCGGGCTCGCCAGTGCAGGGGCCTTTTATGCTGCGGGCAGGATGATGAGAAGCGCTACCGGCAGTGTGACAACGGGATCGAGGGCGTCGATCTTGGCCGACGATGCCGCTTCGGTTATTGACCGGAGAGATGCATGGCAGTTCCTCCCAACTTCTGCGACAAATAACCCACTGCACGGCCCCCCAGTCCCGCCTCCGCAACCCACGGTGCATCGGGTGGGTCAGGGCGGAGGGGGTGTAATTTTAGAGCGTCGATTCGATGGATTTAGACACGCCAGATCTTCGTCGGTTTGAAGTACCGGATGAAGCTTCGAACTTCAAAATTGGGCTAGGAGAGCAAAACATGAACGAACAAACACCCCCCACCTCCAAACGCGCACTTGCCGAACAAACCCGCCAGGCCCAGCGCGAAGCCCGGCGCCGGCGCAACGCATCGCTGCTGGCAGAATTGGCGCCGTCCGTGCTGGGTATCGCCGATCCCAGCGACGGCACCCTGCTCAAGAGTGCCGTGGACAACAATCTTGAAGTGCGCATCCCCGCGTGGGTGAACTTGCCTGAAGATGGCGACACTGAAACCGTGTATCTCCAATTATCGACCACAGGCGATGCTGCCTCTGACTTTGGAGACGTAGGCCAGCCCCTGGAAGTGGTTGGCCCCGTCACCTCAGCCGATTTTCCGCTGGTAATGCATGTGCCCTTGGCCAGACTCGTCGAAGGCAGGCTATGGCTGCGTTACCGTATCGTGACCTTCAACGGCGGTCATGCAGTTTCGGCAGTGGTACCGCTGATCTGTGACCGCACCGCACCCCGCAACAGGGTCGATCCCGACGAGAAACTCGACGGCTTGACCGTCGGGCCAGCGTTTATTGACGACGAGTACCTTAAAAACAATCCGTCCGGCATCGTTGCCCAAGTGCCAGAGTATGACACCTACGCGCCTGGAGACACGTACAAGGTGTATTACTTCGAGAGCCCACCTGAAGAGCATGAGGATTACGAAAATCAGGTCGATGAGGGGCCTCTCGATGCGTCAATGCAAGTGGTTATTCCCAAGGACGTGGTAGAACGTGCCGGCGATGGCAAGTATTACCTTGCCTATTACCTGTATGACAAAGCGGGAAACAAGAGCCGAGGCTCGCTGATCACCAGCATCGACGTCGCCCTTGGCCCATTGCCGGCCAACCTGCAAGACCCTTTGGTGCACGCCGCCGACGACGGCGTTGTCGACCTCAAGGACGCCATTGACGGGGTATCGGTCGATATTCCGTATTACGACGGAGCCAAAGCCCACGACGCTATCGCAGTGACCTGGGGTAGCACGCCATTACCACCGGAAACCGTCGGTGCCAAAGCCTTTCCAATCCCTGTTCACGTGCCCAACCCAACCTTGCGCGCTGAATACGGCACAGCCTCAGATGAACTGGCCACCAACGTCAGCTACCAGATCATGCGCGGTGCCGTACCGTTTGGCCCCAAGGCCATCAGTGTGAAAGTCGACTTCAGCGTGGTAGGCCCCGAGCGCCCCGACCCCGACCCCACTTGGCCCAACCCGATCAACCCTAACCTGTCGGCACCCACGGTGCGAGGCGCACGTTCGGCAACGGATAACGTGATCGATCGCAGTGACGCCAATGAAGACGCCACACTGACCATCCCCTTTTACGACAATGCCGAGGACGGGCACGTGCTCGTTGTCTACTGGCATGGCAGGTGTGCAGGGACTCACACCGTGGACACGGCCCGTGATGCACGCGGCATCACCGTTCCTATCGATTGGGGCATCATCTTCGCGGAGGGTAACGACCCCGCGTTGCCGGTGCACTATACCCTGCGCGAATCGCAAGACGCCCTCAACGAGCAAATGTCGCAGACACAGTGGGTGGACGTGGATGCAGTTACCGTGATCCTGCCGCTTCCGCAGTTCCTGGGGGTTAGGGCCGGTTGGCTGAACTGTGATTCATTGCGCGATGTCGCGGGGGTACCGACCAACAACATGGTCCTGAAGGTGGAGATCCCGGACATGTCGGCCTACCTGAAGGCAGGCGACATAATCGAACTGGAGTGGGCACCGTTGATCGGCTCCAAAGATGAAGATGGCGACGACCCGGTACCCAATGCGGAGAAAACCGAACTCGTGGTGCTGGACGAGACGTCAGTCAAAGGCTTCATCTGGGAAATCAAGCCTTATGCCGACCACCTTCTGCCAACCTATGACGCCAACCTTAACGGGGGCCGTACGCGGGCACGGGTGCGCTACGTCAAAGCCGATGACCCTGATTTAGCCTCGGAATGGGCAGTGCATAAGTTAAGCCTGGCCGAAGGCAGCGACTCTTGCGCAATGCCGTAACCTTGAGCTCCCTACGCGGTAGCGCGGCACGGTGCTGCCGCGAAGGGAGCACTGTAGGATTTTGGTCAGAACAGAAAGGAAAATTCCTACATTAGATAGAGAAACATCACTTTTACAATTCACCCTAACGATGCGAGCTCAGTACAGGAAGTCGTAGCAGCCATCTGCAAACAGCCTCTTCACAGGGTGATCCAATGTCCAGTTTCCATGCTTTCAAACCCACACTTTTTACTGTAATGATCCGAGCCACCACCGCACTTCCATTAGTGATTATCGGTAACTCGGCGGTGGCCCAGACTAATGTAGAAGGTCGTACTGATATCCAGATTGGTACGCCCTTGGATAATTACCGTGTATTCAGTGGTGCCACCCTGAACGCCACGGGCGCGAATCTGTTGTATGTCGATGCCGAGGCAGGCGCGCACGTGTTGCTCAACGATTCGGACGTCACCCCAGGGTCGTCCGCCGTCGCGCTGGCCCTGACTGGTGCGAACGCAACGCTCGAGCGCTCGACCGTTACCGCCAGCAGCCGTGCGCTCACTGGCAGCCAAGGTGCAAGCATCAGTGCCAACGACAGCGTTATTCGCGGTGGGTCACGTGGCGCCAGCCTCAACCAGAGCCACCTTGAGCTAAGGCGCAGCGAAGTGCATGCCAGCGACAACAATGGCATTGCCGTGGAGCTGTTCGACGGCAGCGTGTCGGCCAGTGACAGCAGCCTGATCAGTGGCGGTCGCGATGGTATCCTGGTGCGTGATGGCTCAGGCCAGACCGACGCCAAGGCCACCATCGTGCTGGACAACAGCCGTGTCGAGGGCCTTGATGGGTCGGCCATCGCGGTCGGCCGTGGCGCCGGTCGCGCTGCTTCTGCGCAAATCGATGTGCTCAACGGCAGCACCCTCAGCGCCAGCGACGGCGTGTTGGTGAATGTGGCCGATGCTGCAACGGCGAGCCTGCGCGTGAGTGACAGCCAGCTGCTTGGCGATATCGTGGTTGCCGAAGGCGGCACTGCCAACGTGATGCTGGAGAACGCCGCAACCCTGACCGGCCGCCTGGAAAACGTAGCGCAGGTGGCCATCGACAGCGGCGCCGAGTGGGCCATGGTCGGCAATGCCGCCGTCGAGCAGCTGACCATGAACGGCGGCCGCGTAAGTTTCGGCAACATCGGTGAATTCCACACGCTGACCGTAGGCTCACTGTCGGGCAACGGCACATTCGTGATGGACGCCGACTTCGCCAGCGGCCAGCATGATTTCCTCGACATCACTGGCAATGCCACGGGCGATCATTCGCTGCTGGTTCGCAGCAGCGGGACCGATCTGCAAGCCGATGCCAGCCTGCACATGGTGCATGCAGACAGCGGCGATGCGCGCTTCTCACTGGAAGGCGGCCCGGTCGATGTCGGTACCTATTCCTATGATTTGGTCCCTAAAGGCAGCGGCAACGACTGGTACCTGGACAAGAGCACCCGCACCATCAGCCCCGGCACCCAGTCAGTGCTGGCCTTGTTCAACACAGCACCGACCATCTGGTATGGCGAAATGAGTACCTTGCGTGGCCGCATGGGCGAAGTGCGCCGCGATGCCGGGCAGGCTGGGGGCTGGGTGCGCACCTTCGGCAACAAGTACAACGTCGCCGGTGCCGAAGGCCTGGCCTACCAGCAAACCCAGCAAGGTCTGTCCTTCGGTGCGGACGCTCCTTTGCCGATCGGCGACGGTAACTGGCTGGCCGGGATCACGGCCGGTTACAGCCAATCGGACCTGAGCCTGGCGCGCGGTACCCAAGCCAAGGTCGACAGCTACCATCTCGGTGTCTACAGCACTTGGCTGGAACCTGAGAGCGGGTACTACATCGATGCCGTAGCGCAACTCAATCAATTCAAGAACCAGTCCGATGTGCGCTTGAGCGATGGTACCAAGACCAAGGGCAGCTACGACAACCTCGGTGTCGGCGCAGCGTTGGAGATAGGCCGCCACATCAGCCTCGATGAAGGCTGGTTCGTTGAGCCCCATGCCCAATTGGCCGGCTTGATCGTGCAGGGCAAGGACTACACCCTGGACAATGGCATGCGCGCCGAAGGTGGGCGCACGCATTCCCTGCAAACCAAGCTCGGTGCCACCGTCGGGCGCAAACTGGAAGTGGGTGACGGGCGAATGATCCAGCCCTATGTAAGGGTTGCCGCCGTGCATGAATTCGCCAATGACAACCACGTCAAGGTCAATGGTAACGGCTTCAACAACGACCTCTCTGGCTCTCGCGGGGAAGTGGGCACCGGCATCGCGGTAGCCTGGGCCGATAAATGGCGTGCTCATGCCGGCTTCGAATACGCCCATGGCAGCAAGCTTGAACAGCCCTGGGGCGTGAACCTGGGGGTACGCTACAACTGGTGAGTTTACGAAGGGAGAGCCGTTGAGGTTCTCCTTTTTTTGCTTTGGTGCATCACGCGATCATGGAGAACAGGCTATGCCAACCTCAAAGCATTCGACCCAAAACACCTCGGCCGCGCTTGCAAACCGCTTCGAGCAGGTAGCGTTCTATGTACCGCCTGTCGTCCCCGACCTGCTGCCCAATGAGCCAGATTCCCTGCTCAATCTGTTGCCGTTCAAAGCCGTGTTCTTGCCATTGCGGGTCGAGTTCGCCCAGTGGGGCAATTCGGACCCTACCGAAGAAGACCCGGAAACACTAACCCTGTACTGGAACGGCCGTGAAGTCCGCACCCTGATCTGGACGGCACCGGTACAGCCCGATGAACTGTTCATCGAGGTGCCGGTGGGGTTTCTGAGCGAAGGCCAGCACCGGCTGCACTACCAGGTCAAGCTGTTCAACGGCATGCGCAGCGACTCAGAAGCCCTTGAGATCAACATCGACAAGACGCCCCCGTTGCTCGCCGATGACGATGAGCTGATTTTTCCGCCAGACGTGATAAGCAATGGCGTCACCGACCGCTACCTCAAAGAACACGGCGAACTGACGGCGCAAGTACCGCCCTATTTAGGCGCCGATGTGGGCGATACCGTGAGCTGGTACTGGAGTGACAGCCCCGTCGGCAAGCAACTGGTCGACCGCCTCACCCTGACCAAGGCCGAAGTGGGCATGCCCTTGCACGTCAAGATACCGGCCGACTTCATCTTACAGCTCAGCGACGGCCTGCGTTTTGCCCGTTATGAGGTCCAGGACCGCGCAGGCACCGCCCTTCAACGCTCGTTGGCCGTGGCGTTGCACGCGGCGGTCACGCCACCGCCCCGGCAGCTACCCCCACCGTTCGTGCGCCAGGCCAGTGGCTCCGATTATTTCAGCGATTTGCTGCCAGCTGATGCCGTGGCAGGAGCGACGTTGACGATACCGGCCAGCGCCTCACTCGAACCGGATGATCAAGTGACCGTATTCTGGGGCGAGCCAGGCGCCACGGGTGCTTATCAGACCGACACACCGATAAGCCCAGGCTCAAGGGAGTACACCGTACCTGCCAAGTACATTGCCATGAACCTGAACAGCCGCATTCCCCTGCACTATCAGGTCAAGGCGTACGATGGCCAGCTTCACGACTCAGCGCCGCACCAGGTCAGCATTGGCCGCCTGCACGGGCTACCCCTGATACACAGCGACGCGATTCGGGACAACCAACTGAACCTGGCGAAACTGGGTGCCCAAGCGGCGTTTTCGCTACCTGGGTGGCAGTTCATGGACGCGGGGCAACTCATCACGGTATACATCGAAGGGGTCAAGCGCGGAGCGATCGACCAGAAGATCACGCTGCCGGTGGTCACCGACATGGCAGTGCCTGGTGCAGTGACGGAACTCGCGGTGGGGTCGGTTACCAAGAGCGCGCTGCAGGCGTTGGAAGTGGACTATCAGTTCTACGTACGGGTCAAGGTCAGCTTTGACGATAAACGCACGTGGGTTGAGTTTCCGATGATCACGCCGACGTTGATCGATCAACCCTGAGCTGGCGGGTGGCAGGAGCGCTGGTATTCGCAGACGCAGGATGCCTGTCAGTCACCTGATCGCTTCGGCCGCGCGGCGCCCCACCTGGAGTACCCTGTACTTAAAGAAGGGTTGCTTACCCTTTGCCACACGTTTCCAGTTCAACGCCACCGGCGCGGTCAGGGTGGCCGCCTGGACGTTGGAACAGTCCAGCACAACGTAAGCCTGAAGCAGCATCGCAATCTCGCTACGGGCACCGTCGATGATCATGGCTGCAATTCGATCCTCAGAGTAGCCAAAGCCGTCACGGCCCCCGCTTGGGATCAGGTTGAACGGAAGCATCCGAAACGTCTTCAGCTGGCTCACCGACACGCCCGCACCGACAATGCCCTCAGACGCCACCCGTGTGACCGGGCAAGCCTCCCTTAGAACGTAATCAGTGACCTCGTTTTATCACCCCAGCCGATAGGGATCACCAACAAGCCTCGCCTGGCCTCGTCCAGAAATACCTCAACCCCAGGGACACGCTGGGCAAGCTCAGCAGTCAGCGTCATGCACGATGCGATGCGTCATGTTGAACGTTCGCCGGTCAACGTATTGCTGGGTGAACCCTGAGGAAGATCCCACGCCGCTTCAAACGCGACCATGGGATAAGGCAAGCGCGCCATGTCCACATGGGCCTGGCGCAGCTCACTCATATCGATCAGCCCCGCGCAGGTCGGCAAGCTGAACTTGATGCTCTCCGAGAGCAGTTCGAGAACCGTGTCGTATAAGGCACCCAGTTCCGGGTTTGTCAGTATCGTCCTCTGCTGGTCCGAGCTCAATTGTTCTATTGCGTGCGTGCCGTAGTTCAATGGCTGCACCAAGTGCTTTCCATCTCTTGTTCTGGACCACTCTTCACTGACCGACAAGCAACCGGACCGACAGCTCGGAAAGTGTGTTGACGCACGGTGCCGAACAGCACGCCGTGCAATCAACACACCCGAACATCCCACGCACCACACATAGGTTGCACATGGAAAAGCTACTGCCTGCGAACTAGAGCAGCAATCAACTTTTCGCAAACATCCGCTTACATTTCGCACCTCGACCAGAAGCCTCTCCATACTGCAAGGTCATTCTTTTGGAAACATACCCCGTGATGCGATCTGTTTTATAACTTCGATTCAGGCGGTAACTATTCCTACAAGTTCGCCTATATAAGCCACCCTCTATCTACCAACTGGGGATTTGACATGGACGATGAATCAGAAGAATCCAGAGTCCGTAACAAAGCGGATCTCATAACGCAGGATGCCCACCGGTATTCGTACTTCCAGCTTCTGGAGCTGATGCACCAGCTCTATGGGGATGACCTTGAGCAACGTCCGCTTTCCGATGAGGCACGGCGAAGGTTACGCCTGGAAGTCTCTCCAAGCTTGTCCTTTCCCGTCGCTGATGTGCTGAGCGCCAGCCGTCTGAAGGATGATCGCTACCGTATCCAAGCATCGTTCTTGGGGTTACATGGCACCGACTCGCCGCTACCGGGCTATTACCTCGACCAACTGGCCTATGAGCACGCGCAAGACGTCGGCATTCGCCCGGCGTACTTCAATTTTTTCAACCACCGCTTGCATTCCCTGCTGCATCAGGGCTGGCGTAAGTACCGCTACTACCGGCGCTTCCAACCCGGTGCCACAGATGGGTTCTCGCGCTACATCTTCGCCTTGATCGGCCTGGAGGACGCAGAGTTGCGCGGCGCGACACCGCTACCGTGGAGCCGGCTGCTCAGTTTCGTGGGGATGATCGCCAGTCGCAGCCGGTCCCCCGGCATGGTGGCCGGCATGATTGCGCACTGCTTCGACCTCAAGCAGGTCTCCATTCGTGAATTCGAAAAGCGCACGGTGCTGATTCCTCAGTCCCAACGCAACCGGCTTGGCACCGACAACTGTGCCCTTGGCGAAAACTTCCTCGTGGGCGGCAGTACAGAATCACGCAGCAGCAAGTTCACCATCGTGATCGCGGATCTGGATCAAAAGCAGTTTCGCGACCTCCTCCCCAGCGGCGACAACTACCACCGGCTGATCAAGCTGGTGGACTTTCTGCTGCGGGATGTGGGCGCCTATGACCTTGAGCTGCGCATGCGCGCCGAGGAGGCGCCGCCTTTCAGCCTACGGGCCGCACACGGCACTCACCTGGGCTGGACCAGCTTCATCGCTGACCGCAACGACTCCACCCCGCCACCCGTTCGCATCATGGTACGTGCATGAGTACAAATGTTCTCTCGCCCAGCATCACGCTGGTCATACTGAATCCGGAAAAACTGCACCACGGCACAGAACCACAGCACCGTTTCGACAGTGCCGGAGGCACCCTTGGCCGCCAAGGCGCCTGGCAGCTGCATGACCGGGAATCGCGCATCCTGCCTGCCCATTGTGAGATCCGCTGGCACGAAGGCCACTTCTGCCTGATCGACCACAGCGGCAGCAGCTTCATGAACGGCAATGACACTGCGTTGATATCCGGCACCCCGATCCGGCTCAGGCATAACGACAGACTTCAGATCGGCGACTACCAAATAGCGATCCACCTACTTGGCCACGACGAAACGAAAAGAATGCCGCAGTTGCACACCGCCTATGACAAAGATCCTCTGTCGGAGCAACGAATGATGCATCAACACTGCCCTCTTCAAGTCTTGGGAGTACCCACCAACGGGCTGTTCAATTCAGTCCATACCCGAGAGCCAAAGCCGCTGGATGAGCTTGACCCCCTGGCCTACCTGGACAGGGCCGCTCAAGCTCGAATCGATCCGGAGATTGCACGCATCTTCGGCAAGGAGGCGCAATGAACAGGCCCTTTGCACTGCTGTTGATCTGCCTGACGCTCGGTGGCTGCAGCACAATGAAACGCGTATACCAAGTTTTGAAAGATCCAACACTTCCGGTCGGCGGGCCCAGCAATGACATCAGCCGAGTAGCGCTCAGTCTCTACGCAGCCGACGCGCACGTTGCCGCAGGGCCGGAACAGGCGAATCTTGAGTCCCCGTCAATACCACCTCCTTCAGGGCACTTGTCAGCCAACCTCAGCGCGGCCGATGCCACTGCGTTGTCTGACAAAGTCAACGCGCTGGCGCAACAGCTGCACCAGAACTACCCAGGCTCCGCGGACGATGACAAGACCCGAGCGCCTGCCGACCTGGCCAGTTATGCCTCCGCTCGATCCGAGCCCCCACCCGCCCCCGATCAAGCACCACAACGCCAAGGGTCTTCGTCCATCGCTTTCAAGATCCTGCAACTGCGCGACGACTCGCTGTTGCTCGATGCCACCTATGAGCAGGTAGAAGAGAACTTGGACGAGGCGCTGGGCACCACATTGATCAGCGTCGACGACTTCCGCCTGGTGCCAGGCCATTTCAAGTTCATCGAGCCCGAAGAGATCAATGAACGGACTCGCTACATCGCGGTGATTGCGCGCCTCAGTGACAGCCCTGACGGCAAATGGAAGGACACCCTGCGTATTCAGCCTCGCGGTTACGACCATACCGTCCATGTCCACTTCGAAAACAATGGCGTTGAACTTCGGCACGACCGTGAGTACCGCCGCGATCAATAACATCATCTGTTGAAGGAAGCCCTTATGAGTTCACGCAATTCCGTACTCTGGAAAGAGGGTTTGTTCGTCAAACCCCAACACTTCCAACAAATGGCCCATGCGGCGGAATCGACACTTCACCAACGCGTTTCCAGCCTGAACGATGCGTTTTACGGTTTCAGCGAGTTGGAGCTGAATGCCGAATACTTGAGCTTCGGCAAGATCGCAATCATCCGGGCGCGTGGCGTGATGCCGGACGGCACGGTGTTCGATATCCCTGGCGACATGCCACCACCGGCGCCCTTGGAAATCCCCCAAGGTGTCTCGAACAAAGCCGTCTACCTCGCGCTGCCTTTGCATGCGCCTGGGGCTCCTGAAGTCCGCTGGCCCGACAGCGAGGGGGTAGATGGTCGCTTCATCGCCAAGGGCGTTCCAATCATGGACAACCATGGCGGGAGTGGCGATTCGATGATTCTTGATGTCGCCATTCCAAATTTGCAGATCAAGCTGCAGGACGACGACAACAGGGACTACAGCTGCCTGGCCCTGACCAAAGTCATGGATAAACGCCCGGACGGCAGCTTGCTACTGGACCCTCGCTTCTATCCGACCTGCATCTCGATCAAGGCTGCCCCCGCGCTGCTGGGCTTTCTGGAAGAGGCCTCACAGCTGATACGCGAACGGGCGCGCAATCTCGCGGCTCGTATATGCTCGCCTGGCCAGTCGGGGATAGCCGACGTGACCGATTTCTCACTACTACAAGTGCTGAACCGTCTGCACCCCTACTTCCATCATCTGGCACGCCGCCGCAATGTGCACCCGGAGCAACTGCATATCGCCCTGGACCAGGCATGTGGTGAGCTGGTGACCTTCACCGATGACGGGCGATTGCCCCTGGACTACCCGGCCTATCAACATGACGGCCTGGCCGAGTCTTTCCATATGCTGGAAGAAACCCTGCGTCGGTCACTGAGCACCATTCTGCAGCCCAGGGCCGTTTCGCTGCCTATTCAAGAGCAGCAGTACGGTGTGCTCACGGCGACCCTGCATGAGCGCCGATTGCTTGAAGATGCCACCTTCATTCTGGCCGTGCGGGCCGACCTGCCGGGCGAAGAACTGCGCAGGAAGTTCCAACAGCAGGGCAAGGTCACCTCCATAGAGCAACTGCACCAGTTCGTACACCTGCAGATGCCCGGCGTAGCGCTCATTCCCCAACTCGTTACCCCACGGCATCTCCCCCATCACACCGGCTTCGTCTACTTCGAACTGGATCGCCAGCACGAAAGCTGGAAACAGCAGCTCAAGAACGCCAGCGGCTTCGGCTTCCATATCGCCGGTGAATTCCCCAACCTGGAGATGCAGTTCTGGGCCATCAGGCCTGACTGACCCACTCTCAGGCCGATAAAAAAATCCCGATCCAGATGGCGGGTGTCGGGATTTTTTGCGCCGACTGCCCGCCTATCGTTCAGCCACCTCATCGCGTGTGCGCTCACGCAAAAGCTGCTGCGGCAGTGCGAAGCCAGCGAACAGCGTCCGTGTGAAAGGGTTGTTGGCGCCGGTTGCGTGAAACTTGTAGCGCGCCATATCGCCGGCAATCTTGAAACTCAGGTCAACGCTGGTGGGGGTACGGGCATTCAACCCACCACGGCTAAGCAATCGATAAAATGACCAAGGCCCCTGATAGCTCAGGCTGACAGTGGTTCCGGCCGCCTGCACCAAGGTGATACGGCTATGGCTGCTCTCCCCCGCAGACCCTGGCCAGGTCATTCCAATCGGTTCCTTGCCCCGCTGGGCAAACGCATGCAATTGCCCATCCAGGCCGAAGACACTGCCGCGCAACCCGTTACTGAGAGCGACCGGTTCCAGCCCAAAGCTCACATTCAACTCGCCGCGGTTATCGAAGAACGCATTGCGAATGGCCTCGGCCTGCTTGAGCTGAACCATGACCTCGGGGCGTATCAGGTAACCCTCATCGGCATTGGAGTACAGGGCATTGAGATTGTCCTTGAGGAACACCGTGAGGTACGCGTCTTCAAATCGCTTGAGCTGCCCTTGGGGCCCAAAGAAGGCTTCAAAGTCCTTGAGCGACAGGTCCGGTCCGGTCCGGTCGATGGGATAGCGCGAGGCAAGCCGTTCCTCATAGAGACTGTACACCTCCGAGTTCCAGCGCTGCTCCAACTCGCGCAGCGCCGTGACCATCAGCACCCGAGAGGTCTGGTCCGCCAACTGGCGCACATGCCGGTTCAGCGGCTCTGGCAACCCGGTGGCGACCCGTTGCAAGTTGCGAATAGGGTCGGGCTCCTTCTCCGAAAAGCGACTCAGTGCCAGCGCCAGGGCCGCTTTGCCCTGATTGGGGTTGTCCTGCACCGCTTTCACATAGTCATAGACAGCGGCGATGGCCTGTTGCGTCTCATCGTAGAACGACGGCTTGTCACCCTGCACATCGAGCATCCCGGAAAGGCCCGCGAAGGATCGGTAGACTCCCATCGCCTGCAACCGGCCCTGCTGATCGGACGCAGAGTCCTTGCCACCCTCGGCAGCCAGCGGGTAGATCAAGGTATTGCCACGCACCGTCTCCAGGAGCCGGCGCATCGGTGCAGCCGGCCCAGTCACCTGTTCCAGCACGCTCAACCCGTGCGCAAGGTCGGTGAACGGGGTGACCGAGAACTGGTTCAGCACCCGTCGCCAGCTGTCGATGTAATCGGCACTGTATAAGGCGCGCAAGCGCTCTGTCAGGGCCTGGCGGTCCACCTCGGAATAGTCGAGCGTGCGCCGCTCCCCCAACACCCACTGATCGATCAAGGCGAGGTCGGCCACGTTCTGGCTGTACTGCTCGAAGTAGTCCCGAAAGCCGCTCGAGGTCAGCAGAGGCGGCAGGGACAGGTTGCCATCGACGGCCGCCTGATGGTTCCGCTCAGCCAGCGGAACGTAGACGATATCGAAGGCTGGGCCAATCTCGTTGCGCAGGTCCAGCTCCCCGTGCAATTTCTCTTGAGCTTGTTGCTTCAAGCTGATGTACACACGCTGGGCCAACGGTAACTTGCGCAAATGCTGCTGCGCTTGCGCCACTACCTTCTGGTACTGCGGCAGCTCAACATCGGCGTAGGCCAGTGCGTACTTGAGGTGGCGCATCAGGGCGGCCTGCAGTTGGCCTTGACCCGGATAGGCCTTCTGCCATTCTCGGGCCATCCATTGCTCCACCAGTTCGGGCCGGCGATTGGCGCGGTCTTCAATCATGCGGTACACGCGCAGTGCTGCTAGCTGATCCTCGCTGCCTGGCGTAGCGTGCTGGACGCTCGCCGCCACACCGCCCGCGATCGCCGGCAGAAAGCGCGTCGCCAGGGCATGCAGGTAGGCCTGGTCCACCTGCGGGCTGATGGCCTTGCCCTGGTACAGCCCCATGTCGGTGAACACAGTCCACCCTGATCGGTAATCGCCATACAGGCTCACTGCATCGCGGATCTCGTCCAACGGGGCCAACAAGCTGCGCCCGGTCAGGTCCTCTTCGGTATCCGCGCCGGTACTACTGAACGCTTGGCTCTTTTCCAGAACATGCTCGGCCTTGTCGCGGTTGACGCTGTAGAAGTACAGCCAGCCGCCGATCATTGCCACCCCACAGATGCCAGCGGCCACCGTGCCGCCTCGCAACAGGCGGGCCTTGTGCTGGGCGACCTTCTGGTTGTCACCTGCCAAGCCCGCTTCGGGGTAGACCACCCGTTGCAGTAACTGCTGGGCGAAATACACCACCGACGTGCCTTGTGGCTTGGTGGACAGTGCCGGCGGCGTGAACGCAAACGCCCGAGCTGAAGCGTCCGCAAGCAGGTTGTGGACCTCCCCGCGCTGGTACACCGAAGAGAAGTACACACCCCGCACCAGGTGCGGCGTGGTGTAACGGTCGCTGCCCAGTACGTCACCGAGAAAGTCCAGCAGCATCGAATGAGCGCCGCTCAGCTCCCGCAGTAGGGAGTAAGCGCTCTTGCGCACCGCTGCCGGCATCCGCTCGGTTGCGGCGAGCAGCTGGCTACCGAGCTGTTCGATAAACCGCTCATAAGCCGCGCCCATTTCCTCCAGCCAGGCATCAACGTCCTTGACCGAATCCAGCGTGAAGGTAAAACCTTGTACCTCTTCCCGCTCGCGGGCCGGCAGCTTGGCGAACAGTTCCTCGAAACCGGCCAGCAGGTCGAGCTTGCTCATGACCACATACAACGGCAAGCGCGTGCCCAGTTCGGCGCCCAGCTCCGTCAGGCGCGCACGCAGCACGAATGCAAGGTCACGACGCTCCTTTTCAGAGCGGCCGAACAGGTTGACCATATCCACCAGCAAGACCACGCCGTTGAGCGGGCGCCGGCTGCGGTTCTGGGCAAGCCAGCCAATCATGTGCCGCCACAGGCGTCGTTCAACCCCGGCAGGCAAACCGGTGGCTTCAGCCGGTTTGCCAACCTGGGCCGTGGCCTCTTCAGCTTCGCCATCCCCCTCGTCTTCGCTCGCTGAGAGTGGCTGCACGGCCTCGATCAACTGCACCTGGCGTTCAGGCTGACTGATGAATTCGCCTGGTGGGTCGATGACTACCGCATCGTCACCGATCCACCAATCGATACCAAACGCCAGGTCCGGGTCTGCGCTGGATCGCTGCAGGACACTGCGCTCGATCCGAGTGAGCGCAAAACGCTGATCCGAGCGGCTGATAAAACTCGACTTGCCTGCGTTCTCCTCGCCGAGCATTAGGTACCACGGCACATCGTAGCGATGCCCTCGCCCACCTCGGCTATCGTGCAAACGCGCCACACTGGCGTCGAGGGAGCGCTGCTGAGCGTGTAGAAAAGGCAAGCAAGGGTCCGCCATCTCGCGCCGCTGTTGTTGCTGTTCGCGGATGATCGCGCGGTTGCGCCGATGCACCTGCACCGTCCAGATCACCCCTGGCAGGACCAGCAACAGCACGCTCAACGCAACCCGTACCGGTACATCAGCGAACGGCTGATGATCACGCCACTGCCATTGAGGCCCCCACCACCACAACCAGACCACGGCTGCGGCTAGTACCAGCAACATCACGATAGCGATTAGGGGCATTGCCTGACACTGCACCAGTGATATACCACGCAGCCATCCGTCCTTGTTTAATTTCATAGCGGCAAACCTTACCGACTGCACTCATGAATGAACCATCACCCCTCAGGGCATATCATCCCGGACAGTAACAGTGTTGAAAAACATTATTCAATGATGTGCAGAAAGAAATAACCGTTTACATCTTTTGTGCAGCCAAGGCGGAAAAATCTGCATTACTAATTAGGAGAAGCTGTGAGGCAGAAGCCGTAATTACCTGCAACTTGTAAGAAGTTTCCTATAGAAAAAGACTGACTCTCTTTCATTAACCCTGGCCTATCCCGCCAGCCAGAGCAGGCGACGCATTTAACATGAAGTTTAAAGATTGGTTCAGGCTGGAGCAGCAGCACCTCCAAACGCTGGGCGATGATTTTGTAGAGGACGAGCCGCGCCTTGCACCCTTCCTTGGCCGTACCACCTCGGATGCAGACGCCCAGCGCGTGATGGAGCACTTCGCCTTCCTGACCGCGCGCCTGACCATGAAGGTCGAGGACCACCTGCCGGAGTTGACCCACCCTCTGCTGCAACTGGTCTACCCGAACGTCCTGCGGCCACTGCCCAGCATGACGCTGATGCAGTTCACCCCGGCCGACCATGCGTTGAGCGAGACCCAGGTACTGCCCAAAGGAACCTCCTTGTTCGCCCGCCCATTCGAGGGCGTGAGCTGCGAGTTCCGCACCTGTGCGGACCTGGCCCTGCCACCCTTGGAAGTCAGCAGCATCACCACTCGGCCCAGCGCTGAAGCGCCAGTCATGTACATCGACCTGGATACCCTGACCGAGCAGCCGCTGCGGCGTATGCGGTGCGAGCGGCTGCACTTCCATCTGGCGGGCGGCAACCGCAATGCACTGATGCTGTATCAGTGGCTCGCGGTACACCTGGACAAGCTCTATCTGCACGTTGGCGAGCACCGCTTTGCGCTCCCGCCCTTGGTAACGTTCATCGGCTTCGATCCCGATGAAGCGCTGCTACCCAGCCCTGGAGAGCAATTGGATGGCTATCGCGTCCTGCAGGAATTCTTCTGCTTCCCTGAACGCTTTCATGGCTTTCGCATCGACGGCCTGCAGCATGTCTGGCCGGATGAGGCGGCCACGCACGTCCAGTTGGAATTCCGCTTCAACGCCCCACTACCGCCTGACCTGCGAGTTGACCGGACCACCGTGCTGCTCAACTGCGTCCCGGCCATTAACCTGTTCTCCCGCTTGGCTGACCCCATTGCCTTGAATGGGCAGACCGTCAGTGAACTGATACGTCTGAGCCGGCAGGACGGTGCGCAAGACGAGATCTTCAGCGTTGATCGTGTCAGCAGCCTGCACCAGAAATCCCATCGACTTGTCCAGGATTTCAAACCGTTCGAGGCGCTGGACTCGCGCTTTCCCCTGGCCGAGCCCACGCCGCCACGCTACTACAAGCTCGACATCGAGCAGGAGCCCGTGAATGACAAGGTGCAGCACCGTGTGAGCCTGGTGCAGCGAAACCTCACGCCCTACCTTGCCCAGCAGGAACGCCTGAGCATCGAGTTGACCTGCAGCAACGGCACACGGGCGCAGCAGCTCAAGGTGGGCGATGTCGATGTGACGACCCAGGACACCCCGTCCTTCGTCACCTACCGCAACCTGACCCGTCCTTCCCGTTGCTACCCACCGATGCTGCAAAGCGGTGGCTATGGCGACCGCCATTGGGCACTGATATCCAACCTGTCCTTGAACAACCTGTCGCTGTCTTCCCCGGCTGCGTTGGCGTCGGTCCTGCGCGCTTATGACTTTGTGGGCACGCACGACATACAGCAACAGCGCAGAACGCAGCAACGCCTGAATGCCATCAAGCAGGTAGACAGCGAACCCTACGACTGGCTGATCAAAGGCATACCCATGCGCGGACTGCGCACCACCCTGCACATCGACCCTGCAGGCTTCGAATGCGAAGGCGAGGTGCAGCTGTTCGGCAACGTGCTGTCGCACTTCATGGCGCTGTACGCCAGCAGCAATTCCTTCCATCAACTGCAGATCGTCAACACCGCCGACGCAACCCGCCAGCTGTGGCCAGCCCGTACCGGGCAGCAGCCGGTCATGTGACCAGGAGGTCTACCCATGAAAAATGTACCCGAGCAAGACTATGAACGAGGTCATACAGATGCACGAAGATTCCAGTCGCAAAGCGAGCTCTTCCCACAGAACGATGCCCTAGGCTTTGACACCCGCTCAAACACTCTGAACCCCATTCTCGACATCGCCTCACCGCTGCTCGGCTTGGTCATCCGCTTGGAAGGCACAGAAAAATACGAGCACGCTGAGCAGCTATATGCGCACGTCAAAACCATGATCCTCGGCATGGTCGAGGAAGTGCGTCAGCTTGAGCAGTGCGACGAAGGCGACCGCGTGGTGTTCTCTTACAGCTTGTGCTGCGTGATCGATGAAGCCGTGATGACCACGCCGTGGGGCCGTGACTCGCCCTGGAAAGCCGAATCGCTGCTGAGCGCCATCCACCAGGAAACATGGGGTGGCGAGAAATTCTTCAGCGTGCTCGAACGCCTGCTCGACGCGCCCGAGGAGCGCTACGACCTGTTTGTGTTCCTGTTCTGGTGCCTGGCACTGGGTTACCGCGGCAAGTACGCCAGCCAGACCAATGGCGATGCCGAGCTGGAGGTCTGGATTGATCGGCTGCGCAAACGGGTCATGAAGCTGCGCGAAAGCCGGGTCAAGACCGAGCGCCTGACCGATCCGTTCAGCAACGTCGCACCAAGGCACTACCGCATGAACCGCCAACTGCCCTGGTGGACGCCTTGGGTGGTCATGGTCGTGATCTGCACGAGCGTCTACCTCTACTTATCGAGCAAGTTGAACGGTATTACCCAGCAAGTACTGAACTCGCTGCAGACGATGCTCCAACAATAAATTCGGCCTCACCGGATTGATTTGACTCAATAGTCACTGCGCTGATCAGCGCAGCAAGTACGGTTTTGCCCATTAAAAGTGCAACACCGCACTTGGAGAAACTTCCTACACCATATAAAGAAGTTTCACCGAAGACATGGAACGGACTCCGCACTACGGTCTTTCGTGCACTTTATTGCCGCGCGCCCCAGTACGCGCCTGGCTTCTTTGAACCTGCCCGAAGGAATGACAGCAGGAGTCCGCATGAGCAGTTTGAACGATGTGAGATTTACCTTCAGCACACCGGCCGATGAGGCCATCGAGTTTGATGTCGTCTCTTTCGAATTGACCGAAGCCGTCAGCCAGCTGTACCGCCTGGAGGTGGAGCTGACCAGTTTTACCGACGATGCCGATTTTGCCGCCCTGCTCGACCAGCCCGCGGTGCTGACCATCTGGCAGCAGAAACAACCGATACGCCATGTCCATGGCCTGATCAGCAGCTTTGAACAGGGTAAGACCGGCCATCGCCGCACCCGCTACCGCGCCGTGATCGAGCCGCAGTTGGCACGCGCCGGCTTGCAGTCGGACTGGCGCATCTTCCAGCATCGCCCGGTGCCGCAACTGATCGAAGAACTGTTCCGTGAACGGCTGTGGGGAACGCTGACCCAGTATGTGGTTGATCCGCACCAAAGCCGCGAATTCTGCGTCCAGGCGGGTGATCTGGACCTCGACTTCTTCTGGCGCCTTTCGGCCGAGGAAGGCCTGATCTCGATCTTCGAGCACAGCGAAGGCAGCCACACGGTGGTCCAGGCCGACCAGATCCGTCAGTTCGGCACGCTGGAAGGCGAGCCGGTGCTGTACGTCGCCAACCGCGGCGGTATCGCGGAACAGCCTTGCCTGCAGCGCTTCAGCTACCGCGAGCAAGTACGCAGCAGCGTGCAGACCCAGCGCGACTACACCTTCTCCCATCCGCGCTACAACCTGCAACAGACCCAATCCCCACGGGATACCGGCAACCAGCAAAACGACTACGAACGCTACGACTACCCCGGCCGCTTCAAGCACGACAACGCCGGCAAGCCCTTCACCCAAGCCCGCGTCAACGCCCTGTTCGGCGATGCCCGCGTGGCCGAGGTTACTGGCGACGATGCACGCTTACAGCCGGGCATTGCCTTCCAACTGACGGGCCATGCCCGCGAGGACATGAACATCCTCTGGAGGCCGCTGCGCATCAAGCATGAAGGGCGCCAGTTCACCGCACTGGAAGAAGATGCCGCCGAATCCGAGCACGGCACCTCCTACCGCTACACCGCCACCCTGATTCCCGCCGAGGTCGAATGGCACGCGCCGGCGCGTGCAAAACCCGTCATCGAAGGCCCGCAGATGGCCAAGGTGGTCGGGCCTCCCGGCGAGGAAATCTACTGCGACGAGCATGGCCGCGTGCGCGTGCAATTCCCCTGGGACCGCCTGGGCCATGAGGACGACAAAAGCTCATGCTGGGTCCGTGTGACTCAAGCGTGGGCCGGTGCTACCTGGGGCCATATGGCCATTCCGCGCATCGGCCAAGAAGTAGTGGTGAGCTTTCTAAACGGCGACCCCGACCAGCCGATGATCACCGGGCGCAGCTATCACGTGGTCAACCGCACACCGTATCGCTTGCCCGAGTTCAAGGCCGTGAGCCCGATCCGCAGCAAGGAACACCACGGCCAGCGCCATAACGAACTGCGCCTGGACGACACCACCGGGCAGATCAGCGCCGCATTGATGAGCGATCACGATCACTCGGCGTTGCACCTTGGCTACCTCACGCATCCCCGCCACGCTGGCGGAAAGCCCCGTGGACAGGGTTTTGAGCTGCGCACTGATACGCACGGCGTGGTCCGTGCTGGCGGCGGCTTGCTGCTGACCACCGAACTGCGCGCCCGCGCGGGCGAGCACCACACGGACCTGGCGGAGACCGCCGAACGCCTGAAAACCGCGCAGGAATATCACACCACCTTCGCCAGCGAGGCTCGCGATCATCTGGCCCAGGAAAGTGGCGATCAGGATGAGGCTGGGGACGCGCTCAAGGCTCAGCACACCGCCATCCGCGGAAGCGGCGGCAACCCCGAGGCCAACCGCTTCCCCGAACTGGCCGACCCGCAATTGGTACTCGCCAGCCCGACTGGCATCGCCACCAGCACTCCGGAATCCACCCACATCGCCAGCGGCGAACACCTGGGCCTGAGCACGGGTGGGCACACCAGCATGGCCATCGGCAAGCGCCTGCTGATCAGTGCCAGTCGAGGGGTGCGGCAGTTCGTGCAAAGCATGGGCTGGCGACTGGTCGCCGCCTCCGGCGATATCGACCTCAAAGCGCTCAAGGACAACATCAACCTGCTGGCCAAGCTCAAGGTCAGGGTCACGGCCGAGCGGATCACGCTCAGTGCCAAGGAAGAGCTGGTGATCCAGGCCGGCGGCAGCAGCAGCACCTACAACGCCAGCGGCATCTTGCACGCCACGGCAGGCCTGTACACCGGACATGCGACTGACTTCATCTACAAGGGTTCGAAAAGCCAGGCGGCGGCGTTTCCCGACGAGATCAAGGCTGGTCAAGGAAACCTGGAGCTGTTTCAGCACTATGCGAGCCGCCATGCCTACAAGATGGCGGATTACCGCGTAGAAGACGCGCTGGGTCGGGTGTTCACCGGAAAGCTGGATAGCGAGGGCTTCGCCAGCGTGGCAGGACTCACTGTTGGACCAGCCAAGGTGACCCTGGGCAACGACCCGACTGATACATGGTCGCCAGCGAGCGAGATCAAAGACCCTAACGAAAACGCAGCGAATCCGGGCGCCGTTCATCTTACAACCCAAGCAGCTCAGCAGGTTGCAACTGCAATTCTAGCGAATGCCGCAGTACCCAACTCTCCCAGTATCGAGGGGCTATTCAAGGAGGCTTTGGAAAATCCATCCGCCGAAGAAGTCAAGCATTTGGTTATTTCCGCCCTGGGGAAAGCAAGATCATGAACACAATGACAGCCCCCCGCGAGCGGGAAACAGCGGTCGCCCCTCTAGACACCATTGGCAACGAGGACGCAGAAGCAGGCGCCAACGCCTTTGACGCGTGGCTGAGAGGTATCAGTGACAATCAAATAACCCTCGCCCGCTTGAAGTCCATCGCTGAGTTCATCCCAATTGTAAATAATGTCATTTCCGCCGCAGATGCTGTTTCAGACATCATCATGCTGGCTGAAAGTGAAACGACCCAACCACTGGACTGGGTCAGTCTTGGTATCAATCTGATAGGGATCATTCCTGCGCCACCCACCATGGCGTATGCGCGAAAGAGCCTACGGCCTTCACTGCATCTGGTTAAGCAACGCATCAAGGCCGACCCGAAAAGCCCGCTAAGGGACGCTTTGGTTGGCGTAATCGTCGGGCACCTGAACGCCACCATTCTTGGAGAACTGGAAAATTTTGTATCCCAGGCTCAAATCAAGCTACCGGGGCACTTAGCCGACGCGGGAGCACTAGGCAAGCAGATCATGATTGCAATCGCCGATGCCGTCGACGATGCAATGAATGGCAATCTCAAACCAACACCCATTGAGAAAAGCGAAGAAGATTCTCTTTTTTCGCAATTGGCAAAAAATGTAACCCATGCAGCGGTCTTAGTACCGCTGACAACACTCAACACCCTGTCTAAGTTGATACCGTTTGAAATAAAACAACTTGCCTTTCGTTTCACCAAAAAATTCCGAGCCCTCGCGAAAGAGGTAGAAAAATCAATCAACAAGCTGGGTGACGCCAAGGTTGAACAGAGCATCGGCTACCTGCTGTCCATGCTATACCAAGCTGCAAAATCAAAGCGCCGGCAAATAAACACCAGTATTCAACAGTCCGGGGTGGGACAGGCCAGGGGGGTGAGTGGTCAACGCCAACTGGGGGCATCTGGAAATCAACCTCCCCCACGGCAAGAGCCGAACCCGGCGAAGAACAAAGCATGCCACGCGACCTGCAACAGAATTTCCTTCGCTCGTGGCTCGGAACAAATTACCCACACGGACTTCACGCTGCCTGGTCCATTCCCTGTGACGTGGACCCGCAACTATCGGTCTAGCCTTTCAGCGCTCGATACCGGCCCATTGGGCGCACGCTGGATAGGCTCATTCACTACACATTTTGAAGTCGTCGAAGACGCGCTGAATTTTCATGCCGCCGACGGACGATCACATCGCTACCCACTGCCCAAAATCGGAAAGTTCCATCACGATCCAATAGAGGAAATCATACTGGTACGCACAGGCGAGCGAACCCTATCGCTTGCCCGCGGACATGAGGTCGAAGAACAGTACGAACGCTCAGGCAACACATTCAGGCTTTTTGCGGTACGCCACCGGGGTGGGGCAAGTATTACCTTGCACTATGAGCACGCCCACAACGGTGTCCAAGTACTGTCGGATTTGCTGACCTATCAGAACGACCAACTCCATCAGCACATCCATACACACCTCGACCCGCAAGGGCGCATCGTCACCCTGTGGCTGATGCAGCATGGCGAGCCGCTTCGGCAGCTGGCCGAATATGAATACAGTGCAGAAGGAGATCTGATCTCGGCCCACGATGAGCACCAAAGAACATGGCATTACGCCTATCAGCATCACCTGATTACCCGGTACACCGACCGTACTGGCAGAGGCATGAACCTAGAATGGCTCGGCGAAGGGCCGGACGCAAAAGCCGTACATGAGTGGGCAGATGATGGCAGCTACGAAGTGCGTTTGGAGTGGGCCAAGAATATTCGTCTCACCTATGTGACAAACGCGCTCGGACATGAGACCAAACACTATTACGACATCCTCGGTTACACCTACCGGATTGTCTACGCTGACGGGAATGAAGAGTGGTTCTTCCGCGATGCTGCCAAGAATGTGGTTGAGCATGTTCACACTGACGGCAGCATCGACCGCTACGCCTATGACGAGCGTAGCAACCTGCTGCAGCACACTCGCCCTGACGGCTCATCCATTCACCATGCCTATGATGATCTTGACCAACGCTTTAAAACACGTGATGCGGAGGGCGGACTGTGGCGATATGACTACGATCAGCGTGGCAACATCATCGAAACCATCGATCCATTGGAGAACAAGACCCAGTACATCTATAACAGCGACAACCTACCCATTGTCATCACCGGTGCCAATGGCGGGGAAAAGAAGCTTGTATACAGTAGCGACGGACAGCTGGCTAGCTACACCGACTGCTCAGGCAAGACTACCCATTGGAAATACGATGCCCTCGGGCAACTGACTAAGTTGATCGATGCTGCGGGGGAAGAGACCGAATACCACTACGAGGCGGGCTATCTCAGCAGCCTGGTGTATCCCGACAAGACCCGAGACCGTTTTGAGTACGACGCCGAAGGTCGTCTGCTCACCTACGTCGATGCCCTGCACCGTCGCACCACCTGGAGCTACAACGAAGCCGGGCTGATCCAACAGCGCCTAAACCCCGATGCTTCCACCCTGTATTACCACTGGGACAAGCTCGGTCAGTTGGTACGCCTGCGCAACGAGAACAACAGCGAGGCCAGCTTCAAGTACGACCCCGTGGGTCGCTTGATCAGAGAGACGGGCTTCGACAAGGAGGCTATCGACTATCTCTACGACAACAGCAGTGACTTACCAACCAGGCGCCTCGATGGTGACCGTATCACCCACTTCGAATACGACCCAATGGGCCGTCTGGTCGAGAGCAGCGCGGGCGAACGCGGTGGCAAAGTTTGGGAAACCGAAACCTTCGCCTATGACGGCAATGGCCGCTTGCTACTCGCCGAGAACCAAGCCTGCAAGCTGCAGTGGTTCTATGACGCGGCGGGTAACAACACCCGTGAACACCAGCACTTCAACTACATGCAGCAGCCGAAGGTCGCGGTGTTCACCCATGAATACGACGCGCTTAATCTGCGCATCGCCACCACCCGGCCTGACGGCCACCGGGTCAGCTGGCTGACCTATGGAAGCGGTCATCTGCTGGGGCTGAAATTTGACGACCGTGAACTGCTCAACTACCAACGCGATGATCTGCATCGGGAAATTGGCCGGGAGCAGGGCAATGGCCTGGTACAACGCCAGACTTGGACTCCGAACGGCCAATTGCTCGAACAGACATTGGCACACCACGGCGCTACCAAGCGCATCGCCATGCGCAGCTATCGGTACGACGAGGCTGGCCAGCTCACTCATATCAATGACCTGAATCGCGGGGACCTCCGATACCGATACGATCCCGTGGGGCGGCTGCTCGAAGCCAGGCTCAACTATGACAAGGAGCTTTTTGCCTTTGACCCAGCGAGCAACCTGCTCGACCCTCAGGCACCACCTGGGCCTAATCCGCATTCATCACGCAAGATCAGCGACAACGTACTGCGCAGCTACTGCGGGACACAGTATCGCTACGACGAACGCGGAAACCTGCTGGAACGAATCGAGAATGGCAAAGCAGGTCACTTCACGTGGGACCTCTACAACCGACTGCGAAGGTACGAAGATGATCGGCTGATTGTCGATTTCGCCTATGACGCACTTGGCCGTCGGCTCTACAAGAACTCTCGCTCCAAGTACCGGGATCGCCCGCAGGCAGGTCCGATATGGAACGAAAACGCTCGACGGCAGCGGGATGAGGAAGTGGGCTGTGGGTTCACCTGGTTCACCTGGGAAGGTGACACGCTCGCTACGGAGTGTCGTGATCGGGAGGAACGGGGTGGCTGTACGACCCATTACGTTTTCGAACCGGGCACATTCGTTCCAGTTGCGCAGGCGGTAATCAACTCGACGCTCGACTTGTTGCTGCAACCTACCTACGGCGATCACTACGAAATTGACCGTGATCCGGTTTGGCAGCACAAGCCAAATCCAATACCGGTAGGTACTTTTGCCTGGTATCACTGTGATCATCTCGGGACACCGATGGAAGTGACGGATGAAGACGGGCAAATTGCTTGGAACGGTATTTACAAAGCGTGGGGAATTGCACAGCAAGAACGGAGCGCGATAGCCCTGCGATCAGAGATTAGAAACCCCTTACGCTTCCAGGGCCAATACTTTGATGCTGAGACTAACCTCCACTACAACAGATATCGTTTTTACGAACCTTCAACTGGACGATTCATAGGAAAAGATTCGATAGGATTGAATGGCGGCTTAAATATATACGCTTTCGCGCCAAACCCGATTCAGTGGACTGACCCGTTAGGCTTGGCAAAATCAAAACCAAGCGGCACACCTAAACAAGCGCAACAAAAAGTCAGAAGAGAACAAGCTCCTGCGGAGATCACAATGATTCACGGACCAGAGCAAGATGTACCCGCGAGTCAATGGCATGCACATTGCCCATGTGGATCCGGCTACAATCAAGATGGATCAATTCATGACAAGGGCAAAGGAGAAGTAACATTCTCAAGAAAAACGATACAATGGCTAAACTATCATGGATGGGAAATTCGCAAATGAAAAGCCTAACAAACACCATTAACGAGATATTCAAAAACGAATCATGGGTTGACTTAAATGTTTTTTTTGAAGAATACGAAACATTTGAAGAGTTTCCCTTGATCTCTAGATATAAGAAAGTTGAAACTATCGCAACCAGCACTGGACTTGTGGGGGTCGCAAAATTCTTAGCTAGCACATCATTCTTTGTTCTAAATTGGGCAAAGCTCCTTGCCCACGATAAAAAAATTGATTTAAACGCCCGATTTATAGCAATAAGCTTTACGGACTTCGACTTTTCAAATTTCGACGAACCACCTATCCCCAATTTTTTCGTACACTCAGCAGAGACGAGAGCAGTATTTTTAAACCGCCTCAAATCTCATGAACCTAAAACTGACTCAGTCGAACTGCTGTCAATTAAAAATCTATTCACAACCTGCAGCATTGATTCAGCATTCAGCTTTTACGAAAGCAGGTTTTACGACAAAACATGCAACGAAGAGTTTGTTAGGGTTTTCGCCGTTCCTCACGAATACTCAAACTGACAGGAAAGGGAGCAACATCATACAATGAACATTGTGCGACTTGGTGACACCATAGATCCTGGAGGCAGTGTCATTGAATCCATTCCCCAAACCAACCCTAACGGCAAGCCTATGGCTGGCGAAGGAAATATGGTGCTTTGCCAAAAGTGCAGGGGGGCATTTCCAATTATCGAAGGGGGCTCCACTTACCGAGTCAACGGCGTGCCCGTTGCCCTCGATGGCATGAAAAACGCCTGCGGCGCCAGCTTAATCGCTAGCGCATCACACGGTAGCATTCATCGTTGAAGCCCTGAAACTGAGATGAGGCGGCGCACAACAGGCATCAATCAACACGCCTATTGTCGCCGCTCTCGACACGAGCGGCAGCTCTGATCAGGCCGTACTCTTGTACATCTCCATGCGTAGGCCGCTGCGATGCTACTTGCCAAATTACTCTCAACACACCGGCCACTTTCCTGCTACCAAATGAGTGACCGGAACGCACGTTTAGAAAATAGTAGACCTGTCAAATTAACTTGACTCAATAGTCACTGCGCTGATCAGCGCAGCAAGTACGGTTTTTCCCATTAAAAGTGCAACACCTCACTTTACGAAGATGACCGGCTGATTGTCGATTTCGCCTATGACGCACTGTATGCGATCCATGAACCCCACATTCAAAGCGCTTACCTGATCCCCGATGCTGTGCTCCCGATTTCTTTCTGGAGTTCGCCGACCATGATGAGACCCGACGCCAAAGTCGAAAAAGTTTACCTCTACCCCAAGCCCTTCGACTTCCGAAAGTCCATCGATGGCCTGGCTGCGTTGGTCGAACTCGATATCAAAGTGGCGGTGTTCGACCCGGTGCTTTTCGTCTTCCTCAACAAGCCTCACAACCGCGTGAAGATCTTGTATTGGGAGCGCAACGGCTTCTGCCTTTGGCTCAAGCGCCTCGAGTCCGAGTGCTTCAAAACGTCGCCCGACGTGACGGACGAAGCGATCGTCCTGACCGTCCAGGAACTCAACTGGATGCTCGACGGTTTTGACCTCTGGCGTAACCGTCCTCATCAGGTTTTGACACCGCGATTCGTGGCCTGATTCGGTATAATCCAGGGCATGAATTCTGTGCCTGAAAACCTCCCTGACATCTTCAACTTCTCAAGCAGATGCTTGCGAAGATGCAGTCGCGGGTTGGTTTTCTCGAAGAGGAAAACGCGCTGCTGCGTCAGCGCTTGTTCGGACGCAAGTCCGAGCAGACAGCTGATCCTGCTACGCCCCAGCTAGCCCTTTTTAATGACGCAGAAAGCATCGCCGACGTGGTTGACGATGATGAAGAAGAAGAGATCGTCGCTCCCACCACGCGCCGTGGCAAGCGCAAGCCACTGCCTGCGGATCTGCCGCGCATCGAAGTCATTCACGAACTGCCCGAGCATGAGCTGACCTGCATTTGCGGCTGCCGCAAACACGCCATTGGCGAGGAAATCAGCGAGCAGCTTGAAATTGTCCCGATGCAGATACGGGTGATTAAACACGTCCGTAAAGTCTACGGTTGCCGCGATTGCGAAACTGCACCGGTCATTGCGGACAAACCGGCTCAGGTGATTGAAAAAAGTATGGCCAGCCCAAGCGTTCTGGCGATGCTGCTGACCACCAAATATGTGGATGGTTTGCCGCTGCACCGCTTTGAAAAAGTGCTGGGCCGCCACGGCATCGATATCCCTCGCCAGACCTTGGCACGGTGGGTTATCCAGTGCGGCGAGCACTTCCAGCCGCTGCTGAATTTAATGCGCGATAGCCTGTTGGACAGTCGCGTCATGCACTGCGATGAGACGCGGGTACAGGTGTTGAAAGAACCTGACCGCGAGCCAAGCAGCCAGTCATGGATGTGGGTACAAACCGGTGGCCCACCGGATAAGCCTGTGATCCTTTTTGACTACTCCACCAGCCGAGCGCAGGAGGTGCCTAGGCGCCTGCTTGAGGGTTATCGTGGCTACGTCATGACCGATGATTACGCCGGTTACAACGCGTTGGGCACCCAACCCGGAGTTGAGCGTTTGGGATGCTGGGCCCATGCTCGTCGCAAGTTCGTCGAAGCACAGAAAGTGCAGCCCAAAGGTAAAACCGGGCGCGCAGACATCGCCCTGAATTTGATCAACAAGCTGTATGGCATCGAGCGCGAACTTAAGGACGGCAGCGATGAAGATCGTAAAGCTGCCCGCATGGAGCGCAGCCTGCCATTGCTGGCTCAGCTGAAAAGCTGGGTAGAGAAAACGCAACCTCAAGTCACGACGCAGAATGCTTTGGGCAAGGCCATCGCCTACTTGGCCAGCAACTGGAACAAGTTGGAGCGCTACGTCGAGCACGGCTACTTACCGATGGACAACAACGCGGCCGAGCGTGCGATCCGCCCGTTTGTCATCGGGAGAAAGAACTGGTTGTTCAGTGACACGCCCAAAGGTGCCACTGCCAGCGCACAACTTTACAGCCTGGTCGAGACGGCCAAAGCCAACGGCCAAGAGCCCTATGCGTGGCTGCGCCACGCACTGGAACGCCTGCCGCAGGCGTGCTCAGTGGAAGACTACGAAGCGCTGCTGCCGTGGAATTGCACACCTCAAATACACAGTTAGGTGCTCTGCCCATTATTGGTTAGGTGGGGTTTATGGAGGGCTTACGATTTACTGATGAAAAGCGAAGTAACAACACCGAGCTGCTCAAGATCGACAATGCCATACGCTTCCAAGGCCAGTACTTCGACGTTGAAACTGGTCTTCATTACAACCGCTATCGCTATTACGATCCCGAGGCAGGCCGTTTTACTGCAAAAGACCCGATTGGCTTCATTGGCGGACTTAATACTTATTCCTACGGCGCCACCCCTCTTTCATGGGTAGATCCGCTCGGACTAGCAGGCAATAAAGCAAATCGACGAGCAGGAGCTATACTTCATAACATTGATAGCAAAGGAGGCGGGCACGCAAACTCTCGACACGGCGCAGGCACCACTCTATCTCAACAAGAGCATAGGGCGATCACGGGCATACCGCCAGATTGCCCATGTATAAAAAATCCAAAACCGACAGACTCCACACGATTCTTAAGCAATATTGACCAACTGGACGCAATTCAACGTGGAAATGCACAAATGAACACCAATGGCAGCAATAGTGCAATTCTCAACATGAATCGTATAATTGGTGAAGGATACCGGGCAGGCGGCGGGAGCCGACAAGAAACAGCGACTGCTGTAATAGTCCGGAGAAACAACAATATCTTAACAGCATATCCAAAACTCCCATGAAAACAGTTAATATTAGTTACATCCACTACCTATATTACCCTTTAATCTCGATGACGGATGATGAGCTTAGCGCATTTCAAATAAATGAAAACAAAGATAGGGCTACCCTGTTCCGACTAATGCGCCTAACGCTTGAGAAATTTGGCCCTAAAACCAAATCAAATATCTCCGACTGCCTCGAATACATTATATCCACGTGCAATCATGAAAAATATTGGCGCCAACTAGTGCCACACGAAGTACCTCTTGACGAAGTCAAGAACAAGCCAGAGTATTTAGATTTATTGTATCGCTCGCTTTTTGATCGAGCACCTACACCATGCAAAAACGAAGTTATTATCTCAGAAGGAATTCCTCTTGAAGGACTGACGACAAAAGACTGATTTTTATTTTCGCCAGTCCACAGGTGCAACCTATAGACTGGCGAGCTTTTAAAAACACCCCCAATTAACTAGGATGCGACGACAGAGAGGATATTGCGTTCTTCACCCCTGCATACCCAGACCGTTTTAAGAGAAAACTCAGCAGCCCCATATTTTGGCAATTTCAGGAGGCGCCCCCAAGACAAGGCATTAAACTCCCGACAACCCCAAACCCTCAAGTGATACTTTATTAAGCCCACCTAAAACCTAGGCCCCACGATTACCTCAACACCTACCCGTGAATTTTTTACTTAGACGTAAAAGCGAGCTCACGAATTAAAACCAAACACCGGATTCAGCCCCCTCAACAAACAGGAACTTAACCACAATGAAGAAAATAGTTCGACTCGGCGACATGACCGACCACGGGGGAACAGTTGTTAGTTCCATCCCTCACACTAACCTCAACGGCAAACCTATGGCCGGCAAAAGCAACATGGTGTTCTGCCCGCTATGCAAGGGCGAATTCCCCATCATCGAGGGTAGTGGCACCTACCGCGTTAACGGCGTGCCCGTCGCGCTCGACGGCATGAAGACTGCATGCGGGGCAAGCTTGATAGCCAGTGCCTCACACGGCAGCGTCCATCGTTGAGTCAACCCGGCAATTTGCCGGATACGCGAACCTCGGTACCTTTGCCACTCACGCTTGGGGCCAATGTCATCAAGATCTTGGCTCGCTTGCCCAGCCAATAGAAACGAGGTGCCCCTGCCTGGCACACACGAACAGTGCCGGCCCATTGGTGCTTGTGGGGGTGCGGTGCTTGCCAGTGGATTACGCCTGGCGGACAGCGGTGTCGATCAATGGCGCGCGCACATCTTCATGTCTCGCAAGACCGAGTAGACGTACATTGATGCCAGCGCCCTAGCCCCGCCCCGCCATCAATGCGCTAGGCCAAATACCCACAATCGCTATACTCAAAAACGTACTTAGCATTCGTGGCTTTTGATGGACTCAGGCAGGCTGCACTGAAACGAAAAAAGACGCCGAAGCGTCTTTTTTCGATAATCTACGAGCCCAAAGGATGCTGTAGACCGATATTTGGAGCGGGAAACGAGACTCGAACTCGCGACCCCGACCTTGGCAAGGTCGTGCTCTACCAACTGAGCTATTCCCGCAAAGTGAAGCATTACAACCCTTGGCGTGAAGCGCCATACGACCTTCACCACCACTGCACCGCATAGACGCCACAGTATTCAAACTGGAGCGGGAAACGAGACTCGAACTCGCGACCCCGACCTTGGCAAGGTCGTGCTCTACCAACTGAGCTATTCCCGCAATGGCGTCCCCTAGGGGACTCGAACCCCTGTTACCGCCGTGAAAGGGCGGTGTCCTAGGCCACTAGACGAAGGGGACACACAACACTTTTCAGTGCACCAGTACATGAACCTCACGATCCAGACT
>Ga0308159_1000521_pt1 | contig 85594 bp, 77 predicted proteins | sample PhyCR1_FD_201040 | JGI IMG/M metagenome (GOLD analysis project Ga0308159, IMG submission 201040) | Phyllosphere microbial communities from UC Gill Tract Community Farm, Albany, California, United States - DLSLC.R1 | ecosystem: Host-associated > Plants > Phyllosphere > Unclassified | place: USA...
AGGGCCGTCTTGGGCGTCGACCAGCAGCAGAACGGAGTCGACCATCGACATCACGCGCTCTACTTCACCGCCGAAGTCGGCGTGGCCCGGGGTGTCAACGATGTTGATGTGGTAGCCATTCCAGTTGATCGCGGTGTTCTTCGCGAGAATGGTAATACCGCGCTCTTTTTCCTGGTCGTTGGAGTCCATCACGCGTTCGTCGTTGAGCTCGTTACGCTCAAGAGTGCCGGACTGGCGCAGAAGCTTGTCGACGAGGGTAGTTTTACCGTGGTCAACGTGAGCAATGATGGCGATGTTGCGTAGATTTTCGATCACTTGTGTATCTCGATCAGAGGATTCGGTCAGCTGCTTAGTGTAGGCAGCTATGAACGGTAGAGCCGGCTAAAGCCGTTACGGCTGACGACTGGTGTCGGGGGGCCGGTGACGCAAGCCACAGGCAAACAGCCCCGGGCACTTAGCTCGGTCGATAAACGCGCACATTGGCATGCCCCTCACTGAGCAGATGATGAGCATGCAGGCGACTCATGACGCCTTTGTCGCAATAAAGCAGGTACTGGCGCGTGTCATCCAGTGCCTTGAAACGGCTGTTCAGTGCAAAGAACGGCAGCGTTTGTACTTCAACGCCCGACAGTTCCAGCGGACGGTCTTCGGCTTCATCCGGATGACGGATGTCGATAACCACCTGTCCGGCCAGAGCCTGACTGACTTCTTCGACCTGAACGTCCTGGCCCAACTCCTCGATCACGCGATCGATAGGCACCAGACGGGCGTTTTCGAGCGCACGCTCGAGTACCGCCATGTCGAATTCTTTTTCTTCATGCTCGACGCGATGGCGTTTGGCCGCGGTCTTTGGATTGACCGAGATCACACCGCAGTACTCAGGCATGTGCCGGGCAAAATCGCCGGTGCCGATCTGGTCGGCCTGGTCGATAATGTCCTGCTTGTGACTGGCGATCAGCGGGCGCAAGACCAGCTTCTCCGTCACGCAATCGATGACCGACAGGTTGGGCAGCGTCTGGCTGGACACCTGGGAAATCGCTTCGCCGGTGACCAGCGCGTCGATTTCCAGCCTGTCGGCAATATTGGTCGCAGCGCGCAACATCATACGCTTCAATACTACGCCCATATGACTGTTATCGACTTTTCCGAGAATTTCTCCCAGAACTTCCTCGAACGGTACGCTGACGAACAGCACGCGTTGGGAGCTGCCGTACTTCTTCCAGATGAAGTGCGCGACCTCCATGACGCCCAGCTCGTGCGCCCTGCCACCCAGATTGAAGAAGCAGAAGTGGCTCATCAGGCCCCGACGCATGATCTGATAAGCGGCAACGGTGGAGTCGAAACCACCTGACATCAGAACCAGGGTCTGCTCCAGCGAACCCAGCGGATAGCCGCCGATACTGTTGTGCTGGCTGTGGATCACGAACAGGCGCTGGTCGCGAATCTCGATCCGCACCTCGACTTCCGGCGCTTTCAGCGAAATACCGGCCGCGCCGCATTCACGACGCAATTTGCTGCCAACGTACTTCTCGACGTCCATGGAGCTGAAGTCGTGGTGGCCGGCGCGCTTGCAACGCACTGAGAAAATCTTGCCGGGTAGGGCATCGCCGAAGTGCAGTTTGCACTTCTCGTAGATGTCGTCCATATCGCCCAGCGGATATTGATCGACCTGCAGGAAGTGCGCGATGCCGGGCATGCAGCTCAGGCGTTCGGTCATTTCGTGCAGGACGCGCGAATCCTGAACCTTGGTTTCCACCTCGAGGTTGTCCCACACACCATCGACCACCAGCGCCGGGTCCAGATCGCGGAGCACGGTGCGGATGTTTTTGGCCAACTGTTTGATGAAGCGCTTGCGCACAGGTCGGCTTTTGATGGTGATTTCCGGGAAAACTTTAACGATTAGTTTCATGAAAACAGCGCGCTGGGTGCCGGTCGAAAAAGGGGGGCGCGGATTATAGCGGAAATTGCTCAAGGTTTAACCAGTTATCGTATAGCCGATCATCAGCGCACCAAAAAGGGACTGTATACAATCCAAGCGCACCATATCGGTGCGCAGCTTTTCACAAATGCGACGTTTTACGCCCGAAATACCGGCGTTTTCCGCAGAAAACCCAACACAGGGCACTGGCATGCAAATTGCTCCCTTGTGAGGCAGGTTGCCTTGGCCGACTATCGCGCCCGGCATCACCCAAATTAAAGGGCCCACCACTACCCCGCCCTAATCCACCCCGGAGGACAACATGTCGAAGTCGGTTCAACTCATCAAAGATCATGACGTTAAGTGGATTGATCTGCGCTTCACGGACACCAAAGGCACTCAGCACCACGTGACCATGCCAGCTCGCGATGCGCTGGAAGACGATTTCTTCGAAGTCGGCAAAATGTTCGACGGCTCGTCCATCTCCGGCTGGAAAGGCATCGAAGCCTCCGACATGATTCTGCTGCCGGACGACGAAACGGCCGTTCTGGACCCGTTCACCGAAGAACCGACCCTGATCCTGGTTTGCGACATCATCGAACCTTCGACCATGCAAGGTTACGACCGCGACCCACGGGCAATCGCTCACCGCGCCGAGGAATACCTGAAGTCCACCGGTATCGGTGACACCGTATTCGCAGGTCCAGAGCCAGAATTCTTCATCTTCGACGAAGTGAAGTTCAAGTCCGATATCTCCGGCTCCATGTTCAAGATCTTCTCCGAGCAAGGCTCGTGGATGTCTGACGCTGACATCGAAGGCGGCAACAAGGGCCACCGTCCAGGCGTCAAAGGCGGCTACTTCCCGGTTCCTCCGTTCGACCACGACCACGAAATCCGCACCGCGATGTGCAACGCCCTGGAAGAAATGGGTCAGGTCGTAGAAGTTCACCACCACGAAGTGGCAACCGCTGGCCAGAACGAAATCGGCACGCGCTTCAACACTCTGGTTAAAAAGGCTGACGAAGTTCAGACCCTGAAATACGTCGTCCACAACGTTGCCGACGCATACGGCCGTACCGCGACCTTCATGCCTAAGCCTCTGTATGGCGACAACGGCTCGGGTATGCACGTTCACATGTCCATCGCCAAAGATGGCAAGAACACCTTCGCTGGCGAAGGCTATGCCGGCCTGTCCGACACCGCCCTGTACTTCATCGGCGGCATCATCAAGCACGGTAAGGCCCTGAACGGCTTCACCAACCCTTCGACCAACTCCTACAAGCGTCTGGTCCCAGGTTTCGAAGCTCCAGTAATGCTGGCCTACTCGGCTCGCAACCGTTCCGCTTCGATCCGTATTCCTTACGTCTCCAGCCCACGCGGCCGTCGTATCGAAGCTCGCTTCCCGGATCCGGCAGCCAACCCATACCTGGCTTTCGCAGCTCTGCTAATGGCTGGCCTGGACGGTATCCAGAACAAGATCCACCCTGGCGACGCAGCCGACAAAAACCTGTACGACCTGCCACCTGAAGAGGCTGCAGAGATCCCACAAGTTTGCGGCAGCCTGAAAGAAGCTCTGGAAGAGCTGGACAAAGGTCGTGCGTTCCTGACCAAAGGCGGCGTATTCAGCGACGACTTCATCGACGCTTACATCGCTCTGAAATCGGAAGAAGAAATCAAGGTACGTACTTTCGTACACCCACTGGAATACGAGCTGTACTACAGCTGCTGATCCCGGTCGCGCCAGCGAGAGCGGCGTGAATAAAAGAGGCCTCCTTCGGGAGGCCTTTTTTGTGGCTACGAAAAACGAGTGTTTAGCGAGTGGTGGTATTTAGTTATCGTTTTTCTAATAGCATTGACTAGATACTCCACCACTCCCACTGCTCTCCAGTGCCGTTATCAATAATAAGGATGTCCAATGCCCCGGCCCCTTTGGCTCATGCTCTCGATCGCCCCGCTCATGGCGGGCTGCCTCAACTCACCTACCCCTCAAACGGCCCCCGATGCCGTGGAGTCGCTGGTTGCAGTGATCGAGCAGAGGCTGGACATTGCAAACGACGTTGCCGTGAGCAAGTGGTACAGCGGCAAGCCTGTGCAGGACAGTGTTCGCGAGCGGCAGGTGATCCTCAATGCCGAGTCCCAAGCCCAGGCATTCAACCTGAACAGGGACGACGTCCACGCGTTCATGACCGCACAGATGGAAGCCAACAAGGTGGTGCAGTACGCGCGGATAGCCCAGTGGCACGAGAGCGGCCAGGCTCCCCAACCACCCGCTACCAGCCTGACGCAGGGCATTCGCACCCGTCTGGATACGCTGCAACCGGATTTGATGCACAAGTACGCAGCGTTCCTGCCTTATCGCAGCAAGAGTGAATGCCAAAGCTGGTTGCAGTCGACGACCAGACGCAAGGCCGCAGACGCTGTCATGCTCAGCGCCTTACAGCGTGCAACCGACGGCCTGTGCAAAACGGAGCAAAAGTCTGATTGATGCCGTGGGAGCGCGGATGAGACTACCGGTCCGGTTTTGCTCTATGCTGCCCCCTGTGCCTGGCGCTACTGCAGTAGCGCGATGCAAGCTGTCGTTCTCCTGATCGCGGTACTGGAGTTTTCATGCGTCAAAGCCTTGCCTTCGTGCTGCTGTTGCTTGCCTTGCCCGCAGTCGCGCAGATCTACAAATACACCGACGCCAATGGCAACACGGCGTACAGCAACCAGCCGCCCAATGGCACCAAGGCTGAACCAGTCGACCTGCCACCGCTCAATAGCGTTGACACCGTCGCGCCGCCCCCCGCCCCACCGAGCGCGTCTCAAAATCAGAGTCAGACGCAGCAAAATACTGCGGCCTATCAGGTCCTGGAGCTGACTGACCTTCCTCAAGGTGAAGCGCTGCGCGCCAATAACGGGACGTTCACCGTTGGCGTGGCGATCCAGCCGCGCCTGCAGGCTGGCCACCTGCTGCAGCTGATCGTGGACGGGACGCCCTATGGTCAGCCGACCAATGTTCCGCGCCTTCAGGCAGTGGATCTGGATCGGGGCGAACACAGCCTAGCCGTGCAGGTGCTGCAAGGCGCGCAATCCATTCAGCAGAGCCAGACCACCACACTGACAGTGCAGCGAGTCCATGTCGGCAAGCCCTGAATCCAAGTGGCTGCGCGGCGTGCTGATGTGCCTGCTGATGCTTGTCGGCCACTCGGCCATCGCTGAGGTCTACACCTACATCGATGCCGAAGGTAATCGGGCATTTACCGACCAGCCCCGGCGCAACGCGAAGAAGGTCGAGATCGCGCCCAGCAATCAGATCAAGTCCGCGCCCAGAAAGCCGACTCAGGCACACAGCGCCAAGCCAACACCCGGCCCGCTGTTCCGTTATCAGTTGTTGCGCATTCTTGCCCCGGAACCTGACACCACCATTCGCGATAGCGAGGGCAACCTGATCGTCACCGTCACCAACGAGCCCGCGCTGCAACCGGGACACACCTATCGGTTGCTGCTGGAAGGCAAGGTTTATGGGGAAGCCGGCCGCAGCCCGGTATTCCCGATGACCAACATCGATCGCGGCACCCATCAACTCTCGATCGAGATCATTGACGAGTTTGGCCGGGTAGCAGAACGCACACCCAACCAGCCGTTCCACATGATGCGTATTTCGCTTGCGCAGAAACGTCTCGCGCAACCGTGCAAGACCGAAGATTACGGCGTGCGCCCGGAGTGCCCGCTCAAGGACAAGCCACCTGAAGAAGAAAGCAGCATTCTGCCGTTTTTCTGATGACACACGTTTCAGCGACTAAGCTCCACATTGGTGCACAACCTGAACGAACGTGTCGATTTAAATCCCATTTTGGTTCACGAATCGCGCGAGGCTGCGCTCTCTTCGGGCTGGCTGTCCAAAAAAAGCCCGAAATGCCTCGAACAGCGCTTCTTTTCGGAGCCTTGGTTTGGTTCTTGCATTTTCTAACAAATAAGCAATGGACAGCCATCGGGTCAGCGGTCTTCCAGTGCTGGCCAAGACCAACCAGAGCCTGCACTTTCGGGCCCGCCCAAGTGCAATGAGCCAAAAGAGGTCAACGAGATTCATGACAATCAGCGATACGTTGCACCGACTGTTACTCGACAACCTGACCACTGCCACGATTCTGCTCAACTCGGACTTGCGCCTGGAGTACATGAATCCGGCAGCGGAGATGCTGCTGGCGATCAGCGGCCAGCGCAGCCATGGGCAATTCATCAGCGAGCTGTTCACTGAGTCCGCCGAGGCCCTGAGCTCGCTGCGCCAGGCCGTAGAGCAAGCTCACCCGTTCACCAAGCGCGAGGCGATGCTGACGGCACTGACCGGGCAGACATTGACCGTCGACTACGCGGTAACGCCGATTCTGTCCCAAGGCGAGACGATGTTACTGCTGGAGGTCCATCCCCGTGATCGCCTGCTGCGTATCACCAAGGAAGAGGCTCAGCTCTCCAAACAGGAAACCACCAAGATGCTGGTGCGTGGCCTGGCCCATGAAATAAAGAATCCGCTGGGCGGAATTCGTGGGGCCGCTCAACTGCTGGCCCGCGAACTTCCGGAAGAAAGCCTCAAGGACTACACCAACGTCATCATCGAAGAAGCCGACCGCCTGCGTAATCTGGTGGATCGGATGCTGGGCTCGAACAAGCTGCCCTCTCTGGCAATGACCAACGTTCACGAAGTATTGGAGCGTGTCTGCAGCCTTGTGGAAGCCGAAAGCCAGGGCTGCATCACTTTGGTGCGCGATTACGACCCGAGCATTCCCGACGTCCTGATCGACCGTGATCAGATGGTTCAGGCCGTGCTCAATATCGTGCGCAATGCGATGCAGGCCATCAGCGGTCAGAACGAACTGCGTCTGGGGCGCATCAGCCTGCGCACCCGTGCCATGCGCCAGTTCACGATCGGCCATGTGCGCCATCGCCTGGTGAGCAAGATCGAGATCATCGATAACGGCCCGGGCATTGCTCCGGAGCTTCAGGAAACCATTTTCTACCCAATGGTCAGCGGCCGCCCGGACGGTACCGGGCTGGGCCTTGCCATCACCCAGAACATCATCAGTCAGCACCAGGGGCTGATCGAGTGTGACAGCCATCCTGGCCACACAACATTCTCGATCTTCTTGCCGCTGGAACAAGGAGCAGCTTCGACATGAGCCGTAGTGAAACTGTCTGGATCGTCGATGACGACCGTTCCATCCGCTGGGTACTGGAAAAGGCCTTGCAGCAAGAAGGCATGACCACACAGAGCTTCGACAGCGCAGATGGCGTGATGAGCCGTCTGGCGCGTCAGCAACCGGATGTGATCATTTCCGACATTCGCATGCCGGGCGCCAGTGGTCTGGACCTGTTGGCGCGCATCCGCGAACAGCATCCGCGCCTGCCGGTCATCATCATGACCGCCCACTCGGACCTGGACAGTGCCGTGGCCTCGTATCAAGGCGGCGCCTTCGAATACCTGCCCAAGCCATTCGACGTCGACGAAGCGGTTTCGCTGGTCAAGCGCGCCAATCAGCACGCCCAGGAACAACAGGGCATGGACGTTGCGCCAACCCTGACCCGTACTCCGGAAATCATTGGCGAAGCGCCGGCGATGCAGGAAGTGTTTCGCGCCATCGGGCGTCTGAGCCATTCCAACATCACCGTGCTGATCAACGGCGAATCGGGTACCGGTAAAGAACTGGTCGCTCACGCCTTGCATCGCCACAGCCCGCGCTCGGCCTCGCCGTTCATCGCGTTGAACATGGCGGCGATTCCAAAAGACCTGATGGAATCCGAACTGTTTGGCCACGAAAAAGGCGCGTTCACCGGTGCGGCCAACCTGCGTCGCGGTCGTTTCGAACAAGCCGACGGCGGTACGCTGTTCCTCGATGAAATCGGCGACATGCCTGCCGACACCCAGACGCGTCTGTTGCGCGTACTGGCCGACGGCGAGTTTTACCGCGTTGGCGGTCATGTGCCGGTGAAAGTCGACGTACGCATCATCGCGGCGACCCACCAGAATCTCGAAACCCTGGTTCAGGCAGGCAAATTCCGTGAAGACTTGTTCCACCGTCTGAACGTGATCCGCATTCACATTCCACGCCTGTCGGACCGTCGCGAAGACATTCCGACGCTGGCCAAGCACTTCCTCAGCCGCGCCGCGCAAGAACTGGCCGTGGAGCCGAAACTGCTGAAGGCCGAGACCGAGGAATACCTCAAGCATCTGCCTTGGCCGGGCAACGTTCGTCAGCTGGAAAACACCTGCCGCTGGATCACGGTCATGGCCTCGGGTCGTGAGGTGCACATCAGCGACCTGCCACCTGAGCTGTTAAGCCTGCCGCAGGACGCGGCACCGGTCACCAACTGGGAGCAGGCGTTGCGTCAGTGGGCTGATCAGGCTCTGGCTCGCGGCCAGTCCAGCCTGCTGGACAGCGCGGTGCCGACCTTCGAACGCATCATGATCGAAACCGCCTTGAAGCATACCGCTGGTCGTCGGCGCGACGCCGCCGTGCTGCTGGGCTGGGGTCGTAACACCTTGACCCGCAAGATCAAGGAGTTGGGCATGAAGATCGATGGCGGGGATGACGATGAAGGGGATGAGGGCTGATCAGGTTTACCTGACTTCCCATTGATCTGTGGGGGCTGCAGAAATGTAGAGGGGGCGAATGCGGTGTGTCAGATAGACCGCATTCGCCACCGTCGTAACCTCCGGCAGCTCCCACCGGATCGGCGCTATGCCCGGATTACGGGTTATTCAGCCGACGACGGTTTCTCCCACAGATTGATCCCGCCTTCCACTGCAAAACGGTCGATTTCGGCCAGTTCTTCCTTGCTGAACTCAAGGTTATCCAGCGCAGCGACGTTCTCGATGATCTGCTCCGGACGGCTTGCACCGATCAGCGCCGAGCTAACCCGTGGATCACGCAGCGTCCAGGCCAACGCCATCTGCGCCAGACTCTGACCCCGCCGCTTGGCGATTTCGTTCAATGCGCGCACGTGCTCGATGTTCTCCTCGGACAAGTGCGAAGCCTGGAGCGAGCCGCCGCCCGGACGATTGACCCGCGCATCTTTCGGAATGCCATTGAGGTATTTGTCCGACAACAACCCCTGTGCCAGCGCGGTGAAAGCAATCACGCCTGAACCCAGCTCTTCGGTGGTTTCCAGCAGATCCTTTTCGACCCAGCGGTTGAGCATGTTGTAGGCGGGCTGGTGGATCAGCAACGGGACTTTCCACTCCTTCAGCAAGCCCGCGATTTCGCGGGTTTTCGCACCCGAATACGACGAGATACCGATGTACAGGGCCTTGCCCTGCTGGACTGCAGTCGCCAGTGCGCCAGCGGTTTCTTCAAGCGGGGTGTCGGGGTCGAAGCGGTGTGAATAGAAAATATCCACATAGTCCAGGCCCATGCGTTGCAGGCTCTGATCGAGACTGGCGAGCACATATTTGCGCGAACCTCCGCCCTGCCCGTAGGGGCCCGGCCACATGTCCCAACCGGCCTTGGTGGAAATGATCAGTTCGTCGCGGTATTGCTTGAAGTCCTCGCGCAGCAGACGCCCGAAGTTGACTTCGGCGCTGCCGTAGGGCGGGCCGTAATTGTTCGCCAGGTCAAAGTGGTTGATGCCCAGATCGAATGCCGTGCGCAGCATCGCGCGCTGGGTGTCCATCGGAGTGCTGTCACCGAAGTTGTGCCACAAGCCCATCGACAACGCCGGCAACACCAAACCGCTGCGGCCTACGCGGCGATACGGAACACGTTCATAACGGTTTTCAGCTGCGATGTAGGTCATGCAATCCTCTCTTGTTCTCTGAATGCCAAAGGAGCAATAAGAAGCGCCAATGGATAAGCGGTAAAGCGAGTATATTCAGCGCTCTCGACGCTCGAAAAATGCTTTATTCCTCTCGCTGATATCGGTTTCTGATATGGATATTCGTCAACTCAACGCATTCATCGCCGTTTTCGAGGAGCGCAACATCACCTCCGCGGCCCAGCGTCTGTTCACCAGCCAGCCCACGCTTTCGGTCACTATCCGCCAGCTTGAAGACAGCTTGGGCACGACGTTGTTCCAGCGCCTGCCACGCGGGGTTGAGGTGACCGACGATGCCCGCACGCTTTATCCACAGGCACGACGACTACTGGCCGAAGCGCAGGCGCTGAGCATCCAGTTTCGTCAACGCAACGACCGGCTTTCTCTGGAGCTGGGCGTAGAGGGTGAGATTGCCGCGAGCCATCTGGAGGCATTTTTGACTTTGGCTTACCGCGTCGTGCCCAACCTGCTGTTGACCTTGCAGGATGGTTGCAGCGGTGATGCGCGCCTGTCCGTTGAGGAAGATTGCTGCGAGGACGAGTTGTTCCTGCCGCTGTGGGAGGAGCAACTCGTGCTGGCGCTTGCCGCCAGCCATCCATTGGCTGATCGAGCTAATCTCGACGAAGCCGACCTTGCCAACGTGCAGTGGATTACCTGCCCTTCCCACCCCTCTCACCAGCGCCTGATGGAGTTGTACAACCGAAGCTCCGGCTCGGTGGTGGCAACGGCTGGGTCAATGACTCTGGCATTGCGCCTGGTTGCTGCCGGTGCGGGGGTGGCGATGCTGCCACAGTCCATGGTCGATCATCACGCAGGCGTCACCAGCCGCCCGGCGCGCACGCCCAACCTCATTCGCAGGGTTGGGCTGTGTTATTCCGCCCAGGCGCTGGATACGCCAGCGCTGCGATTGCTGCACGGGCATTTGCAGGACACTCCAGCCCTCGAAGCCACGGCGCTGTAGCAGTCCGGCTTGCCGGCGAATTTGCAGATGCCACCCGTCGGCAAGCCGTGCTGCTACAGCACAGAACTCCTCCAACCCTCAGCGCACCAGATGCAAGAACTGCATGTGCCGCTCGTACTGATCGAGGATGTCGTTGATCACCTGCTCCTTGGTGTACCCAACCAGATCGTAATCCTGACTTCCCTCGCTCAAGTGGACTTCAGCGCGGTAATAGCGACGGTTGTTCAGCTGTTTGGAGCCCATGCCCGCCCTTGCGAAAGAGGGGGTGAAGTAGCCCCGCATGGCCACCTGATAGATAAACGGGCGCTCTTCGCCGTGGCCGATTTCCAGGCTGACCGTGTGGTTCGTCGGGTCAGGTTGAGTGACCACACTCAGACCCTTCTCGACGAACACCGCTGTCACCTCTTCGATTGCCGGGCGCACGGTCTGATCCAGGAAGCGGTACACCTCGTCGCGCGAAGGGAAATGCACAGCCTGGCTCAGACGTTGACGCCAGCCCCCACGCCGCGATCCGGAGACCGGCGCCAGCGAATAAAGCTGAGCGATCTGCCGCTGGGACTCCATGTGAAACGCCTTGTGAAGGCCCCACATCATGGTCAGCAGGATCAGCGAGAACGGCAGTGAAGTCAGCACCACCGCGGATTTCAGCGCATCGATGCTGCCGGAAAACAGCAGCCCGCTGGTGATCAGCGCGGTCATCACGCCCCAGAACACCCGCAGCCATTTCGGGCCGTCTTCATCAGGACTGCCGCCCTTGGCCGAGAGCGTGGACAGCACCACAGTCCCCGAATCCGCCGAGGTGACGAAGAACACAAAGCTGATGAACACCGTGACGGCGATGACGGTTTTGCTCCACGGATAGTTCTGCAGCATCAGGTACAACGCCATGGAAGGATCGTCGATGGCCGCCTGACCCAGCGCTGTCATGCCGTGGTTCAGTACCTGGTCGATGGCACTGTTGCCGAAGATCGACATCCACGCCAGGGTGAAGCCCAACGGAATCAGCAACACGCCACAGACGAACTCGCGGATGGTGCGGCCGCGGGAAATGCGCGCGATGAACAAACCCACGAACGGCGACCAGGCAATCCACCAGGCCCAATAGAACACAGTCCAGCCGCCCAGCCAGTCGCTAGGGCTGTTGTAGGCGTATACGTCGAAGCTTTTGGTGGGCAGCGCACCAAGGTAATCGCCGATGTTCTGCACCAGCGTATTGAGCAGATGCTGAGTGGGTCCTGCAAACAACACGAACAGCAGCAACGCGCAGGCCAGCAGCATGTTGATGTCGGACATCACGCGCACGCCCTTATCGACGCCTGCCACGGCCACCAGAATTGCGGCGCCCATCATCAGGGTGATCAGGCCGACCTGAATCCATTGGGTATGCGGGACATTGAACAGGTAATCCAGCCCAGAATTCAGGTGCAGCACCCCAAAACCCATGTCGGCGCCGAGGCCGAAAATCGTGGCGATGATGCCGAACCCGTCGACGGCGTAACCGATAGGGCCATTGATGCGTTTGCCGATCAGCGGATACAACGCCGAACGTAGCGCCAGCGGCAGGTTGTGGCGGTACGCGAAGTAGGCCAGCGCCATGCCGACGAAAGCGAACACGCCCCAACCGTGCAGGCCCCAGTGCAGAAACAGTAGCTGCATGGACTGGCGCGCCGCTTCGGTGGTGCCGGCCTCGCCTTGTGGCGGTTGCATCAGGTGAGTCAATGGCTCCGAGACGCAGAAGAAGAACAGCGTGATGCTGATCCCGGCGGCGAACAACATGCCGGCCCATGACAGATAACTGAACTCGGGTTCGTCGTGATCGGCGCCGAGCTTGATCTTCCCGTAGCCGGAAATCGCAGTGACCACCACGAACAACAGGTAGAGGGTCATGGCGAGCATGTAGTACCAGCCCACAGTATTCGCTGCCCAGTTCTGCGCGGCGAGTAGCCAGTGGCCCGAGGCTTCAGGGAAGCTGATGACGACCAGTCCGAAAATCAGGATGAAGCTGGCGGCAAAGTAAAAAACGGGGCCATTCATGCGCACGGGCGCGCTGTTTTGCGCGCTTGGAACACTCATGGGCGAACCGCCTGACAGGCGGAGAAAACGTTCATGCAAGGCAGATACGGCAAGGGTAGGCCTCCTGATGTGAGGGCAGCGAACCACCGGTTTAACTTGATTGAACGTTCAATTAAAACACGAATACGAGGCGAAGGACTAATCGGCGGCCTCTGGACGCTAGTTCACATGTAGGCAGATCGCACGGATGCAGGGCCCGGCTAAGCGGGCCTGGAGAGGCTCGGATCAGATGAAAACAGAGCCGGCCAAATCCTACTTCTGCGACCCATCGTCATGCTGCAAATTCGCCTGATTGACGTTGCTGCCCGGTGGCACACCACGGGTGAGCCACACGTTACCGCCGATGGTCGAGCCCTGACCGATGGTAATACGCCCCAGAATGGTCGCACCGGCGTAGATCACCACATCGTTCTCGACGATCGGGTGACGAGCGTGGCCTTTCTGCAGCTGCCCGTCTTCATCTGCCGGGAAACGTTTTGCGCCCAGCGTCACGGCCTGGTAGATGCGCACTCGCTCGCCAATGATCGCCGTCTCACCGATCACCACGCCGGTCCCGTGATCGATGAAGAAGCTCGGGCCGATCTGCGCGCCGGGGTGAATGTCGATACCGGTGGCCGAATGCGCCAGCTCGGAGCTGATGCGCGCCAGCAGTGGCAGGCCGTTGTTGTAGAGGTGATGGGCAAGGCGGTGGTGGATGATCGCGAGAATCCCGGGATAGCACAGCAACACTTCGTCGACACTGCGCGCTGCCGGGTCGCCGTGGTAGGCAGCCAACACGTCGGTATCGAGGACTCGGCGGATCTGCGGCAAGGCGCTGGCGAAATCCTGGATCAGCCGTTCGGCGTGGACATCGGCACAGCTGGCGTCCTCGCCGCGCTGACGAGCCACGTAGCGCAATTCCAGCCTCGCCTGGGCCAGCAAGGAGTTCAGCGCAACATCCAGGGTGTGGCCGACGTAAAAGTCTTCGCTTTCTTCACGCAGGTCCACAGGCCCCAGCCGCATCGGAAACAATGCACCGCCGAGCGCTTCGAGAATGTCTCGCAGCGCTTCGCGGGAAGGCAGTTCACGGCCGCCCTTCTCACCGCTGACGCGACCATTACGGGTGCGCCAGTCATCACGTGCGGCGCGCAACTCGCTCACGATTCGCTGCAATTGCCAGTGGCCGGTCACGCCCTCGGCGCAGGCTTCCTGGGACAGTTCGGGAATAGTGCTCACGCAGGTTTCTCCTCAATTCAACGGCTCGTCAGGCTGGACACACCGAATGAGGAATCACTCTACGGCAAACATTTGTGGCAAAAAAATAACAATTTTCGTGAGGCTATAACCCGAAGCGTGCGTGAAACGGTCGGGTTGCCCTGCAGGAAACGTCTGCCTATAGTCCAGCGACTCACTTCAAGACGCCCCAAATCACCATGATCAAACAACAGCTGGACCGTTTTAATCGCCTGGAACTCTTGGGCGCTCCGACCCCACTGGAGAAACTGAAACGCCTGTCGGCCTGGGCCGGTCGCGACATTTACGTCAAACGCGACGACATCACGCCCTTGGCCATGGGCGGCAACAAGCTGCGCAAACTCGAATACCTCGCGGCGGATGCTCTGGCGCAAGGTGCCGACACGCTGATCACCGCGGGCGCGATCCAGTCCAACCACGTTCGGCAGACCGCCGCATTGGCCGCCAGACTGGGCCTGGGCTGTGTCGCGCTGCTGGAAAACCCCATCGCCACCGAAGACCGCAATTACCTGAGCAATGGCAACCGGCTGCTGCTGGACCTGTTCGATGCAAAGGTCGAACTGGTGGAGAACCTGGACAACGCCGACGAGCAGTTGCAAGCCCTCGCCGCCCGCCTGAGCAACAGCGGCAAGAAGCCGTATCTGGTGCCGATCGGTGGCTCCAGCCCTGTGGGTGCATTGGGTTATGTGCGTGCGGGCTTTGAACTGGCCGAGCAGATTCAGCAAAGCGGCGTCGAATTCGCGGCCGTGGTGCTGGCTTCCGGTAGCGCTGGCACTCACAGCGGGCTCGCGCTCGCACTGGCCGAAGCGCTGCCGCAACTGCCAGTGATCGGCGTGACGGTATCGCGCCCTGAAGAAGCCCAGGCACCGAAGGTTCAAGGTTTGGCCGAGCGCACTCTCGAACTGCTGGGTGAGCCCATGCCCACGGCGTTCAAAGTGCAATTGTGGGATGAGTACTATGGCCCTCGTTATGGCGAGCCGAATGCGGGCACGTTGTCGGCGATCAAACTGGTGGCCAGCCAAGAAGGTCTGCTGCTGGATCCGGTGTACACCGGCAAGGCCATGGCGGGGCTGCTGGACGGCATCGGCCGGCAGCGTTTCGACGACGGTCCGATCATCTTCCTGCACACCGGCGGGGCTCCCGCGTTGTTTGCGTATCCTGATGTTTTTTCAGGGCAGTGATCCTGGTCGGCGCTGGTCCGCAAACCGGTAGGAGTCGCCGCAGTTCACCACGGCAACGATGGTTGTGTGACCCTCAACTCATGCATCACTGACCCACCGCTTCGCTGCCGTCGTGAACTCCGGCGTCTCCCACAGACGGAGCGGCGTACCCCAGCCTATCGGTTTCACTGGAAGGCTGCGGTGCGAATGAGGCAATCTCCTATATGCACAACACAAATAAGCGATTCGTTTTTAATTATTTTTAATCCTAAACAACTGCTTTTATGATCGCCGCCAGCTACCGCATCAAAACCCGGCAGAGCACTGAAAAAGCTGGATAAACGCGCGTTGCCACAGTAGCTTCGTCAGGTCATGACGCTTGCCTGACATTCCAATTAAAACAGGGGACTCACATGAACATGTCTGCAATCCGCCGCACCTTCCTGCTGTCGGCATTCAGCCTGGTGCTGGGCACCGGTCTGGTGACCCAGGCCGTCGCTGGCGAGCAACTGGATACCATCAAAAAGAACGGCACCCTCAACGTCGGTCTGGAAGGCACTTACCCGCCATTCAGCTTCGTCGGCGCAGACGGCAAGCTGACCGGTTTCGAAGTCGAGTTGTCCGAAGCCCTGGCCAAGGAGCTGGGCGTCAAGGTCAAGCTGTCGGCCACTCCATGGGCCGGCATTCTAGCGGCACTGGAATCCAAGCGTCTGGACATCGTCGTCAACCAGGTGACCATCTCCGACGAGCGCAAGAAGAAGTACGATTTCACCGAACCGTACACCGTGTCGGGTATCCAGGCGCTGGTGAAGAAAGAAAACGCCGGCAAATTCCCTGAGCCTAAAGATCTGGACGGCAAGAAAGTTGGCGTCGGTCTGGGCACCAACTATGAAGAATGGCTGAAAACCAACGTACCGGGCGCCGTCGTCAAAACCTACGATGATGATCCGACCAAATACGCAGACCTGCGCGTTGGCCGCATCGACGCCATTCTGGTGGATCGTCTGGCTGCGCTGGATCTGATCACCAAAACCAAGGACAACCTGGCCGTCTCCGGCCCGGCGTTCTCCCGTCAGGAAGCCGGTATCGCCCTGCGCAAAGGCGAGCCTGAGCTGCTGGACGCGCTCAACAAGGCTCTGGAAAAACTGCGCGCCGATGGCACGCTGACCAAGCTGTCGCAGAAGTACTTCCAGGCTGACGTGACCAAATGATTGGAGAGAAACTGCAGCTCGCGCTGGATTCCGCGCCCTTCCTGCTTCAGGGCGTGTACTACACCGTGGGCCTCAGCCTCGGAGCGATGTTTTTCGGATTGGTGCTGGGCTTCGGCCTGGCACTGATGCGTCTGTCGAAGGTAAAGATCGTCAGCGTTATCGCCAGGGTCTACGTGTCGTTCTTTCGGGGCACTCCGCTCCTGGTTCAGCTGTTCATGATCTATTACGGACTGCCTGATTTCGGCATCGAACTCGATGCCATCAGCGCTGCGCTGATCGGCCTGTCATTGAATATGGCTGCCTACGCGTGCGAAATCCTGCGAGCGGCCATTGGCGCCGTGGACAAAGGCCAGTGGGAAGCCGCTGCCAGTATCGGCATGACCCGCGCGCAGACCATGCGCCGGGCGATCCTGCCCCAGGCTGCGCGCACCGCGTTGCCGCCGTTGGGCAACAGCTTCATTTCGTTGGTCAAGGACACCGCCATGGCCGCCACCATTCAGGTGCCGGAAGTCTTCCGTCAGGCGCAGTTGATCTCCTCGAGAACGCTGGAAATTTTCACCATGTATTTCACCGTCGCGGTGATCTACTGGGTGCTGTGCAGTGTATTGGCTCACTTCCAGAACCGTCTGGAAGCACGCGCCAACCGCCACGATGTGGAGTCCTGATGCATGATCACCGTTGAAAAACTGACCAAGGAATTCAAGGGCAATCAGGTACTCAAGGGCATCGATCTGAAGGTCGAACCCGGTGAAGTGGTCGCTATCATCGGCCCCAGCGGGTCCGGCAAGACGACGTTCCTGCGTTGCCTCAACTTCCTCGAAGAACCCACCAGCGGCACGATCGTCGTCGGCGACATCAAAATCGACGGCAGCAAGCCACTGAGCCAGCAACAGGGGCTGATCCGGCAGTTGCGTCAGCATGTCGGGTTCGTGTTCCAGAACTTCAACCTGTTCCCCCATCGCACTGCGCTGGAGAACGTCATCGAAGGCCCGACCGTGGTCAAGAAGATGCCGCGCGAGCAGGCTGTCGAACTGGGTCGCAACTTGTTGGCCAAGGTCGGCCTTGCCGGCAAGGAAGACGCCTACCCCCGTCGTTTGTCCGGTGGGCAGCAGCAGCGCGTGGCAATTGCCAGGGCGCTGGCGATGGAGCCTGAGGTGATTCTGTTCGACGAACCTACCTCGGCGCTCGACCCCGAGCTGGTCGGAGAAGTGCTCAACGCGATCCGCGCTCTGGCCGAAGAGAACCGCACGATGGTCATCGTCACCCACGAGATGAGTTTCGCTCGCGACGTTGCCAATCGGGTGGTGTTCATCGACAAGGGCGTCATCGTCGAACAGGGCGATGCAAAAGCGCTGTTCGCGAATCCGAAAGAGGAACGCACCAGGCAATTTCTGGAACGTAGCAGGAACTAGTCCTACAACAACTGTTTAAAAAACGGCGCTGTTCAGCGCCGTTTTCTTTTACTTCAATATTTGGAAAAGTCTGCATCCATCAAAAATCTCTTTGATCGCGAACCGTAACAACCCACGCCAACATCGAAGTTTTCAATGCAAACCATTCTCAGGTTCTTCATCGATCATTTATCGTTTGACGAACATCATCCCAGTAAATATTCGGCACTTGTCCGGACGACAACGCGTCAGCGCTTTTTCCTTCTCTGGTAGGACGCGCCATACAGCCAAGGTGCCCACCACCCGCGCATTGACGTAGGAAACATCTGATTATCCTGCACACAAACATTTACGCCTTTTTGGGCGTTGACATATATACGGCAACACAATTAGCTCAAGAGCAACTTAGGAGTTCCTCCACGCACTTTAGCAATCCCACATTTAATACCGTTTGTAATGTTTGCCAACACTGTGCATCGGGGATGTACTTACACCATCGCTTTCAGGTTGTCGTCGGGTTAATGCCATCGTGACCGCACTATTTCAAACACAATTTTGAGTGAGTATTCGAAGATGATTCAGACCCCCATCAGCACCACGCCGTTCGAGCTCTTCGCCCCGTCCCTTCCGCAGTCGAACAGACAGGGCATTGGTGCCCTGGCCGCTGCCGACCTTTCAGTGAACATCCCGCCTTATCCCGAAATGGAGAGCGGGGATCTTATCGAACTGTTCTGGGGTGACTGTTATGTCGCGTCGACATTGTTGGCTGAGTCCCACATCGGAGAAACAACCGTCCTACACATTCCGGAGAGCTTCCTTCAAAGCGGCAAAGTGAAGACCTACTACAAAGTCACGAAGATTGGCAGCGAGCCCGTGAAATCCCCTTGCTGCAAACTGTGGGTCAAGCTGGAAACTCCCGGAGGTCATCTGGTCAGCGCGGGCGGCGAAGAAAACCAGGGCCTGGCGCCGGTAATCTTTCCCGACGCCATCATGCGAAACGGTCTGAGCGCGCGGCACCTCAAACAAGGGATCGAACTGCGCATCGACAGTTACCCCAACATGGAGACGTACGACGAGATCACGTTGCGCTGGGGCGATGTGCGGATGGATCTGCCCGTCCTGACCGACAAAGACGTGGGCCATCCCATAAAGGTCCACGTGCCCGCCTCGATCATCGAGGAAGCAGGCGATGATCTGCGCCAGGAGGTGACGTACTGCGTGATTGATCGTGTGGGCAACAACTCGCTCTGGGCGCCGCCTCGGTCAATCAGGGTCAGCACAGAGGATTCACCGATCAGCCGAACTTGATGTCCGCGAATCTGGGCGACGTCGTCGCGGTGCAAGGACGCTGTGCCGCGACCGTACAAAACTGTTTTCGTGAACGACCGCACAGATTGAAACCGAAAAGGAAATCTCCCACAGCATCTACAACCTCCTCCTACACAACACCTCCAAACCATGCAAAACGGTGCTGCTAGCCTGCGTTCAAACAGTTCGCGAGACGTCCGCCATGCGCAGCCGACATATCCTCAAGTACCTGATCCTCTTCCTCGTATTCGGCACCTGCATGGCCTACGCACACGCCATCTGATCAGCGCTGGCAGCAAACTTTCGCCTTCTATGCTTATTCCTAAATTCAAGTTTATTTAATTTTTATACACGTTTAGGGTATATGCACCGGACCACCGGACCATCGTTTTTTTCTGCCGCCATCGCGGTTTCGATTCGAGGTTCGAAATGGTCACGCACAACCACCCCAGTGCATCGGCTCGTGAAGGTCACCACCATGACTGATCTGAGCGCCCTCCTGGTCCAGCAAACCCTGGACGTTGCCCCACCTCTGTTGCCAGCGACAGTGCTGCGCAACGATGCCGACGCCATCGCCGCCGCCCATGAACTGGCTGAAGTAGTTCGACCGGGCGCCGCCGTCCGTGATCGCGAACGACAACTGCCGTGGGCGGAAATCGAGCGATTCAGCCAAAGTGGCCTGGGCAGTATCGCCGTGCCGCGCGCTTATGGCGGTCCGCAGGTATCGTTCGTCACCGTTGCCAAAGTGTTCGCCATTCTTTCGGCGGCGGACCCTGCAGTCGGCCAAATCCCGCAGAATCATTTCGGCATCCTCAATTCGCTGATCGGCAGTGCCAGCGAAGCGCAGAAAACCTTGCTGTTCAAAAGCGTGCTCGACGGCGCACGGCAATGGGGGCCCGGAGCGCGGCACCAAAAATACCCTGGACGTAAAACGCGACTGACTGCCGACGGTGATCATTTTTTGCTCAACGGCCGCAAGTTCTATTCGACCGGTGCGTGGTTCGCCCATTGGGTCGCGGTCAAGGCGATCAACGATGACGGCAAGCAAGTGCTGGTATTCGTGCCGCGCGGGACGCCGGGCTTGCACATCATCGACGATTGGTCCGGCTTCGGGCAGCGCACTACCGCCAGTGGCAGCGTGTTGCTGGAAAATGTGCGAGTCAGCGCAGATCTGGTGATCGAGAACTGGAAACTGGGCCAGTCGCCCAACATTCAGGGCGCAGTTTCACAACTCATTCAAGCCGCCATCGATGCGGGAATCGCCCGTGAAGCGATCGACGAAAGCATTCGTTTCGTACGTGAGCGCTCACGCCCGTGGATCGAAGCCAATGTCGAGCGCGCCAGCGATGACCTGTACGTGATCGCTGATATCGGCAAGCTGAAACTGGAGCTGCACGCCGCCGAAGCGCTGTTGCACAAGGCCGGTCGTGTGCTCGATGAAATCGCCGCCTCGCCCATCGATGCCCAGGCCGCTGCGCGTGCATCAATCGTGGTCGCCGAAGCCAAGGTGCTGACTACCGAGATCGCCCTGCAGGCCAGCGAGAAGCTGTTCGAGCTGTCGGGCAGCCGCGCGACTCTGGCCGAATTCAACCTCGACCGCCACTGGCGCAACGCCCGGGTCCACACCCTGCACGACCCGGTGCGCTGGAAAGTCCACGCCGTCGGCGCCTGGCACCTCAACGGCACTCTGCCTGCCCGCCATTCCTGGATCTGACCAGACCACTGGAAACACACTCATGAGCATTCAATCCTTACCGCATGAAACGCAGGCGGCTCCCGCGACTGCGATTATTCGGGATGACGCCCAGGCGCTCGCCACTGCCCGGGCACTGGCCGAAACCTTCAAACAGCAGAGCGCCCTACGCGACCGTGAACGTCGTCTGCCGCACATTGAACTGGAACAGTTTTCCCGTTCGGGCCTGTGGGGCATCAGCGTGCCGCAAACCTTCGGCGGCGCGGGGGTTTCCAGCGTCACCCTGGCCGAGGTCATACGCATCATCTCCGCCGCCGACGGCTCGCTGGGGCAGATTCCGCAGAACCATTTCTACGCCCTCGAAGTACTGCGTGTGAACGGCAGCCCCGAACAACAGAAACGGCTGTACGCCGAAGTACTCGCCGGCCAGCGTTTCGGCAATGCGCTGGCGGAACTGGGGACCAAAACCGCCCACGACCGCACCACGCGTCTGAGCCGCGACGGCCAAGGCTGGCGCATCAATGGTCGCAAGTTCTACTCCACCGGAGCCTTGTACGCCCAACGCATCCCGACTTCGGTGATCGATGACGACGGCATTCAGCAACTGGCCTTTGTCCCGGCCAATGCTGCGGGGCTGAGCGTGATCGACGACTGGAGCGGTTTCGGTCAACGCACCACCGGCAGCGGTTCAGTGGTGTTCGAAAACGTCTATGTCGACGCCGACGACGTCGTGCCCTTTCAGACCGCTTTCGAACGGCCCACGACGGTCGGTCCGCTGGCGCAGATTCTCCACGCGGCTATCGACACCGGCATCGCTCGTGCCGCCTATGAAGACGCCCTGCATTTCGTGCGTACACGCACGCGGCCATGGATCGATTCGGGTATCGAAAAGGCCGTCGATGACCCGTTGACCCTGCATGGTTTCGGCAAGCTCTCGATTCGTCTGCATGCAGCCGAAGCGTTGCTCGAACGCTCGGGTGAATACCTTGACCGCGCGCAGGCCGAAACCACGGCAGAAAACCTTGCCCAAGCCTCGATTGCCGTGGCCGAAGCCCGTGCGATCAGCACCGAGATTTCCCTGGCTGCCAGCAGCACGCTGTTCGAACTTGCGGGCTCGCAGGCCACTCTGGCCGAGCATGGTCTGGATCGTCACTGGCGCAATGCGCGGGTTCACACGCTGCATGATCCAGTGCGCTGGAAATACCACGCCATCGGCAACTTCTACCTCAACGACGTCAATCCGCCACGTCGGGGGACCCTCTGATGAGCAAGAAAAAGATCCTGCTCAATGCGTTCAACATGAACTGCATCGGCCACATCAACCACGGGTACTGGACGCATCCGCGAGACACCTCGACCCAGTACAAGACGCTTGAATACTGGACGAATCTGGCTCAGTTGCTGGAACGGGGACTGTTCGACGGTTTGTTCATCGCCGACATCGTGGGCGTTTATGACGTGTATCAGAAGTCGATTGGTGTGCCGCTGAAAGAATCGATCCAGCTGCCGGTCAATGACCCGTTGCTGCTGGTCTCGGCCATGGCTGCAGTTACCAGTAACCTCGGTTTCGGTCTGACCGCCAACCTGACCTACGAAGCCCCTTACTTGTTCGCCCGGCGCATGTCGACGCTCGATCACCTGACCCGCGGGCGTGTGGGCTGGAACATCGTCACCGGTTATCTCGACAGCGCCGCCAAGGCCATGGGGCTGAAGGAGCAGATCGAGCACGACCGACGTTACGATCAGGCCGATGAATACCTGGAGGTGCTCTACAAACTCTGGGAGGGCAGCTGGGAAGACGACGCGGTCATCGAAGATCGTGAAGCGCGCATCTACGCTCAGCCGGAAAAAGTCCATTACGTGCGCCACAGCGGCGAGTTCTATCAGGTCGAGGGTTACCACCTCTGCGAGCCTTCGCCGCAACGCACACCCGTGTTGTTTCAGGCGGGCAGTTCGGATCGGGGCTTGCAGTTCGCCGGCAATAACGCCGAATGCGTGTTCATCAGTGCCCAGAACAAGGCCGCGACCCGCGAGCAGGTGGACAAGGTTCGCGCCAGCGCTGTCGCCGCGGGTCGCAACCCCGATGACATCAAGGTGTTCATGGGACTCAACGTCATTGTCGGCACCACCGAGCAAGCCGCTCGCGCCAAGCATGCGGAGTACCTGACCTACGCGAGTGCGGAGGCCGGTTTGGCACACTTCTCTGCCTCGACCGGAATCGACTTCGCAGACTACGAGCTCAACGAGCCCATTCAGCACGTCAAAGGCAACGCCATTCAATCGGCGACGAAGATCCTCAAGAACAACGACTGGACCCGTCAGAAACTCCTCGACCAGCACGCACTCGGCGGTCGCTACATCACTGTCATCGGATCGCCCGACCAGGTTGCCGACGAGCTGGAATCCTGGATCGCCGAAACCGGTCTGGACGGCTTCAACCTGACCCGCATTGTCACCCCGGAGAGCTATGAGGATTTCATCGATCGGGTGATCCCTGAACTGCAACGCCGCGGCTCGTACAAGACGGCGTACGACCAGGGAACGCTGCGCCAGAAGCTGTTTACCGAAGGGGACGCTCGGTTGCCAGAAGGGCATGCGGGAGCCACGTTCCGGCGTTCAAGCCAATGATTTTCATTGCCTGAGCAGACTCCATCGCGCAGCAGGCACCACAGAACTAAACCCGACACCGATCCGGACACCTACCATGACAAAACAACTGCTGACCCTTGCCCTCTCTTTCGGCCTCTTGACAGGTCTTGCACAAGCCGCTGAGCAACCGCTTAAGGTCGGCACTACCGCTGCCTTCGCCATTCCGCTGGAGGCCGCCGTGGCCGAAGCCGACAAGCAAGGCCTCAAGGTCGAACTGGTGGAATTCACCGACTGGATCGCCCCTAACGTCAGCCTCAACGCTGGCGACATCGACGTGAATTACTTCCAGCACATCCCGTTCCTGGAAAACGCCAAGGCCGCGTCGGGCTTTGATCTGGTGCCCTACGCACCGGGCATCATCAACAACGTCGGCCTGTACTCGAAGAAATACAAAAGCTTCGATGAACTGCCGACCGGCGCCAGCGTGGCCATCGCCAACGACCCGATCAACAGTGGGCGCGGCCTGCAATTGCTGGCCAAGGCGGGGCTGATCACCCTCAAGCCCGGCGTCGGTTACAAGGCGACCGAAGACGACATCACCAGCAACCCGAAGAAGCTCAAGCTGATTCAGGTCGAAGCAGTACAACTGGTACGCGCCTATGACGACGCCGACCTGGTTCAGGGCTACCCCGCGTACATTCGGCTGGCGAAAACCTTCGATGCGGGCTCGGCGATTCTGTTCGACGGCCTCGACCATCCGGAGTACGTCATTCAGTTCGTGATCAAGCCAGACCACAAGCAAGACCCGCGCTTGGCCAAGTTCATCGACATCTACCAACACTCGCCTGTGGTGCGCGCCTCGCTGGATAAAGTGAATGGCTCGCTCTACCAGGTCGGCTGGAAGAACTGACATGAATGCGACCGCGCAACGCTCCCTGCCTCTGGAAGAGCCAACTCCGCATTCCGCCGCACAGACGCACCTGCACCCCGAGAAGGCCCTGGCGCATGTGCGCTTCAGCCAACTCGGCAAAGTCTACGAGGGCCAGCAGGGCCCGGTCGCGGCGCTCAAATCCATCGATCTGGATATCCAGCGCGGTGAAGTGTTCGGCATCATCGGCCGCAGCGGGGCGGGCAAGTCGTCGCTGATCCGCACCATCAACCGTCTGGAGCAGCCCAGCAGCGGCCGCGTGCTGATCGATCAGGTCGACATCGCCGCCTTCAACGAAGACAAGCTGGTGGAGTTACGCCGACGGATCGGCATGATCTTCCAGCACTTCAACCTGATGTCGGCCAAGACCGTTTGGCAGAACGTCGAGCTGCCTTTGAAGGTGGCTGGCGTGCCCAAGGAGCAGCGTCAGCGCAAGGTTGCCGAGTTGCTGGAACTGGTGGGCCTGCGCGACAAGCACAAAGCCTACCCGGCGCAGCTCTCCGGCGGGCAGAAACAACGCGTAGGCATTGCGCGGGCATTGGTGCACGACCCGGCGATTCTGTTGTGCGACGAAGCCACTTCAGCGCTCGATCCGGAAACCACTCAGTCGATTCTCGGCTTGCTGCGCGAGATCAATCAGCGCCTGGGCCTGACCATCATCCTCATCACCCATGAGATGGCCGTGATCCGCGAAATCTGTGATCGCGTGGTGGTTCTGGAGCAAGGCGAGGTCGTCGAGCAAGGCCCGGTGTGGCAGGTGTTCGGCAACCCGCAGCATGAAGTGAGCAAGACGCTGCTGGCGCCGTTGCAACACGCGCTGCCTGAAGATCTGCAGGCTCGACTGCAGCCGCAACCGTCGGACAAAACAGCCAGCGTCGTGCTCGATCTGCAGTTCACCGGCAGCAACGGCCAGGAGCCTGACTTGTCGGCGTTGTTCACCGCATTCGGTGGTCGCGTCAGCCTGCTTCACGGCGGCGTGGAACGCATTCAGGGCCACGCTCTGGGCCACCTGCTGCTCGCCATCAGCCATTCGCCGCTGTCCATCGAAGAACTGCTCATCCGCGCCCGCAAACAGGCGCAACACGCAAAGGTTTTGGGTTATGTGGCTTGATCGTTTGTGGCAAGGCGTCATCGACACGTTTCTGATGGTCGGCGTGTCGTCGTTGATCGCGCTGATTCTGGGGATTCCGCTGGCGGTGATCCTGGTCACCAGCAGCAAAGGCGGGATCTTCGAAGCGCCGAACGTCAATCGCGTGCTGGGGGCCTTCGTCAATATCTTCCGCTCAGTGCCGTTCCTGATCCTGATGGTCGCGCTGATCCCCTTCACCCGCCTGATCGTCGGCACCACCTACGGCGTCTGGGCCGCCGTGGTGCCCCTGACAATCGCCGCCACGCCATTCTTCGCGCGCATCGCCGAAGTCAGCCTGCGGGAAGTCGACCACGGCCTGATCGAAGCCGCGCAAGCCATGGGCTGCCGCCGGTGGCACATCGTCTGGCACGTCCTGCTGCCCGAAGCCCTCCCTGGCATCGTCGGTGGGTTCACCATCACCCTGGTCACCATGATCAACTCCTCGGCCATGGCCGGCGCAATTGGCGCAGGCGGCCTTGGAGACATTGCCTACCGCTACGGCTATCAACGTTTCGACACGCAGGTGATGCTGACAGTGATCGTGCTGCTGGTGGTGCTGGTGGCGGTGATTCAACTGGGCGGGGATCGGTTGGCAGTGAGATTGAACAAGCGGTGAGAAGGCTTAGCGATGCGCCCCTCACTCAGTTGGTCCGCCAGGATTATTGATATAGCCTTGGCGTTCAAACGGACTGTGGACATACGAGGCTGGCAATGGACGCTTTGGTAAATCGAGACGAACTGACTGAAAAGATCATCGACCTCTTCGTCTCGATCATTGGCTTCATTCCACGCGAAGCGGTATCGGCACAGACCAACTTCATCAAAGATTTCGACATCATCGATGATGATTTCACCTGCTTCATGATGCAGGTGAAGTGGCGGTTCAAGCTCAATCCAAGACCTGCTGATTGGGAGCGGATCGAGACCATCGACGAGGTGGTCGATCTGGTGCTCGAGAAACGCTGAGCGTTGCTCATCACCCAGGCGGGGGTATATTGGCGGCTTCTCCCGCTCAGAATCCGCAGCAATGAAACTCGACCCGCAGGACCTCGCTCAGATCACCGCCACCACACTGGGCAATTACAACGATGTCGCCGAGGGCTTCCGCGAAGGTACGCGGGATCACGATGTCAGCCAGAACATCGACGCGCTGTTGCGCAATATTCAGGGCGCCGCGCCGTTTCAGATTCTGGACTTTGGCTGTGGACCGGGGCGGGATTTGCAGACTTTCACTGCCATGGGCCATATCGCTACCGGGTTGGACGGTTCCGAACGTTTCGCCGAAATGGCACGTGCCGACAGCGGCTGCGACGTGTTCCACCAGAACTTCCTTGAGCTGGATCTGCCTGCCGATCGCTTCGACGGGATCTTCGCCAATGCCTCGCTGTTTCATGTGCCACGCCAGGAGTTGCCACGTGTCCTGACCGAATTGCGGGGAGCATTGAAGCCCGGTGGCGTGCTGTTCAGCTCCAATCCGCGGGGCAACAATCAGGAAGGCTGGAAAGGCGAGCGCTACGGCTCGTTTCATGACCTTGAGTCGTGGAGCGCATTGCTGACCGATGCGGGCTTCGTCGAGGTCGAGCATTACTACCGGCCTGCCGGGCTGCCGAGGGAGCAGCAGCCCTGGTTGGCGAGTGTGTGGCGCAGGGTTTGATCAGGCTAGGCATACCTGACCCTGCCCGATGAGCGTGGGAACCGGCTTTCTGCATATCTTCCGCAGAACCACAGCAGGTCCGGTCTTGATTTCCTGTAGCAGTCCAGCTTGCCGGCGGCGGCGTCATTGAGATCGCTGCCGCCGGCAAGCCGTACTGTTACAGAAACGTGTTTGCCAGACAACGGTCACTCCGCCGCAGGATGCGCGCCCTCTTCGCCGTGTTCTTCCTTGTGTTTCTGACGCTCGGCGTCGGCCTTCTCGCGCTGTTCCCTGGTCGGTTCCTTGATCTTGTACCAGGCCACATACAGCGCCGGCAGGAACAGCAGGGTCAACAGCGTGGCGATGATGATCCCGCCGATCATCGCGTAGGCCATCGGCCCCCAGAACACTTCGCGGGCGATCGGGATCATGCCCATGCTCGCGGCCGCAGCAGTCAGCAGAATCGGTCGACGACGATGCTGTGTGGCTTCGGCGACGGCGTCCCACGGTAGATATCCCGCGCGCTCGTATTCCTCGATCTGGGTCACCAGAATCACCGAGTTGCGGATGATGATGCCGATCAGCGCGAGAATCCCGAGAATCGCCACAAAGCCCATGGGCGTCCCGGTCGGCACCAGCGCCAGCACCACGCCAATCAGCCCCAGCGGCGCGACGCTCGCCACCAGAAACATCTTCTGCACGCTGTGCAACTGGATCATCAGGAAGGTCGCCATGAGGAACAGCATCAGCGGCACGACTTTGGCGATCGGTCCCTGAGCCTTGCCGCTCTCCTCGACCGTACCGCCCGTGGCGATTTTGTAACCCACTGGCAAATCGGCTGCGAACTTGTCGATTTCAGGCTTCAGGTCTTTGACCAGATCGGTCGGCTGGATCTCGTCGCGAACCGCCGCCTTGAGCGTGATCGTCGGCTTGCGATCACGACGCCAGACCAATGGCTGCTCCAGCTCGTAGCGCACGTTGGCAAAGGCCAGCAGCGGAATCGACGCACCGTTCTGGGTGACGATTTGGAGGTTCTGCAGGGTTTCCGGTGAGCCCCGCTCGGAATCCACCGCGCGCCCGACCACGTTGATCAGGTAGATGTCATCGCGCACCTGGGTCACGTTGGCCCCCACGACGATGCTGTTCATCAACTGCGCCACGTCTTCGGACGACAACCCGAGCTGCCGCGCCTTGTCCTGATTGATGTCGATGCGCAGCACTTTGCCGGGCTCGTTCCAGTCGTAAATCATCTCGCCGATGTGCTGATTCTTGTCGAGCAGGGTCGCCAGCTCGATGGCGTGCTGACGCACCTTGTCGATGTCATCGCCGCTGACCCGGTACTGAATCGGCCGCCCGACCGGAGGCCCCATTTCCAGCGGCTGAACGTAGGTGCCGATGCCAACGAAGTCTTCACGCAGGCGTTTTTTCAGGCGATCCATCAACGCGCCACGCTCTTCCAGACCCTTGCTGACGATCACGAACTGCGCGTAGTACGGGTTCTCCAACTGCTGGTCCAGTGGCAGATAGAAACGCACCGCACCCTGCCCGATGTAGGTGCTCCAGCGCACGATGTCCGGGTCGTCCTTGATGATTTCTTCGAGCTTGTCGACTGCCTTGCGCGTCTCATTGATCGAGGCGTTTTGCGGCAGGTTGAGGTCGAGCAGGATTTCCGGGCGGTCCGAGGACGGGAAGAACTGGTTCTGCACGAAGCGCATGCAGAACAGCGCCGTGGCGAACAGCGCGATGGTGATGAAGATCGCCAGCCAGCGATTGCGCATGGCCCAGAACATCGAGCCGTTGAACGACCGGGCGATGAATCCCGGCGGTTTTTCTTCGTGCTTCTTGACCTTGTCGCTGAGGATGTGGACCCCGATCACCGGGGCAAACAGAACCGCGACGACCCACGACACAAGCATCGCCACCGCAATGACCGCGAACAGGGTAAAGGTGTACTCCCCCGCCGAGCTGGCATTGAGGCCGATGGGCACGAAACCGGCCACGGTGACCAGCGTACCAGTGAGCATGGGGAAAGCGGTCGAGGTATAGGCAAAGGTTGCAGCTTGCTCCTTGGTGTCGCCGAGCTCCAGGCGCGTCACCATCATCTCTACCGTGATCATGGCGTCGTCCACCAACAGGCCGAGGGCGATGATCAGGGCACCCAGCGAAATCCGCTGCATGGTGATGCCGCTGTATTCCATGAAGACGAAGACCATCGCCAGCACCAGCGGAATCGAACACGCCACCACCAGCCCTGCGCGCACGCCCAGACTGATGAAGCTCACCACCAGGACGATGATCACCGCTTCGAACAGCGCGCTGGTGAACCCGCCGACAGCCTTCTCGACCACCTGCGCCTGATCGGACACGTTGTGCACGCCGACGCCGATGGGCAGGTCCGCGGTAGCCTGATCCATGCGCGCGTGCAGGTCCTTGCCGAATTCCTGAACGTTACCGCCCTTCTTCATGGCGATTGCCAAGCCGATGGCCGACTTGCCGTTGTAGCGGAACTCCGGCTTGGCCGGGTCGACATAGCCGCGGCTGATTTCGGCGATGTCGCTCAAGCGATAGAAACGATCATTAAGCCGAAGATTGACCGTCTCAAGGTCCTTTTCCGACTGGAACTGCCCGGACGTGCGCACCGAAATCCGCTCCGGTCCAGCCTCGATCACCCCCGCGGGTGTCACGGCGTTCTGCGATTGCAGGCTTTGCACGACCTGCCTCTGATCCAGCCCCAGCGCCGCCAGTTTGCGAGTAGAGAAGTTGAGGTAAATCACTTCATCTTGCTGGCCGATCATCTGGATTTTGCCGAGACCCGGCACGTCACGAATCTGCACCCGCACCTGCTCGACGTAGTCACGCAGTTGGCGCAGCGTCAGGCCATCGGCGGTGAAGGCGTAGATCGAACCAAACACGTCGCCGAACTCGTCGTTGAACGACGGACCTTGAATGCCCTGAGGGAAGGTGCCGCGTATGTCATCGATCTTCTTGCGCACCTGATACCAGATGTCCGGAATCGCTTCGGCGCTGGTGGTGTCGCGCAGGTACACGTAAACCGTTGATTCGCCTGGCCGGGTGTAGCTTTTCACGTAATCGAGAGAGTCCAGCTCCTCGAGTTTTTTCTCGATGCGGTCAGTGACCTGCTTCAGGGTTTCATCGACGGTCGCGCCCGGCCAGCGGGTCTGGATGACCATGGTTTTGATGGTGAACGAGGGGTCTTCTTCGCGCCCCAGATTCATGTACGAGAACACGCCCATCAGCAAGCCGACGAACATCAGGTACCAGACGAAGGACTGATGCTTGAGGGCCCAATCGGAGAGGTTGAAATTCCCTTTCATCGTGGGCTGTCCTTATCGACTTTGACTTTCTGCCCCGGCTTGAGGCTGTTCACACCGGCGGTGACGACACGCTCGCCGCCCTTGACGCCGCCTGCGATAACGATGCGATCGTTGTCGCGGCTCACGACCTTCACCGGATGCGGCGACACGGTCTGATTCTGCATGTCGACGATCCATATCTGGGTCTTGCCGTCGACCTCCTGTAGCACGTTGGCAGGCAGTTCGATGCGTGGCTCGATGGCCGAACTGAGCGTGACACTGATCGCCGTACCCAGACGGAATGCTGCTGGGGTATCGGCCAGCGTCAGGCGTGCGCGACGGGTGCGGGTGGAGCTTTCGGCCTGGGGCTCCAGCTCACGTAACGTCGCGGTGGTGTTGATGTCCGGCTCCAGTTGGCTGGCGACCTTGAACACCACATCCCGGGGCAGTTGCTCGGCGAGCGGCGCCGGCAGGTCGATCACCGCTTCCTTTATGTCTGGACGCGCCAGAGTCACCACTTGCTCGCCGGCACTGACCACTTGCCCGGCCTCGGCTTTCCATTCGGTGACGACTGCCGCGTGATCGGTGCGCAACTCGCTGTAGCTCAACTGATCCTGAGACTGCTGCACCGAGGCCTTGGCCTGATCGTAGGACGACTTGGTGGTTTTTAGATCGGTCACGGCAACGTCCAGTGCTGCCTGTGCACCGACGCCGCGATCAAACAGCTCCTGCTGACGTCGGGCGTTGGCCTGAGCATTGATGTACTGCGCCTCGACGCGGGCCAGATCGCCCTGGGTCGAACGCAACTGATTTTGCAGATCGGTAGGGTCGAGGGTCGCCAGCAACTGGCCCTTCTCGACTTCACTGCCAACGTCCACGCTACGTTGCGCGATGCGCCCACCCACCCGGAAACCCAGCGTACTTTCGTAGCGTGCCTCGATATTGCCTGCGAAGCGCCCCAGGCTTTCCGTGGCCTGGGGTTTGACCTCCATGTACAGGACAGGCCGCACCGGCTCGGGCGGCGGCTCTTGCTTGCTACAGGCGGCAAGTAGCAGGCCCATGACCACAATCGCTGACAGACGCTTCATTGCGCTTCTCCTGTCAGGTTTTTGTAGGCGTTGACCAATTCCACCTGCATGTCCGGGTGCAGCAACTGGTTACCGGCAACCACCACTTTTTCGCCGTTTTTCAGGCCATCGATGATGATCACTTTGCCGGTCAGATAGCGCCCGACGGTGACACCGCGCAGGTTGGCTTTTTTCTGGTCATCGACCACCCAGACAGCAGGTTTGCCAAGGTCATCGCCCAGCCCCTTGGTCAGCGCCGACCAGGGCAATTCAACGCTTTGTCTGGCAGGCACCGTCAGTGCGGCGCTGACCACCGAGCCCAGATCCATGCCGTCGGGCAGTGAGTTCAGTGCGATTTTTACCTGCAGTGTGCCGGTTTGCGCGGACACCGCCGGCGTTACCTCGCGGACCTTGCCTGACGCCTTGATGGTCGGGTTGTCCAGCAATGTCACCTCGACCGGCTGATCGGTCGGTGGCTGGACGAACAAGGACTCATAGACGTTGAACACCGCATCTCGCTCGCCCGCACGGGCCAGGCTGAAAATCGGCATGGTCGCCTGCACCACCTGGCCCACTTCAGCTTGGCGCGCGGTAATGATTCCCGGCGCGTCGGCGATCAACGAGGTGTAACCCAGTTGCTCGCGGGCGTTTGCCAATTGCGCCTGAGCAGCCTTCAACGCGCTCTGGCTGCTGCGCAGTTGTGCTTGTGCGGAGTCGTATTCACTTTTGCTGGTGTAACCCTTGGGCAGGAGTTTTTGCTGACGTACGAAGGCGGCGGCGGTCTGCTTCACGCGCGCCTGTTCGGCGGCTTCGGCGGCAATGGCCGAATCGACGTTGGTCTGCAGGTCTTTGGGGTCGAGCCTGGCCAGGACTTGTTTGGCCGTAATGCGATCACCGACATCGACCATGCGCTGAATGATCTTGCCGCCGACCCGAAACGACAGTTGCGTCTGCACCCTGGCCTGAATGTCGCCCGTGAGCGTCACGGCGGCAGCGAAGTCAGCAGTCTTGACCTCCTGAACCTGCACACGTGGACGAACGGGATCGGTGGGTTTTTCCTTGCCGCAACCTGCCAGCAGCGTCAGGCACAGCCCAAGCCCGAGAACGGCCAGGCTTTTCTGTAAAACCGAGGGTTGAGCGGGCATGCAAGCTCCTTGTGCCAATGCCGTTGCCTGCACCACGCGGTCGAGCGCCGTCGTGATGTGATCATGCGACTGTGAGCGTAGATGAGGGTTCCTCACACCGCTAAACTCCGCCGAACATGATTTGTCATCCGCGAACGCACACAGCAAGGAAGGCCTGATGCTCACCACCCTGGCCGTCGCCAATTACCGCTCGATCAATACGCTGGTAGTGCCGCTGGCGCGCCTGAACCTGATCACCGGCCCCAACGGCAGCGGCAAATCCAACCTGTACCGGGCGCTACGCTTGCTCGCTGAAACGGCTCAGGGCGGCGTGATCAGCGCACTGGCTCGCGAAGGCGGGCTGAAATCCACCTTCTGGGCGGGGCCTGAGAGCATCAGCCGGCGCATGCGCAATGGCGAAGTGGTCATTCAGGGCGGTCCACGCAAGGACGTGGTGCGCCTGCGCCTGGGTTTTGCCGCGAAGGATTTCAGCTATGCGATTTCTCTGGGATTGCCTCCTCCCCCTCAGGCTGAAACAGCATTTGCGCTGGATCCCGAGGTGAAACGCGAGTGCATCTGGGCCGGGCCGCTGTATCGCCCTGCCAGTCTTCTGGTGGACCGCGCAGGCCCGATGATTCGAGTGCGCGAAGGCCGCAGTTGGGATGTGCTGGCGCAACACACGCCGACCTTCGACAGCCTGTTCGATCAGGTCGGCAATCTGCGTTCATCCCCAGAGGTGCTGCAGTTGCGTGAGAGCATTCGCGGCTGGCGATTTTATGATCACTTTCGCAGCGATGCCGACGCTCCGGCGCGTAAAGCACAATTGGGTACGCGTACGCCGGTGCTGCATCACGACGGCCGTGATCTTGCTGCAGCGTTACAGACGATACGGGAAATCGGCGATCCGGAGGCGCTGGATGCCGCCATCAGTGATGCCTTCCCCGGCGCCCGGGTCGCCATCAACGCGCAAGGCGGCGGGTTGTTCGCGCTGGAGTTTCATCAACAGGGGCTGTTGCGGCCGCTCTCGGCTGCCGAACTGTCGGACGGCACATTGCGTTATATGCTGTTGATCGCAGCGCTGCTGACCCCTCGTCCGCCGACCATGATGGTTCTCAACGAACCGGAAACCAGCCTGCACCCCGATCTTTTGCCTGCGCTGGCGAGACTGATCATTCGCGCATCCAACCGTTGCCAGGTCTGGGTCGTGTCCCATGCCAGCCGCCTGATCGCTGCGCTGGAGCAGGATCCGGAATGCAATTGCATCGTGCTGGAGAAGAATCTCGGGCAAACCGGGATTGTCGGGCAGGGAATGCTTGATGAACCGGCTTGGCATTGGCCGGATTGAGGAGCGTGTCGAGCAGGCAGGATTTCAGGAGCTTGCGTCTGCATCGATATCCAACTGCGGCGCAGAACAGGTGAGAGGGAGCTTGCTCGCGAAAGCGGTGTGCCATTCAGCCATTTGTGACTGACACTTTGCATTCGCGGGCAAGCGCCCTCCTACGGGGTTTCACTCATCTCAGCTTCGCAAATCAGCTACCCGCCCCAGCATGGGCCTCTTCGAAGAAGAAATCCTTCCAGCTGTCGGCCTTGTTTTTCAGCACGCCGATTTCATGCAGTTTTTCGGCATAGATGTAGGTGCGTTGTGGCACGACGGTGAAGTCGATTTCAGGATCGGAAACGATCTTCTCCACCAACGGCAGCGGCAACTTCGACTTTTCTACGTCGATGTAAGTCTTCGCCGCCGCAGGCTTGTCGGCCTTGATGATCTTCTCGGCCTCGGCCAGCGCGTCATAGAACGCTTTGTAGGTCTTAGGGTTTTCGTCGTGGAATTTCTGCGTGGTGTACAGCACGTTGAATGTCGCCTGACCACCGAGCACGTCATACGAACTCAGCACTTTATGCACGTTCGGATTTTCCAGCTCTTGATACTGGAACGGCGGGCTGGAGAAATGCGCGCTGATTTCCGAACCGCCCGCGATCAAAGCCGACGTGGCGTCCGGGTGCGGCAGGCTGACGGAAATATTGTCGAATTTTTTGTAGTTGTCGTTACCGAACAGCTTGGCGGTTTCAATCTGCAAGGTACGCGACTGGAAGCCCACGCCTGCGGCAGGAACCGCGATGCGGTCCTTGTCGGTGAAGTCGTTGAGGGTTTTCACCTCAGGCTTGTTGCTGAGCAGGTAGTTGGGCATGGAGCCCAGCGAGGCAATAGCCTTGACGTTCTGCTTGCCCTTGGTGCGGTCCCAGATGGTCAGCATCGGCGGCACGCCAGCGGATACCACGTCCAGCGCACCGGCCAGCAGCGCTTCGTTCATCGCCGTGGCACCGGAAATGCTGTTCCAGTCGACCTTGATGTCGATGCCCTGCTCCTTGCCATGCTTCTCGATCAGTTTCTGCTGCTGCACCACATCGAGAATCAGATAGCCGATGCCGAACTGCTGGGCGATGCTGATCTTGCCTTCGGCCTGAGCGCCGCTGCTCAACAGCGCGCCGACCAGACCGACCGTGGCCGCGAGTGCGGTGAGCACCGGATGTTTGATTGAAGTCCCCATAAAATCCTCACAAAAAAAGCGAAAAGTGTTGGCTGGCTTCATGTCCGGCAACCCGGTCCACTCGGCGTCTATCTGGAATGTCGTGTAGCAGTCCGGCTTGCCGGCGGTGGCGCCGCGCGGCTACAGAGCCGGTCTCAGCGCTGCATGCCCCAACGTTTGACGGTCAGGCGCTCGACGTTGCTGAACAGCAGGTTTTCCACCAGCAGGCCGATGATGATCACCGCCGCCAGGCCCGCGAACACCTTGTCGGTGTACAGCTCGTTGCGGTTCTGAAAGATGTACCAGCCCAGTCCGCCCTTGCCTGAAGACGCGCCGAACACCAGCTCGGCGGCGATCAATGTGCGCCAGGCGAACGCCCAGCCGATTTTCAGGCCAGCCAGAATCGACGGCAGCGCCGCCGGTATCAGGATGTACCAGACGAAGCGCAAGCCTTTGAGGCCATAGTTGCGACCGGCCATGCGCTGGGTTTCCGAGACGCCGAGAAACCCGGCGTAAGTGTTCAGGGCCAAGGCCCACAACACCGAGTGCACCAGCACGAAGATCAGGCTGTTTTCGCCCAGACCGAACCACAATAACGACAAGGGCAGCAGCGCGATGGCGGGCAGCGGGTTGAACATCGCGGTCAGGGTGCCGAGCAGGTCACGGCCCAGCTGCGTTGATACCGCAAGCGTGGTCAAACCGAACGCCAGAACGATGCCGATCAGGTAGCCCTTGACCAGCACTGTCAGGGAAATCCACACCTTGGCCAACAGTTCGCCGGTGACGACGCCATCGATAAAAGCCTGAGCGGTTTGCAGAAAGCTGGGCAGCAACAGGTCATTGCCCTGAATGCGCGCCGCGATTTCCCAGATCACCGCCAGGGCAATCAGAATCACGCTCTTGCGCACCCAGCTCAGTTGCCAGATGCGTTGGGCGAGAGGAATGTCGCGGGCCAGGTCTTCCTGCGTGAAAGGCTCCAGCGCGACTTCGTATTCCTCACGAATGGGGGGTGAAAGGCTCATGGTGTTGTTCTCTTCGATGCAATCCGTCTGTAGCAGTCCGGCTTGCCGGCGGCGTCCTGGAAATCGCCTCCGCCAGCAGGCTGGACTGCTACAGGGAATTGAGTGTCAGTAGGCGATACGAATATCCTGGAACCGCAGATCCTGCTCGACCGCAGGCACTTCGCCCTCGTCGAACAGCAGGCTGTGGATACGTTGCGCCGAGCGCTGGAAATCCACGCCGCCGAGGCTCTTCAGGTCGTATTGGTGGCTGTTGATCTCGGCACGTACACGCCCTGGATGCGGAGACAGCAGCAGAATCCGGTTGCCCACCACCAGCGCTTCTTCGATGGAATGCGTGACGAACAACAGTGTGAAACGCACCTCCTCCCACAGCTCCAGCAGCTCTTCCTGCATCTTGCGACGGGTCAATGCATCGAGGGCCGCGAAGGGTTCGTCCATCAGCAGGATTTTCGGCTGCATCGCCAGCGCGCGAGCGATAGCCACGCGGGCCTTCATGCCGCCGGACAAGGTGTGCGGGTAGGCATTGGCGAACGCGCTCAGCCCGACCTTTTCGAGGTAATGCCGTGCGCGCTCTTCGGCTTCGCGACGTTTCAGCGTGCGCGAGGCCAACAGCGGGAACATGACGTTCTCGATGACCGTCTTCCAGGGCGGAAGCTGGTCGAATTCCTGAAACACCACGATGCGATCCGGCCCCGGCTCCCGAACCTGCTGCCCGGCAAGACGAATCTGCCCTTCACTGGGCTGGATAAAGCCGGCGACTGCCTTGAGCAACGTCGACTTGCCGCAACCCGACGGGCCGAGCAGGACGAAACGGTCGGCGGGATCAACTTCGAAACTGACTTGATGAGTGGCCCGCACCACGCGTTCCGGCGTGCGGTATTCAAGGCTTACGCCCTGGACTTGCAACAGCGCTTCAGCGGTAGGCTGGTTGGCCTGTTGCTCGGTCAAGCGATCGCTAGCCGTGTGGCTTTGCAGAACAGCGTTCATGGAACGGGCTCCTGGGTCAGGATTGCCGGAATCTAGACGGCGAGAATCAGAATGGCGCATCGCCCTGAATAGTGGTGCGATGCAGGCGACGACGCAGGTGGTCGGGCGTCCCGCCAGCCAGGTGGATCAGCGAACGGTTGTCCCAGAACACCATGTCGTTTTCCTGCCACTTGTGACGCAGGACATTCTCCGGGCGCACGCTGTGGGCGTAGAGCTCGTCGAGGATCGCGCGGCTTTCGTCTTCCGGCAGACCGACGATGTGAGTAGTGAAGCCTTCGCTGACGAACAGCGCCTTGCGGCCGTTTTCCGGGTGCGTGCGCACGATCGGATGGCTGACCACCGCAACCTGCGCCAACTGCTCGGCGCTGAGGGTTGGACGCCAGTTTTGGGCGTTGTGGCCATCGCGATAACGAGAGGTGTAGCTGTGAACCGCATTGCGGCCTTCAACGGCCTTGCGCAGATGCTCAGGCAGGGTTTCCCAGGCTTGGTGCATGTCGGCGAACAGCGTGTCGCCGCCTTCGCTCGGCAGTTCCTGGGCATAGAGCATCGAGCCCAGGCTTGGCAGTTCCTTGTAGGACAGATCCGAGTGCCAGTATTTACCGGCATCCCCCAGCCCCACCGGCTGACCGTTCTCGACGATGTTGGAGACGATCAGAATTTCCGGATGATTGGCGAGCAAAAACTGCTTGAGTACGTGAATCTGCAGCACGCCGAAACGGCGACTGAAATCGATTTGTTGTTGCGGGGTGATCTGTTGATCACGGAACACAACGACGTGGTAATCCAGATGCGCGCGGTGTACGCGAGCGAAGTCTGCGTCATTCAGCGGACGGGACAGATCCAGGCCGACGATTTCCGCGCCCACCTTTTCGGCGAATGGACGCACATCGAACTGCTGATCCGGCGCTTGCGCGGACGTGGAAGCTTGGGAGGCTGCTGGCATGAGAACTCCGACTCCAAAAGGCATAGGGCTTAGGTGTCGGGAACTTTATAGGTATAAGAACAGAAATTTAAATATCGTTAGGGCATATGGATAGGTCGGAATGAACTAGCGCAGGCGCAGTGCCATTATCAGTAACCGGACGGATACCAAAGTCTAATCATCTGACGCGAACTCAAAGCGCAAGATGAGTGTCTATCTCGCATCTCGCGGCCAGGTATTGCTGCGATCGAACCGATGTCAGGGATAAGAACAAAGAGGACCGATCATGCCGGTACGCGGAAACGACAACGACCTATCGCACGACAAAGCTCACGAAGATAACGTGAAATTGCTCATCGCCCTGCGCCGCGCTCTGGGCACGCACGCAAAAACGCCGACGCATGTACGAGCCGTCGGCGTGAAAAACGTGCTTCAGTAACCTCTGACTTTCGGCCTGAGGGCAATGAAACCCGTGGCAGGGAGCTTGCTCGCGAATCCGGTGTGTCATTCAGCACATCTGGGTCTGACACCCCACACTCGTGAGCAAGTCCCCTCCCACGTTTCATATCAGGCGAATTGCGCCTTCATCAGAACGCCGGCAGTACCGCGCCGTCGTACTTCTTGTTGATGAAGTCTTTGACCTGCTGGCTGGTCAGCGCCTTGGACAGCTTCTCGATCGCGTCGGTATGGGCGTTGTCGGTACGCGTGACCAGGTAGTTCACGTACGGCGAGTCGGCACCTTCCAGAATCAGCGCGTCCTTTTTCGGGCTCAGCTTGGCTTCCAGCGCGTAGTTGGTGTTGATCATGTCCAGGTCGACCTGATCCAGAACGCGCGGCAGAACAGCGGATTCCAGCTCACGGAACTTGAATTTCTTCGGGTTGGTGGCGATGTCTTTCGGCGTCGCCAGCGCGTCGGTCGGGTTCTTCAGAGTGATCAGACCGGCTTTCTGCAGCAGCAGCAGAGCACGACCGGCATTGCTGCCTTCGTTAGGAATGGCGATGGTTGCGCCTTCCGGCAATTCAGCCAGCGACTTGTACTTCTTCGAGTAACCACCGAACGGTTCGACGTGTACGCCAACGCCGGTCACCAGGGTTGCGCCCTTGCCTTTATTGAAGCCGTCCAGGTATGGCTTGGTCTGGAAGTAGTTGGCGTCCAGGCGTTTTTCGTTCAGCTGAACGTTAGGCTGTACGTAGTCGGTGAAGACCTTGATTTCCAGATCCACGCCTTCTTTGGCCAGCTCAGGCTTGATCAGCTCGAGAATCTCGGCGTGCGGAACCGGAGTTGCGCCAACTACGAGTTTCTCGCCGGCCTGGGCAGCGCCAACAAAGGAGAGGGCTGCCGCCAGTGCGGTAAACAACAAGGTCTTTTTCATGCGATGTCCTTAGGAAAAATCCGGTCGCCTTTTGGGCAACTCTGTCTCGATAGTGCCGCGGGTTCGACCCTTGGCAGGGTGGCGGCTGAAGCGGACATTACCGAGATTTTTTATGCCAAGACAATACTTTTTAATCGTACGCTTATGCATTTTTGATCTCAGAAGGCACAAAGCCATCAGACCAAGGGTGTCAAAGCGCTCTATTCCGCAGCTTTTACTGCGAAACACAATCTGTGGGGGAGCTTCCGGAGGTTACGACGGTGGCGAGAAGGACTGTCTGACACTCCGTCGTAACCTTCCCACCGAAGACTAGCGAGTTGGCAAACTCAGATGCTCCGGGAGAATCTCCTCACCACTGCTGACCAGCAGAGCAAAATGAATGACATTCTCAAGCTCCCGCGTATTCCCGGGCCAGTAATGCGCTTCGAGCAGCTTCTGCGCCGCCTCGCTGATCAATGGCATTGGAAAATCCAGACGCTGGCTGTAAATCCCCAGAAAGTACTCGGCCAGCGGCAGGATGTTGCCGGGCTGCTCACGCAGCGCCGGAAGATCCAGCCGCCCTTCGCTCAGATACCGGTAAAGTCGCTCGTGAAACTTGCCTGCCGCGACTGCCCGGCTCAGATCGATGCTGGTCGCGGCCACAAGGCGCACGTCCACAGGGCTCGGCTGTTGAGCACCGACACGGGTGACTTCATGGTTTTCCAGCGCCGACAGCAGCTTGATCTGGATCGGCAACGGCAGGTCTGCGATCTCGTCCAGATACAGGGTGCCCCCCGTCGCCGAACCGAACCAGCCCGCACGACTGCTGGCCGAACCGCTGTGTGTGCCCGCCGCATAACCGAACAACTCGGCATCGGCATAGGTCGGACTGATCGCGCCGCAGTTCACCGAGACGAACAGCCCCGAGCGATCACTGCCGCGATGAATGTGGCGGGCCAGCAATTCCTTGCCGGAGCCGGACTCGCCGCGAATCAGCACCGGTAGATCGAGCGGCGCCAGTTGCTCCATTTCCTCGCGCAGACGTCGCGAACGGGGGTCGAAGAAGACCAGCGCCTTGGCACGTATGCTCAGCGGGCTTTTTTCAGCGTCAGGGAAGGTCAGCAGCGGCTGAGGTGCGCGGTGATCCTGAAGATTGGAATGGCTCATGGCAGTCTCCCGCCCAAGCCTTCCGGGCCGGAGCGTTAAAAAAAAGACCGCAGCGCCTGTGCGTTCGCTGCGGCCAAAATGATCGTCATCGATGTGTGTTCAAACGCGACAGGCGTCGCGCGACACAGAGTCATGCGCGACGTCGGGCAAGTTGTTCGATACGGCCTTGCAGGCGGTACAGGTAGGCAAAACCCTGCTCCCAGCGCTGGTGACCGGATTTGACGTTAATGTGACCGGCGCCACTGAGAATGCCGATTTCGGCGCCCCAGTTGCGGGCCATTTCCATCGCTCGCAAAGCGCTCACGGCGGAGTCGTTGTCAGAGCTGACCACCTGGCTCGGGAACGGCAACAGGTGATCGGGAATCGGCGCAAAGTTACGAATCGCAGGCGGGCAGTTCGGACGCTCGACATCGGCAGGCGCTACCAGCAGGGCGCCGCGCACCTGACGCAGAGTTTCCAGCGGGGCAAGTTGCGCCCAATGCGCAACGGTCACGCAACCCAGGCTGTGGGCGATGAGGATCACCGGAGAACTGTCGGCAGCGATAGCGCGCTGCAATTCGCCTACCCAGTTTTCGCGACGCGGTTTGAGCCAGTCGGCCTGTTCCACGCGCACGCTGTTGGGCAGGCTGTTCTGCCAGTGAGTTTGCCAATGGTCGTCGGCAGATCCTTGCCAGCCTGGCACGATCAGGTAACGGATCGATTCGTTATGCATGGCCTTCGCCTCCTGCATTTTCTGCGTTCATGGCGGCGAGTATAGGGACGCGACATATATTCGAAAAAGAATAAGAAGATATTTATTAATAGCTTAAAAATATATGTCGCAGTTACGGGCCAAAGCGTGGCCAAAAAAGAGGGCCACCCCCTGCCTTAAGGAGTGGCCCTGATAATCACGCTGTCTGCCCCCAGCTCGCCGGGGATGAACAGAGAATACGAGGAAGTTGTTACAGAATTTTTTATCGCGAAAGGAAATTTGCTGAACAGGCCTGAGCAGGTTCGGACTGCCCATCAACCCATGCTCAATGCGATCTCTGTGGGGGACCGCGTCAGGCCTGCGAACCTAGCTCGGCCTCAATAGTTTTCTCCACTCCGTCAAACCGGTTAGCCCGCGCAAACGTGCCGAAATCATTGAACCGCACCCCCATTTGCGCCATGACTTTGTGCGCGACCGGTGCAGTCATCTGGCGGATGTAGAAAGGCTCCTTCACCACGAAATGGTGAATACCGTGAGTGCTGCCGAAGTTGAAGCAGAACGCCTGCATGGGCCACAGCCACCATGGGTTCAGCACCTGCGTCTGCTGCATGACATTTCCGGACTCGACGTCACCGTAGTAATGCATGTTCGAGCTTACGAAATGCAGACAGAAGGTCCGCAGCACGTTCGGCCCGACAATCACCACCACCGCGATGTCGATGATGTGCATGACCGCCAGCGTGTTCGCCGACCAGTCGATGGGAGCCCCCATCAGGCTGGCGATGCCGTTGGCTGCGTGAAAACCGAGAAACACATACCACGCGCCCCAGTTGAGTAGCGCCAGCGGCGCATATACACGCAGCGTGCGCTTGAGAATGCTGAATTTATGCGCCCAGGTTTTCGCCCGCAGCATGCGGATCAGCGACGACATGACGTTATCGCCCACCATCAGCAAACGGGCGATACCCCATGGCTCGCCATTGGTGATGGCACGCTCTTCCATGTCCGCTTCGGTGCCGGAAACCTTGTGATGGTTGAGATGCAGATGTCGACGGATCCACGGGTTGATCGTGCTCGGGCGAGCCATCCACACCAGCGCTAGCATCACGTTATGCGGCGCCCTTTGCTTGCGGAAATACATGCTGTGGATCAGATCGTGCTCAAGCTCATGGGTCAGCGAGGCGAAGAAGGCATTCAGCAAAAGACACACCCACCAGCTCATGAAACCCACGAGATAGAGGGCCGCGCTGCCGATCATGCCAGTCAGCGCAAAAGCCAGAATCGCGACGCCGATTGCATCCTGATGAGCGAGGATCGGATAACGCTCGCGCAGAACCGCACCATGGGCCATCACCACCGCGCGAATATGCGCTGATCGCTGCTGTGCATTCAGTCCGGCAGCGCTTGCAGAAGTGTCGTGCATGCTTCCATTCTCCGGTTTTATTATTGAAATATGTTTCAGGGAAATCACGGCTTCACTGTGCCGTGTGCCCACGGCAGCTGCCCTGCCGCGAACGCCAACCTGTTGACCGGAAGCGCCAATCTGTATGCCTGAGCCGAGCATTCTCGCCAGCTGGACCCGCGCCCTGCGCAAGCAACTCGACGCCCTTGGCCTCGACAGTCTCGCGCTGAGTCAGGCTGCGGGCCTCGATCCACAGTTGATGGATGACCCCAATGCGCGTTATCCGGTCACGGTCACCACGCGTCTGTGGCAGCTGGCGGTGGAAGCCAGTGGCGATCCGGCGTTGGGTTTGCGCGTCTCGCGCTTCGTCAGCCCGACCACCTTCCATGCGTTGGGGTATGCGCTGGTGGCCAGTGGGTCGCTGCGTGAGGTGTTCGAACGTATCGTGCGCTATCACCCGGTGGTCAGCGATGCGCTGGATTTGAGTTTCACTCGGGTGGGCGAACGCTATGAGTTTCGCTTTCGCGTGCCGGAAGGCGGTCCGATGCCGGCCAATGAAGCCATGGATGCCTTCGCGGCAATCTACGTGCGCACGTGCCGCAACCGATTGGGGCGGCATTACGCGCCATTGGCCGTGCACTTGGTGCGCCCACAGCCGGCAGACCCGAAACCCTGGCATGACGTGTTCCGCGCACCGTTGCTTTTCAACGCACCCGAGAACCTGCTGCTGTTCGCCTGCGACGATTTCGACAGCCATCTGGACGATGCCAATCCGGAGCTGGCCGAACACAACGAAACCGTCCTCAACCGCGCGCTGGAAAAACTCAGCCCGCTGACCTGGGAGCGCAAGGTGCGCGGCGCCATCGAGATACAGCTGCCCGAAGGCGAACCCTCGGCAGAACGTATCGCGCACCATCTGCACCTGAGCCTGCGCAGCCTGCAGCGGCATCTGGCCGACGAAGGTTGCAGCTACGACCTGCTGCTCAACCAGTGCCGACAGAATCTGGCGTTGCAGCACATGCGCGAACCCGGCACTTCGCTCAGCGAAATCGCCTATCTGTTGGGTTTCGCCGACACCAGCAGCTTCAGCCGCGCGTTCAAGCGCTGGACCGGCATGACACCGAGTCAGTACCGCGACGCCATGCCTCGATGATGTCTGCTTTCGCCTGTAGCAGCACGGCTACAAGGTCAGCTCGGTCAGACGATGCCGGGCAGCTCTGCGCAAGCGGTCGACATTCAGCACTGAAATGAAATCGTGATCCCGACGAATGATCCCGCGCTCGGCGAATTGCCCGAGCACTCGATCTACCACTTCCGGCGTCAGCCCCAAACCCCGCTTCGACGGCAGATCATGGATCGACACGATGCGCGTCGAGCGGTCGATCTCGCCATAGCCTTCAGTGAGCAACAGCAGGCGAAACGCCACGCGCTCGTCAGTGGGCAGCAAGGTCACTTCGTCCACGGGCGGAACCGCAACACCCAGCTTCTCGGCCAGTAATTTACGGAACGAACGCCAGTGCTGCGGGTACTGTTGGAGCAGTTGCTCAAACGCCGCCTGAGGCATCTGCAACAAGATCACTTGATCTTGCGCATAAATGTCGTGCCGGCGGGGACGGTCATCGAACAGCGACACTTCGCCGAACCAGTAAGGCCTCGCGGTTGCAGTTTGCGGCAGCCAGTGCTGTTGCTGGCTGACCTGATTGAAGCGAATAGATCCGGCAAGCAGCGCATACAGACCGCACGCCGGCTCGTCACGCTCGAAGACAAACCTTCCGGGAGTGACCCGCCGCTGCCGCATCCCCAGCAGCAGACTATCCTGCAGTGAAGCGGGCAGATCGTTGAACCAGTGGTCGTGGCTTAACCATGAGCGCCATCGCGTTCCATTCGTCATGTGAATCTCCTTTTTCTTGTTGGCGTTTTATTGCAGGCTGAGCCCTCTGGTGGGCCCGGCCAAAAACCAAAACAGCGGCATGATCCACGCATCAACAGAGGAATAACAATGAAAAACCTCGTCGAACATCTCAGCCAATACGCGGCCTATCACCGCGATACCCGCAACATCGCCACTCATTTCGTCGGCGTTCCGCTGATCGTTCTCGCCGTGTCCGTGCTGCTGTCGCGTCCAGGCTGGAGCAGTTGGTCACTGGGCGAGCTGTGGCTGTCACCGGCCTTGCTGGCCACCGTGGCTGCGACCTTGTTTTACCTGCGGCTGGACCGGCCGTTCGGCGTTGCCATGGGCATCGTGCTCACGCTGTTCCTGTGGATCGGCGCCCATCTGGCGCAACAGAGCACGCTGGTCTGGCTTGGCTCCGGGGTCGGGCTTTTCGTGGTCGGCTGGGTGATTCAGTTCGTGGGCCATTATTACGAAGGGCGCAAACCGGCGTTTGTCGACGACGTCACAGGTCTGATCATCGGCCCGCTGTTCGTCGTGGCCGAAGCGGCTTTTCTGATGGGAATGAGAAGGAAGTTGCAAGGCAACATCGAGGGCAAGGTGGGGCGTACGCACAAGCGGGATTTGAAGAAGGCGGCGGCCTGAGCCCGGATTGCTTGCGCCAAACGCGAGGGAGCCGGTTTGATGACAAATGCGGTGGATCAGCAACTGTACTACTGAATGACCCACCGCAATAGTCACAAGTCAGGGCGTATCTATCAGATATTCGCGATCTTCTGCCACACCTTCGGCTTGAAGAACAACGTCTCGCCCCGCGCCAGGCCGATCAGGCTGTCGTGGTCCTTCACCACCTCGGCTTCGATCAGATCCGGCTGGCCTTCGACCTTGAGCGTCACGCGGGTGGTCGCGCCCAGCGGGCGGATATCGCGGACTTCAGCGGCGTGGTGGCCTTCCACTTCATGACGCGACAGCGACACTTCGTGCGGGCGGAACAACACATGGTTGTCTTCGCCCAGGTGCAGGCGGTTGGAGTCGCCAAGGAAGTGATAGACGAAATCGCTGGCCGGATTCTCGTAGACCTCGCCCGGAGAGCCGATCTGCTCGATCACGCCCTTGTTCATCACCACGATGCGGTCGGCGACTTCCATGGCCTCTTCCTGGTCGTGGGTCACGAACACGGAAGTGAGGTTGATGTCTTCGTGCAGACGCGCCAACCAGCGGCGCAGCTCTTTACGCACCTTGGCATCCAGCGCGCCAAACGGCTCATCCAGCAGCAAAACCTTGGGTTCCACCGCAAGTGCGCGCGCAAGGGCAATACGCTGGCGTTGACCACCGGACAGCTGCTCCGGGTAGCGATCGCTCAGCCAGTCCAGTTGCACCATGTTCAGCAGCTCATGAACCTTGGCGGCAATCTGACTTTCGCTCGGGCGCTGGTTCTTCGGCTTCATGCGCAGGCCGAACGCGACGTTGTCGAACACCGTCATGTGGCGGAACAGGGCGTAGTGCTGGAACACGAAACCGACGTTGCGATCACGCACGTCGTGTTCGGAGACGTCTTCGCCGTGGAACACGATGCTGCCCTGGTCCGGCGTTTCCAGCCCGGCAATGATGCGCAGCAGCGTGGTCTTGCCACAGCCGGACGGGCCCAGCAAAGCCACCAGCTCGCCACTCTGGATATCCAGATTGATGCTGTTGAGGGCCTTGAAGGCGTTGAAGTTCTTGCTGACGTTACGGACTTCGATCGACATGAATTATTCCTCCGCCGCGCTTTGGCGCAGACGGCTAATGCGCGCTTCGCTCCACTGCTTGAGCAGCAGGATGAACAGCGCAAGGATCAATAACAGGCTCGCCACGGCAAATGCAGCCACGTGGTTGTACTCGTTGTAGAGAATCTCGACATGCAGCGGCAAGGTGTTGGTCACGCCGCGAATATGGCCGGAAACCACCGACACGGCGCCGAATTCACCCATGGCCCGTGCGGTACACAGCACCACGCCGTAGATCAGACCCCATTTGATGTTCGGCACGGTCACATGCCAGAACATCTGCCAGCCGTTGGCGCCCAGCAAGCGTGCGGCTTCCTCTTCCTGCGTGCCTTGCTCCTGCATCAGCGGAATCAGCTCCCGGGCCACGAAGGGTACGGTCACGAAGATGGTCGCCAGCACGATACCCGGCAGGGCGAAGACGATCTGGATGTCGTGATCCTGCAGCCATGGGCCAAACAAGCCTTGGGCGCCGAACATCAACACATAGACCAGACCGGCAATGACCGGCGAGACCGAAAACGGCAGGTCGATCAAGGTCACCAGAAAGCTTTTGCCACGGAAGGAGTACTTGCTCACGCACCAGGCAGCGCTGACCCCGAACACCAGATTGAGCGGCACTGAAATCAGTACGGCGATCACGGTCAGCTTCAGGGCCGACAGGGCGTCAGGCTCGAAGATCGCCGTGAAGAACGCGCCGAGCCCCGACTTCAGGCCCTGGGACACCACAATGAACAACGGCAACAGCAGAAACAGGATAAACACCAACCAGCCGAGGCCGATCAGAATGCGCCGCGAAACCGCACTGCCACGCCGGGCGGCGTTGGCGGAGGATGCAGCGATGAGCGATGGACCGGACATAGTGCGCCTCCTCAGTTAGGGGTTTCGATGCGCCGCTGCAGCAGGTTGATCAGCAGCAACAGGATGAAGGACACCACCAGCATCATCACGCCGATGGCAGTGGCGCCGGTGTAGTCGTACTGGTCGAGCTTCACCATGATCAGCAGCGGCAGGATTTCGGTCTTCATCGGCATGTTGCCGGCGATGAAAATCACCGAGCCGTACTCGCCGACGCCACGGGCAAACGCCAGGGCAAAACCGGTCAGCCAGGCGGGCAACAACGCAGGCACCAGAATGTAGCGGAATACCTGAATGGGCCGGGCACCGAGACAGGCTGCGGCTTCCTCGACTTCACGGGGGATGTCCGCCAGAACCGGTTGAACCGTGCGCACCACGAACGGCAGCGTGACGAACGTCAGCGCCAGGGTGATGCCCAGCGGCGTGTAGGCGATCTTGAAGCCCAGGTCAGCGGCGAACTGCCCGACCAGACCTGTCGGCGTGTAGAGCGCGGTGAGCGCGATACCGGCAACAGCGGTTGGCAAAGCGAACGGCAGATCGATCATCGCGTCGATGATCTTGCGTCCCGGAAAGGTGTAGCGCACCAGAACCCAGGCCAGCAGAGTGCCGATGATGCCGTTGATGATGGCCGCATAGAACGCGGTGCCAAAGCTCAGTTTCAAGGCCGCCAGCACGCGGGGTGCGGTAACGATGGTCCAGAACTGATCCCAGGTCAGTTGCGCGGCGTGAACGAACATCGCCGCCAGGGGAATCAACACAATCAGACTGAGGTACACCAGGGTGTAACCCAGCGTCAGCCCGAAGCCGGGTATGACGGGGGAGATGCGTCGCGACATAAGTGTCCTTGGTTAACACACGTGACCCGGAAACGAATCCGGGTCTATTTGATTCAGCCAAGCCCTCTGTAACAGCATGACTTGCCGGCGGTGGCGCCCTCAGGATCTGCTCCGCCGGCAAGCCGGACTGCTACGGTCTGGACGTAACGGCCTCAGGAATACCCTTGGGCCGTACAGATTACTGCGCCTGATAAATCTGGTCGAACACACCGCCATCATTGAAGAATTTAGGCTGTGCAGACTTCCAGCCACCGAAATCCTTGTCGATGGTCAAAAGGTTCAGTTTAGGGAACTGCTTCTCGTACTTGGCGGCCACTTCGGCGTTGCGAGGACGATAGAAGTTCTTCGCCGCGATTTCCTGCCCTTCCTTGCTGTACAGGTGTTTCAGGTACTCGGTAGCGATTTCGGTGTTGCCCTTTTTCTCGGCGTTCTTGTCGACGACCGCGACAGGAGGCTCAGCCAGAATCGACAGCGAAGGTACGACGATGTCGAACTTGTCCGCGCCGCCGTCTTCTTTCAATGCCAGGAACGCTTCGTTTTCCCACGCCAGCAGCACATCGCCCTGACCGTTGTTGACGAAGGTGATGGTCGAACCACGCGCACCGGTGTCCAGCACAGGCACGTGCTTGAACAGCTCTTTCACGTATTCGTTGGCCTTGGCTTCACTGCCGCCGGTTTTCAGCCCGTAGCCGTATGCGGCGAGGAAGTTCCAGCGCGCACCGCCGGAGGTTTTCGGGTTCGGGGTGATGACGGAGACGTCTTTCTTGATCAGATCGCCCCAGTCCTTGATGCCTTTAGGGTTGCCCTTGCGCACCAGGAACACGATGGTCGAGGTGTAAGGCGTGCTCGCATCCGGCAGACGGGTTTGCCAGTCTTCCGGCAGGGTTTTGCCCAGCTTGGCGATTTCGTCGATGTCGCCGGCCAGTGCCAGCGTTACGACGTCGGCACGCAGGCCGTCGATGACCGAACGCCCCTGTTTGCCCGAGCCGCCGTGGGATTGCTTGATCTCGACCTTGTCGTCCGGATGGGATTTCTTCCAGAAGTTGACGAACTCGGCGTTGTAATCCTGGTACAACTCGCGTGTCGGGTCGTACGACACGTTGAGCAGTTCGTAATCCTTGGCGACGGCGGATCCGGCAAACACGGCGCTGGCGAGAGCTGCCAGCGCGTAACGACGAATGGACATGAATCAAGCTCCTGGAATTTTGTGTGTTGTTGGCTTTTTTCTAGTTTTGATTTTGGGTGCCGCGAGAATTCGCAGGTGAGGCGCTACTCAACCCTGCTGTTTGCCCGGGTTCTGCAAACGGAATTTTTCTTTGCGTTCGATCTGCACCACTTGTGCGTTGTGCACAGTAATTTCAACCGCGCCAAAACGCAGGTCACGCAAAGCGCTCTGAATTTCTCGCAGAATGCTTGCTTCGTCCTGGCCGTCAACGCTACGTAGAGATGCGCTCATGATCGTGCTCCTTGAAGGGGTTGCCCGCAGCGGCGTGGGAAAGGCGGCTGCTTGTGGCGTGGGAGCGATATTAGAGAGGCGGGGTTATTCTTAAAAATACTATTTAAGAATGCAGATATAACCAAAAAGAATTTGGCAGGTTTCGGGCTTAGGTTGAATACGATCTGTAGCACCGTGGCTTGCCAACGGTAGCGATCGTGGGCGGGTCAAGGCTGGCAAGCCATGCTGCTACAAAGGGTGGGGAGGTGCGGCTAAACCGGCGCAAACACTGGCGCATGCTGCCAGTCGATCTGCTCGGCGGGCATTGGTCGGGCAAACCAGTAGCCCTGCCCCAGCTCGCACTGTTTCTGCAGCAGGAAATGCGCCTGATCCGCCTGCTCGATGCCTTCGGCCAATACCCGCATGCCCATGGCCTGGGCCAGCGCGATGATTGCCGTGACGATCGCGATGTCGTCCTCATCTTCCGGCAAGCCCGCGACAAACCCCTGATCGATCTTGAGCTTCTGCACCGGCATGCGCTTGAGCCGTAGCAACGATGAATAGCCGGTGCCGAAATCATCGATGGAAAGTTTCAGCCCCAACTCACGCAAACGGTGCATCTGTTCGATGGCCTGCTCGGGGTCATCCATGACCGCGCTTTCGGTCACTTCCAGCTCCAGATACCCAGGTGCCAGTCCCGTCTCGGCAAGGACTCGGGCAACGCGGTGATCGAGATCGCCACGGCTGAACAGGCGACTGGAGACGTTGACCGCAACGAACGACAGCTGTACGCCCTCATTGAGCCACTGGCACATCTGTCGGCAAGCCTGGGTCAACACCCAGTTGTCGAGATCGGCAATGAGACCGCTCTGCTCGGCGACCGGAATGAACTCGCCCGGCGAGACCATGCCGCGCTGCGGGTGCTGCCACCGCACAAGGGCCTCAACGCCTTCGATTCGACGAGTAAGCAGGTTATGGATCGGCTGATAGAACACCCGCAGTTCGTTCTGCGCGATGGCGCGACGCAATTCGCCGGTCAGTTCAACACGGCGCTGGGCGTGGGCTGTCAGCTGTTCGGTGTACAAGGCATAGCTTTCACGGCCCTGGCTCTTGGCGTGGAATAACGCCGCATCGGCATTACGCAGCAGCTGCTCGGCACTCAACGCGTCGTTGGGGAACAGGCTGATGCCGATGCTTGCCGTAAGAAACAGCGATTGATTGTCGAGCACGAACGGCTCACGCAAACCGTCCAGCAGGCCTTGCGCAAGCTCGGCGGCCTGCATGGCTTGCTGCGGGTTTTCGATAAGTACGGCGAACTCGTCACCGCCAAGGCGCGCCAGTGTTACGCCGTTCTCCAACAGAGCGGTCAGCCGCTCAGTGACGGCCTTGAGGACTTCGTCGCCCACGGCATGGCCCAAGCTGTCGTTGATGTGCTGGAAGTGGTCGAGATCGATCACCAGCAACGCCAGCGTCTGTTTGTTGCGGCGGGCATGGGTCTGTGCCTGCTCGGCGCGGTCGGAGAACAATAAACGGTTGGGCAAGCCCGTGAGCGCGTCGTAATGGGCCAAGTGCGCCAGCTCACGTTCGGAACGCTTGATCGAAGAGATATCGGAAAAGACCGCGGCAAAATGGGTGATCGCGCCCTTGTCATCCTTGATGGAACGGATGCTTTGCCACTGCGGGTAGATTTCGCCGTTCTTGCGCCGGTTCCAGATCTCGCCGCTCCACTGCCCCGCGCTGAGAATCGTTTTGTACATGCGCTCATAGAAGTCTGGACCATGGCGCCCGGATTTGAACTTGCTCGGCCGCATGCCCAGCACCTCATCCTGCTGGTAACCGGTGATTTCCATGAATGCCCGATTGACGTGAACGATTACGCCGTTGGCATCAGTGACCAGCACGCCTTCAAGCGTGCTGTCGAACACCGCAGCGGCCAGGCGCAGATGTTGCATATCCTGATCACGTCGGGCGTTGGCTTTGACGCCCATGAATGCCAGCAGTTGAGAACGGGCCAGATATATCGCCAGCGCACTGATCGCCAGCCACACATAACCGCTCATCAGTTGCGCATGTGCCAACTGACCCGGATCAGTGATCACCATGGGCAGCAGGTAGTCGCAGACCACCAGCCAGAAAATCGACAGAAGCCCATACAACAGTGCGGTTTTCAGCGCATCGCGGGTGATAGTCGACATAGAAAAGTAAAAACCTTACGAAAGGACGGGATTATAAAGTAAGAAACATCCTGCGACGCTTATCTAAAACAGCGACTGGTTTTATCTGGTGGCTAAGTGATAATGCGCGCTGCTTCAACGAATCTGTACAAAAAGTAACCTTCCTACCTGTTCACGTTACAACCGAGGGCAACTCAGCCTATGTGGAACAACGGTCTGCTCGACCTTTCCGTCTGGCAATTGGTCGCAGTCACCCTGGCGATGACACATGTCACCATCGTCAGCGTCACGGTCTATCTCCATCGCTATTCAGCTCACCGCTCGCTGGAACTCAACGCCGGGCTCAAGCACTTTTTCCGTTTCTGGCTGTGGCTGACCACAGCGCAGAACACCCGCGAGTGGACCGCTATCCACCGCAAGCATCACGCCAAATGTGAAACCGTCGATGACCCGCACAGCCCGGTCATCAAGGGTTTGTCCACGGTCCTGCGCAAAGGCGCCGAGCTGTACCGCGCCGAAGCCGAAAACCCTGAGACGCTGCGCATCTACGGCAAGAACTGCCCGGAAGACTGGATCGAGCGCAACCTGTACTCGCGCTACCCGCGTCTGGGCGTGATGATCATGGGCGTGCTCGATCTGGCCCTGTTCGGCGTCATCGGCATCACCGTCTGGGCCATCCAGATGATGTGGATTCCGGTGTGGGCTGCCGGCGTGGTCAACGGGCTGGGCCATGCGATCGGCTATCGCAACTTCGAATGCCGGGACGCCGCGACCAATCTGGTCCCGTGGGGCATCCTGATCGGCGGCGAAGAACTGCACAACAACCACCACACCTACCCCAACTCGGCCAAGCTGTCGGTCAAGCGCTGGGAGTTCGACATGGGCTGGGCGTGGATCAAGCTGTTCACCTGGCTGCGTCTGGCCAAGGTGCAACGAGTCGCGCCGATTGCCCATCGCGTCGAGGGCAAGGGCCATGTGGACATGGACACCGCCATGGCGATCCTCAACAACCGCTTCCAGATCATGGCTCAGTACCGCAAGCTGGTGATCGCACCACTGGTGGCTCAGGAACTGGCCAAGGCCGACGCCTCTGTGCGTCATCAGTTCCGCCGCGCCAAACGTCTGCTGTCGCGGGAAACCAGCCTGCTGGATGACAAGCATCAGGTGCGCATCCAGAACATGCTGGAGCACAGCCAGGCCCTCAAAGTCATCTATGAAAAGCGTCTGGCACTGCAACAGATCTGGGCGAAGACCAGCAGCAACGGCCACGACATGCTTGCGGCCATCAAGGATTGGGTACACGAAGCCGAAGCCAGTGGTATCCAGTCTCTGCGCGACTTCGCTGATCAGCTGAAAACCTACTCGCTGCGCCCTCACCACGGCTGACGCCGTTGATCGGCGCACATTCGCTTGAATGTGCGCCTGTCGGAACTTAGTGCCACTACTCCAATCTCATTAGCACCTTCGCACTATGCTGTGTGAAACGTTGTGGCTGTGCGCCGCACCTTATTTCGAGATGCAGTGCTCATGGATAATCCGACATCCTCCCCCGCGATTCCGGCAGCAGCAGAGACATTGCTGGCGCTGATGCACGCCCAGGCTGAAGTCGCCCGTTTGAGCGAACGCGAACAACTGTTCAGTTCGTTGCTGGTCAGCGTCAACGCCGTGCTTTGGGCGTTCGACTGGCAAACCCAACGCATGATCTACGTCAGCCCCGCCTACGAACGCATTTTCGGTCGTTCGGCCGGTCTGCTCTTGTCCGACTATAACGAGTGGCGCGACAGCATCTATCCGGATGACCTCGATTACGCCGAGCGCAGCCTTAGTGAAGTGCTGGAAAAAGGCTCCATCGAAGACCGCGAGTACCGCATCATTCGCGCCGACGGACAGGTGCGCTGGTTGAGCGACAAGTGCTTCGTCAGCCATCAGGCCGAGCATGGTCAGCGCCTGATCGTGGTCGGCATCGCCGAAGACATCACCGAAAAGAAACAGCTCGAGGACGAACTGCAACGCCTGGCCACCACAGACGTGCTGACCCAGAGCAGCAACCGTCGGCATTTCTTCGAATGCGCTCAGCGTGAATTCGAGCAGGCGCGTCTGCAAGGCACGCCGATGGCCTTCTTGTTGCTGGACGTCGATGATTTCAAACTGGTCAACGACACCTATGGCCACCAGGAAGGTGACGTGGTGCTGCAACGGATCGCCGAATGCGGGCGAAAGACACTGCGCCGTGGCGATCTGTTCGGACGGATTGGCGGTGAGGAGTTCGCGGCGGTGTTTCCGGGGTGTGCGCCGGAGATGGCCAAGCAGATCGCCGAGCGCCTGCAACGCGAGATTCAGCGCCTGACTTTCCAGCGTGACGACAAGACGTTCGGCATCACTGCAAGCCAGGGACTGACCAACCTCGGCCAGGACGACCAGAGCCTCGAAGCCCTCTTCGCCCGCGCTGACGCGGCGATGTACCAGGCCAAGCGACAGGGCAAGAATCAGATCGTGTTGGTGTGAACCCAGCCCCCGGAAATCTGATCGGCGACAAGCGTCCTGTAGCAGTCCGGCTTGCCGGCGGTAGCGATTTCCCGACCGCCACCGCCGGCTAGCCGTGCTGCCACAGAGATCGGTTCATCAATCGTCCAAGAACTAAGCCACCAGCTTGTTTCTGACCCGCTCCAGATCCGATGCATTGACCTTCAGCAGCCGCGCCGATTTGCTTTTGGCCAGTGCCTCCAGCGGGTCTTCCTCCCCCAGCCGTCCCATCTGCCCGGCGAGATTCATCGCCAGCACTTCGCGGGTGTACACCCCGGTGTTGTACTGATAGACCGCCGCGATCAGCTCGCGCAGTTCCAAGGGCAGGCGCCACCGGGTTCGCAGCGCCGAGCCGAACGCAGCCGCGTATTGTTCAAGCGAATGGGCAATGATCGCCTCATCCAGCGTGCCGCCCGCCTGCAGCCACTCCTGCAGACAGCGGATCACGGACAGATCACCCAACCCCCTGAGCAAGCCTGCGCAGTAACAGCGCTCGTGATCCAGATCCAGCGTGCGCGCGAGAATCCGTGCATACCCCGCCGTGCGCCTCGATACGTCCCAGATCTGACTGGCTTGAAGAATCAGCGAGGGGTCGGTCAGCATCGCACCGCGTTTGAGGGCAAGCCCCTGGACCAGGTTGGCGCTTTGCGTCGCGCCCAATACGGTAAGCGCCTGTGCGAGTGTCTGCTGCGGTTTGCCCTGATGCTGTGAGGCGCTGTTGGCCGCCGCAATCAAAACCGCCGTGACGTGAGGATCGTTGATCAATTCCTGCTCGAGTTTTTTCAGATCGACGCCAGCTGGCCCGCGACTGCGCACGAGGACGTCCCTCACATCGACGAACAACGGCCCACCATCCGCCAGCTCACGGCGCTTGTCCAAGAAGGCGTCCAGCCCGACTCCCGGGGCCAGCGCTGGCACCGCGCAGGCTATTTGCGCGCCGTCCGGCGAGAGCAGCGTCACAAGGCGCTGGCGCAGGTTGTCGATGTTCAGGGGTTTGGTCAGATACGCAGTCGGCGCCAACTGCACGGCCTCGCGCACACTGGCACTGTCGTTGCGGTTGCTGAGGAGGATGAAACGCACGGGAGGCTGGCGTTTGAGCATGCGCACACCGCGCAACAGACTGAGTCCATCGACCCCGGGCAACTCTCGGGAGGCGATCACCAGGTCGGGAATGAACCCGCGCATGAGTTCCACAGCCTGCTTGCCGTCCGGGCACACTTCCAGTTTTGCATCGCAACGCACATCCAGCACCAGTTCGCTGAGCATCTCGCGAGCCCAGGGATCTGATTCGGCAATCAACACACGAGGAACAGCAGGCGCCTCTACAACGGTCATCATGACTCTCCGGCATCAGTCTTCGTACATTAGTCAAAGAGCGACGCGGGAGACAGGCTAAAAGCGAATTTTCTGGCGTCAATAAACGAAAAAACCTGCCGAAGCAGGTTTTTTCTGACGAACTGGTCACATTTTGATCAATCGTGACCCGCCGACATCAGGCGATTTCGGCGAAGCACTCTTCGATGATCTTCAGGCCCTTGTCCAGTTGCTCGTCTGGAGAGGTCAGCGGAACCAGCACGCGCAGCACGTTGCCGTAGGTGCCGCAGGACAGCAGGATCAGACCCTTGTCGCGAGCCTTGGCCACCACTTGCGCGACTGCTGCGGCGTTCGGCTTGTGGGTGTCGCCGTTTTCGAAGCACTCCAGCGCGATCATCGCGCCCAGGGCACGGACTTCGCCGATGACCGGGTGCTTGGCCTGGATGGCGCGCAGACCAGTGACCAGACGCTCGCCCACAGCCTTGCAGCGGTCCAGCAGATGCTCTTCTTCGAACACTTCCATCACGGCCAGGGCCGCTGCGCAAGCAATCGGGCTACCGGCGTAGGTGCCGCCCAGACCGCCTGGAGCGATGGCGTCCATGTATTCGGCCTTGCCGCAGACACCGGCCAGCGGGAAACCGCCAGCGATGGATTTGGCGAAGGTGGTCAGGTCGGCAGTGACGCCCATCTGTTCCATGGCGAAGAAGGTGCCGGTGCGGCCAGCGCCAGTCTGCACTTCGTCAGCGATCAGCAGGATGCCGTGCTTGTCGCACAGTTCGCGCAGGCGAGCCATGAACGCTTTCGGCGCCACGTAGAAACCACCCTCGCCCTGCACCGGCTCGATGATGATCGCGGCGATGTCTTTTGGCTCGGCGTCGTTCTTGAAGATGCGCTCGATGCTGGCGATGGAGTCGTCAACGCTCACACCGTGCAGCTCGTTCGGGTACAGGGCGCGGAAGATGCCGCCTGGCATCAGGCCCATGCCGGCCGAGTAAGGCACGACTTTACCGGTCAGACCCAGGGTCATCATGGTACGGCCGTGATAAGCGCCGGTGAACGCGATCACACCCGCACGGCCAGTGGCGGCGCGAGCGATCTTCACGGCGTTCTCGACAGCTTCGGAACCGGTGGTGACCAGCAGGGTTTTCTTGTCGAAGTTGCCCGGGACCTTGGCGTTGATTTTTTCGCACAGCTCAACGTAAGGCTCGTAAGCCAGCACCTGGAAGCAGGTGTGAGTCAGCTTGGTCAGCTGTTCTTGCACGGCGGCGACGATTTTCGGGTGCAGGTGACCGGTGTTCAGTACCGCGATGCCGCCAGCGAAGTCGATGAACTCGCGACCTTCGACGTCGGTAACGGTAGCGTTCTTCGCGGACTCGGCGAAGATCGGGTGAATCTGACCAACGCCACGCGGGACAGCGGCTTCGCGGCGTTTCATCAAGGATGCGTTTGTTTTGCTCATGATTTCCTCATTCACCGCTCATCGGGCGGCGTGGTTCAAGGATCAAGCGGCGGGGGTCAACAGCGCCAGCATACGATGATCGACTGGCGCGGCCTCCCGGCCACCAAATGGGTTTTGGTGCAACAAAAACCGGCGGAACGTCGCTCTCGCGCCCCGCCGGTTGAATATCGCTGCCTTAGACGCTGAGGCAGAGGTATTTGATTTCCAGATAGTCTTCGATGCCGTATTTCGAACCTTCACGACCCAGACCCGAAGCCTTCACACCGCCGAACGGCGCGACTTCGTTAGAGATCAGGCCCGTGTTGATGCCCACCATGCCGTACTCCAGGGCCTCGGCAACGCGGAACACGCGGCTCATGTTCTGTGCGTAGAAATACGACGCCAGACCGAACTCGGTGTCGTTGGCCATGGCAATCACTTCGGCTTCATCTTTGAAGCGGAACAGCGGCGCCAGCGGGCCGAACGTTTCTTCCTTGGCCACGGCCGCGTCTTTCGACACGTTAACCAGAATAGTCGGTTCGAAGAAGTTGCCTTCCATGCTGTTGCCACCGCTCAGCACTTTCGCGCCTTTGCTCAGGGCGTCAGCGATGTGTTCTTTGACCTTGGCGACTGCTTTTTCGTCGATCAGCGGGCCAGTGGTGGTGCCTTCGGTCATGCCGTCGCCGACTTTCAACTTCGCGACTGCCGCTTTGAGCTTCTCGGCGAAAGCGTCGTAGACCGAATCCTGTACGTAGATGCGGTTGGCGCAGACGCAGGTCTGACCGTTGTTGCGGTACTTGGAGATGATCGCGCCTTCGACGGCCTTATCCAGATCCGCGTCGTCGAACACGATGAACGGCGCGTTGCCGCCCAGCTCCAGCGAGACTTTCTTGATGTCGTGGGCGCACTCAGCCATCAACTGGCGACCGATTTCAGTCGAGCCGGTAAAGGACAATTTGCGCACGATGGGGTTACTGGTCAGCTCGCTGCCGATGTCGCCGGCGCTGCCGGTCACCACGCTGAACACGCCAGCCGGGATGCCTGCGCGCTCAGCCAGTTCAGCCAGCGCCAGTGCGGAGTAAGGCGTTTGCGAAGCAGGCTTGAGGACCATGGTGCAACCGGCAGCCAGCGCCGGGCCAGCTTTGCGGGTGATCATCGCGGCCGGGAAGTTCCATGGGGTGATCGCCGCAGTCACGCCGATTGGCTGCTTCAGCACGATCAGGCGCTTGTCCGGCTGATGGCCCGGAATCACGTCGCCATAGATGCGCTTGGCTTCTTCAGAGAACCACTCGATGAAGGAGGCGGCGTAAGCGATTTCGCCCTTGGCTTCGGCCAGCGGCTTGCCCTGCTCCAAGGTCATCAGGCGACCGAGGTCGTCCTGGTTTTCGATCATCAGTTCAAACCAGCGACGCAGCTTGCCGCCACGTTCTTTGGCGGTCAGCGCACGCCATGCTGGAAGGGCCTTGTCGGCAGCTTCGATGGCACGGCGGGTTTCGGCAGCGCCCATTTTAGGAACGGTGCCAAGAGTCTCGTTGTTGGACGGGTTGTTGACCTTGATGGTCTGGCCGCTGTCGGCATCGGCCCAGGCGCCATTGATGTACGCCTGTTGGCGGAACAACTTCGAATCTTTGAGCTGCATGTCGGCCTCCTAAACAGCACCGCGCAAGGCGGAGCGAATTATTGATTATTCAAAGGGCGCCTCAGCCGAGGCTGCCGTCAGGAAAACATTCGCCGGGCCCCGCACGCACGGATCGCGAAAAGCGCGGGTGACCGAACGGGAGCGTTTGAAATCTCAAACGAATCCTAGGGACAACAGGGGTAAAGGACAATAGTCCGTTCAAAAAAAAGAACGCACGCTGTCGCATTGGCGAAAATTTCAGGTCAACGCATCCTCCAACATCCGGAAACGTGTGAAATTGACAACAGTCACTCGCCAGCATGGACGCACGCAGGCCAGATGAGTATCATGGCGCCCGCGTTGCACCTGTAGCTCAGCTGGATAGAGTACTGCCCTCCGAAGGCAGGGGTCGTGGGTTCGAATCCCGCCAGGTGCGCCATTTTTGATTTCAGGCCGTGCAATACGTTCTGAGAATCCGCCAGACATAAAGAAGCCCGCCGATGTGCGGGTTTTTTTGTGGGCGCACGGGGCACTCCCTTCTTTCGTCATGACATCTGTCGCTTCAGCCTTGCGAAAACAAAATCCAACCACTAACGTAATGACAAATGTCATTACAGGTCTCCAATCATGGCCTCTATCAACATCCGCGTTGACGATGAATTGAAAGCGCGCGCCTATCGCGAGCTGGATCGGCTGGGGGTGTCTCCGTCTGAACTGATGCGCCAAGCCCTGCAATACGTGGCTGAGCGCGGACAGCTGCCTTTTAGGCCTGTCCTTATGACTCCGGAAGACGAGGAGCTCATCTCTGTTGTCAGGCAACGCTTGAGCAAACCTCGGCGAGTCAAGGTTTCACTGGATGACCTATAGCCTTGAATTTGATGAGCGAGCGCTAAAGGAGTGGCGCAAGCTGGGGGATACCGTGAGGGAGCAGTTGAAGAAGAAGCTCGCATCGATTTTGCTGAACCCGCGCATTGAAGCCAATCGCTTTCATTCACTGCCCGACTGCTACAAGATAAAGCTACGAAGCAGCGGATACCGATTGGTATACCAGGTCATTGATCGGGAGGTTGTAGTATTCGTCGTTGCTGTCGACAAGCGAGAGGTTGAAGTGGTCTATCGCAAAGCAACTGACAGGCTCAAGTAGACTGCATGGAAAGCTACTCATCCGTCCCACCCAACCCCAGAACCACCTGCGCCTGATCAAGCCAGACCGACTGTGGTCTTCCTCCGTCGCCGGCGTACTCGGCGCGCACCCAGCCTCCGTTTGCGATTGACGTCACGCTGACCGACGTGCCCTGCGCCAGAAATTCGCGCTTACTCGTACAGGTCGGGTTAGGCGCCTGATAGATCCAGGCGTTGCCTGCGATAATCTTGCCTTGCAGCGAAGGGTTGTAGGTTTCCTCGTGCATACCGACCTTTTGGTTCAGCAGCTCGCAGTCGACCGGTGCTCCGGCCATGCCGCTCACCAGTTGCACCTGTTGCATCAGCACCTGAGTGTGGTGAAAACCGGTGACGGCACCGAAAAGAGTGCCTTTGAGCACGACGGGCTGGTCGAGGTAGGGGCGCAGGTTGTCGTAATCGGTAGGCTGCAGGACCAGTTGCACCAACGTTTCGTTATCTTCGACGTCGATCTCGGCCTCGTTTTCGTTGCCCTGCATGCACAGTGGTTCTGACAGCGAGAGATAAAAGCCTACCTGCGGCTCATCGCCGGTGACGACGTCTTCGAAACCTGGAGGGCCAGGAAAGACCTGACGCGTCAGAGTGCCACTGAGATTGGCGTCCGCAGGCTCATACTGATTGCAATCGGCGGCCCGCACCGCCGTGAAGGGCGCAAGGCAAAGGCCGACGAACAGTAGGCAAGACAAGCGCGAGAATGAATCCATAGGAGCAACATCCAGCAACACGCCAAAGGGGCGTAGCCGTAGGTTAGAGAAAACTCCGACAGTCGCCAGCCTTCGTGCAAAAGATTGTTACGCCGCCACCGAAGCCCACGCCGCTTCAGCCAGCTCCTCCCGATAACCACTGGGCGAAGTTTTCACCCGCCCTGACAGCCAGGCGCGGCAATAGCTTTCCGCCGGACCGACGATCAACGACAGGAACAGCTCGGCCGGCCACTCGCGAAACGCCGTGCGCCGCTCTGGGTCGGCCAGCCATTGCTTCAAATGCCGATTGCGATGGCGATTGCGTTCGATCAGCTCATCGCCTTGAGGCCCCCTCGCGACCGCCGAACGCGCCTGATACAGAAAACGCGCCAGATCCGGCTGCTGCGTCACCCAATCAACGTAACTGTGTACCAGCGCCGCGATGCCTTCCTGCGGGCTCTGCGCCTGGTCCAGATAAAGCTCGCGCATTAGCGCCTGATCTTCCAGCGCACAAAAAAACAGCGCCGCCACGACGCCTTCCTTATTACCGAAGTGGTGGTAGATGTTGCCGACGCTGGTGCCGCATCGCGCCTTGATCATGTCGATGGTGGTCGGCTCCAGCCCATGCTCGTTAAAACACGCCAGAGCGCTGAGCAAGATGTCGCGTTTGAGCGCGGCGCGAGCGCCGGGGTAGCTGCGTTCGAGCGCCCGAGCGGCGATCGGATCGGAAGATGTCAAAGCGAGCCCTCTTGAGGGTGAATCTGCCAAATCTTGGCAAACGGGATTTACAGAATAATATTCTGTAACTAGGATGAAGTCACACCGAATAATATTCTGTTTAGCTCAATCCGAGGTATCCCATGAACAACATGCTCGCGATGTTCAACAGTGCAGGCCCGGAGAAATTCAGCCAGATGGTCTGCCAGATGGCGCCCTACTTCAGCACCATCACACCCACTCTGACGCAACTGCGCCCTGGCCACGCCGAAGTGGAATTCGCCTTTCGCCGCGAAATCACCAACCATCTGGGCTCCGTTCACGCCATCGCACTCTGCAACGCCGCCGAACTGGCTGCCGGGACGATGACCGACGTTTCGATTCCAGAAGGCGCGCGCTGGATTCCCAAAGGCATGAGCGTCGAATACCTGGCCAAGGCCAAAACCGATATTCGTGCGGTGGCCGATGGCAGCGAGGCGGACTGGTCTGTGGCAGGGGATAAGGTGGTGTCGGTGGAGGCGTTCGATACCGAGGGGGCTAAGGTTTTTACGGCGCGGATTACGATGAATGTGAAGTTTTGAGAGCACCCGCGCCGGGGGATACGTAAAGCTGCATCCAGATGGGAATACATAGACAGGCTCAGGCTAGCCTGTTTGTACCTTTGGCAAATCCTACTGCTGCAGGGCAGCAATCGGAGGATCTTGATAAGTCTTGTCAATCGCTATACCTGCGCGCTCGGCGTCATCTTCCAGCTTTTTGCGGCGCAGTTTATGTTTCTCCAGAAGTGCGGGCAGGAGTTCTTTCCATTTCAGCCGATCTTCACCTTGAAAGGCGGAAAGCCAGTACTCCTGCTCCGATTCAAACTTAAGAGTAAACAGGTAGCTGGCGTGCCCAACCGGGTCCTTTTCGCCACGTGATCTCCAGGCTTTCAATGTCAAATAAAAACCGTCTTTGTAGAAATACCAATAATAGAACATGTCTACATTCCACCACTGCTCGTCCGACATTTCATAGGCTGGATCAAAGCACGGGGCACTTAACATGAGCTCATCAAAATGCTTCTCGCACTTCAACAAATTTGCCGATTCATCACCTGGTATCCTTGGGTCACGCGTAGATATATACCTTGTCCATCCCGCATCCGAAATCTTCTGGATCACATTGTAGGCAAAACTCTTTGCGACCGGCACATCACTCCTACTTGGAACGCCTCTTAAAGTTAAGCGAATCGACTCTAGCTTGCCTTCCATCCTTCCGAAGTCTTCGAAGATATTCAACCCCACGACATGGTCAAGTGACAACACTCCAAGCCCATCGTGAACTGAAACTGCTGGAAGAAATTTCGCGGCGGAGGGAAAATCAAACTCATGAAAGCATAACTGCAAGCGCTTTGAGCAATCACTTGATATCTCCACCGGACTTGACTTTATAAAGCCGTCGACACTGCCACCCAAAGCTATATCCACTTTCATTTCCCGCTCCTCTCCACACCCCGTCAACAGCATAAACAGCAAGCCTAGAAATACTCTCATGCGTTATTAGCCCACATCGCGATCGAGAATATTTCTTGCTCCATGTAGTCGGCTTTAGTTTCCATAAGACCGTGATACTTCTTGGCTATATTGCCGATGAACTTCATCCTGTCATTTTCATCATACAAATGCCCTTCCGTCATTTGTACTTTGAGTCGCTCATCCTCGACATCGCAAGCGGTACTGAACGCCGCCAGTCGTTTGGGAAGCCATGGAACGAACTCCATTTTTTCCTGAACATCCAATACCCCTCTGAAGATCACCTCCTCATAAATGAGCGGCTGAAGGATCTTGCGCTGCTCGTGATCAGCAATCGCAACTAGCGAGTTCATTTGATGCATTCTCCTGCGGGAAGCTTTCAGCTCTTTCTCAGTTGCAGCAATAGCTGCAAAACCCTTCGTGATGAACTCGGTTACTCCAAAGTTATTGATCACCGGCAACGTCTCTTCTGCCCATGGCAATTCGTTCAAAGCCATCCTGGCCACGTCCGGATAGGTCGAAACATTCCGGTCTACTGAACAGGCATCGAACGAGTCTGGGTAGTTGGCATAAAACCAGTGCCAGACGTAGATATCCTGGAACAACCAGAAGTTACCCTTGCCCAGCGAATTCTTGGGAATGCTGAGCGCCACCCCTGGAGTCGTTAGCGCCGGATTAGAGAAGATGGTTGGGGCCGACTTGATAAAGTCCAACCCGCACATCACCTGCTTGCTGGCGAACGCTGCCAGTCCCATCCAGTAGATCCGTCCCTTAAGTTCGGGATTACAACCGGGTTCCAGTTCCAGATAGAACCGTGCATAGGCTGCTGCGATGCGCGCGGCACGTGTGCTGAAGTCATCCACCAGTGCGTCGTAATCGGCCCTGAGAAGCCCTTGCTTTTTTACCGACAGCAGCTTGATGGCGCGAAGCTGACCCTGCGCCCACAATCCAGCACAGGGAAACTCCAGAGGCACCTGCGAGTCCTTGACGGTGTTGGTCGTGAACGTGCCGATCTCTTGAACTGTCATTGCTTGCGGCTCCTTGCGTAATCATCGGCCTGTGGAGAGACGACCGAGGCATCCCAGTGGAAATCAATACGAGCCGTCTCTGTGCCTGTTGTGTGAACTCTCGGAAGCAATCCGTTTTCATCCGTTGTCAGAATCCTGGGTTTCATTTCACTGGGCAGACGAACCTCGACAGTGACCAGTTTCAGGGGTTGCCCAGTACAATCAGTGAGCTGCATCTGCTCGTCAAAAGACTCTTGGCTCGATGCGTCCGATTGGAGGACCTTGCCGGTATTGGCGTGATCCACTGAAGCCGGAATGTTCGGCCCGCGTACAGAAATCCCCGTGCCGCTCCCCGCAGAACCACCCGCATTCAACTTCACCTCCGGCCCCAGGCCCCTGACGCCACTGGCATCGAGCTTGATGAAGCTGCCGCCAGCCTTGATCGTCAGTTCCATCCCCGCCTCGATGACAACTTTGTCCCCGGCTTTTATATGGATCTCGTTGCCTACCTGGGTCAGTTGCGCGTTGCCCACCCTGACGTGTTGGTTCTGCCCTACCGTCAGGTGGTCATCCATGCGCACTTCGGTCTTGCGGTCGGCGTGGGTGGTGCGGTGTTCCTCCGCCTTGAGTTCGGTGTAAGTGTTCTGCTCGACCGTGTCGTGGCGTTCATTGCCCACGCGGATTTTTTGGTCGTGCTCGATGTTTTCATCCCAGTTGCGCTCGGCGTGGATGAAGATTTGTTCGGCGCCTTTTCGGTCTTCGATGCGCAGTTCGTTAAACCCTTCTCCGCCCGGTGAACTCTGGGTTTTGAACACGGATCGGGTTTTGTTGACGGGCAAGTCGTATGGCACCGGGTGGGCCCTGTGATACAGGCAGCCAGTAATCACCGGCTGGTCGGGGTCGCCTTCCAGAAATGTCACCAGTATCTCCATCCCGACACGGGGGATGCAGATGCCTCCGTAGCGGTCACCTGCCCACCCGCTGGAAACGCGCAACCAACAACTGGTTCTGTCGTCCGCCTGGCCTTCACGGTCCCAGTGAAACTGCACCTTCACCCGACCATATTCGTCGCAGTGAATCTCTTCGCCTTCAGGCCCGGTGACCATCGCTGTCTGACTGCCGAGCACACGAGGTTTGGGGTGATTGAGCGGCGCGCGATAGAAGGCGTCCCAAGGCGTGCATCTGAACCGGTTGCGATAGCCCTGATGGAAATCGTCCTTGCTGGTCGAGGTATCGCTGGTGACCGACTCTTCCAGGACTTGCGGCTGCTTGCCTTCGTGGGTTATTTCAGTCAGCAACCATAGGTCGTTCAACTCGGAGCGCGGGTGTTCGGCAAGCTTCAGAAAATGCCCGCTGACGAGCGTCGTCTGGTCGCCCCAACCCTCTGCCTGACGGTAATCGGCGCGATGGCGTTCCAGCGCACGTTGACTGAGGAACTTTCCCCGTGTGCGGTCAACGAAGCGGCCCGGATAGTCGTAGTCCTCAAGCTCGGGCTCAGTGCTTTCGTTTGAAGGCTTGTAGCCGGATTCGAGTTGCAGCCGGGGCTTTTCGAAGTCGTAGTCGCGCCGGGTGACGCGATTGGTACGAGTTTCAACCCGCAGATTGAAACCCTTGATTACTGAATCGTCAGCGACCAGCCCGCTGTCCTGCACGTAGACCGAGGGTTGGTTCAGCCTGGGAAACACGGTCTGATCGTCGCCGAACACCAACACATGCGCCTGTGAATTGTGCTGGAAGTGAAAGTGCAGGCCCTCCTCTTCACAGAGGCGCTGAATGAAGTGCAGGTCGGTTTCGTCGTACTGCACGCAGTAGTCACGATCCGGACACGCCTGACTGAGATGGAATCGATAGCCATCGCTCTTGATGCCATGCTCCTCAAGGATCAAGGCAATGATTCTGGGCGCAGACATATGCTGGTATATCCGCTGATTGGTCCGGTGATGCAGGTATTGCAGATGTGGCACCAACGAGATGCTGTAGCGGGTCAACCGCTTGCCCGCATCACTCTGCGCGACGCGGTAGATCTGACCGTGAACACCGTTCCCTTGGGGATCGAATGCCAGGAACGCCTGTTTGTGCAGGAGTTTTTCAAGGTCAAGATCGGGGCTTTCGCTGACCAGTTCCAGATCGAAACGGAAGGGCCGACTCAAGCCCTCGGTGCCGTTGAACGACAATACCTGCAGGTCACCCGTGTAATCCTCAATCGCGATGCTGAAGTGCGTTTCTTTGGCAGAATTAAACATTGCTTACTCCCTGTTGGATGGTCATCCATTACGTAGGTGCATCACGCGATGTAGCCAGGGCGAAGAAGCGCCCAGGGCTTCACGCAACTGTGCCACGGTGATCGTGCGATCCACTGCGTCGAAAGCCAGCGCTGTTTTCAAGGCTGGCCAACAGTAGTTGGGCAGGTTCTTGGGGGCACGCAGACTACGATCCAGTTGCTGGTCACGCGCTTGGGCCGATGGAAGTCGACGAAACGGGTGCTTGCCGCCAGCCAGTTCAAAAATCACGCACGCTACGCCGTACACGTCGGCACTGGCCGACAAGGGCTGTCCGTCCAGTAACTCCGGAGCCGCGTAGCCAGGCGTCCAGGCTTTGAAGCGATCCCGGCTCAAATATGGCAAGCCGGGAAGAACGCCCTCTGCGGCACGACCGAGGCCAAAGTCGAAAAGGCGTACACCCTCTTCGGTCAGCATCACATTGCTCGGCTTCAAATCACCATGGATAACACCACGAGCGTGAGCGTGTGCTACGGCGTCGAGCAACGGCAGCGCGATGTCCCGCAACTCACTCCAGCCCATGCCCAGAGGACGCTCACAGAGAAGCTTGTCCAGGGTCAACCCACACATGAGCTCCATGGTGATGAAAGCCCGATGGCAGTCGGTGTCGACTTCAAAACCGTAGACGCGCAGCACGTTCGCATGATGCAGACGTCGGGTCAGGGCGAACTCGCTGTATAGCAACGCACTGGCATCAGGCGATTCGGCCAGCTCTTCGCCGAGCACCTTCACCGCGATGCGAGCGTCTGGCTCGCCATACTGCTCACTCAGCAAGTCTCGTGCTCGGTAGACAGCGCCCATGCCCCCAGCCCCAAGCAAACGTTCGATTCGGTAACGGCCGACCAGCACCTCGGGCATTTCAGCGATGCTGGCCTTCGTCGCAGCCAAGACAGGCTCAATCCTGCGCGATCTGGCGAACGCATAATGAGTCAGTTCACTGCCCAGCTCTTCGCTGGCCCGAAGGCTGTGGAAAGATCGTATGGCTCTTGTCATTGGCGGATTACGACGGCGGTCAGGTTGTCTCGAGCGCAACCCCGCAGCGCGCCATCAAACAGCCGCTCCACGGCGGCGCGCGGAGCGCAAAGGCTGAGCGCGTTGCCCAGCGCATGGCTGCTCAGCTCTTGATACAAACCATCGCTGCAGAGCAAAAATGCATCACTGGGATACACATCGAACTCCAGTACATCGAGGGTCAGTTGCTGATCAGCTCCGACCGCACGCGTCAGAGCATGCGAACTAGGAAAGGCTTTCGCTTCCTCAACGCTCATCTTCTGTTCATCTATCAAGCGTTGCTGCAACGAATGGTCTTTGGACAGCTGGTGCAAACGTTGACCGCGCCAGAGATAACAACGGCTATCGCCGGCCCAAATACAAGCCGCACGGTTGACGTCCATAAGCAGCACCACCACGGTACTGCCCATGATGCTGTCATGATCGTCGGCGGCTACCGTCAACTCCTGTCCCAGTCGACGGTTAAGCCAATGCAAACACTGACGGACATCTGTCAGCCGTTGGCTGAAATCATCTCTTGGCGGCAATTCCGCCAGACTGGCGACGATCAGCTGACTGGCGACATCGCCTCCACGATGACCGCCCATACCGTCGGCTACGACCCAAAGGCCCCGCTGTGGCGTATCGAGAAACGCATCCTCGTTGCGCGCTCGAACTTTACCGGCATGGGTATGTGCCGCACTTCGCCAGGTGGTGCCAAGCATCATCAGAGCTGCACCGGCATACGGAAGCCACGCAGCACATTCGTGTCGAAAGGGTTCGGCATCCGTTGACTGGTCAACAGATAGTTTGCGCGCAGGCCCCCTACCTCAGCCTTGAGTACCAGCACGTCGCGTCCAGCGAGGTATTCGGTTTGCATCAAATCCAAAAGCCGAAACAGCGACCAAGGACCGGTATTCTTTTCGATCCCTAGAGGGCGCCCCACCATTGCATCCAGCACCAGGCTGGTACGACCATCTTCAGAATCGTTAGGCCATTTGAACGACACCGGCACGATCGGACCGTGGCGGTACTCCATGGTCTTGTCGCCAAATTTGAATTCGGCTCGGCTTACGGCCGGGTCAAGACTGTAAGGCTCAAGTTTGAATTGGACCTGCGGCTCAGCGGGGTTATCGGCAAAAAAGCTCTGACGTATAACCAATGCCGCCGCCATTTGATTGAGGAATACCTTGGAGACGGGAAGGCTGTAACCGTCGACTTGGCGCATGCGATAGTCTCCCGGACTGCCGCTCACGAACGGACGCATATAGTTGTCGAAGAAACGGTCGGCGATACCTTGAGCTTTGAAGAACTCCCGGAAGTCGCTGATCGCAACGTCGCTCGCGCTGTGGGCATTGAACGGGTAACGCTGACTGATTGCCTTGCCGTAAAATCCGTACACCTCGCTTTGATAACGCTGATTCAAGTAGTGATAGGTGTCATTAAGCACCAGGCGCCATGAGTCCTCCGCCAGTACGTTGAACCACACGCCAACCGGACGCGGCAGACGCACAGACGCATTGCGCAAATCGCTCAGCGCATCACGCTGCCCCGCCATGCGAGCCTTGGCCATTTCGTAGGCGGATTGCTCTGGAACGCTGGCACGCGCCAGGCTGGCCATCTGCATCTGCAGCTTATTCAAGGAAGCTAGCGTTGCCCTCAGATCAGAAGTCGGCGCTTGTTCGTCATCCAACAAGCGGTGTAACGGCTCGAAGCGGCTTTGTAGCGATTTTCTGGCAGTATCCGGCAGGTTTTTCGCCACGACATCAGACGCTTTGGCTGCTGCATGACTCGCCAGCTTTGCCAGCTTGTCGCCACTGACCATTGGTGGCGCTGGCGCGTCGGGTATCACGTCCGCGGCGTCAGCGACTACCGGGAAACGGGTGTTCTCACGTACTTCTGCCAAGAGTTGGAGTAAGGGTGAGTTCGCCGAGGTCAAGCCTGCCAATTGCCCCGCGCTTTCTTCAAAATCATTGATCGCGAGCAGCTCGACTTGACCTATCGCTTCACCCCAATGGTTTGCATAGTCACGGAAATAAAGTTGTTCGAGCTCAATCATGAGGCGGCGCAAGTCCATGGTGCTAAGACCGGTTCCTTCACCCAAGACCCAGTTGTCACTCAGGATATTGGTCACCGCCAGCATGCCCTTCGCAGAAAAATACTGTTGATAACCCTGCTGCGTGTAGAAACCCGGGATGGCGTAGTCGGTTCCCACAAATAACGCCCCCTGTGGCCCGAGGTGCTGGTCCAGACGATATTCGGGCAAGTGACGAGCCTGATCACTCAGCATTCGATAAACCACGTTGGCCAAGGATTCACCGCGCAGAGCCTCGCGGGCCTGCGCAATCAGTTCCTCGCTGGGCGAGTGGGCAAACGGCAGCTGCAACAATCGCTCAAAGTGCAGGTTCAATCCATTTTGCAAAGCTGTGTTGCCGATATAGAGCTGGGACCATTCGGCAGCGACCCACTCCTTGAGCCACGGTATGTCGCGCCGCTCCTTCATGTTCAGCATCAAGTAAGCACGCAGGCTGTTCAGCAAGCGCTCACGATCTGCCATATTGGCGCGGATCTGCCGCTCCAGCATCAGGGCAACTCGTGGTAACAACAGCTCTTCGAGTTCATGTTCATAGCAAGCGTTGACCAGCGGATTGACGTCGTCGCCCTGGAACAGACCACTGCGCTCGTGGAAGCGCAGTTCGCTCTTTTTCGGGAATACCTGAGTCGCTGCATAGCGGGTGTCCAGTGACTTGAGGACCGACATCGGGTCATCGCCAGGCGCCACGGCCGCACGCATCTGAGTCCAGGCTTGTGCCAGAGTACGCAGGTTTTCTAGCCGCTCATGATTGGCGGTGAAGCCACTTGCCCACACGACGCCGAATAGGGCCAGTGCTGCAAATGCACCCATGTACAACGCTCTCTGCCCCCAATGGATACGAGTCCGCTCTCGTTGATCCAGTCCTGCAAGATCCGCTTCGGGAAAAATCAACCGACTGAACAAGTAGTGAGTGAAAAGCGATCGGCCGTTTGGCAGGATCGGGGGCACCGCCGCTCTTGCGTCTGGATCTACGCTGACAGTGGGCTCATTACGCTCCGTGGTAAGGTGCGGCGCGCTGGTCAGATAAAAACCACGCAATTGACTGACACGCTGGTAGCGGTTACCCGTGAACGCCAAGTCGATAAAATGGCAAAGCCGCTCTCCCATCAATCCAAGCTGATGCGGGAAATCAAGAATCCGGCCTCGGCGTTGGGTATCGCGCTCCTGGTGCATGCGCGTGAGTACTTGGCTATTGAGACGGCGCAGCAAGTCCTCGAACTCGGTACGCACTACTGCTGCCTCACTGCCGACCTGATCCTTGCGGAATGTGGCACCGAGAACCTGATTACTTTCCTCATGGCTCAACTGATCGAAAAACTCATTGAAACCCATGAGTTGGTCAGCTTTGCTTATCACCAGATATACAGGGACATCGACACGAAGTTCGCGATGCACATCCTGCAAGCGTGCACGAACCTTTTGGGCTGACTCTTCCAAGCTGTGCGGATCTGCGCTAAGCAGACTTTTCACCGGGATCGTTACCAACACTCCATTGAGCGGACGATCGCGACGGCGCTTACGCAGCAACTCGAGCAACACGCTCCACGTACTGCCATCTATCTTTGCATCCGGTTGGGTCAGATAACGGCCAGCGGTATCAATCAGCACGCCTTGCTCAGCAAAGTACCAATCGCAACTGTCCGTACCAGACGGGTTACGCGGCTGCTTTCGATCAATCGAATTGATCGGAAACTTAAGGCCGGAAAAATCCAGCAAGCTGGTTTTGCCGCTGTCTTGCGGGCCTATTACCAGGTACCAAGGCAAGTCCTTGCGCCAGCGTTCACTGCGACCTCGATACAGACTGGAAGTCTTTAACGTTTTCAGCGCGTCATTGAAACGGCTCCTCAACTCTCTGCACTGTTGATCAATCTGCACTTGACGCTGAATGTGCTCCTGGCCGACTTCGCTTTCCTCAATCTGTTTCTTGCGTAACCCGCTGCGCCAGTTGACGAATACCATGCTTAAACCCCATAGCAGCGAAAGCCCGCTAATGGTCAGCAAACGAGGAGTAGAACTTTCCCAGAACTTGTAATCGTCAACCGCCAGCAGCGGCCCTGCGAACCACACCAGAAGGGCAATGAACAACGCCAGCAGAAGCGTCCAGACCCAGGTTTTGCTCAGGAGCGCCCCGAGCTTCTTAAAAAAAATCTTCATAAATCGTCCCTGTTTGCTGCTGCGAGTTCGGCTGCGCCGCAGCCGGATCATGCGGCTGATAAGGCTGCAAAACGGTGTGGCGCTGCTCGCCCAAGACCCAGGCGAAACCGGAATACATCACCGCCAGACATGCCGCGGTGAACAACACCACTATCCACACCGGCACGATGCGCACCGGACTGCGCCGCTGATGGTTCAGGCCTTCCCAATGCGGTGACAGTTCGCGAGGCACGTCCCCGCGCAGCTGACGAATCTGCCGATACAGCGCATCGCGGATGCCTTCGAGCTCGAGCATGCCGCGCGTCTGCACGCGGTACTTGCCTTCGAAACCGAGAGATATGCACAGGTACATCAGTTCCAGTACCGGTAGGTGCCTGACCGGGTTTTTCGACAGGCGATCGAGGTAGTGGAAGAACTTTTCGCCACCAGAGGTTTCGTTGTGGAAGCGGCTGAGCAGACTCGTCTGCGACCAGTCGCTTTCGTTGCCCCACCGTGTGGTCACCACGGCTTCGTCGATTACAGTGCACAGCACGTAACTTGCGATGTTCAGGTGCTCGCTTTCGGCGCCGCCATGCATTACGCGCCGTTCAAAGAATTTCAGCGCTTCAGTCAGGTGCACGTTGAGTGCGCGCAGGTCGATGTGGGGAGCGCCGTGTTTGAGGCGCACTATTTCCGACAGCAAATCGGTACTGGCAGCCACCAGCGAATTGACGCTTTCGTTGAAGGAGTCAGCCGGGCGCTGGTTCGCGGCGTAGATCATCCGCTTTTGAAGTTCGTCGATAGGTGGCGGTCCGGCGAAGTCGGTAAGCGGGGTTTGCGCAGGGCCGCGGCCGTGTTGATCGAGCAGGACCGTCTTATCGTCCTGTACATGTTCCATGTCCTTGGTCATGTCGGTCAGTTCCTGATGGCCCAGAATTTCATTTCAAGCCCCGCAAATTCGCCGGACACGTGGAAAGCAAAACCCCCGGAGCGCTCAAGTTGCGCCAGATCCTCGGAGCTGAGTTCGAGGATGAAATACGTTTTGTTGGAGTGGAACGCGATCTGCCGCGGAGCTACCGGCAACGGTTTGATCTTGAAGCCGGGCAAGTGCAGATTCACCAGTTGGCGGATGCGCTCGACCGGGCTGACTTTGAGGTGCTTGGGCAAGCGATGGCGCAATTCTTCGGCGTCGCAGTTCGCACTTACCGCGAGCACGAACGAGGCGGAGCCCAGCAGCTTCTGGTCGTGCAACGGCGCGACGATAATCCCGTATTTGCGCGCTTGCAGAGCCAGCTCAATGGCGTGCTGCTCGAGCACCATCGACAGCACCTGGCGAATCGCTCCCATGAGCCTACGGAAGCTCGCGCCCTGGTCGCTGTGTTGGTAATGACTATCGATTCGCGGTCGTTTGGTGTCGCTGGAGAAGGTAGACAGATCTCCGAGCATCGTCAGCAGCGTGCGGTACAACTCTTCCGGATGCACTTGCTCCAGACCAAGGTAGTGACGCAGTAACACTTCGGTGCGGTTGACCAGTTGCAGCATCATGAAGTCACCGATCTCCGCGCCACCTACCTTGCCGTTGGAGCCGATGCGTTCGGCGATAGCGTCACCGCGGTTGCCAAGCATGCTGATCACTTCTTTCAGGCATGACAGCAGGTAGCTGGAGGAGTGCGCCTGAATGTAAGTCGGCACGAAGTCTGGATCGAGGCTGATTACGCCGTTGGGCGTGGTATCCAGCACGGTGCAGATCTGCAGCTTTACGTACGCCCTATCGCTCTGCTGCTCGCCGAGCAACAATTTGAAATCAGGGCGACCGCAGCTGATCTGGCGGGCCGAATCCTCACCGGCGTTAGAGTCGGCCACCTCGGTTTCGTAAGCGGTGTAGCGCGCCAGCACGTCGGACTGCTCCGGTCGGCGCGACTCGATGTGGTTACCCGTCACTAGCGGCAGCGCCAGATAAATTGGCGTATTGCCGGTGTTCGGCGGCACCTCTAGGGTCAGCGGCTCAGTATTGCCGCCAAGTTCGAACAAACTGCCATCAGGAAGAATTCCTGACGCCTGACTGAGCGCCAGCTTGCCCATATTGAAGTACTGCGGGTCGATCTCGAGATTGAGGAAACCCCAAGTGTTGCTGCCCAGCAACTGGGTACGGATTTTCAACTGGTGGTCGTAATAGCGATCGTTATGCTGGAAGTGCTGAGGACGCAGCAACATGCCCTCCTGCCAAATGACTTTGTGAGAATTCATGATCAGTCGTCCACCTTGGAGAGCGTTTCGGTGCTGTTACGAATACCGGCCTGGTCCAGGATCAGGCCAGCCTCATTAATCTCCAGCGGCGAGAGTTGCAATGTGTAGCGCCACCTGGTTTCCGGCAGATCGCGGTAGGCCGCGAGAATTCCGACGTAACGGCTGCCCTCTGCCACGCTCAGCTTGAGTTCAATGGTTTCGCCTGGGCGCAATTCGAGCTCCTCGCTACCCACCAGGTCGGGAGTCAGAGATTGTTTGGCGCGGTCGTACAGGCTGAAGAAATCGGCGTTCTCAAACGTCACGGGATGCTTGAGTTCGAAAAGATGCACAACGATCGGTGAGGGACGACCGTTGAGGTCCGGATTCAGCTGATCGCTGCCGGTGAGCGTCAGTCTGACTTTGGTCACCTTGGAATAGGGCGACAGCGACGAGCAACCAGCCAGCATTCCCAGCAGGAAGAGCGCGGCCAGCAACTGGACGAAAATGGTAGAGCAGCGAGACATACGCATCATCCTTGGTGGTCAACGTGAAGGGTGGAAACAACGCGAATCTGTTCTTCGTACGCCTGAGCGAAGTCGCGGGCGAGCAGCCGCTCGCTCCAGTCATCGTCCTGAGACAGCGCCTGGTGATAACGACCGTATGCTCTCCAACGGCTACCGGATGTGCCCAGCAACGGTTTGCTGTCGCGCTCGAAGCGCAAGGTCAATTGCTGCGGCGAGAAGTGTTCCAGCGCGCCGCGAACGGCGGCGCGGCTGGCGGTCAACAGTGCCACCTGATGCGCCTGCAGATCGCGGAATGCCCGGGAGATCGATTGCTCAGCAGGCAGTTGGCCTGGCTTGTTCGGCTGCAACAGACTGCCTAGCGCTTCACCGGCATCGTTAGCAGACTTCAGCGGATTCCTGCTTGCGACCTGCACTGTGGTCTGCGGCAGACGCAGTTCGTTTTTCAGCTCGGAGCGAGTGCGCAGACACTGCTGCAAACCGCCCACACTCTGCTTGAGTAAATGTGCAGCGTTCAGCGCCAACGCTTCGCGGGCGTCGTGATCGAGACTTTTAAGGTCCACTCCCAACGCGGCACCGAAATGCTCCCAGAATCCTTCACTCTGACGCTCACCCACTTGCGGTACAGACGCTGGCGCGACTTCAACCGGCGCTTCGATCAGCTCCGGCACAATGAGGTTTTCCATGTCGATTCGCGCGTGGTCGGCACCCTGACGGAAGTCATCGCGTTTAGGAGGCGGCGTCAGCAGTTCGTCGATCTCTGAATACTCGCAAGCTTGCTGTTCGATGCCATCCAGCGGGTCGAGATCGAGGAAAGCATCGTCGGGGATGATGCTGGCCGCCCCTCCATCGACTCTCCTTGGGTCATGCACCGTGCGCGCGCGGATCTCGAAATCACCTAGTACGTAACTGTCGCCATGTTCGATGCGTACCGGTTCGCCTTTGCGCAAGCGTGAACCGCTTCCGCTGACCAGCACACCATTGCTACTGGTGTCGGTCAGGAAAAACGTGCCTTCGCGGTAGCTGATCACCACATGGTGATTTGACAGGTGACGCTTGCGGTCCGGAATAACCCAATCGCAATCATCGCCACGACCAATCACGCCACCCAGATGATTGAAGGTCTTCTGACATAAGTTAGAGGGCACGAATTGCATGGCATTGAGGATTTCGAAGACCAGTTCCATGGTGAAACTCCTTGCGGTCAATTGCCGCGGTTGACCGCGTGCGGATCACCCAAAGGGCGGTATGTGTTGTCGCTGTATTTGTAATTGCCACTGCAGCCGCCGAGGCCGCATAGAACGACAAGGGTCAGCAGATAGATTTGAAACTGACGAGCAGGCATTAAATGGTCTCCATAAATTGACAAAGCACACAGCTCCGGCCTGTTTGGGCTGAGCCATCGAAAGCGGATGAGACGAAATGACAATGTGTGAGCTCAACCGTCGGAATTACCCAGGTTGATGTTCAGGCGTCCCAGGCGGTAAAGCAGCGTGCGCCGGGGCAGGCCAAGCTGGCGGGCGGCGAGAGTCTGGTTGCCATCGTTTTTTCGCAGGCAATCGATCAGCAGGCTGCGTTCGATCTGCTCAAGGCGTTCGCGCAGGTTCAGCTCCTTATCAACCGCTGTGGCTTGCAAGCGGAGCGAAAAATGCTCCGCCAGCAACTCCCCGCCCTCGCACAGCAGGACAGCCCGCTCGATCAGGCCTTTAAGTTCGCGCACGTTTCCAGGGAAGGAGTAGCCGGACAATTGATCCAGCGCCGCATCGGACCAGCACACCGGATCGCGCTGCAAAAATGAGCACGCTCTTTGCGCAAAGTGCCGGGCCAGGTCAAGAATGTCGTTTTCGCGCTGGCGCAGTGGCGGCAACTCGATCGGGAATTGAGCGAGGCGGTAGTACAAGTCCTCGCGGAATTTGCCTTCACTGACCATCGCTGCCAAATCACGGTGGGTCGCAGCAACGACACGCACGTCGATCTTGTGGATATCGTTCGAGCCAAGCGGACGGACCTCGCCTTCCTGCAACACCCGCAGCAACTTGGCTTGTAGGGAAAGGGCCATATCGCCGACTTCATCCAGCAACAACGTGCCGCCGTTGGCCATATCAAACAATCCGGCACGATCACGGTCAGCGCCGGTGAAAGCGCCTTTGCGATAGCCGAACAACTCGCTTTCAAGCAGACCCTCGGGGAGTGCCGCGCAGTTCTGCACGATGAACGCCTGAGAGCGGCGAGGACCACAGTCGTGAATGGCGCGGGCGACCACTTCTTTGCCAGTGCCGGTTTCACCTTGCAGGAGCACGGTGTAAGGGCTGTGCAGAACTTTGCTGATCAGTGAGTAAACGTCGCGCATGGCTTTGCTGTTGCCGATCAAGCCGTAACCTCTGCCAATAGGGGCGCTAGCCTTCATCGGCGCTGCATCACGGGCCGGCTGAAGCAAACGTTGATGCATATGCAGTTGACCGAGTGCAAACGAACCCAGTTGTCCGAGCGAACAGGCAAACCCTTGCAGGTCGATATGCTGGTGACTGGCGCACACCAGCAAGCCTTCTACGGCTTCCTGTTGATTAACTAGCGGCACGCACAGCAGCGATTGCCAAGGTGTTGCCTGCGGCGCCAGGAAGCTTGTTTCGTAAAGGCTGCCACTTAACTCGCCGAGGCTCACCACGCGGTTTTGGCACAGGGCGAACTGCAGCAGGTGTTCACCGTTGTAATCGGCCGGCAGGCTCGCCGCCTCCCGAGGTTGCAGAATGCCGTTGAGGCACTCGGCGTTCATTCCCAGGCTCGTGTGGGTGGCGTCCAGCAGATACAACTGCGTCAGCTCGCAACCGCTGAGCTCGGTCACCCCCCTCACGAAATCACCCAGTAGCGCAGCACCGTCCGCCGACCGCGACAAACTGACGAACTGCGCCAGCAACGCTTCGGCATAGACCAGCGGCTGCGACACTTGAGTGAACATCACACCCACCTCAGGCGAACTCGCACGTCACGCTGGAATCGCCGTCGAGCGTGGCATGCACGCGCTTGAGGCTTTCACCGGTGGCCATGGCATGGAGCAAGCGATCCGCCACCAGCGGCAGTAGGTGCAGGTCGAGCAAATGGTCGATCAGGCGCGCACCGCTGTCGCTTTGGGTGCAGCGTTCGGCCAGGTGATCGACAAGGTTCTGGCACCAGCTGAATCCCAGCCGACGTTCGTTGAGCCGCTCGCCGAGACGACCCAGTTTGATCTCAATCAACTCGCGTAATACTGAGCCACTGACAGGGTAGTACGGCACCACTTTCATCCGTGCCAGTAGCGCTGGTTTGAAGTGTTTGCCGAGGACCGGCCGGATGGTTTCTTCAAGCACCTGGGCGGATGGCCGCGCACCGTTTTCACAGAGTTCGCTGATGCGGTCACTGCCCAGGTTCGAGGTCATCAGGATCAACGTGTTGCGGAAATCGATCTCGCGTCCTTCGCCGTCGTTGGCCACGCCTTTGTCGAAGATTTGATAGAACAGATTGAGCACATCCGGGTCGGCTTTCTCGACTTCATCAAGCAACAATACGGAGTACGGTTTCTGGCGCACGGCTTCGGTGAGCATGCCGCCCTCGCCATAGCCGACGTAGCCTGGCGGCGCACCGATCAGGCGTGAGACGGTGTGCCTCTCCTGGAACTCGGACATGTTGATGGTGGTGATGAAACGATCACCGCCATACAGCAAGTCGGCGAGGGCCAGTGCGGTTTCGGTTTTACCGACGCCGCTCGGGCCAACTAGCAGAAATACCCCAACCGGAGCATCAGGCTTATTCAGACCGGCAGCGGTGGCACGCACCGAGCGATCCAGTGCGTGCACGGCTTGTTCCTGACCACGGATGCGCGTGCGCAGGTCAGTCGCGAAGCTGGTGACTTTGGCGTTGTGTTCGCGGGCCAGTTGCGCCAACGGCACACCGGTCCAGGCGCTGATCACCTCTGCAACCAAACGCGGGCACACCTCGAAGCTGACCAGACGTTCTTTTACCTGGGCGGCGGTCAGCGCGCTGTGAGTTTCGTTGAGCAGGGCTTCCAGGGCTTCGACGCTCTGGCCTTCTTCGACTTCGACAGCAGCGGTTTCGATCACGGTGCCTTCGGCGTCTTCCTCAACAGTCACCTCTGGCTTGACCGCAGCGGCTTCGTGGGCCTTGGCCAGTTGCTGACGCAATTCCAGCAGGCGCTCGGCCAAGGCTTTCTGTTCAGTCCACAGGGTTTCCAACGCGACCATTTCGCTTTCGGCTTCGTCCAGACGCGCTTCCAAGGCATCCAGTGCTTCGTGGTCGATCAGCAGACCGGCCTCGGCATCGCGGCGCAGAGCCTGACGCTGACGACCGCCTTCAGCCAGTTCGCCACGCAGGCGCTCTAGGCTTTCCGGACCAGCGGCAAGGCTGATGCGCACGCGAGCACACGCGGTATCGAGGACGTCGACGGCTTTGTCCGGCAGTTGTCGACCGGCCAGATAACGTGCGGACAATTGCGCCGCCGAGACCACCGCGTCATCGCGCAGATAGATGCCGTGGCTCTTCTCGTAAACCTGGGCCAGACCACGAAGGATGGTCACCGCTTCGCTGACGGTCGGTTCGCGCAATTGCACCGGTTGGAAACGACGGGCCAGCGCCGGATCTTTCTCGAAGTATTTCTTGTACTCGGCCCAGGTGGTGGCGGCGATGGTGCGCAGCTCGCCCCGCGCCAGCGCCGGTTTCAGCAGGTTGGCCGCGTCGGAACCGCCGGCATTGCCGCCTGCGCCGATCAGGGTGTGGGCTTCATCAATGAACAAAATGATCGGTTTCGGCGAGGCTTTGACTTCGTCGATCACACCTTTCAGACGACGTTCGAATTCACCTTTGACGCTGGCGCCAGCCTGCAACAGGCCCATGTCCAGTACCAACAGTTCGACGCCTTTGAGCACTTGCGGCACTTCACCGGCAGCGATGCGCGAAGCCAGGCCTTCGACGATGGCGGTCTTGCCGACACCGGCCTCACCGACCACGATCGGGTTGTTCTTGCGGCGTCGGGCGAGGATGTCGACCATCTGCCGGATCGAGCCGTCACGGCAAAGCACCGGGTCGAGTTTGCCATCGCGGGCCTGCTGAGTCAGGTTGTGGGTGAAGCGCTGCAACAGCGATTCGCCCTGCACCGTCGCTTTTGCGGTGGCGGCCGGTTGCTCCTGTTGCGCCAGGGCAAACTCCTTCAGACGAGTGATGTTGAGTTTGGCGAGCAGCGGCTGATAACGGCTGCCGGCATAACGCATCGGATTGCGCAGCACCGCGAGGATCAGCGCAGTGTCCTCAACCTGGGTCTGACCCAGTTCAAGGTTGGCCACCAGCAACGCATCTTGTAGCCACTGCACCAGCTCTGGGGCGAACACCGGATTGCGCGATGCTGTGTGCTCGACGTGCGACTGCAAGGCGCCGCTGAGTTCTCCGGCATTCACATCGGCATCTTGCAACGCGCGTGTGAGCAAGCCGTTGGGACGCTCCAACAGGCCCAGCATCAGGTCTTCGACGAGGATCTTGCTGCCTCCACGAGCCACACAGCGCTCGGCCGAACGTTCCAGGTCACGACGGGTTTCGGCGTCCAGCGCCTGGATGAGTTTCTGCAGGTCTACATTGATCATGGCTCACGTCCTTAATGAATTTTGCTACCCAGGGTCAGCACGCCGTCCGCTCTTTCGCGACCCAGCCAACTGGTCCAACCGAGGCGACAGACGTTCTGCTCACCGATGCATAGATCGCGGATTTCTTCCGGGCGCAGGATCAGGCGAATGTCGTAATCAAGCGGGTCACGCAGGGTGAACCGCACCAGCGCGCAGAGCGGCTGGTAACCGAAACCGATGGGCAGGAATTCATGGAATCGCTGCCAGTCGAGTTGGGAGATGTGAATGCGGAATTTGCCGCTACGATCCCGCACGTGTTCGCCCAGTACGAGGTCTTCGCCGAGCATGTAGTTGGCACGACCGAGGCGGTTGCGCTGTTCGTCGAGGATTTCCACACGCCGCTCGACACACTGCTCGATGACCAGCTCTTCGTGCTTGAAGTAATACCGCAGCACCGCTTCGATCAGCGCCGCCGAGTGTGCCCGCAAGCTGAGCAAGCCGAGGTATGGCAGCAGGCGCTTCCAGTTGAGTTCCTTGGCTTTGCGGATCTCGCCGCCACCCAGACCGATCAGCGCAAACAGCTGCGACGAGAACGGGTCGAGGGCACCACTCTGGAAACTGGCGCGGTAGCGATACTTGCGCCAGATCGGCAGCATCAACCGCTGCAGACGATGATGGAACAGGTCGAGAAAGTTGCGCGTGGGGTTGCCATCTTCGTTTTCTCCCAAGGCTTGTTCACCGTAGAACGCCGGGACCGGCGAACCGGAGCCGACCAAGCCGATCAGGTTAAAACGCATGCGTGCGCGCATCTGCCCGTGCTCGTGGAAAAATTCCACGCGATCAACATCACTACCAGGAAATCCCAGGCTCGGATTAGCCTGAAACTCCAATTGGTCGTAAAGCTCATCTTCACTAAGCTGCGGGTGCGCATCGCGCAGGCGGTCGACTACCAGAAGTACCGCCTGGAATAACGAATACTCTCGTATCCCTTGGGTCAACCCGCTTAAAGCAGAGGCTGGAGCCCCATACGTGGCGCCCATTGGTACACCTCTCCCTTTATGCTCTTTACATGCAGCTCGTGGTACGAATTGAGGCTGGCGTAAAGTGCGAAAAACTCGTTTAGAACCGACGCGAAAACGAACATGTCGCCTTCGCCTATGTAGCCTTCAGGATCAATGGTCAACTCAGTGCGCAGCCCACGAACCGGTAACCCACCATGGAGGCGGTCGACGTTTTGGTGCTTGATCGATTTGAGCCCGCCGAGCAGCCGCTTGTTGACCATCGCAGCATGCTGGTCGTAGTAGCTCGGCAGGTCGTAGGTTTCCAGAATCACCTTCAACGCATTGATGTCGGCCAGCGACAGATAGTTAAGCGACATGTTGCTGATCAACTTCCACAGGAAGTCATGGTTCAGCGGCGGCGCGAAACTGGATGTCGCCGGGGTGATGTTGCGGAAACTCAAAAACTCCGGCGTCGCTTCGCATGCCATGCAGACGTCGCCAAGCTTGAGCCTGCGCGGCAGGTTCTGATTGGTGCACATCAGCTTGATCGACATGGTTTCGTGGGCTTCGGTGTAGCGGATACCGAAGCTCAGATAAGTGTCGAGGCCGTCGTGCAGCGAGGACGAACGCTGGCGCATGCTGTAATGCGGACGGCTGTTGGGCACGTCGAAACTCGGGTCGTGCTCGAAGGATTCGAACGGCACGTATGCCTGATGACCGACGCCGCCGGGATCCCATCCCGTGACGCTTTCCACCGAAAACACCCCGCAATTTTCCTTGGCGTATTCGGCGGGCAGCAGCAGGTATTCGTCCTGTTTGCCGTCGAGGCGAATCGGCAGTGCATCGTGTTTGAACAAGTTGACGATCGGCGTGCAGTACAGCTTCACGTTGTCCAGCGTCGGACGCATGATGCCGCTCTTGCGAATGTCGAAGCGCAACTCCAGGCCGCGCATCTGCTTGAGCGTGTCTTCCGGCAGCGCCTTGAGAAGGTCCAGACCGTTGACGTCGACGAACAGGAACTTGTCCTGGAAGGCGAAATATTCCTGCAGGTAGCGGTAACCGCGGAAGGTGTTCAGCGGATACGGGATCAACGCTTCTTCTTCGGCAAAGCCCACCGGTTTGATCCGGTCAGCCGGAATCTCGAAAGCCATCGGCTTGCCGCTCACCCCATTGATTGGCTTGCCGGACCCGTCGAGCGGGATCAGTTCGATGCTTTCAAGGTTGCGCAACAAGCTCAGGTACAGCATCTGGCTAATGTAGCGCTCACCAGCAAAATGCAGACGCAGTTTGCTCAGTTCTAGCTCACCGAGGTGGCCGTCGGCGCTCATTTCCAGACGCAGGCTGAGCAGCGAGCCGTCGCCCTTCACCGAGTAGTTCAGCGCAGCCAGATCCAGCGGCAGCACTTCGGTCGGGTAGCAGGTGCGGAAGCGGCAACGTACGCCATCGATCGGCTTGCTTTCAATCGGCGTATCGCGCTCGACCTTCAACGCCGGCCCGGAAAGCTTGAGCGGATCGAACTGCAAAATGCTGAACGCTGGCAACGGGCGCATGTAGTTCGGCCACAGCAGCTGCATCAGCGAATGGCTGAGTTCCGGCAGCTCATCATCGAGCTTCTGACGCAGACGCCCGGTCAGAAACGCAAAGCCTTCCAGCAACCGCTCCACATCCGGATCCCGCCCGGCCTGCGCCAGATACGGCGCCAGGGCCGGACTACGCTCGGCGAAGCGGCGACCGAGTTGGCGCAGTGCGGTCAGTTCGCTTTGGTAGTAATGGTTAAAGGACACGGGTTACCTGCTTGGTAGTGGAGCTCATCTAAAACAAAATCCTGTCGATGGGAGGGATCTGTTCAGCCATCTCATTGCCGATGTTCCGCCGCGCCTCAATCGTCCCCGACGATGTCGTACGGGGTATTACTGATAAAGCTGTTAAGCCAATGCTGCTTCCATTCCGGAACTCTGATACCGAAGTGCTGATCGCGTTTGTAAAAATCGATCCAGACGATGCCTACAATGACGTCGGTCTCATCGGTAATCATGTCCACTGCATTTCGCGGGTACAAAGGCGATCGAAAAACAGCATTGGAATCTCGCTTGTCGGTAATCCGCAAATACGCCAAATCATCAAACGGTACCAGCCCCTGACTGGTACGTTTTCGATCAGATAATTGCCTGACTCGCTGACAACCGAGCTGCTCGCCGGACGTTTGAGAAGATCGTTCACAGAAACGCCAGACAGACCGATTGCAACGACCAGTAAACTGAAGAACAAGGCTGCTCTTTTTGGCGCTCATCAATTCTTCACCAACTTGTTTGAAACCAACCCAACGATCTCGTAAGAAATATCGAAAAAAAGCACCATCAAAGGACAGACTTCTGGTATTCGTGCGATTACACACAACTGTCTCCCCCTGACCCGACACATCAATTTTCCAGCACCTCGTAAGGCGTATTACTGATAAAAAGATCCAGCCAATGCTTTCTCGGATTAGATAACGCCAGCGTGAATTCCTTTTTCTTTTTATCCAATACAATAAAAACCACACTAACCATTTCATCACTTTCGTTGGCATTCATGTCCAATGAAATATCTGAGAACAAGGGAGTTCGATATACTCGACCAGGATTACCCAAATCCGTAAACTTTAAGTAAACCGAATCCTGCGGAGTCAAGAGCGAGCTCGCCGGAACGGATTCTATTAGATACTGTCCGGACGGACTCTTTTTCGACACATCCGGGGCGCGACTCAAAATACCGCACACAATAAAAGCGACAGCAATGATCAAGCTGATCGATAACGCAATCAAGCTCATAAAAACCTTATTCCATGAGCTCATTTAGATGTTGCCTCAATAGGAGCCACGGATACGCTTTCGTACAAAACGTCTGAGTAAACGCGAAAATCCCCGCCTTTCTTATTCACATCCCGATAATCTCGAAAATCCCTATTCTGGACCAGCATGTAATGTTTACCTTCCAGCTCTCTATACCGGCGCACGGCCTCTTCTCTCTGCTGAGAGGTTTGTTCTCCCGTGACCCGCTTATATGCAGACTCAGCCATTACAGAATTCATTTCAGCCGCCAGCTTTGCGTTAGCCTTGACACCTTCAACCGGGTCGGTGACCAACTTATCAAAATTCCAATACCCTAAAATCTGGCTAAAAAGAGCAACTCCATCGTTGAAATCATACGCATCTTCGATGTAGAAACCGATTTTTGATGGCGTAAAAATAATACTCTTACCTGTTACCACCACCGTCCCTTCGGCAATCACCCGCATATTGAAATTCGCAAGCGCAGCGCGAAGTTCGTTAACTTCATCATCACCAGCCCGTTCGAACTCCACAACTTTGTTATTGGAGTAGCCGAATCTCTCCGCGGCACTAGCCACGCCATTAAATGCCAACGGATAACAGCCAGGGGCACTATTGGAAAAATGCTTAAGCAATCTTGTTTTTATCAGACTGATCCCAGCAGGACTGTTCCAGTTGGCCTTCAAATGCTTGAATGCTGCGTTTGCACGCTCAAACCCAAGAACCCAATTCATTTTTACGATGGATTCTTCGACGTACTCTGCAGGTGCAAATGCCTCATGTCTTTTTACAACATCATTCATTCCACCATCTTCTGTTGTCCATGGCTTGCCTTTGAACCAATGGCTCATCAAATCAGCAGCAACGGGCCAATTGATTTTTTTCATCGTATTCGGAATATCAGTAATCTTGAACTGGCGAGCAGTAGCAATCTGACCGGATTTATTACTCGCCGGAGTCATCATGGTTGCCACTGTCTTCGCTGCCATTTCCATATCCCTTTGCTATATTTTCCAGCAATCAAAAATTTGCTGTAATTCAAAACAAAACTAAGCGAGCACGACTTTACTCTGAGGCTCAATAATCAACTCAATTGCCTCTGCAGTTGCGGAAAATACTTTTTGAGTTTTCCCATCCGCGCCAGTCACGCCGTTAATGATTTTCCCCGAGGCGGTTTTAAGTGTGTACTCCACCCCTGCGAGGGGTTTGCCTGTTTCTTCGCAATTGATCACAAAATGCTCGTTGAACGGCCACTGAATCTCCACCGGCAACGGCCGCACAAACGGTGCCGGCGTATGCGAATTGCCAATAATCACCGTCCCGGATCCAGCCGTGACCTTGTTGCCATGGGTCCCCACCGAATCAACCGTCGCCGCCGGTTTTCCATTGATCAAAATCGTCGTCGCAAGCTCGCCGACCATCGCACCACCACACGCCGAGGCATCGCCTTGTCGGGCGGCTGCAAGGCCGTCGAAGAACACGTCGCCGGAACCGGTGGCGATCGGGTTGGTACCGTGGCCGGGGAGCGTGCAAGCGGTGGGGTCGGATACACGTGCTGCGGGTTTACCAGACATCGGGTTCTCCTTAAGTGACCTTCACTTGACCGCTGCCATCCAGGCGCGCGGAAAAACTGACCTGACGCTTGAACCCTTCGACTTCCAACAACCCTTCGATACTGAAGGCCAGGCGAAGCTGATCGTGGGCACGCGGCAGGGAAATGACCCTTACGTTGCTTAGGCGCGGTTCGTAGGCGGTAATGAATCTTTCGATGGCCAGGCGGGCCTGACTGAGGGAATCGTGCAGGCTCAAGCGCATGTCATTGAGATCAGGCAACCCGTAGTCGGACAGCGTTTGCACGCTGCCGGCCCGGGTGCTGAGCATCTTGGTCAGATGGGCAGCCACTGACGCCATGGCACAAACCTCAAGGCTCTTGCCATTGCGCAGTTTTGCGTCGCCGTTAAGCCGTTCGAAAAGACTGCCGTATCCGTCCATGAGTCGCCCTTACTCTTTGTCCAGCTTGCCAAGCAGCGACAGGGTGAAATCGGCACCCATGTACTTGAAGTGCGGACGCACGTTCAAGCTCACGCGGTACCAGCCCGGCTCGCCTTCGACGTCGCTGACGATGATTTGCGCAGCGCGCAGCGGACGCCGGCCACGCACTTCGGCGCTCGGGTTTTCTTGGTCCGCAACGTACTGACGGATCCACTTATTGAGCTCCAGCTCAAGGTCGGTACGTTCTTTCCACGAACCAAGTTGCTCGCGCTGCAGCACTTTCAAGTAGTGAGCAAGACGGTTGACGATCATCATGTACGGCAATTGAGTGCCGAGCTTGTAGTTCAGCTCCGCCGCCTTGCCTTCTGCGCTGATGCCGAAGAACTTCGGCTTCTGCACCGAGCTT
>Ga0308159_1000522_pt1 | contig 85536 bp, 79 predicted proteins | sample PhyCR1_FD_201040 | JGI IMG/M metagenome (GOLD analysis project Ga0308159, IMG submission 201040) | Phyllosphere microbial communities from UC Gill Tract Community Farm, Albany, California, United States - DLSLC.R1 | ecosystem: Host-associated > Plants > Phyllosphere > Unclassified | place: USA...
CGTGCAGACCCAGACCCGTCGCCACAGCTTCATCGCCTCCCTGCTGGGCATCAAGCACATCGTCGTGGCCATCAACAAGATGGACCTCAAGGACTTCGATGAAGGCGTGTTCGAATCGATCAAGGCCGACTACCTGAAGTTCGCCAAGGGCCTGAAGCTGCAGCCCACCAGCCTGCACTTCGTGCCGATGTCAGCGCTCAAGGGCGACAACGTGGTGAACAAGAGCGAGCGCTCGCCCTGGTACACCGGCCAGTCGCTGATGGAAATCCTCGAGACCGTGGAGGTGGCCGGCGACCGCAACTTCACCGACCTGCGTTTCCCGGTGCAGTACGTCAACCGTCCGAACCTGAACTTCCGTGGTTTTGCCGGCACCCTGGCCAGCGGCATCGTGCACAAGGGCGACGAGATCGTCGTGTTGCCGTCGGGCAAGAGCAGCCGGGTCAAGTCCATCGTCACCTTCGAAGGTGAACTGGAACAGGCCGGCCCGGGCCAGGCCGTGACCCTGACCATGGAAGATGAAATCGATATCTCCCGCGGCGACCTGCTGGTGCATGCCGACAACGTGCCGCCGGTCACCGACAGCTTCGAAGCCATGCTGGTATGGATGGCCGAAGAGCCGATGCTGCCGGGCAAGAAGTACGACATCAAGCGCGCCACCAGCTATGTGCCGGGCTCGATTGCCAGCATCCATCACAAGGTCGATGTGAACACCCTGGAAGAGGGCGCGGCCAGCGCGCTGCAACTGAACGAGATCGGCAAGGTCAAGATCAGCCTCGACGCGCCGATTGCCCTGGATGGTTACGAAAGCAATCGCACCACCGGTGCTTTCATCGTCATCGACCGCTTGACCAACGGCACCGTCGGCGCCGGCATGATCATCGCCCAGCCGGTGGCCCATGGCAGCGTCACCCAACACGGCAAGCTGGCTCATGTAGCCACCGAAGAGCGTGCCCAGCGTTTCGGCCAGCAACCGGCTACCGTGCTGTTCAGCGGCCTGTCGGGTGCGGGCAAGAGCACCCTGGCCTACGCGGTCGAGCGCAAGCTGTTCGACATGGGGCGCGCGGTGTATGTGCTCGATGGCCAGAACCTGCGGCATGACCTGAACAAGGGCCTGCCCCAGGACCGTGCCGGGCGGACCGAGAACTGGCGCCGTGCGGCCCACGTCGCCCGTCAGTTCAACGAAGCCGGCCTGCTGACCCTGGCCGCGTTCGTGGCACCGAGTGCCGAAGGGCGCGAGCAGGCCAAGGACCTGATCGGCAAGGAGCGTCTGCTGACGGTGTATGTCCAGGCATCGCCTGCGGTGTGCGCCGAGCGTGATCCGCAAGGCCTGTACGCGGCCGGCGGGGATAACATCCCGGGCGAGTCCTTCCCTTATGACGTGCCGCTGAATGCCGATCTGGTGATCGACACCCAGTCGCTGTCGCTGGAAGAAAGCGTCAAGCAGGTGCTGGACCTGTTGCGCGGCCGCGGCGCGATCTAAGCCATAGCAAAAAGCCCGCAGCCGAGTGATCGGCTGCGGGCTTTTTTGTGCGCTTCAGATAGCGTTCGCCGGTAAGTAGGGTGCAGGACCGCAGGAGCTGGCTTGCCAGCGAAAAGGCCCTCAGGGTCTTGCCGGATACTCCCGATGCAGCGTTTCGAGCAGCGCATCCTTGTCCAGCCACTGCTGGTTGATCCAGCCCTGGAATTCCTGGCGATAGGCCGTGTCCTGCTCGTAGTTCTTGCCAAGGAACTGCGCCGGGATCTGCACCTCTTCGAAACGCACCACCACATCCTTGACCCTGCCGCACAGCAGGTCCCAGAAACCGGGGCGGCCCGCTGGGTAGTGGATGGTCACATCGATGATCGACTGCAGTTGCTCGCCCATGGCATCCAGGACAAAGGCGATGCCGCCGGCCTTGGGCTTGAGCAGGTAGCGGAACGGCGATTGTTGCTGGGCGTGCTTGGCGTCGGTAAAGCGCGTGCCCTCGACGAAGTTGAAGATGCCCACCGGGTTGTTGCGAAACTTCGCACAGGTCTTGCGCGTGGTTTCCAGGTCCTTGCCTTTCTTTTCCGGGTGCTTCTCCAGGTACGCCTTGGAGTAGCGCTTCATGAACGGAAAGCCCAGGGCCCACCAGGCCAGGCCAATCACCGGCACCCAGATCAGCTCCTGCTTGAGGAAGAACTTCAGGGGGCGGATACGCCGGTTGAGCACGTACTGCAGGACCATGATGTCGACCCAGCTCTGGTGGTTGCTGGTGACCAGGTAGGAGTGCTGGTAATCCAGGCCTTCCAGGCCCTGCACGTGCCAACGGGTACGGCATACCAACTGCATCCAGGCCTTGTTGTTGCTGATCCAGGCTTCGTGGGTGTGGTTCATCAGCCACAGGCTCAAGCGCTGGGTGAGGGCGAAGGGCAGGGCCTTGACCAACGCCACGCAGAACAGGAACGAGCACAGCAGGATGGTGTTCAGCGCCAACAGGAGCGAGGCGATGATTCCGCGCACCACGGCAGGTAGGAATTCCAGCATTTAGACATCCATAGGTCGGTTGGCGGCTTGAATCGCGGTAAGGGCGATGGTGTAGACGATGTCGTCCACCTGGGCGCCCCGGGGCAGGTCGTTCACCGGTTTGCGCAGGCCTTGCAGCATCGGCCCCAGGCTCACGCAATCGGCGCTGCGTTGCACCGCCTTGTGGGTGGTGTTGCCGGTGTTGAGGTCAGGGAACACGAAGACCGTGGCCTTGCCCGCGACCTGGCTGTTGGGGGCCAGTTGCCGGGCGACGTTTTCGTTGGCCGCGGCGTCGTATTGCAACGGCCCGTCGATCAGCAGCGAACGCTGGGCTTCGTGAGCCAGCAGGGTGGCTTCGCGAACTTTCTCCACTTCCTCGCCGCTGGCCGAGTCGCCGCTGGAGTAGCTGATCATCGCCACGCGCGGGGTGATACCGAAGGCGGCTGCCGAGTCGGCGCTCTGCAGGGCGATTTCCGCCAGCTCGCTGGCGCTGGGGTGCGGGTTCATCACGCAGTCGCCATACACCAGCACTTCCTCGGGGAACAGCATGAAGAACACCGAGGACACCAGGCTGCAGCCCGGCGCGGTCTTGATCAACTGCAGGGCCGGGCGGATGGTGTTGGCAGTGGAGTGGATGACCCCGGAAACCAGGCCATCGACTTCATCCAGGGCCAGCATCACCGTGCCGATCACCACCGGATCTTCCAGCTGCTGCTCGGCCATGGGAGCGTTGAGGCTCTTGCTCTTGCGCAGGGCCACCATGGGCTCTACATAGCGTTGGCGAATCAGGTCCGGGTCGAGAATCTCCAGGCCTTCGGGCAGTTCGATGCCCTGGGCCCGGGCCACCGCGTGCACGTCCTCGGGCTTGGCCAGCAGCACGCAGCGGGCGATGCCTCGGGCCTGGCAGATGGCGGCGGCCTGCACGGTCAGCGGCTCGCTGCCTTCGGGCAGGACGATACGCTTGTTGGCCTGCTGGGCGCGCTGGATCAACTGGTAGCGGAACACCGCAGGTGACAGGCGCATTTCCCGTGGGGTGCCGCAGCGCTGGTGCAGCCAGTTGGCGTCCAGGTGACTGGCGACGAAGTCGGTGATGATTTCCGCGCGCTCGCGGTCATCGATGGGAATTTCCTTGTTCAGGCCATTGAGCTGGTTGGCGGTGTCGTAGGACCCGGTGCTCACCGAAAGCACTGGCAGGCCGGCGTTCAGGGCGCCCCGGCAGAGCTCCATGATCCGCGGGTCGGGCAGGGTGTCGCTGGTCAGCAGCAGGCCGGCCAGGGGCACGCCGTTGATGGCCGCCAGGCTCACGGCGAGGATGATGTCGTCACGGTCGCCCGGGGTCACCACCAGCACGCCGGGCTTGAGCAGTTCCACGGTGTTGCGCATGGTGCGGGCGCAAATGATGATCTTGGTCATGCGCCGGCTTTCGTAGTCGCCGGCGTTGAGCACCTGGGCGCCCATCAGGTCGGCCACGTCCCGGGTACGCGGGGCATTGAGCTCCGGCTGGAAGGGGATGCACCCCAGCAGGCGGAAGTCGCCGCTGCGCAGCAAGGGCGAATGTTCCTTCAAGCGCGCGGAAAACGCCTCCATGCTTTCGTCGGTGCGCACCTTGTTGAGGATCACCCCCAGTACTTTCGGGTCCCGCGGGCCGCCGAACAGCTGCGCTTGCAACTCGACCCGGCCGGACAGCTCGGTGAGCACTTCGTTTTCCGGGGCGGATACCAGGATCACCTCGGCATCCAGGCTTTTTGCCAGGTGCAGGTTGACCCGGGCGGCGTAGCTGGCGCTGCGGGTCGGCACCATGCCTTCGACGATCAATACATCCTTGCCGATGGCCGCCTGCTGGTAGAGGGTGATGATTTCTTCCAGCAACTCATCCAGCTGGCCGTCGCCGAGCATCCGCTCCACATGGGCCAGGCCCAGGGGTTGTGGCGGTTTCAGGCCATGGGTGCGCGCCACCAGTTCGGTGGAACGCTCGGGGCCGGTGTCACCGGGGTGAGGTTGGGCTATGGGTTTGAAGAAGCCGACCTTGAGGCCAGCCCGTTCCAGCGTACGCACCAGCCCGAGGCTGATGGAGGTCAGACCCACTCCAAAATCGGTGGGCGCGATGAAAAAAGTTTGCATGCGAATTCTCAGAAGGTGCATGGCAAAGGCGACGGTCTTTGGCCGTCTGCCTGAAGTCAGGCGCTAAGGTTATCGTTATCCGGGGCTTGAGCACACCAGCCGCAGGCAAAGCACTGGCCTATTTTTTCCGCCCGCAACTGCGGCTCCAGGACCCAGGCCCGGGACTGCCAGGGCGGTTGGTGGCGCAGGTGCTGGGTATGCCCGCAGGACAGTTCAGCCACCCAATGGCCCTCTTCATCCTGATGAAAACCGCAGATTGTCGAGTGATTTTTCACGTTCCGTTGGTCCGGGTTCCGTTCGCTTTCGAGCGATTGCTTCGCTAAACTTGGACGTTCTTCATTCTTATGCAAAAGGTCCCGCCCCATGCTGATCGCCGCCAATAAGGCTGTCTCCATCGACTATACCCTCACCAACGACGCTGGTGAGGTCATCGACAGCTCTGCCGGCGGCGCCCCGCTGGTTTACCTGCAAGGCGCAGGTAACATCATTCCTGGTCTGGAAAAGGCCCTGGAAGGCAAGCAAGTTGGTGACGAACTGAAAGTCTCCGTAGAACCTGAAGATGCCTACGGCGAATACGCTGCCGAACTGGTCAGCACCCTGAGCCGCAGCATGTTCGAAGGCGTCGACGAACTGGAAGTGGGCATGCAGTTCCACGCTTCCGCTCCGGACGGCCAGATGCAGATCGTGACCATCCGTGACCTGGACGGCGACGACGTGACCGTCGACGGCAACCACCCGCTGGCCGGTCAGCGCCTGAACTTCCAGGTCAAGATCGTTGCCATCCGTGACGCCAGCCAGGAAGAAATCGCTCATGGTCACGTCCATGGCGAAGGTGGCCATCACCACTGATTTTCTGCGCTAAGCTCAAGCTTACTGGAGAGGCGCCCGAGGGCGCCTTTTTAGTCCGCGGCTTTTGGCTGTACTGTCGAGAGGCTGTTTTCTGTAAGAACACAGGAATTTGGAGTTCGTCATGAGTGCTTTTCACGACCTTAAATTGAAAGCCCTGGATGGTCAGGAGCTGCCGCTCGCGCCCTTCAAGGGGCACGTCGTGCTGGTGGTCAACGTCGCCTCCAAATGTGGTCTGACACCACAATATGCGGCGCTGGAGAATCTCTACCAGCAATACAAGGCCCAGGGATTCAGCGTGCTGGGGTTGCCTTGCAACCAGTTCGCCGGGCAGGAACCGGGCACTGAGCAGGAGATCCAGGAGTTTTGCAGCCTCAACTACGGGGTGACCTTTCCCTTGAGCAGCAAACTGGACGTGAACGGTCCCGAGCGCCATCAGCTGTACCGCCTGCTGGCGGGCGAAGGCGCCGAGTTTCCCGGGGACATCACCTGGAACTTCGAGAAATTCCTATTGGGCAAGGACGGCCGGGTACTGGCGCGTTTCTCGCCGCGTACCGCTCCCGATGATCCGACAGTGATCCAGGCCATCGAAAAGGCCCTGAGCTAACCACTGACGGGCACCTCTTTCACGCCGCTGCAATGCGGCGTTTTTGCATCTAAATCACTCAAATCAATAATGCTGGGCAGCGCATTGAGGGGGGAATATTATCCTCATCATAAGTGCGCCGGGGCCGGTACCCGGCGCAGTCTTGTGCGTCGAATATCGACTCAAGCCTTTTTCTCGGAGCGCAGCATGCCTGTTCAAGCCTTGTTCAAACCCTTTCAACTCGGCGCGCTGGAACTGCCGACCCGCGTGGTGATGGCACCAATGACCCGGTCGTTTTCCCCCGGTGGCGTGCCCAACTCCAAGGTCATTGAGTATTACCGCCGCCGCGCTGCTGCGGGTGTCGGCCTGATCATTACCGAGGGCACCACGGTGGGTCACCAGGCTGCCAATGGTTACCCCAATGTGCCGCAGTTCCATGGCGAGGCGGCCCTGGCCGGCTGGAAGAAGGTGGTGGATGCGGTCCACGCCGAAGGCGGCAAGATCGTCCCGCAACTCTGGCATGTGGGCAATGTGCGGCGCCTGGGCACCGAGCCGGACGCCAGCGTGCCCGGCTACGGCCCGACCGAGAAGCTCAAGGACGGCAAGGTGCTGGTGCACGGCATGACCCACCAGGACATCCAGGAGGTGATCGCTGCCTTTGCCCAGGCCGCCAAGGATGCCCAGAGCATCGGCATGGACGGCGTGGAGATCCATGGCGCCCATGGTTACCTGGTGGACCAGTTCTTCTGGGAAGGCACCAACCAGCGTACCGATGAATACGGTGGCGACCTGGCCCAGCGCTCGCGCTTCGCCATTGAGCTGATCCAGGCCGTGCGGGCTGCCGTCGGTCCGGATTTCCCGATCATCCTGCGTTTTTCCCAGTGGAAGCAGCAGGACTACAGCGCGCGCCTGGTGCAGACCCCGGAAGCTCTGGAGGCCTTCCTCAAGCCGCTGGCGGATGCCGGTGTGGATATCTTCCACTGCTCGACCCGCCGCTTCTGGGAGCCGGAGTTCGAAGGTTCCGACCTCAACCTGGCGGGCTGGACTCGCAAACTCACCGGCAAGCCCACCATCACCGTGGGCAGCGTCGGCCTGGACGGCGAGTTCCTGCAGTTCATGGTCAACACCGACAAGGTGGCGCAGCCGGCCAGCCTGGAAAACCTGCTGCAGCGTCTGAACAACGACGAGTTCGATCTGGTGGCCGTGGGCCGTGCACTGCTGGTGGATCCGGATTGGGCGCAGAAAGTCCGTGAAGGTCGCGAGCAGGACATCCTGCCATTCAGCCGTGACGCGCTGATGACCCTGGTTTAACTGCCTGCTCCGGGCGGCGAGGGGGGCAGCCCCCTTGCCGTGCCGAGTGTCTCCACGGCGCTGCGGGGTTTGACCGTCGCTTCGATAAGCCCTTCGTAATCCTCGGCCGGCCCGTGCTCGCAGGCACTGCGCAGGCGATCTTCAAACTGCTCGATAACCGCGGCCCAGCCCTGGCGGCTGGCATGCTGGCGGGCGTTGAGGCGTACCCGGCGCAAGGTTTCCGGTTCTTCCAGCAGCCAGCTGGCAGCGTCGCAGAAGGCGCTTTCGTCGCCGGGCATGGCCAGCACACCGTTGTAGCCATGGCGGATATGCTGTGCTGCGGCAGCCTGATCGTAGGCCACCACCGCGAGCCCCGAGGCCAGAGCCTCCAGCACCACGTTGCCGAAGGTTTCGGTGAGGCTGGGAAACAGGAACAGATCCCCGCAGGCGTAGTGGGCGGCCAGGGCTTCGCCCCGCTGGCTGCCACAGAACAGGGCCTCGGGCAGGCTTTTTTCCAGAGCCCCACGTTGCGGGCCGTCACCCACCACGATCAGCTTCATCCTGCGCTGTGGATAAGTCGCCTGCAGGCGTTCGAAGCAGCGCTTGAGCAGGCCCAGGTTCTTCTCCTGCGCCAGGCGCCCGACGTGGATCACCGCCAGGTCATCGGTGCCCAGGCCCCAGTCGGCCCGCAGCGTATCGAGCCGCTTGGCTGGGTGGAACAGTTGGCTGTCGACGCCCCGGGACAGCAGGGCCAGGCGTTCGAAATGCCGGCGCTCCAGCTCCAGGTGCTGGCTGGCGCTGGGTACCAGGGTCAGTTGCGAGCGGTTGTGGAACCAGCGCAGATAGTGGGTCAGCAAGCGGGTCAGCAAACCCAGGCCATATTGGCTGGAGTACTGCTGGAAGTTGGTGTGAAAGCCGCTGACCACGGAGATTCCCAGGCGCTTGGCGGCCCGCAGCGCAGACAGCCCCAGCGGCCCCTCGGTGGCGATATAGAGCACGTCCGGGCGCTGGCGTTTCCAGCGTCGCAGCAGCTTGTGCATCGACGACTGGCCCCATTGAAGCCCCGGGTAGCCCGGCAGCGGCCAGCCCCGGCACAGCAGCAGGGCTTCGTCGCTGGCCCGGCTCTGGTCGCAACCCTGGCGCGGGCGCACCAGCTCAACCTGATGCCCACGGGCACGCAGGCCCTCGCAGAGGCGGCCAAGGGTATTGGCCACGCCATTGATTTCCGGTGGGAAGGTTTCAGTGATGAGGGTGATATGCAGAGCTGTCGTCATGGCCTCAGTGTCGGCTGAGGCCATGTCGCCATTGTGACCTTGCGATGATGGATTTATGACGCCCCGGCCTTATTTGGCCGGCAGGTTCTCCACCCCGCGTTCACGCACCCAGAACAGCGTGGCACCGGCCACGGCGGCCGGCATCATCAGGATATTGACCAGCGGGATCAGCAGCGCAAGGTAGACGATGCCGCCAAAGCCCAGGCTCTGCCAGCGCTTCTGGCGCAGCCAGGCGAGCATGTCCTGCCAGCTCATCTTGTGGTTGTCCGCCGGGTAGTCGATGTACTGGATGGCCATCATCCAGACGCCGAACAGCAGCCACAGCGGCGCGGCGATCAGGTTGACCACCGGGATCAGCGACAGGATGAACAGGCCGATGGCGCGGGGCAGGAAGTAGCCGAGCTTGCGCATTTCCCGGGACAGGGTGCGGGGGATCATGGCGATCAGTTCGCCCCAGCTGAAGGGCGGGAAATCATCGGTGCCACGGACCACAGTTTCGACTTTTTCCGATAGAAAGCCGTTGAAGGGGGCGGCGATGATGTTGGCCAGCATGGTGAAGCTGAAAAACACCATGAAGGCCACCAGCACCACGAACAGCGGCCAGATGACATAGCTGAGGAAACTCAGCCAACTGGGCAGGGACGGCATCAGCGCATCGACCCAGAGGCTGAATTGATGGCCGGCGAAATAGATCAATCCGACGAACAGCACCAGGTTGATTGCCAGGGGCAGGAGCACGAACAGGCGCAGGCCGGGGCTGAGGACCAGCTTCAGGCCTTCACGCAGGTATTGCGGGCCGGACAGGACAGGGGCGGGCATAGAGCGCTCCGAGCAGAATGAAAACGCGCCGACCTTACCGGCTTTGTCCTGGGGGCGAAAGCACGGCGAAGCAGTCGACATCAACGGTAACAAAGACCCTTTCAAATAGGCCTCCTGAGGATAGAGACCGCCTATGAGCTGGATTGTTAAACCGTATTTCCTTAATCTTCGCCCCCTCTATACGCTTCACCCATTATTTTTTGGACGGACGAGTTCAAGCCTTCCCCAAGGTTTCGCCGTCCTTTTTTATTCCAGCCGGCAATCCGGCGTTCCGCGCCAGGCTAGCCGGGCCGGTCGATAGGAGTGAGTCATGTCTGAAGTACGCCATTCGCGTGTGATTATTCTCGGTTCCGGCCCTGCCGGTTACAGCGCCGCCGTCTATGCCGCCCGTGCCAACCTGAAGCCGCTGCTGATCACCGGCATGCAGGCCGGTGGCCAGCTGACCACCACTACCGAAGTCGACAACTGGCCCGGTGACGTGCATGGCCTGACCGGCCCGGCCCTGATGGAGCGGATGCGCGAGCACGCCGAGCGTTTCGAGACTGAAATCGCCTTCGATCACATCAATGCCGTGGACTTCGCAGCCAAGCCCTACACCCTGACCGGTGACAGCGCGACCTACACCTGCGACGCCCTGATCATCGCCACCGGTGCCAGCGCTCGCTACCTGGGCCTGCCTTCGGAAGAAGCGTTCATGGGCAAGGGTGTTTCCGCCTGTGCCACCTGCGACGGCTTCTTCTATCGCAACAAGCCGGTGGCAGTGGTCGGTGGCGGTAACACCGCTGTTGAAGAAGCGCTGTACCTGGCCAACATCGCCAGCACCGTGACCCTGATCCACCGTCGCGAAACCTTCCGCGCCGAGAAGATCCTGATCGACAAGCTCAACGCCCGGGTGGCCGAAGGCAAGATCATCCTCAAGCTCAATGCCAACCTGGACGAAGTCCTGGGTGACAACATGGGCGTGACCGGTGCCCGCCTGAAGAACAACGACGGCAGCTTCGACGAGCTGAAGGTCGACGGCGTGTTCATCGCCATCGGCCACACCCCGAATACCTCGCTGTTCGAAGGCCAGCTGACCCTCAAGGACGGTTACCTGGTCGTGCAGGGCGGCCGTGACGGCAATGCCACCGCCACCAGCGTCGAGGGCATCTTTGCTGCCGGCGACGTGGCCGACCACGTTTACCGCCAGGCCATCACCTCGGCCGGTGCCGGTTGCATGGCGGCACTGGACACCGAGCGTTACCTGGACGGCCTGCAGAACGCTTCGTTCTGATTTGCCACCCATAAAAAAACCGGCGCAAGCCGGTTTTTTTATGGGTGTTGCACGGTAGCAGCCGGCTTGCCGGCGAACAGGCCCTCGAGCCTTGCGCCGCTGTGCTGACGCCTTCGCCGGCGAGCCAGCGCTCCTACAGAATGCGGATCAGCGGCGGGTCAGCGGCTGGGTGGAGAACTTGACCCCGGCCAGGCCGTGAACGATCAGGGCGCGGATATTGCCGTGGTCAGTGCCTTCGGGGGTGGCCAGTACCGAGCGGTAGTGTTCGCCGAAGGCCAGCAGGGCCTCTTCGTCGCTCAGGCCTTCCAGCAGGGCCAGGCCCAAGGTCTTGCACGAACCTTCGTTCTGCCCGGCGGCGTTTTCCACGCCGCCGTTGTTGAAGGCCTGGGGCTGGTAGTCATAGCCGGCGGCGACAAAGGCCAGGGTGTCGGCAAAAGCGTGTTCACCGCTGTTCAGGCTGGCGCGCAGGGTGTTCAGGTCAGTCATTGGGGTTTTCCTTTGGCGAACGCCGCTTGCTGCTCGGCGCTGGCTTCTTTCTGGTAGAGATTTTTCCATTCGGCGTAGGGCATGCCATACACCACTTCACGAGCGTCATCGAGGCTGACCTCGATCTGGCGTTCGTCGGCCTCGGCCTTGTACCACTTGGACAGGCAGTTGCGGCAGAACCCGGCGAGGTTCATCAGGTCGATGTTCTGCACGTCCTTGCGGCTGTCCAGGTGGGCCACCAGGCGGCGAAAGGCCGCGGCTTCCAGTTCCAGGCGTTGTTGTTCAGTCATGGGGTTTCTCCGGGACAGGGGCAAGCGCCCAGGCGGGCACTTGCCACTTGTGGCAGTTTTCTAGGCGCTGGCGCGGCTGGCCGCGAGGGTGATCGACACCGACTCGGCAAAACGCAGGGCGTGGGGTTTGTCGACTTCGACTTCGGCGTACTGCACCGAGGCGTTGCTCATCACCAGGTCCAGCAGCTCCTGGGTCAGGCGCTCCAGCAGGGCAAAGCGGTTGCCCTCGACATGGGCAATGATCGCCTTGGTGATGGTGCGATAGTTCAGTGCGTGGTCGATGTCGTTGTCCCGCACCGCGTCCTGGGCCGCGTAGAGGATGGTCAGGTTGATCAGCACATCCTGCTTGTTGAGGATCTCTTCCTCGTTGATTCCGATGTAGGTCCGCAGGAGCAGGTCCTTGACTCGGATACGAGCCATTCCTGGCTGAAGTTGTGGCATTGCTACTTGCTCCGTCCAATCAATTGCAGGAATTCCTGGCGAGTGGTGCTCGAATCGCGGAAGGCGCCGAGCATCACCGAGGTGTGCATGGTGGAATTCTGTTTCTCGACGCCGCGCATCATCATGCACATGTGCTTGGCCTCGATCACCACCGCGACGCCGGCGGCCTGAGTCACGCTCTGTACCGCGTCGGCGATTTCCCGAGTGAGATTTTCCTGGATCTGCAGGCGCCTGGCGAACATGTCGACGATCCGCGCGATCTTCGACAGCCCCAGGACCTTGCCGGTAGGAATATAAGCCACATGGGCCTTGCCGATGAAGGGCAGCAGGTGATGTTCGCACAGGGAATACAGCTCGATGTCGGCGACTATCACCATTTCATCGCTGTCGGAAGCAAACAGCGCGCCGTTGACGATGTCCTCCAGCGACTGGCCGTAGCCGTGACACAGGTATTGCATGGCCTTGGCCGCGCGCTTGGGGGTATCGAGCAGGCCTTCGCGCTCGGGGTCTTCGCCCAGGTCCTTGAGGATCTCGCGATAGTGCTGGGGCAGGGAAAGGGTCATGCAAGGTCCTCACAGGGGCCGGCTTACTTGAGGTGCCGCCCGCCGTTGACGGTCAGGGTGGTGCCGGTGACATAGGGGTTGTCCAGCAGATAGCGCAGGCTCTGGTAAATCACTTCGCTGCCGGGTTCGATGCCCAGCGCGGATTTGGCCAGGGTCTTGGCGCGGTACGCCGCGTCGTCGTCGGGATTGAACAATAGCAGGGCTGGGGCAATGCCGTTGACCTTGATTGTCGGGGCGTATTTCGCTGCGAAGGACAGGGTCAGGCTGTCCAGTCCGGCTTTGCTGGCGCAGTAGGCGATGTGCTTGCTGCTGCCCTTGCGAGTCACGTCGTCGCTGATGTGGATGATGTCTGCCGGGCTCGAGCGCTGCAGCAACTCGGCGCAATGCAGGTTGATCAGGTAGGGCGCCAGCATGTGCACGCCGAACATCCGGGCAAAGGCCGCTGCTTCGTCGCCAGGGCTCTCCTGCAGCCATTCCGAGGCGTTGTGGACGATGGCCCGCAGGCTCTGGGTACGGTTTTTCAGCTCGGTGATCAGGGCCAGGATTCCGGCTTCGCTGGAGAGATCGGCGAACAGCAGGGTCGCGCCCTTTTCCCGCAGGGCCTCAAGGCCCGGGCGCTGGCTGCGGTAGGTGACGATCACCGGCTGCCCGTCTTGGAGCAGGCGCAGGGCGCAATGCAGGCCGACTCGCTGGCTGGCGCCGGTGATCAGGATCGGGGCAGGAGAGGTGTTCATGAAGGGCTCGCGTCGCGGGTAGTGGGAAAACTATACCAGCGAGGGAAGGCCCTGTGCCTGCAGGCAACGGGCTTGCCGGCGAATGCGATCTTGCGGGGATTTTTCGCTGGCAAGCCAGCTCCTACGGTAGGCGCGAATGTCGCGCGAGGTGTGGTAGGAGCCGGCTTGCCGGCGAATCACGGATTCTGCGTCGAGGGGGTGGCCGGTAGCGGTCGGGCCGGTGTGCTGTTGAGCCAGTTGGCCAGCAGCCGGGTGGACAGCGGAATGAAGAAATAGACCATCAGCGGGGTCAGGGCCAGGGTGCTGACAAATACCCGAGGCAGCAGGCTCAGGTCGCCGAGCAACGGGCCCAGGACAAAGTTGAACAGCAGCGACACCGGGAAGAATGCCAGCCAGATGGCCACGGCCTGCTTCCAGCGCGGCGGGCGATGGCCGGTGGCGCCGAACCAGCCGTCGATACCACTGACCCGGTGCTCCGAAGGGTGGGCGAACAGGTCGCTGCCCCGGGCCAGCCAGGCCGTACGCGAGGCGGAGTGTTCCCAGGTATGCAGGGTGGATTCGTCGGCGAAGCGGAAGATGATCTGGAATTCGTCATCGTTGGGGGGCGGCGCAAGAACGCCGGAACCCAGGTAGCCGGGAAAGTCGGTAGCCAGTTGTTCGCCTTCGCGCAGCCAGGCGATCAGGTCCTGGTAACGGCCGTCGGCAACGCGCCGGGCAACCATCAGGGTGACGGGTGAGGTAGACATTATGTATCTCCGTAAAACCAATGCGCTGCCTGGGTAAGGCAGTCGCTTGACGAGGCACCGGGGTGGCGGGCCGCGCCTGAAGCAAGCAAGGATTATTCCTGATTGCTGCCCAGGCACCAATGACGGCGGTCGGTTTTTCTCGTGCTTGAAGCATCGCCACCTGAGGGGAGTAGAATGATCGCCACTTTGTTTCCCGGTGTTTTCTTCCCAGATGCCCGTCATGACTGAACTTGCCCCCGCCCCTCACGCCCCCGAAGCCGTTCGTCAGGACGAGTTGTTTCCGATCCGTGAGGTGGCGCGCCTGACCGGAATCAACCCGGTGACCCTGCGGGCCTGGGAACGACGCTACGGTCTGATTCAGCCGACACGCACCGAAAGTGGGCATCGCCTGTACTCCATGCACGATGTTGAGGCGGTGCGTGAGATTCTCGGCTGGATCGAACGCGGCGTGGCGGTGAGCAAAGTGGGCAAGATCCTGGCCAAGGGCCGGGCTGCCCAGGCCCAGCTCAAGGCTCCGGTGGATGGCGGCTTGCAGGGCGAATACGGCCAGTGGCGCGATCAATTGAAGCTGGCGGTCAGCGCGTTCGATGAGGAGCAGCTTGAGCGCCTCTACGGGCAGATCTTCTCCAGCTATGCCTTGCCGGTGGTGTTCCAGGACATCTTCCTGCCGTTCTGGAAGCAGTTACTGCTGGCGCGCGAGGCTTTTGGCCAGACCAGCGAATGGCTGTTCCTGGATGGCTTCCTGCGGGCGCGGATTACCCAGCGCCTGCTGTTGCAACGCGCCACCCAGAGCCGCTATCTGCTGCTGACGGCGCTCAATGAGCAATGCCGCGAACTGGAGCTGCTGGTGGCGGCGCTGATGCTCGGGCAGGACCCGATCGGTGTGCGCCTTCTAGGCGCGGGTGTGCCGCTGGAGGAACTGACCCTGGTCTGCGAAAAGGTCGCGCCGGTAGCCCTGGTGGTGTTTTCCAATCACGCACCCTCGGCCGAGTTGCCCAAGCGCCTCAAGCGCCTGGCACTGACCCTGGATTGCCCATTGCTGCTGGCCGGGGACGCGGCGGACCTGGCTCAGGACAGCCTGGTCGGTTCGCCGGTGGCTTGCCTGGGTAACGAGGGGCGCTTGATGCAGCAGCGCCTGCGCGGGTTTCTTTGAGGCGCTAGCCTTCAGGCGTGCAGTGCCGGATGGCTGTGGCGGTGCTGCTGGAGGATGAACTGGCGCAGGCGCTCGGTTTCCTCCAGGTCGCTCTGATCCAGGCGGTAGGCGTAGAAACCGGCTTCGGTCTGGCGCTCGAAGCGCCCGTGCAGGGCAATCCGTTCATAGCCCGAGGGGCTGAACCACTGGGCGAACTGCCGCGGTGGCCGGGTACCGTTGCGGATCTCCACCAATATCCCCTTGAACGAGACCTCCCGAACCCACAGGCGGCCAGGCTGGCCCCTGGCATTTTCCAGGGCCACCGGCTGCTCCAGGGCCAGGCGCCAGGGGCGCACCATGGGCCCATCCTCGAAGATGCTCGGCACCCCCAGCCGCAGGTGCAGGGCATGGAATTCGTCTTCCACCAGCTGCAGCGGGAAGGTCATCTGCTGGTTGTCGAAACGGGCCTGGATGGTGACCTTTTCATTGGCCGCCAGGCGCGTCAGCAGGTCACGGATCTGCGCGCCGCCATTGACCATCAGGCTCGAGGTGGTATCACGCACATTGAGCTGCGGGTTGTGCTGCATGGTCTGGATGAAGTCCAGTTCATCCTGGGTGAGGAGGGCGTCACGCTGCATGATGTTGCTCGGAGGGTGGAGGACAAATCGGCGGGGAATATCCCTACGACCACGAATTCCGCGATTTATTAGTGGCCGCTGGTCGCCTTGAGGGCGGCCAGTTCAGCTTCCACTTCGGCCAGTTGCTGCTCCAGCTGGAGCAAGCGTTGCTGGGCCTTGACCTGGACGCTGACGTCTTTCTGCACGCCGATGAAATAGGTCAGTTGATCACTGTCATTGAATACCGGGGTGATCGACAGCTCATTCCAGAAGTGACTGCCGTCCTTGCGGTAGTTGCGCAGCACCTCGCGGCACGGGCGGCCTTGTCGCAGGGCCTGGCGGATCACTTCCAGGCCTGGCTGGTCACGGTCCCCGGATTGCAGGAAGCGGCAATCCTGGTACAGCACTTCGTCGGCGCTGTAGCCGGTCAGCCGCTCGAAGGCCGGGTTCACATAGATCACGATGTTGTCTTCGCCTTCCTGCTCGGCGACCACAATCCCGTCGTTGGAGGCGTTGATCATCCGTTGCAGCAGATGAGCGTTGATCATCCTGAAGTTCCGCTTTCGATCAGCAAGTGCTGGAGTGTAAGAGAGGCTGGCCCGCTGTCCACCAGCGCTTTGCAGCAGAGGTGGCGGCACAGGCGGGATTTTACTCCGTAGCTGTTAATATCCCAGCCTTTTAGTCAGCTTCAGGATCAGATTGATGAAAGTCGCCATCCTTTCCGGCTCGGTGTACGGCACGGCTGAAGAAGTCGCCCGGCATGCCGCCAAACTCCTCAACGCCGCAGGTTTCGAGGCCTGGCACAACCCGCGCGCCACTCTGGCCGAGCTTCAGGCCTTCGCCCCGCAGGCGTTTCTGGCCGTGACCTCCACCACCGGCATGGGCGAGTTGCCGGACAACCTGCTGCCGCTGTATTCGAGTATTCGCGATCAGTTGCCCGCCGCCTGGCGCGGGTTGCCAGGAGCGGTCATCGGCCTGGGGGATTCCAGCTACGGCGATACCTTCTGTGGCGGTGGCGAGCAGATGCGCGAGCTGTTCGCCGAGCTGGGCGTGCAGGAAGTGCTGCCCATGCTGCGCCTGGACGCCAGCGAGAGCGTGACCCCGGAAACCGACGCCGAGCCCTGGCTGGCCGAGCTGATCAGCGCCCTGCGGGGCTGACCGGCTGTTCCCGCAGCAGCGCCAGCCAGGCTTGCGCTGCCTTGGACAGATAAGCGCCCTGGCGCCAGATGAAGGCGATATCCCATCGCAGGTAGTCCGGCGCCTTCAAGGTCAGGCGCACCACCCCAGGCCGCACCAGGCCACGGGCCACCACACTGGGCAACAGCACCACGCCCTGGCCGGCGGCCACCAGCGCCGCCAGGAAATCCGCCTGGCCGCTGCGCCCGCCTTCCCTGGGGGTGAAACCCACCTGCTGGCAGGCCTGCAACAGCCGGTCGTTGAGCACGAAACTGCGCTGGTACAGGAGGAACGGCGTGTCTGCCAGTTCTTCCAGGCGTACCTGGGCGTTCATCGCCAAGGGGTGATCGGCGGGCAGCAAGGCATCCAGCGGTTCATCGCAGAAGGGCTGGTAGGCGAACGCCGGGTCCTTGGGGGTCAGGCTGCCCCCCAGTTCCAGTTCGCCGTTGCGCACCGCCTGTTCGACATTCAGGCTGCCGCCTTCGAGCAACTGCACCTGGATATTCGGATAGCGCCGGCGGTATTCGGCAAAACGGCTGGCGAACAGCGCGTCACTGCCTAGCAGCGGCAGCCCCAGGCGCAGTTCACCCCGTGCCAGCTGGCTCAGGTCGTCCAGTTCGCTGAGCAGTTCGTGGCGCAGGCGCAACATGCCTTCGGCCCGTTGCAGCACCACGTTGCCGGCGGCGGTGAGGTGGATATGCGAACCCTGGCGCTCCAGCAAGGGCGTGCCGAGGCTCTGTTCCAGCTGGGCGATCTGCTTGCTGACCGCCGACTGGCTGATGTGCAGGGTCCTGGCCGCCTGGGTGAAGCCGCCCTGGCGGATCACCTCGACAAAGCTGCGCAGTTGTTTGAAATCCATGGCGTTGATTCCGGATTGGAATGGCTTCCAGTCTAACAATTCGCTTCGGTAATGATGGGGCTTTTCATAAAATAAGCCCCTGAGAGGACCGAACCACCATGAACATTTCCACCTGCAAACGCCTGGGCCGCCTGATTCTTGAACTGGCGGTGCTGCTGGCCATCTATTTTCTCGGCTGCCAACTGGCCAGCTGGCTGCCCTGGCCGATTCCTGGCGGGGTCATGGGCCTTGCGCTGTTGCTGCTGGCCTTCGCCCTGGGCTGGGTCAAGCCGGCGGCCCTGCAGCTGGGGGCCGGCCTGTTGATGGCCGAGATGCTGCTGTTCTTCATTCCCGCACTGATGAGCCTGCTGGACTACGGCGGCCTGCTGCGCCAGGACGGCTGGCGAATTCTGCTGGTAATAGGCGTCAGCACCCTGCTGGTGATGCTGGTGACAGCCTTGACCGTGGAACTGGTGTGCCGCTGGAGGATGCGCCATGAAGCTTGAAGCCATGCCGGTGTTCTGGCTGGCCCTGACCCTGGGCGCCTACCTGTTCAGCCGCTGGATCTACCGGCGCACCGGGCGCTACCTGCTGTCGCCGCTGATTCTGGTGCCGGCCCTGCTGCTGGCGGTCGCCGTGCCGCTGCACACCGCCTACGCCGAATACGCCGCCAATACCCACTGGCTGATGCTGGTACTGGGGCCGGTGACCGTGGCCTTCGCCATTCCCATCTGGCAGCAGCGGCAACTGCTGATGCGCCACTGGTCGGCATTGCTGCTGGGCATGCTGGCGGGCAGCGCGGCTTCCATTGGCAGCTCGTTCGGCCTGGCCAAGGCCCTGGCCCTGGACAGCTCGGTGACCCTGTCCCTGGTGCCGCGCTCCATCACCACGCCGTTCGCCATGCCCCTGGCCCATGACCTGGGCGGCGTACCCGAGCTGACCGCGGTATTCGTGATGTTCACCGGGGTGTTCGGGGCCATGCTCGGCGGTGTGCTGCTGCGCTGGCTGCCGCTGCGCAGCGCCCTGGCCCGCGGCGCCCTGTTTGGCGTCGGGGCCCATGGTGCAGGGGTCAGCCGGGCCCATGAAGTGGGGGGTGAAGAAGGTTCGGTGGCAGGGCTGGTGATGGTCCTGACCGGGCTTCTGAACCTGTTCGCCGCGCCTTTGCTGGCGTCGTTGCTTTGACGCGCAAGCCCCGGGCCAGGGCCTGATTCCCGGCTGACCCGCACGGCCATCAAGCTGGCTGCCAATGCAACTCCGCCAGCGGCGTGAGCTGTCTAGACTCTGGAGGTCCTCTTCCTATAAGAACCATCACCGAGGTCCTTGCCGTGAGCCTAGCCCCCGTTCAATCGACACCGAGTGTAAAAAACCAGGTCAGCGCCATCGAGTGGCAAACCCGCGTGGACCTGGCCGCCTGCTATCGCCTGGTGGCAATGCATGGCTGGGACGACCTGATTTTCACCCACATATCCGCCAAGGTGCCGGGCACCGAAGATTTCCTGATCAACCCGTTTGGCCTGATGTTCCACGAGATCACCGCGTCGAGCCTGGTGAAGGTCGACCAGGCCGGCAACAAGCTGATGGACAGCCCCTACGAGATCAACCCGGCGGGCTACACCATTCACAGCGCGGTGCATGCGGTGCGTCACGATGTGGTTTGCGTGCTGCACACCCATACCGCGGCCGGGGTTGCGGTGTCGGCGCAGAAGCAGGGCGTCTTGCCCATCAGCCAGCAGTCGCTGTTCGTGTTGTCGAGCCTGGGTTACCACCCCTATGAAGGTGTGGCCCTGAACCCCGAGGAGAAGGTCCGGCTGCAGGCCGACCTGGGGGACAACAGTTTCCTGATGCTGCACAACCATGGCCTGCTCACCTGCGGCGCGACCATCGCCGACACCTTCCTGATGATGTTCACCTTCCAGCGCGCCTGCGAGATCCAGGTGCTGGCGCAGAACGGCGGCGCCGAGCTGATTGGCATCCCTGCGCCGATCCTGGCCGGGGCCAGGGCGATGATCGCTGGTGTCACCCGCAGCGCTCAGGGCATGGGCGGCGCTCTGGCCTGGCCGGCCCTGCTGCGCAAACTCGATCAACTCGACCCGGGTTACACACTCTGATGCCTATTGCCGAGATCCCGCTGTGCGTGTGGCGTACACGCGGACATGACCTGCTCTTTCGCGGCCAGCGCATCCGTTACTGGGTAGCCGGGCAGGGCGAGCCGCTGCTGCTGATCCATGGCTTTCCCACCGCCAGCTGGGACTGGCACTACCTGTGGCAGCCCCTGGCCCGGCATCATCAGGTGATCGCCTGCGACATGCTGGGCTTCGGTGATTCGGCCAAGCCCCTGGAGCATGACTACAGCCTGCTGGAGCAGGCTGACCTGCAGCAGGCGCTGCTGGCCCATCTGGGTATCGCCGAGCCGGTGCATCTGCTGGCCCACGACTACGGCGACAGCGTTGCCCAGGAGTTGCTGGCCCGGCACTACGAAGAGCGGATCGATATCGCCAGTTGCGTGTTTCTCAACGGCGGCCTGTTTCCGGAAACCCATCGCCCGGTGCTGACCCAGAAGCTGCTGCTCAGCCCGCTGGGCTGGATGCTCGGGCGCACGTTCAGCCGCCAGGGCCTGGCCAAGAGTTTTCGGCAGATATTCGGCCCCCAGAACCGCCCCAGCGAGTCGGTGCTGGATGATTTCTGGAGCCTGGTGCAGAGCAACGATGGCCCGCGAATCCTGCACAAGCTGATCGGCTACATCCCTGAACGCCGGGCCCGGCGTGAACGTTGGGTCAGTGCCATGCAGCGCGGCGAGGTGCCCCTGCGGGTGATCGATGGTGCCCTGGACCCGATTTCCGGGGCACACATGGTGGAGCGCTATCGGCAATTGATCCCACGGGCCGACACGGTGCTGCTGCCGAACATCGGGCATTACCCGCAGATCGAAGCGCCCCTGGCGGTGCTCAAGCATTACCTGGAGTTTCGCGACAATCTGCTGTCGCCATCATCACGGTTGGCGTGTTCCTGAACCCCGCGGCCTTGAGCGGGCAAGGCGATTATCCCGCTGCCTTATTGCGCACCATTCAGGTCAAAACGTTTTTATTGTGACCAAAGGCTGGCTGCCTGACACTCGAAGCATTGTCCATTGGCCCTGCTGGAGTTCGGTATGAGTGAGTCTGTGCGCTTGGAAGATAAAGTGGTGATCGTCACCGGGGCCGGCGGTGGCCTGGGCCGGGCCCATGCACTGCTGTTCGCCCGGCACGGCGCCAAGGTGCTGGTCAACGACCTCGGCGGCTCGGCCCAGGGCGAAGGCGCCAGCGCTTCGGCCGCCGACCGCGTGGTGGCGCAGATCCGCGAGGCCGGCGGTATCGCCGAAGCCAGCCATGACTCGGTCACCGACGGTGAAAAGATCGTGCAGAACGCCCTGGATGTGTTTGGTCGGGTCGATGTGGTGGTCAACAACGCGGGGATCCTGCGGGACAAGACCTTCCACAAGATGGAGGACGCCGATTGGGACCTGGTGTATCGGGTGCATGTTGAGGGGGCCTACAAGGTCACCCGCGCCGCCTGGCCACACCTGCGCGACCAGGGGTATGGGCGGGTGATCTTCACCGCTTCCACCTCGGGCATCTATGGCAACTTCGGCCAGTCCAACTACGGCATGGCCAAGCTCGGCCTGTACGGCCTGACCCGGACCCTGGCCATCGAAGGGCGCAAGAACAACATCCTGGTCAACGCCATCGCGCCCACCGGCGGTACGCGGATGACCGAGGGGCTGATTCCGCCCCAGGTGTTCGAGCAGCTCAAGCCCGAACTGGTCAGCCCGCTGGTGGTGTACCTGGGCAGCGAGCAGTGCCAGGAAACCTCCGGCCTGTTCGAAGTGGGCGGCGGCTGGATCGGCAAGGTGCGCTGGGAGCGCAGCCTGGGCGCCGGCTTCGATCCTCGCCAGGGCTTTTCCCCGGAAGACGTGGCGGCCCACTGGCAGCAGATCTGCGACTTCGAGGGCGCGGCGCACCCCAAGGACAATATCGAGGCATTGAAGGAGATGATGCAGAATCTGCAAAAGTACGCCCTCTGAAGCGCCCCTTTGTCCATCCCCTATCGCCTGCGCCAGGATGATAGGGGCCGGCTTCTGGCCCTAAGTGCGCCGGGTTTTCAGCACTGGATGCATCACCCCGCCGGGCCCTGGCCCCGGCGGTTTTACTCCTGCAGCGTTCGTCACTATGCTCGACGGTCCGCGAACGAACAGGGAGTGCTGCATATGTATGAGTCAAAGGATCAGCCGGTATTGTCGCGGCTGCTGTTCATCCGCCGTTTATGCATGCATGGGCTGGTGGTGCTGGCGCTGATCATCTTCTCGGTGCTGCTGGGTATCAGCGGCCTGCTGTACTTCGAACAAGACATTTCCTTCCATGACGCCTTGTATGACGCGGCCATGATCCTCGGCGGCATCGGCCCCATCAACATGCCGCAAACCCCTGGTGGCAAACTGTTTTTTGCCAGCTACGGGCTTTATACCAACTTGGTCTTCGCTGCCACCCTGGGCTTGATCCTGTCCCCAGTGGCGCACCGTCTGCTGCACAAGTTTCATTACGACGAGAGCGAGGACGACGCGGCGTAGTTGCCACTTTCCTCTGGTGTTCCAGGCATAAAAAAGGCCGCTGCAAGAGCAGCGGCCGAAGCAAGACGTTAGATCAAGGAGCTACAAAATCAACGTCGGTGAACCAGGGGCAGCAGCTTGAATCACACGCCTTCAAGCGGCTGGAAATCATTCCCGGGAACAGTTCGTGCCCGGTACTTGCAAGGTCAGTGGCAAGCGGTTGTTTGCCGTGACTGCGAGTGAAGAATAAGCCCTGGCCGGGTACGGAAAAATAGCGATTCAGGACAAGGACTGTTACAGCCTGAGCAACAGTCTGAGCGTTTTTTCGCCCCGGTCATCCCCCTGCATCGACGCCCCTGATAAGCCTGCATCCAGCCGCTGGATAACCCCTTGAACGGCCGTGATGGCAAGGGCACTAATTCCTTCGAGTGACAGCGCGAATACCTCCTTGGTGCGCTTATCGACCGTGCTACCCCGGCAGTAGGGTGAGGCCTCCTGTCACTCACCGGGGAAGACGCATGACAAGAATAACAATGCGCGCCATCTTCAAACCGCAGGCGCTGGCCGTCGCGGTGGCGCTGGGCTGCTGCGCCCAGGCGCAGGCGGTGTCGTTCAACATCGGGGAAATCGAAGGGCAGTTCGACTCGTCGCTATCGGTTGGTGCCAGCTGGGGCATGCGCAATGCCGACCGCGCCTTCGTCGGAACGGTCAATGGCGGTACCGCCCAGTCGTCCACTGGCGACGATGGCCGCCTGAACTTCAAGAAGGGCGAAACCTTCTCGAAGATCTTCAAGGGCCTGCATGACCTGGAACTCAAGTACGGCGACACCGGGGTCTTCGTTCGCGGCAAGTACTGGTACGACTTCGAGCTCAAGGACGAAGACCGCGAGTTCAAGCCCATCAGCGACCACAACCGCAAGGAGGGCGCCAAGTCCTCGGGGGCGCAGATCCTCGATGCCTTCGTCTACCACAACTATTCCATTGCCGACCTGCCGGGTACCGTGCGTGCCGGCAAGCAGGTGGTCAGCTGGGGCGAGAGCACCTTCATCGGCAACTCCATCAACAGCATCAACCCTGTGGATGTCTCGGCCTTTCGCCGCCCCGGCGCCGAAATCAAGGAAGGCCTGGTACCGGTGAACATGCTGTTCGCGTCCCAGGGCCTGACCAACCAGCTGACCGTGGAAGGCTTCTATCAGCTGGAGTGGGACCAGACCGTGGTGGACAACTGCGGCACCTTCTTCGGCAACGACGTGGTGGCCGATGGCTGCACCACCGGCTACACCGTCGGCAGCCCGGCCATCGCGCCGTTGCAGCCGGTGGCGGCGGCCTTCGGCCAGGGCTTCCAGGTGACCCGCGAAGGGGTGATCCTGCCCCGCGGCGGTGATCGTGATGCCCGCGACTCCGGGCAGTGGGGCGCCGCCCTGCGCTGGCTCGGCGATGACACCGAGTACGGCCTGTACTTCATGAACTACCACTCCCGCAGCCCGGTGGTGAGTACCACCACGGCCAATGTCAGCGCGGCGACCCTGGGCGCCATTGCCGGCGTCGCCAACGGCATCGTTCCGGGTTCTGGCAGTGGCCTGGTGCAAAGCGTGATGCTTGGCCGTGGCCAGTACTACCTCGAATACCCGGAAGACATCCGCCTGTATGGCGCCAGTTTCTCCACCACCCTGCCCACCGGCACCGCCTGGACCGGCGAGATCAGCTATCGGCCCAACGCGCCGGTGCAGGTCAACACCAACGACCTGACCCTGGCCCTGCTCAACCCTATTTCCGGGGGCGCGGCGTCGCCGATCAAGACCGCCATGGGGGCTGACAACACCGGCTACCGGCGCAAGGAAATCACTCAGATCCAGAGTTCCATGACCCAGTTCTTCGATCAGGTGCTGGGGGCCGACCGCCTGACCCTGGTGGGCGAGGCGGCAGTGGTCCACGTCGGAGGCCTGGAAGACAAGAGCAAGCTGCGCTACGGCCGGGACTCGGTGTACGGCCAATACGGCTATGGGGGCGACACCGACGGTTTCGTCACGGCCACCTCCTGGGGCTATCGCGCCCGGGCCATCCTCGACTACAGCAACGTGATCGCCGGCATCAACTTCAAGCCCAACCTTTCCTGGTCCCATGACGTCAATGGCTACGGGCCCAACGGCCTGTTCAACCAGGGCGCCAAGGCCCTGAGCGTTGGCGTGGATGCCGACTACCGCAACACCTACACCGCCAGCCTCAGCTACACCGACTTTTTTGGCGGGCGCTACAACACCCTGACCGACCGGGACTTCCTCGCGTTGAGCTTTGGCGTGAACTTCTGAACCGGCACAAGAAGGAGCATTTGAATGCGCAAGATGATTCTGCAATGCAGCGCCCTGGCACTGGGGTTGTGGGCGGCCAACCTGATGGCCGCCGTGAGCCCGGAAGAAGCCGCCAAGCTGGGAACCAGCCTGACCCCGGTGGGTGCGGAAAAAGCCGGTAATGCCGACGGCTCGATCCCGGCCTGGACCGGAGGCATTCCCAAGAATGCCGGGGCGGTGGACAGCAAGGGCTTTCTCGCCGACCCGTTCGCCAATGAAAAACCGCTGTTCATCATCACCGCGGCGACGGTGGACAAATACAAGGACAAGCTTTCGGACGGCCAGGTGGCGATGTTCAAGCGCTACCCGGACAGCTATCGGATCCCGGTTTACCCCACTCACCGCAGTGTCGGCCTGCCACCCGAGATCTACGAGTCGGCCAAGCGCAGCGCCTTGAGCGTGACCACTACCAACGACGGCAACGGCCTGGCCAACTTTACCGGCAACCGTTACTACGCCTTCCCGATTCCGAAGAACGGCATCGAGGTGCTGTGGAACCACCTGACCCGTTATCACGGCGGCAACCAGAAGCGCATCGTCACCCAGGTCACCCCGCAGACCAACGGCAGCTACACCTCGATCCGTTTCGAGGAAGAGGTGGCGGCGCCGCAACTGATCCCGGACCTGGACCCGGCCAAGGCAGCCAACGTGCAGAACTTCTTCAAGCAGTCGGTGACCGCCCCGGCGCGGCTGGCGGGCAACGTGCTGCTGGTCCACGAGACCCTGGACCAGGTCAAGGAGCCGCGTTCGGCATGGATCTACAACGCGGGCCAGCGTCGCGTGCGCCGCGCCCCGCAAGTGGCCTACGACGGCCCGGGCACCGCCGCCGACGGCCTGCGCACCTCGGACAACTTCGACATGTTCTCCGGTGCTCCCGACCGTTACGACTGGAAGCTGGTGGGCAAGAAGGAGATGTACATCCCCTACAACAGCTACAAGCTGGATTCCCCGAGCCTCAAGTACGACGACATCGTCAAGGCCGGGCACATCAACCAGGACCTGACCCGCTATGAACTGCACCGGGTGTGGGAAGTGGTGGGCACGGTCAAGCCCAACCAGCGGCACATCTACGCCACTCGGCACATGTACATCGACGAGGACAGCTGGCAGGTGGCCCTGGTGGACCACTATGACGGGCGTGGCCAACTGTGGCGGGTAGCCGAAGGTCATGCGCAGTACTACTACGACCACCAGGTACCGGCCTACACCCTGGAGGCCCTGTATGACCTGAACGCCGGCCGTTACCTGGCCCTGGGCATGAAGAACGAAGAGAAGCACAGCCTGGAGTTCGGCTTTGCCGCCAAGGCGGCCGACTACACCCCGGCGGCCCTGCGCGCCAGCGGAGTGCGCTAGGCGCCTCTTGGGTTGCAGTGGAGTAATGGTCGAGCCGCACGCTCTTGGGGCGTGCGGTTTTTTAGGGCGGCCAGTCCTGGCAAGCGAGCTTGCTCGCCACAGTCGCGGCAATACTGCGTTCCTCTTGACTGGCAGTTATCCGACTGCCTGGTCGGTTTTTTTATGGGGGCTGATCAGCCTGCTGAATACTTCTTCAACTGGCCGGGAGGTCGGGGCTAGGGTGGGGCTACGCTGGCTAAAACTATAAAAAGGCACGCCGCAATGACCGCCATGACTCGTTGTCCAGAGCGTCCCGGGTTCATGCCCCGTTTGTCCTCCCATCATTTTTCCCGCAGCCGCCTGAGCGCGCCGTTGCTGGCCTCCGGTGCGCGGGTCAAGCTGCTTTGCGCGCCTGCCGGCAGCGGCAAGACGGCGCTGCTGGCTGAGTGCCTGCAACAGGCACCAGAGACCTGCCGGGTGAGCTGGTTGCCGTTGTCCGGCGGGCGGCATAGCCCGCAGGGGCTGTGCGCTGCCCTGGCCCAGGCCCTGGGGCTGGAACGCGATGACGAAGCCACGGTGCTGCAGCACCTGGCGCACCTGCAGGCGCCGGCCTGGATCTTCATCGATGACTATTGCCGGGTCGCGGTTGCGGACCTGGACCTGCTGCTCGATCGCCTGCTGAGCCTGGACAACCCGCAGTTGACCTGGTGGCTGGGTTGCCGTCGCCGGCCCCTGTGCAACTGGCCACGCCTGCTGCTGGACGATCAGTTGTTCGAGCTGGACGGCCCGGCACTGGCATTCAGCCAGATCGAGATCGAGCAACTGCTGCAACGGCTGCCGCAACCCCTGTGTGCGCAGACCGCCAGTCGCATTCTGCAACGCAGTGGCGGCTGGTGCGCCGGGGTGCGCATTGCCTTGCTGGAAGGCAGCGAGCTGACGATTCAGCCCTGCAAGCCGGGGCGCCCCAATACCTTGCTGGAGTACCTGGAGCACGAGCTGTTCAGCGTGCTGCCGGCGGAGCTGGCGCAAGTCTGGCAAGTACTGGCGCACCTGCCACGTTTCAACGCCGAGCTGTGCGAGCATCTGTTCGGCGTCGGGGAGGGGGCCCAGTACCTGCGGACCTTGCAGGACATGGCCTGCTTCATCGAACCCTGGGACGGTGGCGGCGACTGGCTCCAGGTGTTTCCGCCGCTGGCCCGGCTGATGCGCGACGAGGCCTGGCCGGGCGGGCGCTCCTGGCATCGCCGGGCCTGCCAGTGGTTCATTGCCCAGGAGGATTGGCAGTCGGCCTTTGAGCAGGCGCTGCGGGCCGAAGAGTATGAAGTCGCGGTCAGCCTGCTGGAGCATTTCAGTTTCGAGTTCCTGTTCCAGCAGGACAATGCGCTGCTGTTGCTGCAACTGCATGAGCGCCACGGTGGCGAACTCTTGCTGGTGTCGCCGCACCTGGTGGGGCTGCTGGTTGCGGCCATGCTGTTTGCCGGGCGCTTCGAGCAGGCGGGGCAGTGCATGGCGCAGATGGCCCGGTTCGCCCCCCAGCCCTCCGCAGCTCAGCAGCGTCAGTTGCTGGCCCGCTGGCAGGCACAGCAGGGCTGGCTGCTGCACCTGAGCGGGCGGATGACGGCGGCGCGGCAGCATTTTATCGAGGCCCTGGATGAGCTGGCGGACAGCGCCTGGACCACCCGCCTGCTGTGCCTGTCGGGGCTGACCCAGCAGGCCCTGCTGGGTGCGGAGCTGGATGTGGCCCAGGCCCTCAATCGTGAAGCCCTGTGCCTGGCCCGGGCCCAGGATGCCCAGCTGTTCGAAGGCCTGCTGGAACTGGACCATGCCCAGTTGCTGGAGCAAAGGGGCGCGCCGCATCGGGCCCAGAGCCTGCTGGAGCAGGTCTGTGAGCGCTTGTCGATGCAGGCGCTGCGGGCGACCCCGCTGCTCGGTCGCATCGCCCTGCGTCTCGGTCGCCTGGCCTTGCGCCAGGGGCATGCAGAGCAGGCGGCCGGCTACTTTCGCAGCGGCCTCGAGGATTGCCTGCTGAGCCACGACAAGCGTGCCTTGTATGGTTTCCTCGGCCAGGCCCAACTGGCGGCCAACCAGGGTGATTATGCCCAGGCCTTCGTGCGCTTGCGGGATGCGGAGCGGCTGATGCAGCAGCGGCAGATTCCCGACACGGTGTACCGGGGCGTGCTGTTGCAGGTCAGCAGCCAGCTCTGGCTGCAACAGGGGCGACCGGAGCTGGCTCAGGAGGCCTTGAGCCGCTTGCTCCGGCACTTTCGCGGCCCGCAGGCGCTACAGGCGCCACCGGCCACCCTGGAGTTGATTCCGGGGATCGAATACCTGCTGGTGCTGGCCGAGGTGCACCTGGGGCGGGCCCAGGCGCCGATCGCTACCTTGCAGGGGCTGCTGGCCCGGGCCCAACGCCACGGCATGCAGGGGTTGGAGGCCGAGGTGCAACTGGCCCTGGCCGAGGTCGCCCACCTGCAAGGCAACCCGGCGCTGGCGCAGGAAGCATTGCAGGCGGGGCAGGCACTGGTGCAGCGATGCAACCTGCCGCAGGCACTGCACGAACTGCGCCTGCGGCAACCACTCTTGCTGGCTGCGGGGGAAACGCTGCAGACGCCGTCATCGGCAGGCCCCCTGGAAAACCGCGAAAGCCTGCTCAGCCTGCGGGAACTGCAAGTGCTGCAACTGATCGCCCAGGGCTGTTCAAACCAGCAGATCGCCGAGCAATTGTTCATTTCCCTGCATACCGTGAAGACCCACGGGCGCCGGATTCACAGCAAACTGGGGGTGGAGCGGCGTACCCAGGCGGTAGCCAAGGCCCAGGCCCTGGGGCTGATGAGTTGAGTGCTAGCGGTTATTGCGGCTGATAACCCATGCGCCAGCTCACTGCAGAGCTGGCCGCCAGCAGACGTTGGGCTGCGGGCCCATGTTCATCGGCGTGGAACAGCGACGTTGGCCCTACCACGGTCAGCACCGCGGCGATCTTGCCGGTGGCATCGAACACCGGCGCCGACAGGGCATCGACACCGGGCATCAGCAAACCGTGGACATGGTGCAGCCCGCGCTGGCGAATCTGCTCGGCCAGGGCATCGTGCACCTGCTTGTCGGCCAGGGCGTGGGGGCTGCCGGTTGCCAGTTCCTGCTGGCGCAGGTCGAGGGTTTCGCGCTGTGGCAGGTAGGCGTTGAACACCAGCCCGGTGGATGAACTGAGCAGTGGCAGCACCGAGCCCAGTTGAGTGACCACGGTCACCGCCCGCACCGCCGGTTCGATATGCACCACCGTCGCGCCCTGGTTGCCCCATACCGCAAGGAAGCAGGTTTCGTTCAATTCGTCCCGCAGTTCTGCCAGGGGCAGGGTCGCGACTTTCAGTACGTCCATGCTGCCCAGGGCAGCCAGGCCTACCCGCAGGGCTTCGCGGCCCAGGCCGTAGTGATTGGTGGCGCTGTTCTGTTCGGCAAAGCCGCTGGCAATCAAGGCCTGCAGGTAGCGATGCACCTTGCTTGCCGGCATCTGCACATGTTCGGCCAGGCGCGAAAGGGAAGTGGCCGGCGACAGTTCGGCCAGGGCCTTGAGGATGTCGGTACCGACCTCGGCCGAGCGGACTTTCTGTTTACCGGTGCTGTCGCTGATGCTGCGCGGCTTTTCCATGGAGGCATTGGGGTCCCGTGACAAGTGGCGGTCTTTATAGCTTGACGCTCCTGGGCAATCAAATTACGTTATGCGTAATTGGATTACGATAAAAATAACCCAGGCGTGCCGATAGCTCTTGTGAGGGAGTGGTGGGCCCCTGCCTATTCCAACTTCCAGGAGGCTCCATGAACCTCGATTCTTCGGCGTCGGCCCTCAGCTACCAATCGGGCTTCGGCAACGAATTTGCCAGCGAAGCCCTGCCAGGGGCGCTGCCCGTCGGCCAGAACTCCCCGCAAAAAGCCCCTTATGGCCTGTACGCCGAACTGTTTTCCGGCACCGCCTTCACCATGACCCGCAGCGAAGCCCGGCGTACCTGGATGTACCGCATCCAGCCCTCGGCCAAGCACCCGGCTTTCGCCAAGCTTGCGCGCCAGCTGGCAGGCGGCCCCCTGGGTGAGGTCACCCCCAACCGCCTGCGCTGGAGCCCCCTGCAGATTCCAAGCGAGCCCACCGATTTCATCGACGGCCTGGTGGCGATGGTGGCCAACTCGGCGGCGCAGAAGCCGGCGGGTATCAGCGTCTATCACTACCGTGCCAACCGCTCGATGGAGCGGGTGTTCTTCAATGCCGATGGCGAGCTGCTGCTGGTGCCGGAGCTGGGCCGCCTGCGCATCGTCACCGAACTGGGCATGCTGGACCTGGAGCCATTGGAAATCGCCGTGCTGCCTCGCGGGCTGAAATTCCGCATCGAACTGCTGGACCCGCAAGCCCGCGGCTATGTCGCCGAGAACCACGGCGCGCCGCTGCGCCTGCCGGACCTTGGGCCGATTGGCAGCAACGGCCTGGCCAACCCCCGGGATTTCCTGGCCCCGGTGGCTCATTACGAAGACCTGCGCCAGCCCACCACGCTCGTCCAGAAGTACCTCGGCGAGCTCTGGGGCTGCGAGCTCGACCATTCGCCACTGAACGTGGTGGCCTGGCACGGCAACAACGTGCCGTACAAATACGACCTGCGTCGTTTCAACACCATTGGCACCGTCAGCTTCGACCACCCGGACCCGTCGATCTTCACCGTATTGACCTCGCCCACCAGCGTGCCGGGCCTGGCCAACCTGGACTTCGTGATCTTTCCGCCACGCTGGATGGTGGCCGAGAACACCTTCCGTCCACCGTGGTTCCACCGCAACCTGATGAACGAGTTCATGGGCCTGATCCAGGGTGCCTACGATGCCAAGGCCGAAGGCTTCCTGCCCGGCGGCGCGTCGCTGCACAGTTGCATGAGCGCCCACGGCCCGGACGGCGAAACCTGCACCAAGGCGATCAACGCCCAGTTGCAGCCGGCCAAGATCGACAACACCATGGCCTTCATGTTCGAGACCAGCCAGGTGCTGCGCCCGAGCCAGTTCGCCCTGGAGTGCCCAGAGCTGCAGAACGACTACGATGCTTGCTGGGCCTCGCTGCCCGTCACCTTCAACCCGAATCGGAGATAACCCATGACCTTGCCCACCATCACCCGTAGCTGGGTCGAGTCCGCCAACGGTCACCCCGACTTCCCGTTGCAGAACCTGCCCCTGGGCGTCTTCAGCACCCAGGGTTCGGCGCCCCGCAGCGGGGTCGCCATTGGCGAACAGATTTTCGACCTGGAAGCGGCGCTGGATGCCGGGCTGTTCGAAGGCCAGGCCCAGGCTGCGGTGCAGGCGGCCCGTGGCGGCCAGCTGAATGCGTTCTTCGAACTCGGCCGCCCGGCCCGGGTCGCCTTGCGCGAACGCCTGCTGGAACTGCTCGGCGAAGGCAGCAGCCTGCGCGGCAAGATCGAGGCCCAGGGGGCGAAACTGCTGCCCCTGGCCGCGGACTGCCAGATGCACCTGCCGGCTAAGATCAACGATTACACCGACTTCTATGTGGGCATCGAACACGCGCAGAACGTCGGCAAGCTGTTCCGCCCCGACAACCCGCTGCTGCCCAACTACAAGTACGTGCCGATCGGCTATCACGGTCGCGCCTCCACTATCCGTACTTCCGGTGCCGACGTGCGCCGGCCCAAGGGCCAGACCCTGCCGGCCGGGCAGTCCGAACCGACCTTCGGCCCCTGCGCGCGCCTGGACTACGAACTGGAGCTGGGCATCTGGATCGGCCAGGGCAACGAGATGGGCGAGCCCATCGCCATTGGCGACGCCGCCGAACACATCGCCGGGTTCTGCCTGCTCAACGACTGGTCGGCGCGGGATATCCAGGCCTGGGAATACCAGCCGCTGGGCCCATTCCTGTCGAAAAGCTTCATCACCAGCATTTCGCCCTGGGTGGTGACCGCTGAGGCCCTGGAGCCGTTCCGCCAGGCTCAGGCCCCGCGCCCTGAAGGCGACCCGCAACCGCTGCCGTACCTGCTGGACAAGCGCGACCAGGCCGGCGGTGGCTTCGACATCGAATTGGAAGTGCTGCTGACCACTCGCACCATGCGCGAGCAGGGCCTGCCGGCACACCGCCTGACCCTGAGCAACACTCGGTACATGTACTGGACCGTGGCGCAGATGGTTGCGCACCACAGCGTCAACGGCTGCCAGTTGCAGGCTGGCGACCTGTTCGGTTCGGGCACCTTGTCCGGCCCGCAGAACGGCCAGTTCGGCAGCCTGCTGGAGATCACCGAAGGCGGCAAGAAACCCATCGAACTGGCGTCCGGCGAGGTGCGCAAGTTCCTCGAGGACGGCGATGAAATCATCCTGCGCGGGCGTTGCAGCCGTGAGGGTTTCGCCTCCATCGGCTTCGGCGAATGCCGTGGCACGGTCCAGCCGGCACGTTAAGGGAGAGCCCCCATGCAGCTCTATACCTACTACCGCTCCACTGCGTCCTACCGGGTGCGCATCGCGCTGGCCCTCAAGGGCCTGGAGTTCCAGGCCATACCGGTCAATCTGCTGGTGCCCAAGGGCGGTGCGAATCGCCAGCCGGAGTACCTGGAGATCAACCCTCAGGGCCGGGTGCCGGCCCTGCGGACCGATGAAGGCGACCTGCTGATCCAGTCGCTGGCAATCATCGAGTACCTGGAGGAGCGTTATCCACAGGTGCCGCTGCTGTCCACGGACCTGGTCAGCCGCGCCCGGGAACGGGCGGTTGCCGCGATCATCGGCTGCGACATTCATCCGCTGCACAACTCCAGCACCCAAAACCTGCTACGGGAATGGGGCCATGAGGAAGCGCAACTGCTGGTGTGGATCGACCACTGGATCAGCCAGGGGCTGGCGGCCCTGGAGCAACTGATCGGCGACCAGGGCTTCTGTTTTGGCGATGAGCCGGGGCTGGCCGATGTGTTCCTGATTCCCCAGCTGTATGCGGCCGAGCGTTTCAAGGTGTCCCTGGACGCCTATCCGCGGATCCTCCGGGTCGCGGCCCTGGCCGCCGAGCACCCGGCGTTCCAGGCTGCGCACCCGGCCAACCAGCCAGATACGCCAGCCTGAACCTGCACGCTGCCCGGTATCCGGGGCAGCGTGGCATCCGCATCATCCAGGCCCCGCAACGGGGCCTGAGCGGTCACCGCCTGTGACCTGCGCAACACTGCTGCCCATAACCATAAAAAACCGAACAGGTACTTTGCGATGCAAAATCAGATTGCCAGCTTTCGTGCTGCGCTCGACGCCCGCCCGGTGTCCCGCTACCAGTGGTTGCTCTTGTTGCTTCTCGCCTTGCTGCTGGTCACCGATGGCTACGACGCCCAGGTCCTGGGCTATGTGGTGCCGGCCCTGGCCCAGGACTGGGGGCTGGAGAAGGCCGCCTTCGGCCCGGTGTTCAGCGCTAACCTGCTGGGCCTGACCCTGGGGTCCCTGGCGGTGACGCCCCTGGCGGACCGTTTTGGCGTGCGCCGGATCCTGCTCTGTTGCGTGCTGATCTACGCCAGCCTCACGGTGCTGATGGTGTTCGCCAATTCCCTTGAAAGCCTGATGGCCGCCCGTTTTATCTGTGGCATCGGCATGGGCGGGGCGATGCCCAGCGCGATGGCGCTGATGTCCGAATATTCGCCGCCGCGCCTGCGCACCCTGATGGTGACCCTGGCCGCCTGCGGTTTCTCCTTTGGCGGCGCGGCGGGTGGTTTCGTTGCCGCCGGGTTCATCGATCGCTTTGGCTGGGAAGCGGTGTTCCTCGCCGGTGGCATCACGCCACTGCTGCTGTTTCCTTTCCTGCTCTGGCGCCTGCCCGAATCGCTGCCGCGCCTGCTGCGGGACGCGCCGCCCTATGCGCGGCTGCGCAAGGTCACCGCACAGATGCTCCCGGACTGGCAACCGCCGGCCGCAGTGCTCAACAGCGGTGAGCAGGTGGACAGCAAGCTCACGGTGCTGGAGCTGTTCCGCCATGGCTATGCACGGCCGACCTTGCTGATCTGGGCGACCTTTTTCGTCAGCCTGATCCTGCTGTATTTCATGATCAGCTGGTTGCCGACGCTGCTGCTGGAGAGTGGCCTGGCCCTGAAGCAGGCCAACCTGGTGACTTCGATGTTCCTCTTCGCCGGCACCCTCGGCGCGATCTGCATGGCCTGGTTCGCCGACCGCCTGAAACGCAAGGTGCGCCTGCTGGCCGCGGTGCTCAGCGCCGCCGCACTGTGCACCGTGCTACTGGGGTTGAACCACGACAACCCGCGCTACCTGGTGGTGTTCGTGTTTGCCGCGGGCTTCTGCATCATCGGTGGCCAGTTGACCCTGAATGCCTTCGCCAGCAACTTCTACCCGGCCCAGGTACGCGCCACCGGCACCGGCTGGGCTTTGGGCGTGGGGCGTTTCGGTTCGATCCTCGGTCCGCTGTTCGGCAGCATGCTGCTGGCGATGCATATTCCGGTGCAGCAGATTTTCTTCTTCTGCGCGATTCCGGCCCTGCTTGCGGCGTTGTTGATCATCCAGGTGCGTTCGCCCCTGGCGTCGGCCTCGGGTGAGGCGGGGCCGGCCGCGCAACGGCAGGCGCCGCTCAAGTCCTGAGGGGCAGGGGGGTTCAGCGTGCCAGGTGCTTGATCATCGGCACGCAGGCCAGGGTCAGGCCCCGGGGCGACTGGTACTGGGCGATGCGCTCACCGACGAAGCCGCAGCGGCGATAAAAGTCGGCGGCGTTGAGGGTCGAATCCAGGATCAGGTGGGGCAACTCGGCTTCCAGCGCCCGTTCTTCGAGGTACTCCATCATCTTGCGGCCGATGCCGCGTCCCATGTAGGCCGGGTCGACGAACACCGCGTCGACCTGCCCGGTCTCCAGGTCGAGCATGCCGCTGGCGGTCACCTGATTGTCGATGACCGCGACATGGCCGGTGTTTTCCACCACTTCGATGAAGTAGTCGCTCAGTTCGCCAGCCGTCCAGACCTGGAGGTCCGCTTCGGGGTAGTGGCCGGCGCACTGCTGGTTGATGGCCTGGTTGCGAATGTCGAAGACTCGTTGTGCGTCGGCGCCGTGGGCTTTTCTGATGAGCATGCTGTGTCCGTTCCCTGGGGTTAGCCGCCCATCCTGCCAGAGCCCGAGCGCTGCTGTCATGCGGCCCTGGCCTGTATCAGCAACAGCCCCCAGCCGGTGGGCAGGGTGCCGTCGGCGCATTGCAAGTGCCGGGTGGCGTCGTGCAGTTCCTGCTTCATCCTGGCGCGGTTGGCAGGGCTCAGGCGATCCAGGTCGTAGGTGTCGCCAAGGGCAACCCAGAGTTCCTCGAAGGTTGGCGTCCAGGGCAGGTCCAGGTCTTCGAAGTGCAGCGCGGTGAAGTGCCGGCCCAGCAGTTGCCGCCAGCCATCCTCCGACTGCGCCCGTGGGTCCACTAGGGGCAGGTGCGCCAGGTGGTCGCGTCGGGCGGCGGCGCGGAACACCTGCAGGTAGTGCTGGCCCAGTTCCCCGAGGAGAAATTCCCGGCCGACCACCGCTGACAGTTGGCCGCCCGGGACCAGCACTCGATGAGCCTCCTGCAGCACCTGCTCGATATCGCTCATGAGCATCAGCGCCAGGTGGGAAAGCACCGCGTCGACGCTGGCGCTGGCGAGGGAAAGGGCTTGCGCCCGCTCCTCCAGCAGCAGGCCCCGGCCCGCCAGGCGCACATGGGCCGCCTGTAATTCGGTGGCGCTCATGTCGACCCCGAACAACCGTGCCGTGGGGTGGTGCCTGGCCAGCAGGTCGAGCAGGAAACCGTCGCCGCAACCCAGGTCCAGCACCCGCGCCTCGGGTGGTAGGGCCTTGAGGGTGGTTGCCAGTATGTCGTAGGAGGAACCACGCCCCGCCAGGCTCAGCCCGGCGAAGGCCGGTGGCGTGGTACCGGGGTGGCGCTGGTGGAAATCCTGGAGGAAGCGTTCGGCGCTGTTCATGCTTTTTCATCCTTGCAGCAGGCGGGTGAGCGGCGGGCATTGTTGCACGGCAGGCGCGGAACCGCGGGAGGATTCAGTGCACGATGGTATTAGGCGGCAGGTGCCCGAGGCGTTCGGTCAGGCGCAGGCGCTGGATCGGATCGTCGCTGAGCAGCAGGGCGTGCTCCAGGTCGAAGCGTTCGGCATTCGGGCATTCCAGGCGCTGGTAGAGGCTGGCCCGGGCCAGGTAGTCGGCGGCGCTGCCGTTGCCGATTTCCAGGACCCGTTCGGCATTGATCAGGGCCCCCAGATGGTCGTCGTAGGACAGGTGCAACTGGCGCAGGTTGCGTGACAGGCGCTGGAACATCTGCAGCGGTTCGGCGCTGGCCAGGTGCTCGGCGCTGAGTTTGATATGGGCGCCGTACTGGCGCTGCAGCAGTTCACGGCAATCGTTGGGGTACAGCCGGCGCCCGCCGCACGGGTCCAGCAGGTGGTCGGCACCGGGCACCCGCAGCAGGAAGTGCCCGGGAAAGTTCACCCCCGCCAGCGGCACCTGCAGCCGCTGCGCCAGCTCCAGAGCGATCAGGGCCAGGGCCAGGGGCTGGCCGCGCCGACGCTCCAGGACCTTGTCCATCAACGCAGCCTGGGGTCGCAGGGGCAGGTGTTCGTCCTGCTGGAAACCCAGGTCGTTGAGCCGGCGCAACAGCGGTTGGCCGAGCTCGTTCGCCGGCAGCGTCGGCAGGCTGCTGCCCACTTGCTGCTGCAGTTGCTTGAACTCCTCCAGCAACAGGCCGGGCACCACCTGGGGATCATGCTCGGCAGCAATCCACAGGGCAGCTTCCAGCAGGGCGGGTGGCGAGCGGTGCAGACAGGCGAAAAAAGCTTGGCGCGGGTTCATCTCGATCTCCGACGGATGCCTCGTTTTAGCCTCGTGACGAAGCTTCGTCCAGTGTTGAAATGCGTGGTAGCAGGTTATTTCCCAAAGCCTGCAAAAACCCGGGGCTTATTCCTGCGCGGCGCAGCAAATTCCAGGCGCAAGCCTATACTGGCGTCTACAAGAAGTGATTCGGGAGCCCGTCGATGTTCGCTCTCATGCACAGCACCCGCCTTGAATCGCTGCACCTCAGCGTCGACCCCTGTACCGGGTTGAAGGCCGTGATCGCCATCCACGACAGCCGCCTGGGGCCCGCCCTGGGCGGCTGTCGTTACCTCGCCTACCCCGACGACAGCAGTGCCGTGACGGATGCTGCGCGCCTGGCCCAGGGCATGAGCTACAAGGCCGCCCTGGCCGGCCTGCCCCAGGGCGGCGGTACCGCCGTGATCATCCGCCCCGCCCATGTGGAAAGCCGCGCCGCCCTGTTCGAAGCCTTTGGCCGATGCGTCGAGCAACTGGACGGGCGCTACATCACCGCCATCGACAGCGGTACCTCGGTGGCCGACATGGACTGCATCGCCCAGCAGACCCGTTACGTCACCAGCACCAGTGCCGCGGGCGACCCGGCCCCCCATGCCGCCATGGGAGTGTTCGCCGGCATACGCAGCACCGCCATGGCGCGCCTGGGCAGCGACAACCTGGAAGGCCTGCGGGTGGCGATCCAGGGGCTGGGCAATGTCGGCTATGCCCTGGCCGAACAGTTGCACGCTGCCGGGGCGGAGTTGCTGGTCAGCGATATCGATGCCGGCAAGGTGCAACTGGCCATGGAGCAACTGGGCGCCCATCCCATCGCCAACGATTCTCTGCTCAGCACCCCTTGCGACATCCTCGCACCCTGCGGCCTGGGGGCGGTGCTCAACAGCCTCAGCGTGGCGCAACTGCGCTGCTCGGCGGTGGCGGGTTCGGCCAACAATCAACTGACCAACCTGCAGGTGGCCGATCAATTGGAGCGCCGCGGGATTCTCTATGCGCCGGACTACGTGATCAATTCCGGGGGGCTGATCTATGTGTCCCTCAAGCACCGCAACACGGAACTGCCGGTCATCACCGCCCACCTGTCGAAGATCAGCCAGCGGCTGACGGAAATCTTCGCCCACGCCCAGGCCGAAAAGCGCTCCCCGGCGCGAGTGGCCGATGAACTGGCGGAACGGGTGCTGTACCGCTAGGCATTCTTGCCTTAACCCTTGGCCAGGCTCTGTGTACCATCCGGCTGCGAAGTGCCCACTGACAAGGAATGTATCGACGATGCGTGAAGCGCTGGAGACCGGGCTGGATGAGCAGTTGTCCTGCCTGTTGCGGGTGGGGGCGGACATTCAGGCGGTTCGTGATGTTCTTGTGGCATACCGGGACAAGGGCTTTTGCGCAGAGGCCGTATACAAGCATCTGGCATCACTCCGGCCTGGCGCATCAGAAGAGCTGGAGGACCGAATTCTGGAAGCCATGGATATCGCATCAGGTTTTTGTTCCGCAGGCTCCAGGGTCTGGGACGTCGTGCAATGACAGTGCCAGATATGGCCCCACCATTGACTGGCTGCTCCATCAGGCAACTGCAGTTGTACGCAGCGGCATGCCTGGCGGTTTACTGCGAACGAAAAGGCATTGCTCACCCGTCCATCGATGAGTTGATAAAGCACCTTGAGGGCTACCCGCCAAAGGGCGATCTACTGGCGTGGGAGAGAGCCGGGGCGCTGCTGGCACTCAATGGTCGCGGAGATGATTGGCCCCAGGAGCTTGTCGCCTTGATAGCGCCTGAAGAGGTCGAGGCGTTCTCCTGCATCGTTGACAGCGCAGTTGAGGTGGGAATGGTTGACCTGTATGGCGACTCGACTGAGATGCCCCTGGCCTTCCTGGGCAAGATCACTTCCCTGCTGCATCGCAACGCTATCGAATTGCCTGATCCGCCAGGGGCGACAGCGCTTCAACCGGCCACCGCACAAGTGCCACTCTTGCCTTCGCAGGCATGAAAAAAGCCCTGTGCCAGGGGCACAGGGCTTATTCAATTCGCGTAAAGCCTATTTCGCGGCCTTGGCCGCTTTCGCCGGTTTAGCTGGCGCCTCGGCTTCAACAGGTTGCGGCTCTGCCACAGCCTCCACTACGGGAGCGGGGGCACTGAGCAACTCGGACAACGCGTCCGGCTGGCTCTTGAACGCCTTGGCGAACACATCGCGGTTCTTCGCCATGTAGATCCCGGCTTCTTCCACCTGCTGTTCGCTCAGCGACGGCACGGCTTTGTGCAACACTTCAGCGAGCAATTCAGCCAGTTCGAGCATTTTGTCATGACGGTCAGCTTCGGCTTTATCCATGAACAAGCGCTCCAGATCTCGGCTGCTGCGGTATACCACTTCGACGGCCATTCACCACCTCACATGCCTTCACGATAATGGGTCTGTATAAACACTGTATCTATATACAGGTCGAGAGAATAGGCGAAACCTTTTCCCTTGGATAGTGGCTTTTTAATGTAGACGCAATTTTTTTCCCGGGCCGATTGTTACCAGGCCGTGCCTCGTTGCCGGCGGCCACCATCTCATTGAAGGCTCCTGGCCTTTTTTCTGCATGCAGAACAACCGTCACGTCCAATCCGCATCATCCGGTCGAAACGACCTAAGGAAAAACCATCGTGAAAATCAATTGGGCCGAGAACCTGCGGCAGAACGTCCACCAGCTGGCCGAATCCCTGGGCAACTTGTTCGTCGAGTCGTTCCACTACCTGGCGCTGTTCGCCATCGGTGCGGTGACCGCCTGGGCGGCGGTGATGGAATTTTTGCAGATGATCGAGGTGGGCCACATCAAGATCGATGACATCCTGCTGCTGTTCATCTACCTGGAGTTGGGGGCGATGGTCGGCATCTACTTCAAGACCAACCATATGCCGGTGCGTTTCCTGATCTACGTGGCGATCACCGCGCTGACCCGGTTGCTGATCTCCAACGTCTCGCACCACAACCCGCCGGACCTGGGCATCATCTACCTGTGCGGCGGCATCCTGTTGCTGGCCTTCGCCATCCTGGTGGTGCGCTACGCCTCGTCGCAGTTCCCTTCGGTGAAGATCGAGCATCCGCAGCGCAAGATCGGCGCGGGCTCCGGCGAACACCCGGAAGTGGAGAAGGGCGAGCTCTAGAACCTCAGGGCCGGCGGCGCGAGCTTCTGGCCGGTGGGCGGCGGCAGGCCCAGGCTGTCGCCGTTGGTCATGGCTTCGAGAATGGCCACGGCGCTGTGACCCTGCTCGATGGCAATCCCGAATTGAATGCTTTGCACCAGGCGCTTGATGCGCTGCGGGTCATTGCGCTGGGCTGCGCTGATCATGCGCTTGGCCACCACCCGGCCACCTTCGGACAAGGTCAGCATGATGCTGCCGTCCAGGCCCTGGATGCTCAGGTTGACCTGATAGTCCGGGGTGAAGGTGTCGGTAATCAGTTGAAATGGGTTGTCCATGATGCGTCACCGCCTGATTGGATCGTGCAGTCATTGACTGGCAGGGTGCGGAATTAGTTCGCAATTCCAGACCACTGGCCGGTCGCTCGCCGAGGTGTGCCAACGTCCGTATTCCTCTTCGGGGACAAAGCAAGGGACATGCCGGGAAACGTCCCGGGCAATGAATACGGGAATAAAAAAGCGGACCACAAGGTCCGCCTTTTTTCCTGCCTGCCCGTTTCAGGGCACGACGGAATAAATGATCGCAGACAGTGCGATCAGGCCGATCAGCACCACGAACAGGTTCGACACTTGGCCTGAATACTGGCGCAGTGAAGGCACTCGGCGGATCGCATACATCGGCATCAGGAACAGCAGGCAGGCGATCACCGGTCCGCCCATGGTCTCGATAATGCGCAGGATGCTCGGGTTGAAGGTGGCCACGGCCCAGCAGCTGAGGATCATGAACACTGCGGTGATCTTTTCCAGGCTGGCGGACGACAGCGAGCGCCCCCGCAGGTTCTTCACGATCAACCCCTGGAAGCCTTCGCTGGCGCCGATGTAGTGGCCCAGGAACGACTTGGTAATTGCCACCAGGGCGATCAGCGGTGCCGCGTAGGCAATCACCGGGGTCTGGAAGTGGTTGGCCAGGTACGACAGGATCGAGATGTTCTGATCCTTGGCCGCCACCAGGTCCGCCGGCGACAGGGCCAGCACGCAGCTGAAGCAGAAGAACATCACCGTCAGCACCATCATGCTGTGGGACATGGCCAGGATGCCGCTGCTTTTGCTTTCAGCCTGGGCGCCGTAGTGGCGTTTCTGATCCAGGGCGAAGGCCGAGATGATCGGCGAGTGGTTGAAGGAAAACACCATCACCGGAATCGCCAGCCACAGGGTCTTGAAGAACAGCGGCAGGGGCATGCCTTCGCTGGCCGAGGCGAAGAAGGCGCCATTCCAGTTGGGAATCAGGCTCAGGGCCAGCAGCAGCAAGGCGGCGACGAAGGGATAGACCAGCAGGCTCATGGCCCGCACGATCACGCCCTGGCCACAGCGCACGATGGCCATCAGGCCGAGAATCAGCAGCAGCGACAACAGCGCCCGGGGCGGCGGCGTCACGTGCAGCTGGTGCTCCATGAAGTTGCTCAGGGTGTTGGTCAGGGCCACGCTGTACACCAGCAGGATCGGGAAGATGGCAAAGAAGTAGAGCAGGGTGATCAGCTTGCCGGCGCCGACCCCGAAATGCTCCTCCACCACTTCGGTGATGTCCCCGGAGCGTCCGGAAAGGACGAAACGGGTCAGGCCGCGGTGGGCGAAGAAGGTCATGGGGAAGGCCAGCAGCGCCAGTACGATCAGCGGCCAGAAGCCACCGACCCCGGCGTTGATCGGCAGGAATAGGGTGCCGGCGCCGATGGCGGTGCCATACAGGCCGAGCATCCAGGTGGTGTCGTGCTTGCTCCAGCCCTGGTGGGCGCTGGTGATGTCGCGGGGTGTGGCTACAGCAGGGTTTTCGGCAGCAGGTGTCGGTACATCGGTCATCGTTATCGCCTCGTTATTATTTTTGCTCGGGCTCACGTGTTACGGACGGTCAGGGAAGGCTCCTCAGCATTCCACCCAGCTCACTGCCAGGCCGCCCCGTGAAGTCTCTTTGTATTTGTCGTGCATGTCGGCGCCGGTATCGCGCATGGTGCGGATCACCCGATCCAGGGAGATGAAATGCGTGCCGTCGCCGCGCAGGGCCATCTGGGTGGCGTTGATCGCTTTCACCGCGGCAATCGCGTTGCGCTCGATGCAGGGCACCTGCACCAGCCCGCCCACCGGGTCGCAGGTCAGGCCGAGGTTGTGCTCCAGGCCGATTTCCGCGGCGTTGCACAGTTGCTCCGGGGTCGCCCCGAGGATCTCCGCCAGGCCGGCAGCGGCCATGGCGCAGGCCGAGCCCACTTCGCCCTGGCAGCCGACTTCGGCGCCGGAGATGGAAGCGTTTTTCTTGCACAGGATGCCCACGGCGGCGGCACCCAGGAAAAAGTTGAGGATGTCGTCGTCACAGGCCTGTGGGTTGAACTTCATGTAGTAGTGCAGCACCGCCGGGATGATCCCTGCCGCGCCATTGGTGGGCGCGGTGACCATGCGTCCACCGGCGGCGTTTTCCTCGTTCACCGCCAGGGCGTAGAGGTTGACCCACTCCATGGCCGAGAGGGTCGAGGTGATGACATTCGGCTTGCCGATTTCCAGCAGGCTGCGGTGCAGCTTGGCGGCGCGCCGCGGCACGTCGAGGCCGCCGGGCAGGATGCCCTCGTGGCGCAGGCCCTGTGCCACGCATTCGCGCATCACCGACCAGATGTGCAGCAGGCCGCTGCGGATCTCGGCGTCGCTGCGCCAGGCCCGTTCGTTGGCCAGCATCAGCTCGCCGACCCGCAGCTGGTGGGTCTTGCACAGGGCCAGCAGCTCGGCGGCGCTGTTGAAGTCGTAAGGCAGTTGGACGCCGGCGGTGGTTTCGGCACCAGCCTCGACCTGGGCCGCCTCGACGATGAAGCCGCCGCCTACCGAGTAGTAGGTCTGCTCCAGCAGCGTGCCGTGCTCGCCAAAAGCGCTCAGGGACATGGCGTTGGGGTGGTAGGGCAGGCTTTCGTCCAGCAGAAGCAGGTCCTGCTGCCAGTCAAAGGCGATGTGGCTGCGCCCGCCCAGCAGCAGCTGGCCGCTGTCGCGCAGCTGCTGGATGCGTGGGTTGATGCTGGTGGGGTCGATGCTGTCTGGCCATTCGCCCATCAGCCCCATGACGCTGGCGCGGTCGGTGGCATGGCCAACGCCGGTGGCGGACAGCGAACCGTAGAGGCGGATCTGTACCCGCTGTACCTGGTCTTGCAGGCCTTGCTCGAACAGCGCCTGGGCGAAGGTGGCGGCGGCGCGCATCGGGCCCACGGTGTGGGAGCTGGAGGGGCCGATACCGACTTTGAAGAGATCGAAAACACTGATAGCCATGCTAAAGCCTTACAAGCAATGGAAGGTGGATCGCTGCCATTTTTTGTAGGCCAAGCGCAATGTCGGCGATACTGCCCGCCTCGGTCAGCACTGACCAACGAAACTTCCTAAGAGATCCTTTAGCAGGGCTAAACGATGAGCCGACAATTTCATGCCCAGACCTATGTCTGGCTGCATGTGTTTTCCTGTGCCGCGCGGCACCTGTCTTTCACCCGTTGTGCAGAAGAGCTGCACATCACCCCGGGGGCGGTCAGCCAGCAGATCCGCCAGTTGGAGGAACGCCTGGGTTTTCGCCTGTTTCACCGGCGGCCCCGGGGGGTGGAGCTGAGTGCCGAAGGCCAGCGGCTGGCGCTGACGGTGAGCGAGGCCTACGGCAGCATCGACGCGGAACTGCGGCGCCTGGATGCGGGGATGATCGGGGGGACCTTGCGCTTGCGCTCGATCCCGTCGTTTCTCGGCAAGTGGCTGACTCCGCGCCTGCCGCGCCTGCAGCAGCGTTATCCGGAGATCCAGCTGCGGCTGGTGGCCGAAGACAGCAGCGTGGCCCTGCACGAGGGCGACTTCGACCTGGCCATCGACCTGAACGACGGCAGCTACCCCGGCTTGCAGTCCACCGCGCTGCTGGACGAGCAGATCTTCCCGGTGTGCGCCCCGAGCCTGCTGCGTGGGCGCCCGCCGCTGCACGGTCCGGCGGACCTGGCGCACTTTGCGCTGTTGCACGACATCACCGCCTGGCGCGGCAGCTATGAATACGCCGAGTGGGAGTTCTACCTCAATGCCATCGGCTTCGAGGGCGCGGACGTGCGTCGTGGCCATACCTTCAATCGCAACCACCTGACCATCGAGGCGGCGATTGCCGGCATGGGCGTGGCGATTGCCCGGCGCACCCTGCTCAATGACGAACTGGAGCGTGGCACCCTGATCGTGCCTTTCGGCCTGGCGGTGCCCAACCACAAACGCTACGTGCTGCTCTATGCGCCGGGCGCACTGAGCCATCCGGGCGTACGCGCGGTGCATGACTGGCTGGTGGAGGAAGCGGAGATCTTTCGCGGCTTGCACCCTCTGGGCGAGGGGCAGCTGTGAGCAGTTTTGACTGACGCATGGGGCGGGCTAACTCCCGACCTTAACAGCGCCTTTGCGGTTTGTCCGGCTTTATTTGCGTATGAATATTTATCTTTTTTAAGGGGTTGAAATGTTCGTCGCCGTGCCTAATTGTGTAATCAAGAGGTCACGAAATGCAGGTTCATACGCATTGCCTTGACCCTCTTACGAGCAAGCTGAAATAAGGGAAGAACTATGCAAATCCAAGTCCATAGCGATAACCATATTCAAAGCAGCCTTCGGATGGAGGAGTGGGTGCGCAGCACCGTTGAAAGCACGCTCGAACGCTACGAAGAAGACCTGACCCGGGTAGTGGTCCACCTGCGGGACGAGAACGGCGGCAAGTCGGGTCCGGACGATATGCGCTGCCAGCTGGAAGCCCGTCCGAAAGGTCACCAACCGGTTTCCGTGACCCACAAGGCCGACACCCTGGAGCAGGCCCTCGACGGCGCCACGGTCAAGTTGGAAAGTGCCCTGGAGCACATGTTCGGCAAATTGCGCGGCAAACGTGCGGCAGCGGTGCCCACAGCCGATGGCAGCGAGGCAGATGCCCTGCTCGAAGAAGAATTCCTGGAGAACCAACAGGCCGCGCTCAATAGCTGACGGCCGAGTTTCACCCCCCAACCGGACGGGCCTGCATTGCAGGCCCGTTTTGCTTTGTGGGGAAAATTAATCAGAACGCCACGGAGGTCTGCACATAGAGCGTGCGTGGCTCGCCTACGTACTTGCCCTTGTTGTTGTCGTCGAAGGAACGGGTGAAGTACTGGTGGTTGAAGATGTTCTTCACCCCCACTGCCACGTTCAGGTCCGACAGTTGCGGGCCGAAGTCATACCCGGCGCGGGTGCTGAACAGCATGTAGCCGGGGATGCGCCCGGTGCTGCCATCGGCGCTTTCGGCACGGGTGTTGGCATTGTCGGCAAACTGGCTGCTCTGGTAGCTGCTGTCGAGGTTGAGCTTCCATGGGCCTTCGGTATAGCTCACCCCCAGGGTGCCCTTGTGCTTGGAAGAGAAGGGCACGCGGTTGCCCTTGTTCGGGCCGTCTTCACGAATGGTGGCATCGACATAGGCGTAGGTGGCGTAGACATCGAAGCCCGCCAGCGCTGGGGCCAGGTCATCCAGGGCGTAGCTGACGCTGCTCTCGATACCCTGGTGGCGAGTCTCGCCCCGGGCGATCACCGTGTCGTTGGTCTGGTTGCTGTCGTACTGGTTGTCGAAGTTGATCAGGAAAGCGCCGATCTCCGCCCGCAGGGTGCCGTCGTCATAGCGGGTGCCCAGTTCCCAGGTGCGGGCTTTCTCCGGCTTGACCTCGCCACTGGCCACGCGGTTGGGCATCTGGCTGTACTGCACGCTGCCGAAGGAGCCTTCGGTGTTGGCGTAGAGGTTCCAGCTCTCGTTGAGGTGGTACATCACATTCAGCGCCGGCAGCGCGGTGTTGTAGTCACCCTTGTATTTGACGTGGGTGAGGTTGTTGCTCTGCTGCGACTCGATCATCTCGTAGCGGATGCCCGGGGTCAGGGTCCACTTGCCGATATCGATCCGGTCATCGACGAAGAACGCATGGGCCTCGGTGCCGCCACGGGTGTCGCGGTCATTGCGGCTGTTGCTGGTGGGCAGTTGCTGGTTGGCGGTCAGCGGCGTGCGATAGCGCAGTTCATGACCGGCTTCGTTGATGTAGCGGTAGCCGACGCCCACTTCGTGGCTGCTGTCTCCCAGGTCGAAGCCTTGGGCGAAACGGGTTTCCAGGCCGCGTACCCAGTATTCGCGAGGCGACAGGGAGAGGAAGCTGCCCTGGTCCAGGTAACCGCTGCGCAGGGTCTTGGTGAAGAAGCTGTTGACGGTGAATTCGCGGCGATCTTCCTGGTAGCGGTAGCCGACGTTGAACATCGTGCGCCGGCCCCAGAACTTGTCGTAGGGGCGGGTCGACTGGTAAGGGTCGGCCTTGTAGTCCGCCACGTTCAGGCCGCCGGGCATGTCCGCCTCACCTTCGTAGTACTGGGCCATGGCATTGAAACTGTTGGCGTCATCGAGCTGGTACTTGCCCTTGAGGATCAGGTCGTCGATCTGCGTGTCGCTGTGTTCGCGCCAGTCGCCGCCGCGGGTGCCGGAGTACAGCAGGGCGCCGCCCAGGCCGTTGTCGGCGGTGCCACCGGCCAGCAGGTTGCCGGTGGTCTTGAAGCCGTCATGGCTGGAGGAGGGGCTGGTTTCGGTCTGGAAGCCGCCCTTGACCGTCGGCGCGTCGGGAATTGCCCGGGTCACGAAGTTGACGATGCCGCCGACGTTCTGCGGGCCATAGCGCACCGCGCCACCACCGCGCACCACGTCCACGGCATCCATGTTGCCCATGCTGATGGGGGCAAACGAAAGTTGCGGCTGACCATAGGGGGCGAAGGGTACCGGGATGCCGTCCATCAGCACCGTGGAGCGCGAGGCCAGGCGCGGATTGAGGCCGCGGATGCCGAAGTTCAGCGCCATGTCGTGGCTGCCGGTGCCGTTGTTGTCCGGTGCGTTGACCCCGGGAATCCGATTGAGCACGTCCCGCGCCTGGGTGGCGCCCTGGCGTTCGAACTCCTCGCGACGGATCACGTCCCGGGCCCCTGGGTGCTCGAACACATCGCTTTGCTGGGCATCGCCGAGCCAGTCGCCGACCACGCTGGAGGCGCCCAGGTGCAGCGGCTGCGCAGCGGCCTCGGGGCTGGCCGGTTGCAGGCTGAAGGCATTGCTGCCCTCGGCCCGGGCTTGCAGGCCGGTGCCTTGCAGCAGAACGTTCAGGCCTTCCTGCGGGCTGTACTGGCCTTGCAGGCCACGGCTTTGCACGCCACTGGTGACGTGTGAGCCGAAGGAGATCAGCACCCCGGCTTGCCGGCCGAACTGGTTCAGGGCGTTTTCCAGCGAGGTCGGGGCGATGTGATAACTCTGGGCCTGGGCCTCGGCGGCCTGGACCAGGGGCAGGCTGGCCAGGCTCAGGCTGGCCCCCAGCAGCAAGTGGCGCAGGGTACGGGCCAGAGGCGTGAGGCAGGTGGGTTGCTCGGTCATGAAGGTGGGTCCTGAGAAGGGGGAATCAAGGTGGCTTTCCTTCTCTGTCACTTGAACCTGGAGAAACGGCTCATGGGCGGTGGTTTTTTTTCGGTGCCGGGGCGGGCGGCGATTGGTTTGCGGGGGCTTGGGTGCGGCCCGGGTCAAGGGCGCGTCCCCTGCGGAGCCGGTTGCAGCCCGCGGCAGCGGCGACAGAGTGCCGTCAGGCGCGGGCCTGGACGGTGACCCAATAGCGGGTGAAGCGACGTACCTTGACCGGCAGGCTGATCTCCAGCAGGTCGAGAATCCGCTCGCTGTCATCCAGGGGGTAGCTGCCGGAAATCAGCAGGTCCGCCACCTGCGCATCACAGTTGAGCTGGCCGCGGCGGTAGCGCCCCAGTTCGTCGAGAAAGTCCGCCAGGCGCATGTGCGCTGCCACCAGCATGCCTTCGCTCCAGGCGCCGCTGCCGGCATCCAGGGCCCGGGGAGCTTGCCAGCTGTTGCCGGTGAAATTCAGTTGCTGCCCGGCCGCCACCTGGGGCGGGGTTGTGGCGTAGTCCAGGGGCGTCACGCCGACGGTTCCGGAGAACACCGCCAGTTGGGTGTAATGCTTGAATTGGCGCAGGTTCAGCCGCGCGCCTTGCGGGCTTACCTGCCCTTGTGCGGTCTGCACCCGCAGCGGCCGAGCATCCTTGGCACTGGTGAGCATGATCTCGCCCTCCAGCAGGCGGATCAGCCGTTGCTGGCCATCAAAGCGCACATCCACCGCGCTGCTGGTATTGAGCTGCAACTGGCTGCCGTCGCTCAGTTGCAGTTTGCGCCGCTGCCCCAGGGGGCTGCGGTAATCCGCCAGCAGTGGCGGCAGCGGGTTGTGTTCGCGCAGGCCCCAGGCGGCGGCCGAGCCGGCGCCGAGAATCAGCAACAGCTTCAGTGCCTGGCGCCGGCTGGCGGATTTCGGCGCGTTCAGGGCGGCGTGGGCCAGGGGTGAAGACAGGCCACGCAGGCGCTGGTTGACGCGCTGGATATGCTCCCAGGCCCGCTGATGTTCGCTGTGGGCATCGTGCCATTGCTGCCAGGCCTGTTGCTGGCGCGGGCTCAAGGGCCCGCCCTGCATTTCGATCAGCCAGTGCACGGCCTGTTCGGCCACCTGGTTGCTGAAATCGGGCTGGCCATTGAGGTGTGGGTTCATCGAGGTACTCACAGGGCGAAGTAGCAGCGCATCGCCGCTTTGTTCAGGTGGCGTTTGACCGTGGCGATGGAGATATTCAGCTCCCGGGCGATTTCGCCGTAGGTCAGGCCGTCCAGCTGGCACAGCAGAAAGGCTCGCTTGACCGGCCGCGGCAGGCCGTCGAGCAGGCTGTCCAGATCCATCAGGGTTTGCAGGATGATGGCCCGCTCTTCCTCGGAGGGCGCCACCTGTTCAGGCATCTGCGCCAGGGTTTCCTGATAGGCCCGCTCCAGGTCCTGGCGCCGGTAGTGGTTGAACAGCACGCGCTTGGCGATGGTGGTGAGAAACGCCCGGGGCTCGATCAGGGCCGGTGTTTCCCGGGCGCTGAGTACCCGGATGAAGGTGTCCTGGGCCAGGTCTGCGGCGCTGTGGGGGCAGCCGAGCCGGCGCCGCAACCAGGTGTTCAACCAGCTGTGATGGGCCTGGTAGAGGCCTTCGACGGTAGCGGTGTGGGACAAGCCGGACGCTCCTGCACCGAGATGGCGCATAAGAGAACAAGAATTGTTCGCATTGTAGTGGGGCGACATGGCATTCGGCAATCAGGCCGGACCGACGGGTTTGCATCGGGTTCGTCGCTGCTTTTTGCATATGAGAATATTTATCATTAAACTGGCCCGCCTACTTCCCCCGGCCGCCTGTGTGCTGTGCCGGACCTCCCCTCGCGTCAAGGTCGAAACATGAAAAGCAAGGCTGGCGGTCTTTCCGCTTCCTATCGTCTGGCGGTGGCTTCGCGGGTATTCGCCGCGGTGCTGGGGGGCTATCTGCTGGCGGCGCTGGGCAGTGTCTGCCTGACCTTGCTGCTGCCCCTGCCCAGGGCCGATGCCGTGGTCAGCGGAATGATGACGTCCTTCCTGTCCTATCTGGTGGCAGTGCTCTGGTGCTTTGCCTGTCGCAGTGCCTGGCAGGCCTGGCTGGGTTTGTTGCTGCCGAGCCTGGTGCTGGCGCTGGTCGCCGGCAGCGCCTACTGGGTGGCCCTGCTATGAAGGAAGGATTTCGCCAGTCCATGGCCTGGCTGCACACCTGGAGCGGGCTGCTGTTCGGCTGGTTGCTGTTTGCGATCTTCCTCACCGGGACCCTGTCCTACTTCAAGGATGAGATCACCCACTGGATGCAGCCGGAGGCGCCGGCCCGGGTCCTGAACGCCGATGCCAGCCTGGGGCTGGCCCAACGCTACCTGGAACGCCATGCCCAGGGTGCGCAACGCTGGTTCATCGGCCTGCCCGATGCCCGCCAGCCGAGCCTGTCGGTGGGCTGGCAGGCGCCCGGCAAACCCGGCGAGCGCGGTGCCTTCACCGAGAAACTGCTGGACCCGGCCACCGGCAGCGAAGTGCAGGTGCGCGACACCCGCGGCGGCGAGTTCTTCTACCGCTTCCACTTCCAGCTGCAGATGCCCTATCCCTGGGGCCGATGGCTGTCGACGATGGCAGCCATGGTGATGTTCGTGGCGCTGATCAGCGGCATCATTACCCACAAGAAAATCTTCAAGGACTTCTTCACCTTCCGCCCGCGCAAGGGCCAGCGCACCTGGCTCGACGGGCACAACGCGGTGGGCGTGCTGGTGCTGCCGTTTCACCTGATGATCACCTACAGCAGCCTGGTGATCTTCATGTACATGGTCATGCCGGCGAGCATCCTGGTGGCCTACAAAGGGGATTCCGATGCCTTCTTCGAGGACTTGCGGCCCGCTGCTGCCGCTGCCTCGGCCGCCGGGCAGAGTGCCCCGCTGGCCCCCCTCGAACCCATGCTGAAGCAGGCCCGGGAACGTTGGTCGGGCGGCCATGCGCAGCGCCTGGTAGTCAGTTACCCGGGGGACCTGAATGCCTCGGTGCAGGTGTTTCGCCATGAAGCCGACCGGGTGGCCCGGGATTTCGGCAGTCAAGTGGCGTTCAACGGCGTGACCGGCCAGCCGTTGCAGGCCTCTGCCGAGCAATCCCTGCCGCTGGCCATCGGCGGCAGCTTCTATGGCTTGCACATGGGTCGCTTCGCCGGGCCGGTGTTGCGCTGGCTGTACTTCCTCTGTGGGCTGGCCAGCACCGCGATGATCGGCACCGGGCTGGTGATCTGGCTGGGCAAGCGCCAGCTCAAGCATGCCAAGAGTGCCGCCCAGCCTTTCGAACTGCGCCTGGTGGAAGTGTTGAACATCGCCAGCATGGCTGGGCTGCTGCTGGCGGTGGCGGCGTTCTTCTGGGCCAACCGCCTGTTGCCCGCAGGCTTCGCCGAACGTGCCGACTGGGAGGTCAACAGCTTCTTCTGGGCCTGGGGCCTGAGCCTGTTGCACGCCTGCGTCCGCCCTGGCCGTCGCGCCTGGGTTGAACAACTGGGCCTTGGCGCCTTGCTGTTCGCCGGGGTGCCGGTACTCAGCGTGCTCACCAGCCCGAGCCTGATGGATGGCTTCATGGTCCGGGGCGACTGGGCCATGGCGAGCTTCGACCTGGCGTGCCTGGGCAGTGGCCTGTTCCTGGCCTGGGCGGCGCGCAAGCTGCATCGCGCGGGGGCCGCCGCCACAGCCACGCCCCGGGTGCCCCGGCAACGCCCGCCGGCTCCTGAAACCGAGGTGAATTGAATGCTCCTGGTGCTGTTGCTCTGTTATGCCGGCTTTACCGGCCTGTGCCTGTCCCTGGACCGGCATCACGGCGAGCTGCTCGGGCACAAGCCTTCGGCCCTGCGCCGCCACGGCCTGCGTCTGGGCGGCTGGATGCTGCTGGGCCTGTCGCTGGCAGCAGCAGTGCAGGGCACCGGCTGGAGCCTGGGGCTGGTGCAGTGGTGCGCGGTGCTGATGTTCAGCGCCTTGCTGCTGGTGCTGCTGTTGCCCTATCGGCCGCGCCTGGTGCTGACGATGGCGGGGGCCAGCCTGCTGGCCAGCCCGGTCGCGGCCCTGGCCCACTTCTGAGCGGACCGACGATGATGAGCACCCTGCCACCGGAGCCTGCCGAGGGGGATCACCCTGATCCGCAGGGCAGCCGTGCGCATTTTCTCCAGGTGTTCCTCTCCCAGCGTTCGCAGATGGAGGCCCTGGTCAGCCGCCGGGTCGGTTGCCGGGCTACCGCCGCCGACCTGGTGCAGGACCTGTTCCTGCGCTTCTGGCGCCGGCCCCTGGTGCAGGTCGAGGAACTCAGCACCTACTTGCTGCGTTGCGCCGGCAATATCGCCATCGACCACCTGCGCAGCGAGGGCGCGCGAGTGCGGGTCAATGAAGGCTGGCTGCCAGAGCAGCAGGACAACCAGGGCAGCGAGCCCCAGGCGGCGCTGGAAGCCGGCAACGACCTGCGGCATGTCGAAGCGGCCCTGCGCAGCCTGCCGCAGCGCACCCGGCAGATCTTCCTGCTCAACCGCATCCACGGGCGCAAGTACGCCGAGATCGCCAAGGCCATGGGCTTGTCCCAAAGCGCCGTGGAAAAACATATGATGCGCGCCCTCGAAGCCTGCAAGGCCAGCCTGCGGGAAGCCCCGGGCACGCGCACGCCAAGGAATGCACCGTGAACCACCGCACGAGTATCTGCCCGACGCCCGCTCAGGAGCAGGCCGCGCTGGCCTGGCTGAGCCTGCTCCACGATCAGCCCAGCAGTGGCGACCAGGCCACCTTCAGCCAGTGGTTGCAGGCCGACCCCGCGCATATCGAGGCCTATGCCCAGGCCCAGGTGGTGTGGGAGCTGAGCGAGCAGCCGGCGCGCACCCTGGCCGATGAAGACGCCTTTGCCCTGCACGGCCTGCTGCGTTCCATGGATGCTGCCAGGGGCCGGGCCCGGCGGCGCTGGTCGGCGGGGCTGGCGCTGGCCGCCAGTGTATTGCTGGCGGTGGCCCTGGGCGCCGGCTGGCAGCCCGGGCGCTGGGTCGATGACCTGGGGGCCGACTACGTTTCCGCGCCGGGCCAGGTGCGCACCCTGACCCTGGCCGACCAGAGCCAGGTGACCCTGGATGCCGACAGCGCCATTGCCGTGGATTTCAGCCGCGGCGAGCGGCATGTGCAGCTGCGTCGCGGCGCCGGTTTCTTCAGCGTCAGCCACACCGGCGAGCCCTTTGTGGTGGACGCGCAAGAGGGGGAGGCGCGGGTGCTGGGCACCCAGTTCGAAGTGCGCCTGCAGCCGGGCGGGGCCCAGGTCACGGTGCTGTCCGGCCGGGTGGGGGTCACGCCGGCCAAGGGCGCGGCGCAGCAGGTGCTCGGCGCCGGGCAGCAAGTGGCCTACGGACATGGCGTTGCGGCCCCGCTGCACGCTGTCGACAGTGAGGCGCAACTGGCCTGGCGCCAGGGCTGGCTGAACTATTACCACGCGCCTCTGGCCGAGGTGGTGGACGACCTGCGGCGCTATTTCCCCGGGCGTATCCTGCTGCTCAACGATGAACTGGCGGCGCGGCGCATCAGTGGCAGTTTCTCCAGCAAGGACCCGCAGGCGGTCCTCGATTCACTGCAGGCGGTGCTCGGCTTCCAGCAGCATCGGGTTCTCGGGAGATTCATCGTCCTGCGCTGAGAACCGCGTCCCAGAGCTCCCGAACATTCATCGTTATCACTCCGTTCTGTCACCAAACCGTTACATCAGACGGGGATGATCTGCGCATTCCTGAGCACATGGTCAGGATCGGCGAGGGTTGTGATTCAGCTCTCACAAGGGAGGGATGGCTGAAGCGGGAGCAAGACGATGCGCAGCTGGGATGTAGCTAAAAAGAAAAAAGCTCATATCGAGATCATTCCGATGATCGATGTGATGATGTTTCTGCTGGTGTTCTTCGTACTCATCAGCCTCAACGTGATCCCGGCCGTAGGGATCAAGACGCAGTTGCCGGTCGCCAGTACCGCGCAACAGTTGAAGCCGCAAAACAAGGCAGTGATTACCCTGGGCCTGCAAGAGCGCCTGCAACTCGATGGCCAGGACCTGGATGAAAGTGCATTGCTGGCGCAACTCAAAGTGTTGAACGACAGCAGTGAAAAGTTGGTGATCATTATCAACAGCGATCAGGGCGTGGAAGTTAAACGCCTGGTTTCGGTGATGGACTTGCTCAAGGGCAATGGCTTCTCTTCCGTCTCCATCGCTACACGCAAGTCCTGACGCCATGTTCAGCCTCTATAGAACTCGCAAGTTGCTTGCGTGCCTGCTGCCGGCTGGCCTGTTGTTGCTGGTGATCTATACCAGCCAGTTGCAGCAGTTGCAGATCAAGCCGGTGTATGACGAAAGCACCGTGGAAATCGCCCTGGTCGATGCCGCCGAACTGCTGGCGGCGGCCGAGCCACCACCGCCACCGCCTGAGCCGTTGCCCATCGAGCCCGAGCCGCCGCAGGTGGTGCCGGAGGAAGAACCGCTGGTGATCGAGCCGCCGAAACCCAAGCCGGTGGTCAAGCCCAAGCCGCCGGTGCCCAAGCCCATGGTGGCCAAGCCTGCGCCACCCAAGCCGGCCCCGGCCGTGGCCCAGAACGCCCCCACCGCGCTGCAGCCCGCAGTGGCCGCTGCGCCGAAACCGGTGGCCGCACCGGCTCCCGTACCTGCTCCGGCCACCGCGCCCGCGGCGCCCAGCAGTGCAATCAAGGAAAGTCTGTACACCGCCGCTTTGCGCAAGGAACTGGAAAAGCACAAGCAATACCCCAGCGGCCGCGAGGCCTCGCTGCAACGTCCCCAGGGCGATGTGGTGATCTGGCTGGAAGTCGATCGGGCCGGCAACGTGCTCGACAGTGGCATCGAAAACAAGGCGCCGAACATGTTGCTCAATCGCGCGGCGCAAACCAGTTTGCGCCGCGTGGAGAAAGTTTCGCCGTTTCCCTCGGACGCGTTCTCCGGCAAGAACAAGCAACGTTTTACCGCGACCTTTAGTTACAACGTGGAATAAACCCATCACCTATTAACGAAAGTTGTAAGCAAGGGATTGACCCGTGAAGATCAATAAACTTTATGCCCTGCTTCTGGCATCGGGCCTGGGCAGTTTTGCGCCACTGGTTTTGGCCGACGATACCGTGGACGTAGGTTCGGTGAACGTTGCCGGTAAACAGACCCTGGGCAACGGCCACATGATCAAGGAAGAAAGCGCCAAGGGCCGCTCCACCGTGACCAAGGAGGCCATGGATCAGATGGCCCCCACCGCCAACGCCGTGGACAAGCTCAAGTACACCCCGGGGATCAACGTTTCCAGCACCGACGCCTCGGGCCTGAGCGGCACCAACTTCACCATGCGCGGGATGAACTCCGACCAGGTCGGGCTCTCCGCCGACGGTTTCCCGATCAACGACTCGGGGGACTACAGCATCTACCCGAACCTGATGGGCGACCCGGAGAACTTCAGTGAAGTCTTCGTCACCCAGGGTTCGTCCGAAGCCGACGGCCCGCACATCGGTTCCAGCGGTGGCAACATCGGCCTGGTGACCGTGCGCCCGACCAAGGATTTCGGGGTGTTCGTCAAGCAGTCTGTGGGTTCCAACAACCTGCGCAAATCCTTTGCCCGCCTCAACACCGGCGAGCTGGGGGGCTTCAAGACCTGGGTCTCGGCGTCCCATACCGAAGGTGACAAGTGGAAGGGCAAGGGCACCTTGCGGGCCGACAAGATCGAGTGGAACACCCTGTTCGAAGACGGCAACGGCAACTCCACCAACGCCATCGTCAAATACAACCTGCAGGAAAACTACAACTACAACAGCGTCAGCAAGTCCCAGTTCCAGACCCAGGGCCGGCGCCTGGACTACTCGGAAAGCACCGTGTTCAAGAACGGCAGCGTGTCCCAGTCCTACAAGCTCAACCGCAACCCCTTCGAAAGCGTGACCGCCTCGGTGACCCAGCGCTTCCAGCTGCGCGACGACCTGAGCCTGACCTTCAACCCGTACTACGTCTGGTCCAACGGCGGCAGCTTCAGCGGCCAGACCGCCACCACCTTGTCCAGCACCTCCAGCCGGGCCGGCAACTATGACCTGAGCGGGCTGCCCAGCGGCACCTACTACCGGCCTTCGTGGACCGAGACCTGGCGCCCCGGCATGACCACCAAGCTCAAATGGGACCTTAACGAAGAGCACAGCCTGGACGTCGGCTACTGGTACGAGCGCGCCCGCCAGCGCCAGACCCAGCCCTTCATTGGCATCAAGGGCAACGGCGCTCCGGAAAACGTCTGGGGCGACTACAACGGCTCCGACCAACTGGTGGACCGCAATGGCGCGACGGTCCAGGGCCGCCACCAGTACACCGTGACCCCGGCGCAGAAACTCTGGGTGCAGGACACCTGGCAGGCGACCCCGGACCTGACCCTTACCGGGGCCCTGGCCTACCAGTACGTGGAGCGTGATGGCAACAACCTGGGCAGCCTCACCGACAAGCCGGAAAAACGCGACGCCAAGTACCACGAGTTCCTGCCCAGCTTCAACGCCAAGTACCAGGTGGACCCGAACAACCAGGCGTTCTACAACGTCACCCGCAACATGCGCACGCCGCCCAACTACGTGCTCTACAACAAGGGTGATTCCATCAGCCTGAAACCCGAGCTGAGCTGGAACCAGGAACTGGGCTGGCGCTACAGCGAGGAGAACATGGCCCTGAGCGCGACCCTGTTCTACATCACCTTCAAGGACCGGCAGATCTCCACCACCGACCTCAATGGCGACTACGTCGTGGCCAACGTCGGCGAAGTGAAGAACCGTGGCCTGGAGCTGGAGTGGAGCGGCCTCTTGCCACACAACTTCAACTACTACGCCTCGTACACCTACACCAAGTCCGAGCAGATGGATGACCTGACCAACAAGAACGTGCTGCTGCCGACGTCCGGCAAACAGCTGACCAACGTTCCGGAAAACATGTTCAACCTGAGCCTGGGCTACGACGATTCGCTCTACTACGGCAACGTGGTGGGCAAGTACGTCGGCGCCTTCTACGGCGACCTGACCAACGACGAGAAGATCTCCGGACGCACCGTGTTCGACCTCAATGCCGGTATCCACCTGCCGGTGGACAAGAAGGTGCTGAAGTCCGCGACCCTGCGCTTCTCGATGCTCAACGTGTTCGACAAGGAATACCTGGCGTCGGTACGCACCGTGTCTTTCAACTCGGTAAGGACCAATGGCCTGGCGCCAAGCACCGCCTATTACAACGTGGGTGAAGAACGCACCGCGATGGTCTCCCTGGAAGCTGCGTTCTGATTCGATTCAGGCACAAGAGGAAATGACGATGGACATGAATCTGCTGCACGACATCACCTTCTACACCATGTACGGCGCTGCCGCGATTGCCGCCTTCATCGCGGTGGAGCGGGGCATCTACTTCAGCTTCAGCCTGCGCCAGGCGAAGAAACTGGAGACCGTGCTCAACCCGAAGATGCACAGCGTCGACGATCTGCCGGCCCCGCTACGCGAGCGCAACAGCCTGCCCCTGGAAATGGTCGCCGAGCTGTTTGCCCACAAGCAGGGGCTGGCCAGCCACAAGGACCTGGAAGACCTCAGCGAGTCGATCTACATCGCCACCCGCAGCAAGCTGATGCATGGCCTGTGGCTGCTGGAAACCGTGGTTACCGCTGCGCCCTTGCTGGGCCTCTTGGGCACCATCCTGGGGATCATCGACACCTTCAAGGCCCTGGCCGAGACCGGCGTCAGCGACCCGGGCGAAGTGTCCAAGGGTATCGGCACCGCGCTGTATGCCACGGCCCTGGGGATCGCCATTGCCCTGGGCAGCATGATCTTCCACAACCACTTCCAGGACCGGGTCGAGCGCATCACCGACCACCTGAAGATCCTGCTGCTGCGCGCCGGCATGGGCACCGCGCTGAAGGCCCCGCCGGCACCCCAGGTGGTCCACGGCAGCCTGCAACCTGCCTGATGACCTGACCTGTAGCCGCTGCCGCGGGCACGGGTTGCGATCGACGGCGAAGCCGGCGCTGTTCCCAGCGCTGTTCTCTGCCTGATCGGCCTGCGCCAGCGGCTTTTTTTTCGCTGATCTACCAAGGATTTCTTTCATGTCCCGTCTTCGTCCCATGCCCCGGATGCTGGGGGCACTGACCCTGGCCCTGGTCACCCTGGCCGGTTGCAGCTCGCTGTCTGAACCGCCGCAACCGGTGGCGGTGAACATCGTCGCCATCAACGATCTGCACGGCTACCTGCAAGCCAACCCCTTCAGCTACAAGGACCCCCAGGCCCCGGGCGGCGTGCGCAAGCTTGCGGCCGGCGGCATCGCCACCCTGGGCGGCATGCTTGCCCAACTGCGCCAGCAGGACCCGCAACTGCTGTTCATCGGCGCCGGCGACCTGGTGGGAGGCAGCCCGCCGTTGTCGGCCATGTGGGCCGACGAGCCGACCCTGGACGCCCTGCGCCAGATGGGCATGAAACTCAGCGCCATCGGCAATCACGAACTGGACAACGGCAAGGCCGAGTTCCTGCGCCAGCTCAATGGCGGCTGCCAGTCGTCGCGGCCGGACAAGGCCTGCCAGTTCCGCCCGAACTACCCCGGCAGCGGCTTCCCCTACCTGGCGGCCAACCTGCTGGACAGCGACACCGGCAAGCCGTTGCTGCCGGCCTACCGCATCGAAGAGGTGCGCGGGGTCAAGGTGGCCTTTGTCGGCGCGGTGCTGCGGGACGTGGCCTCGGTGGTCAGCGCCAAGGGCATGCGCGGTTTGCAGGTGGCCGACGAAGCCGAATCCATCAACAAGCTGATCCCCGAACTCAATGCCCAGGGTGTCAACGCCATCGTCGCCGTGGTGCACCAGGGCGGCTCGACCCCGGAGCCGTTCGACAAGCAGGACTGCTCGCAGCTCGGCGGCGATATCGTCGACGTGGCCAAGCGCCTGGACCCGGCGGTGGACGTGCTGATCAGCGCCCACTCGCACCAGGGCTACCTGTGCAAGGTCGGGCCGCTGCTGGTGACCCAGGGCAATTCCTACGGCCACCTGCTGACTCACCTGACCCTGCAAGTGACCCCGGGCCAGCACCGGGTGGCGAGCATCCAGGCCCTCAACCTGCTGGCCGATCCGGCCCGTTATCCACAGGACCCGGCCCTGGCGCAGTTGCAACAGGAGGTCGAGGCCCGTAGCAACCAGGTGCTGCTCAAGCCGGTGGGGGCGATTGCCGCCTCGCCGATTGCCCGGCGTGCCGACGCGGCCGGGGAAATGCCCATCGGTGACCTGATTGCCGACGCGCATCTGGCCGGCGGCCGGGCCAACGGCGCACAGATCGCCTTCATGAACACCGGCGGCATTCGCAGCGACCTGGCCCTGGAGCCCGGGCAGACCCGGGTCAACTACGGGCAACTGGCGACGTTGCAGCCGTTCAACAACAACCTGATCGCTTTCGACCTCACGGGCCGGCAGATCGAACAGGTGCTCAACCAGCAATGGAAGGGCGCGGACGATGCCAACATCCTGCAAGTGTCCCAGGGCTTCACCTATCGCTGGGACCCCAAGCGCCCGCCGGACAGCCGTGTCGTCCCCGGCAGCGTGCGCCTCAACGGCAAGCCGCTGCAGGCCGGCGCGAACTACCGGCTGGTGATGAACGGCTTCCTGGCCGATGGCGGCGACCGCTTCAGCCTGTTCAAGAGCGGCCTGAACCGCAGCGACCTGGGGGTCAGCGACCTGGAGGCGATGCTGCACTACCTCAAGGACATGGACCAGCAGGGCAAGCCCGTGGGCTCCAGCACCAGTGCCGGGCGCATCCAGCGATCCCTGTAACGAGCGCTGTAGCCACTGCCGAGCCTGCGAGGCTGCGAAAAGGTCCGCAGGACCTTGCTTGACGGTCTCCCGTCAAACCTCCTGCGGCCTCACGAGCGCCGCGATCTTCGTCGGAGTGCCGCCCAGCCCGATCGCAGCCTGCGGCACTGGCTACAGGGGATGCATCGGGCGGGGGGCGTTTTCGCCGCCCTGAAAATATTTTCAAAAAAATGCTGAGGTCTTTGCCTGCGACATACGTGTAGTGCTTGAAAGTGCGACTAATTCGCATTCATGGTGCTTTTACACACGAGTCTCCAGCATGAAGTCCAGGGCAAATTCGGCGGTAAACGGTTCGGTCAAACGGTGGTTCGGCGCTTCGGCGCTGGTGGTTTCGGGGTTGGCCCTGCTGCCCCTGAGCGTGGCATTGGCGGCCCAGGCCGGCAGCGAGCAGCACAGTGCGCTGTTCAACTTCGCCATCGCGGCCAAGCCGCTACCCCAGGCCCTGAGCGATTTCACCCGGGTCACCGGGATCAGCGTGGTCTACACCGACGAGGCGCCCTACAACCTCAAGGCCCCGGCCGTCACCGGCCAGCTCAGTGCCGAGCAGGCCTTGCAGCGTCTCTTGGGCAATTCCGGTTTCACCTATCGCCGCAGCGACGCCCATACCCTGGTTCTCGAACCCCTGCCCCAAGGTGCCGGGCTGAACCTGGGGACTTCCAGCATCACCACCCAGGGCGTCGACGAAAGCACCAGCTACCAGCCGCCGGCCACCACCTCGGTGGCCCGCTCCCAGGCGCTGAACCAGGAAATCCCGCAGATCATCAACGTGATCCCGGCCCAGGTGCTGCGCGACCAGACCCCGCGCAACCTGGATGACGCCCTGAAGAACGTCAGTGGCATCACCCAGACCAACACCCTGGGCGGCACTCAGGACGCGGTGCTGCTGCGCGGCTTCGGCGACAACCGCAACGGCTCGATCATGCGCGACAGCATGCCGGTGGTGCAGGGCCGTGCCCTGAACGCCACGGCCGAGCGCGTGGAAGTGATCAAGGGCCCGTCGTCCCTGCTCTATGGCATCCAGGACCCGGGCGGGGTGATCAATATCGTCAGCAAGAAACCCGAGTTGCAGCAGTCCACGGCCCTGACCGTGCGCGGTTCGACCTACGGCTCGGGCAAGAACGGGAGCGGCGGCAGCCTGGACACCACCGGGCCGCTGGGGGATTCCGGGCTGGCCTACCGGCTGGTCGTGGACCACGAAGACGAAGACTACTGGCGCAACTTCGGCACCCACCGCGAATCCCTGGTGGCGCCGTCCCTGGCCTGGTACGGCGAGCGCACCAAGGTGCTGCTGGCCTATGAGCATCGCGAATTCCTGACCCCGTTCGACCGCGGCACGGCCATCGACCCCAAGACCAACCACCCGCTGGACATCCCGGCCACCCGGCGCCTGGACGAGCCGTTCAACAACATGGAAGGGCGTTCGGACCTGTATCGTTTCGAGGTCGATCACGAGCTCAGCGACGACTGGAAGGCCCACTTCGGCTACAGCTGGAACCGTGAAACCTACGACGCCAGCCAGGTGCGCCTGACCGCGGTGAACGCCAACGGCACCCTGACCCGGACCATGGACGGTACCAAGAATGCCCTGACCACCGACCGCTATGCCACCGTCAGCCTGGAAGGCAAGGTGCAACTGGGCGGCATGCAGCACGACCTGGTGTTCGGCCTGGACGACGAGTACCGCAAGATCTACCGCGCCGACCTGATCCGCGGCAAGAACACCAGTTTCAACTACCTCAACCCGGTGTACGGCCAGCAAGTGGCGGGGACCAACGTCAGCGCCCCGGACAGCGACCAGACCGACCTGCTGCGCAGTGACTCGCTGTTCTTCCAGGATGCCATCCACCTCACCGACCAATGGATCCTGGTGGGCGGCGGGCGTTTCCAGGAATACGACCAGTACGCGGGCAAGGGCCGGCCGTTCCACGCCAATACCGACAGCAACGGGCAGAAGTTCGTGCCCCGCGCCGGCCTGGTGTACCGCTACACCGACCAGCTGTCGTTCTACGGCAGCTACACCGAGTCGTTCAAACCCAACTCCAGCATTGCCCAGCTGGCCGGCGGCAGCGTGGTGCTGGACGGCTCCATCGCACCGGAAGAAGCCAAGTCCTGGGAACTGGGGGCTAAGCTCGACATTCCAGGGCGCATCACCGCCAGTGCGGCGTTGTTCGACATCACCAAGCGCAACGTGCTGGTGACCACCGCCACGGCCTCCGAGACTGTCACCAGCGTGGCCGGTGAAGTGCATTCCCAGGGCCTGGAGCTGGACCTGACCGGGCAGCTCACCGACCAGTGGAGCCTGATCGGCAGCTACGCCTACACCGACGCCGAAGTGACCAAGGACACCCAGTACAAGGGCAAGCAACTGCAGAACGTGGCCAAGAACACCGGCTCGCTGTCGGCGGTCTACGACTTCGGCAGCCTGATCGGCGGCGACCGCCTGCGGGTCGGCGCCGGTGCCCGTTATGTCGGTGAGCGCGCCGGGGATGCGCCCAACAGCTTCGACCTGCCGGGCTACACCGTGGCCGATGCCTTCGCCACCTACGACACCAAGGTCGAAGGGCAGAAGGTCAAGTTTCAGCTCAACGTGAAGAACCTGTTCGACAAGACCTACTACACCTCCTCGGTGAGCAAGTACTTCGTGTCCCTGGGGGATGCTCGCCAAGTGTCGCTCTCCAGCACCCTGGAGTTCTGATGAAAGCCCTGACCCTGAGTGTGCTCCTGGCGTTCTGTGGCGTGGCCCAGGCGGCTGCGCCGGCGGATGAGCGCCTGTACCACCGCGAACAGCAAGTGCAGCTGCCGGGCTCCGGCAGCAGTTGGGGCTTCATCGCCCTGGACCCGACCCGGCCCTACCTGTTCCTGGCCCGTCGGGAAAACGGCCTGAGCGTGTTCGATGTGGACAAGCAGCGCCCGGTGCGCACCCTCGAACAGTCCCGGGGCGCCAATGGTGTGGTGTTGGTACCGGAGCTGGACCGCCTGCTGGTGCTCAACACCGACGGCAGCCTGGGGGTGGTGGAGTTATCCACATTCAAGCCGCTCAAGCGCATCACCGTGACCCAGAGCAACCTCAACAGCGCGGTGTACGAGCCGCGCACCGGGCAGGTGATCATTGTCAGCGGGCGCCGGGCCGATCGTTCCACCCTGTTCGTCTTCGATCCCAAAGAAGAGCGCATCAGCGCCGCCCATGAGCTGGCGGTGAAGAAGATCGACCCGTTGCTGCTCAAGGGCGATGGCAGTTTCTTCCTGCCGATGCGCGATGAGGGCATCGTCGCGCGGTTGTCCTCCAGCAGTTTCAAGGTCCTGGACCGCTGGCAGTATCCCGACTGCCCGCGGCCCAGTGCCCTGGCCCAGGATGAACAACGGGGGCGGTTGTTCGTCGCTTGCCGTGGTGAGCGGCCAGTGCTGCTGGTGCTCGACCGCGACAACGGTGCGCTGAAGGCCAGCCTGCCGATCACCCGGGACGTCAACGCCCTGGCCTACGACCCGCAGGCCCAGCGCTTGCTGATCGCCAGCGGGGTGGACGCCAACCTCAGCGTCGTCGCCCAGCTCGATGCCGACCGCTACCAGCTCCTGGGTAGCGTCAGCACCCAGCCCATGGCCTACAACATGGCGTTCGACCCGCGTACCCGGCGGGTCTACCTGGCGGCAATGGACTTCACCCAACCGGCCGCGAGCCCGGCCGAACCCAAGCCGGACCCGCTGTTTCATGCCAATACCTTCAAGGTCCTCACCTTGGCACCCTAGTCGGCGTCAAGTGCCAGGGCCTGCGCTTGCGCTGCACAGTCAGGGCCGGCGGTCAGGCCCTGGGCCCGAACGGCCAGCAACTCTTGCCGGGCGACGGCGAAATCGGCCTGGAAGGTCGGGTCGGCGTGCAAGCGTGCCACGGTGGTCGCGCCTATTTCACGGCCTTCACGGATATCGCTGTACCAGTGCACGTTGCACACCATGCGGCTTTGCGAATAGGCCCGGCCGCGGGCCCAGAGCGCATTGCCGTGCTCGGGGGACAGTTCGCTCAGCAACAGCGCCCAGGCCCAGCCGATTGCGCTGTGGCCCGATGGGTAGGAACCATCTGCGGCCAGTTTCGCCTCGTCTTCCGGGGTGCAGCTGGGTTGCTGGTTGTAGACGAAGGGCCGGGTGCGCTGGTAGCGCTTCTTTGCGCTGTAGGTGGCCAGCCCGGCGTCGGCCAGGGTCCGCCGCAGGACTCTGTACAGCGTAGGTGTCAGCTGTTCGCTGATCGGGGCATTCAGGGCACAGGAGAATGTCTGCGCGGCGGCAGGGAACTTCAGGTTGGCATCGCTGACAGCCAACTCCCAGCGTTTGCTGCCCCGCAAGGCCTGGTTTTTCTCGGCCATGCTCTGGTCCAGAGCGAAGGCTGGGGTCCCCACCGCAGGAGGGGGCGGCAACAGCGACAGACTGTCGGGCAGATCCTGCTGTTTCAGATAACCGATCAAGTAACCCGGTCGGAACTCCGGGACGCTTTGCGCTTGCAGGGGCTGTTTCGCCGCGACCGGGTTGAACAGGCTTAAAAACAACAGGCTGGCCAAACTTTTCGATAATAGACGTTGCATGGAGATAGTCCTCTAGGCATTAGATCCGTTACATCGGTTCTGGTGGTCTGCTTACTTGATATTCCAGGTGTAGTTGAACATCAGTCGCGTATCATCAGTGTCGCGAATGAAGTTCTTGGCGTAGTTGGAGCGATAGAGCGCACTGCGCAGGCGTACACTTAAGTTCTTCAGCGGGCCTTGTTGCACGACATAACGCAATTCATTATCCAGCTCCCATGACTTGCCAATTCTTTGGCTGCCGGTTATCTCGGCATGGCTGCCGGATATATAGCGGCTATTGATAGTCAGGCCCGGCCAGCCCAGGTTGGCAAAGTCATAGCCATAACGAAGTGCCCAGGAGCGCTCCTTGGCATTGGCGAAGTCACCCAGTACGGACAAGTTGATCAAGTTGGCATCGGTACCCAGGATGTTGGCATAACCGGTATCCCCCAACATTCGCTGATAAGTCAGGCCAAGGCTGTGGCCTTTATAGGCATAGCCGAGCAACCCCTGCAGGGCGCGGTTGTCGATCTTGCCGCCTTTGGCATTGCCATAGTCGTTCATCAGGCTCAAGCGCAGATCGCTGCTGAACGTCCCCGCTCCCCAGGGGCTCTTGTTGACCAGGGTGAAGACCTGCTGGCGGTAGATATCCTGCAGCTGGGCGACATGCACGCGAGCCAGCCATTGCTTGTGGAACCGATAGTCGAGGCCCGCCATGTCGAAGTGTTCCGCGGTGGCCCCCAGCTTCTCGAAGCGCCGGTTCAAGGGGCTCAGGGTCAGCGGTGTGTACTGCGTGGCGTTGCGCTGCAGGACCCGGCTCAGACGCCCGGCGGTAAACTCCAGGTCTTCGATTTCATTGGAGGTCAGCAGCCCGCCTTCGAACATCTGCGCAAACAGGCGGCCGTCATTGGGTCTCAGTGTCGGCAGTACCGGCGGTACCAGGGTTCCGAACTTGAACAGGGTCTTGCTGGTCTTGAGCTTGCCGGCCAGGGCCAGTTTCGAATAGTCATCCTCTGCCCGGCCATTGCGTGCCACCTTCAACAGCCCGGTGCCGGTCCGGCCAGGAGCGGAATCCAGCTTGATCCCGAGCATGCCGATGGCGTCGGCACCGACGCCGAGGCGGCCTTCGGTGAACCCCGAATCCAGGCGCAAGAGGAAACCTTGCGCCCATTCTTCACGGGTAGGGGCAGTGCCTTCGCGGTAGTCCCGATTGAAGTAGTAGTTGCGCAGTTCCAGGCGTGCGCTGCTGTCCTCGAGCAGTTCGGCTTTTACCGGAATGGCCAGTATCGAGGCACACAGCAGGGGCGAGTGTCTGACCCATTGCCGTGGCAAACTTTGTGAAAGCATTTCATCGTCCTCTGTTTTTGTTGTTTTGGAGTAAGGCGATTAACGGCTTAGTTGTTGCTGGTTTGTTCAACGACCAATGGTCGAAGGTTGGGTTGCCTCAGGGGTGTGGTGAAAGTTGTGTGTCAATTGTTGTGGGCAAGAGTCTGCCGGGTATTTCAGGTAATTGGCTCCTGTGAGGGGGGTGGATATTTATGGAATGCCTGGCACTCAGGGTTCGAAGACTAAGTTGAAACTGGGCTTAAACAATAACCATCAGCTCCATGAATGAAGTGGTAAATAAAATATTAAAATAATTACCTGATTATGTTCTTGAGTGTCATATAAGAACTTGCCGGGCGTGATCTTTCTGAGAGAGATATGTAGGGGGTTTTTAATTGGCTTGTAAGAATTGTCTTATTTAAGTAAGGAACTTTAACCGTTCACTGACTCAGGCGTGTCAGCCTGGGCTTTGGCATAAGAAGGAGCATGCAGAGGCGGGTTTTGGGTAACCCTGGCCTCAGCGCAGGAACGCCAGGCGGTAGTCTCCCGGCGTGCCCCCCAGGGCGTGCCGGAAGCGATTGCTGAAGTGGCTGGCACTGGCAAAACCACAGGCCAGTGCAATCTCGCCCAGGGGCTGGGCGGTGGTGCGCAGCAGGTGCCGGGCCCGGCTCAGGCGTCGGGCTAGCAGGTATTGGTGGGGCGGCAGGCCGAAGCTTGCACGGAACATGCGGGCGAAGTGGTATTCGGAGAGGGCGCACAACCCCGCCAGCTGGCCCAGGCTCAGGGGCGCGTCCAACTGGCTGTCGATGTAGTCCACCAGCAGCCGTCGCTGGTGTGCGGCCAGCCCGCCCTTGAGCCGGGCCCCCTGGCGCTGGCCCACTTGATTGAGCAGGGCATGGCTGAGCATCTCGTGGGCCAGGCTGCTGGTCAGCAGGCGCTCGCCGGGTTCGTCCCAGTTCAGGCGGACCAACTGCGCAAAGCGCTGGGTCTGCTCGGGGTCGTCGAGAAAGGTGCTTTCGCGCAGTTGCAGTTCCCGGGGCTCGCGATCCAGCAGGGTGACGCAGCCCAGGGCGAACTGCTCCGGGCTGAAGTACAGATGGGCCAGGCGAATATCACCGTTGATCACCCAGGCCGACTGGTGCTCGGCGGGCAGGATGCACAACTTGCCCGGGCCGCCCTTGCTGCCCGGCTGGTCGCGGCGGAAGGTCCCGGTGCCGCCGGCCAGGTAGCAGGACAGGGTGTGATGGCTGGGGGCCTCGTACTCCTGGGCGTCGTGATGGTTGCTCCACAAGGCTGCGGACAAGCCGTCACCGAGCTCGGCGCTGTGCTCCAGGCGAGCATTGGGCGAGCGGTTCAGGGCTTGGAAGACTTGCAGTGTATCCAGTGCGTGCATGGTGGGGCGTCAACATGGGTGCGGCTGCCGGTGTTCTGCATGCTACTCCGTAGCCCGTGTGCTGCCAGCCCCGGGCGGATAAAAAGCGCAAGTTTGTGCAAGCGCGCAAGGCCGGCGGGGCGTGACACTGCACTCCTGACAAAGGAGTCGCGCCATGAACCTATCGCTGTACCTGTTGACCGTGCTGATCTGGGGCACCACCTGGATCGCCCTGAAACTGCAACTGGGGGTGGTGGCGATTCCGGTGTCCATCGTCTATCGCTTCGCCCTGGCGGCCCTGGTGCTGTTCGTCCTGTTGCTGCTCAGCCGCAAGCTGCAGCCGATGAACCGTCGTGGTCACCTGATCTGCCTGGCCCAGGGGTTGTGCCTGTTCTGCATCAACTTCATGTGCTTTTTGCACGCCAGCCAGTGGATTCCCAGTGGCCTGGTAGCGGTGGTGTTTTCCACCGCGACCCTGTGGAACGCCCTGAATGCGCGAGTGTTCTTCGGCCAGAAGATCGCTCGCAACGTGCTGCTGGGCGGCGGCCTGGGGCTGCTGGGGCTGGGGCTGCTGTTCTGGCCGGAGCTGGTGGGCCACAGTGCCAGCCCGCAAACCCTGCTGGGCCTGGGCTTGGCCCTGCTGGGCACCTTGTGCTTCTCGGCGGGCAACATGCTGTCCAGCCTGCAGCAAAAAGCCGGGCTCAAGCCATTGACCACCAATGCCTGGGGCATGGCCTACGGCGCGACGATGCTGGCGGTGTATTGCCTGTTCCAGGGCATCGCCTTCGATGTGGAATGGAGCACCCGCTACATCGGCTCACTGCTGTACCTGGTGATTCCGGGCTCGGTCATCGGCTTTACCGCCTACCTGACCCTGGTGGGGCGCATGGGCCCGGAGCGCGCGGCTTACTGCACCGTGCTGTTCCCGGTAGTGGCGTTGAACGTCTCGGCCTTTGTCGAAGGCTACCAATGGACCGCCCCGGCCCTGGCCGGGCTGGTGCTGGTGATGCTGGGCAACGTCCTGGTGTTCCGCAAACCCAAGGCTGTGCCTGCCTCTGTAGCCGCTGCCGAGCTTGCGAGGCTGCGAACGGCGGCGCAGCCGTCGCAAAACCGGGCGACCTGATTCTGCCGGGCTATCGCTGAAGGTCCTGCGGACCTTTTCGCAGCCTCGCAGGCTTGGCAGCGGCTACAGGGGGGATAGGCCGTGGGTGGTCAGCCCTTCCACACCTGCGGGTTGACCAGGTCCTGCGGCCGCTCACCCAGCAGGGCACTGCGCAGGTTGCTCATGGCGCGCGCGGCCATGGCGTCGCGGGTTTCATGGGTGGCCGAGCCAATGTGCGGCAAGGTCACTGCGTTCTTCAGCTGGAACAGCGGCGACTCCGCCAGCGGTTCCTTCTCGTACACATCCAGGCCGGCGCCACGGATCTGGCCCTTCTGCAAGGCTTCGATCAGCGCCGGTTCATCCACCACCGGCCCGCGGGAAATGTTCACCAGGATTGCACTGGGCTTCATCAGCGCCAGTTCGCGGTGGCTGATCAGGTGCTTGGTCTTTTCGCTCAACGGCACCACCAGGCAGACGAAATCCGCCTCCGCCAGCAGTTGCTCCAGGCTGCGAAACTGCGCCCCCAGCTCCTGCTCCAGGGCCGCCTTGCGGCTGTTGCCGCTGTAGAGGATCGGCATGCCGAAGCCCAGGCGCCCACGGCGGGCGATGGCCGCGCCAATGTTGCCCATGCCGACGATGCCCAGGGTCTTGCCGTGCACGTCGCAGCCGAACAGCGCCGGGCCGACGCTGGCCTGCCATTGCCCGGCCTTGGTCCAGGCATCCAGCTCGGCCACTCGGCGGGCGCTGCTCATGAGCAGGGCGAAGGCCAGGTCGGCGGTGCTTTCGGTGAGCACGTCCGGGGTGTTGGTGAGCATCAGCCCGCGTTCGTTGAAGTAGGCCAGGTCGTAGTTGTCGTAGCCCACCGAGATGCTCGACACCACTTCCAGGCGCGCGGCGTTTTCCAACTGCGCACGGCCCAGCTTGCGGCCGACACCGATCAGGCCGTGGGCCTGGGGCAGGGCTTCATTGAATTGCGCGGCGACGTCCCCGTGCTTGGGGTTGGGCACTATGACCTCGAAATCCTGTTGCAGGCGTTCGGTCATCTCGGGGGTGATGCGGCTGAAGGCAAGTACAGTCTTTTTCATCGCGCGAAGGCTCGTCAGGCGGGGAGAATGCCAAGCAAGCTAACATTTTTGCCGCCGCCACCAAAGCACCCCGCCACGAGCCTGCATGTGTAGGAGCTGGCTTGCCAGCGAAGGCGGCATCCAGGCTTGCGCAGGATGTGCGGGCTTCTTCGCCGGCAAGTCGGCTCCTACAGGTGGATCGGTGGTCTGGGTGGGGAGCCCCGTGGTCAGGTGGCCAGGCGTGCGCCGGTCAGGCTGCCGCTCAGTTCATAGGCCGCCAGTTCCGTCTGGTGCGCGGTGAGGATCTCCGGCAGAGAGCCGCGCAGGTATTCGACCCAGGTCTTGATCTTGGCGTCCAGGTACTGGCGCGACGGGTAGATGGCGTACAGGTTCAGCTCCTGGGAGCGGTACTTGGGCATCACCCGCACCAGGGTGCCGGTGCGCAAACCCTCTATAGCCGCATATACCGGCAACACCCCGACCCCCATGCCGCTGATGATCGCAGTCTTCATGGCATCGGCGGAGTTCACCAGGAACGGCGAGCTGTTGATGGTGACCATTTCCTGGCCTTCCGGGCCGTCGAAGGTCCACTTCTCCAGGGGAATCACCGGGCTCACCAGGCGCAGGCAGGCATGGTTCAGCAGATCGCTGGGCTTTTGCGGGCAGCCGTTGGCTTTCACATAGGCCGGCGAGGCGCAGACGATGCTGTAGGTCATCCCCAGGCGCTGGGAGACGAACCCCGAATCCGGCAGCTCCCGGGCCAGGACGATGGACACGTCGTAGCCCTCGTCCAGGAGGTCCGGCACACGGTTGGCCATGGTCAGGTCGAAGGTCACGTCCGGGTGGGTCTTGCGGTAGCGGGCGATGGCGTCGATCACGAAGTGCTGGCCGATGCCGGTCATGGTGTGCACTTTCAACTGCCCGGCGGGGCGGGCGTGGGCGTCGCTGGCCTCGGCCTCGGCTTCTTCGACATAGGCCAGGATCTGCTCGCAGCGCAGCAGGTAGCGCTTGCCGGCCTCGGTCAGGGCGATGCGGCGAGTCGTGCGGTTGAGCAGGCGGGTTTGCAGGTGCGCCTCTAGATTGGAGACGGCGCGCGAGACGTTGGCGGTGGTGGTGTCCAGCTGCACCGCGGCGGCCGTGAAACTACCGGCTTCGGCAACACAACTGAAGGCGCGCATGTTTTGCAAGGTGTCCATGGGGTGCTCTCAAGGGAGATTGCAAATTGTGACACGAAGTTTCTGTTTTTACAGGCGTACAGGGATACGACCAAGGGATTATCGCGTTTACGGTAACAAAGATTCACAGGAATCCCAGCTTATCGCCGCAACGACCGCCCCCTAGAATTGCGCCGATCCCTAGGAGCCGGCAGGCCGGCGATCCGCGCAACGCGGTGTAGCAGGCGTATCGCTGCGCCGGCAAGCCAGCTCCTACGAGAGAAATACTCCCCCCCGATCTCAGGAATTCGCAGCAGTGCCGCGTCGCATCAGCAGAGGGTTCAAGACCCTCAGTGTTTGGGCTTTATCGTTAGCAATCAGCGGCTGCATCGGAACCGGAGGCATTGCCCCACAGGGCAAGACACTTCCCGCTAATACATTGGCCACGGATGAGGCGATAAAGAGCGCCGCGCAGGACGCCCACTGGCCCAGCGCCCAGTGGTGGCAGGCCTATGGCGACCCGCAACTGGACCGCTGGATCAGCCTTGCGGTGCAAGGCAGCCCGAGCCTGGCCATGGCCGCCGCCCGGGTCCGCCAGGCCAAGGCCCTGGCCGGCATCGCCGAGTCGGCCGAGTCGCTGCAGATCAAGGGTGACGCCACCCTCAAGCGCCACAACTGGCCCACCGATCAGTTCTACGGCCCCGGCGCCCTGTCCAACAGCACCACCTGGGACAACAACGCCGCCCTGGGCTTGAGTTATGCCCTGGACCTCTGGGGCCGGGAAAGCAACAGCACCGAGCGTGCCGTGGACCTGGCCCACATGAGCGTGGCCGAAGCCCGTCAGGCCCAGCTGGAACTGGTGAACAATGTGGTGCGCAGCTATATCCAGCTGTCCCTGCACTTCGCCCAGCGCGATATCGTCGCGGCCACCCTCAAGCAGCAGCAACAGATCCTCGAACTGGCGCAACGGCGCCTGGACGGCGGCATCGGCACCCATTTCGAAGTCAGCCAGGCCGAGGCGCCGCTGCCGGAAACCCATCGCCAACTGGACGCCCTGGACGAAGAAATCGCCCTGACCCGCAACCAATTGGCGGCCCTGGCCGGCAAGGGCCCGGGGGAGGGGGCGCAACTGCAGCGGCCAAGCCTGTCCCTGGGCGCCGCGCTGAAACTGCCCTCGGCCCTGCCCGCCGAACTGCTGGGGCAGCGCCCGGACGTGGTCGCCAGCCGCTGGCAAGTGGCGGCCCAGGCTCGCGGTATCGATGTGGCTCACGCCGGCTTCTACCCCAACGTCGACCTGGTGGGCAGCATCGGCTTCATGGCCACCGGCGGTGGGGCCCTGGAGTTCCTCACCGGCAAGAAGCTCAACTACAACGTCGGCCCGGCCATCAGCCTGCCGATCTTCGACGGCGGGCGCCTGCGCTCGGAGCTGGGTGAAGCCTCGGCCGGCTACGACATGGCCGTGGCCAGGTACAACCAGACCCTGGTGGATGCACTGAAAAGCATCTCCGACCAGTTGATCCGCCGCGAGTCCATGGACAAGCAGCAAGCCTTCGCCGCCGAGTCGGTGGCCGCTGCGCAGAAGACCTACGACATCGCCACCGTGGCCTTCCAGCGCGGCCTGACCGACTACCTGAATGTGCTCAACGCCCAGAGCCTGCTGTTCCATCAGCAACAGGTGCAGCAGCAGGTGCAGGCCGCACGCCTGACGGTCCAGGCGGACCTGGTCACGGCCCTGGGCGGCGGGCTTGAAGCCGGCCGCGACGTTCCCGCGCAAGACCGCCTTGAGGCACCCAAGACCCCCGCGGCCCTGGCCGTGTTCGACCATTGAAGCAGGCACCCATGACTTCCTTGCCCGCACCTTTGCGCTGGCTGTACTCCCTTGAATGGCGCCGGGGTTTCTTCGACTGGGCGCGCAGCGACGGCGTGACCTGGGTCTATATCTTCAAGGTCCTGGCCGCCGCGTTCCTCACCCTGTGGCTGGCCATGCGCCTGGAGTTGCCGCAACCGCGCACGGCGATGATCACCGTGTTCATCGTCATGCAGCCGCAGAGCGGCCAGGTGTTCGCCAAGAGCTTCTACCGCTTTCTCGGCACCCTGGCCGGCTCGGCGGTGATGGTGGCGCTGATCGCCCTGTTCGCCCAGAACACCGAGCTGTTCCTCGGCTCGCTGGCGATCTGGGTCGGCATCTGCTCGGCCGGCGCGGCGCGCTACCGCAACTTTCGCGCCTATGGTTTCGTCCTCGCCGGCTACACCGCGGCCATGGTCGGCCTGCCGGCCCTGGCCCATCCGGAAGGGGCCTTCATGGCCGCGGTGTGGCGGGTACTGGAGATCTCCCTGGGGATTCTCTGCTCGACCCTGGTCAGCGCCGCGATCCTGCCACAGACCGCCAGCGCCGCCATGCGCAACGCCCTGTACCAGCGCTTCGGGGTGTTCGCCCTGTTCGTTACCGACGGCCTGCGCGGGCGCAGCCAGCGCGACAGCTTCGAAAGCAGCAACGTGCGCTTCATCGCCGAGGCCGTGGGCCTGGAAGGGCTGCGCAGCGTCACCGTGTTCGAAGACCCGCACATGCGTCGGCGCAACGGCCGCCTGAGCCGTCTGAACAGCGAGTTCATGGGCATCACCACGCGCTTCAACGCCCTGCACCAGTTGCTCGAACGCCTGCGCAGCAGCGGCGCCGATCACGTGGTGGCGGCGATCAAGCCCGGCCTGCAGGACCTGGCGGAACTGCTGGACGGCTTCTCCGGCCGTGCCCTGACCAGCCCCGATGCGGCGCGCCTGGCCACGGCCCTGGCGGCCTACAAGGCCGAACTGCCGGCGCGGGTGCGCAGCCTGCGCACGGCCTTCCAGGAGAGCGGCCCGAGCGACGCCGAGCAGCTGGATTTCCACACCGCCTACGAGCTGCTCTACCGCTTTGTCGACGAGATGCACAGCTACGCCCAGACCCACGCGTCCCTGGCCGACCACAGCCACGAGCGCGAGCGCTGGGACGAGCCCTACACCCCGCAGACCAACTGGCTGGCCTGCGCCGCCTCGGGCATCCGCGCGGCCTTCGTGCTGGTGGTGCTGGGCAGCTACTGGGTGGCCACGGCCTGGCCCAGCGGCGCCACCATGACCCTGATCGCCGCCGCCACCATCGGCCTCTCGGCGGCTACGCCGAACCCCAAGCGCATGGCGTTCCAGATGGCCTGCGGGACTTTCATCGGCGCCCTGGTGGGCTTCGTCGAAATGTTCTTCGTGTTCCCCTGGATCGACGGCTTCCCGCTGCTGTGCCTGATGCTGGCGCCGGTGATCGTGCTCGGTTCGTTCCTCGCGTCCAGGCCCAAGTACGCCGGGGTCGGCCTGGGTTTGCTGATCTTCTTCAGCACCGGTTCGGTGCCGGACAACCTGACCATCTACAACCCCTACACCTTCATCAATGACTACATCGCCATGGTCATGGGCATGCTGGTCTGCGCCGCGGCCGGGGCGATCATCCTGCCGCCCAACAGCCGCTGGCTGTGGCGGCGCCTGGAGCAGGACCTGCGCGGCCAGGTGGTGTACGCCATCAGCGGCAAGCTCAAGGGCCTGGCGTCGAGCTTCGAGAGCCGTACCCGCGACCTGCTGCACCAGGCCTATGGCCTGGCGGTGGGCCAGCCCAAGGTGCAGAGCGAGCTGCTGCGCTGGATGTTCGTGGTGCTGGAAGTCGGCCACGCCATCATCGAGCTGCGCAAGGAGCAGGCGATCCTCCCGGTGCACCCGGCCTATGCCGAATCCCAGCCCTGGCGCCAGGCGATCCGGGTCATGGGCCGCTCCCTGGTGCGGCTGTTCCTGCAGCCCAGCCAGAGCAACCTGGAGCGCGGCCTGATCGCCGTGGACCACGCCATCAGCCGGGTCCAGGCCACCGACGAGCCCTTTGCTCCGCACTTCGACACCTCGGCCCTGCGCCGGGTCAAGAGCTACCTGCACTTCATCCGCACTTCACTGCTCGACCCGCAATCGCCGCTGGCGGCCTATGCCGTGGCCAAGCCGGCGGCGCCTGCACCCCAAGGACTTGACCATGCCTCGTGAAATCGCCTTCCACGGCGTTTACATGCCCACCATGACCCTGATGTTCTTCATCGCCGCGGCCCTGGCCTGGGCCCTGGACCGGTTCATTTCCGGCTATGACCTGTATCGCTTCTTCTGGCACCCGGCGCTGTTGCGCCTGAGCCTGTTCTGCTGTCTGTTCGGCGCCATGGCGCTCACTGTCTACCGTTGAGACCCCCGCAATGAAAAAGTTTTTCAGCCTGCTCGCCACCCTGCTCGTGCTGGCCCTGGCCCTGTGGATCGGCCGTACCCTGTGGGAGCACTACATGTACACCCCCTGGACCCGTGACGGCCGGGTGCGCGCGGACATCATCAACGTCGCCGCCGATGTCACCGGCGAAGTGGTGGACGTGCCGGTCAAGGACAACCAGCTGGTGCGCAAGGGCGATCTGCTGATGCAGATCGACCCCGAGCACTACCAGATCGCGGTCAAGCAGGCGCAAGCGCTGGTGGCGTCGAAGAAGGCCACCTGGGAGATGCGCAAGGTCAACGCCCGGCGCCGCGCCGACATGGACAACCTGGTGATCTCCAAGGAAAACCGCGACGACGCCGGCAACATCGCCGACTCGGCCCTGGCCGACTACCAGCACGCCCAGGCCCAGCTGGAAGCGGCGCAACTCAACCTTGCACGCACCCAGGTGCGGGCGGCTGTGGATGGCTATGTCACCAACCTCAACGTGCACCGTGGCGACTACGCACGCATCGGCGAGGCGAAGATGGCGGTGGTCGACATGAACTCGTTCTGGGTCTACGGCTTCTTCGAGGAAACCAAGCTGCCCCACGTGCGCGTCGGGGATAAGGCCGACATGCAACTGATGAGCGGCGAAGTGCTCAAGGGCCATGTGGAAAGCATTTCCCGGGGCATCTACGACCGCGACAACCCGGAAAGCCGCGAACTGATCGCCGACGTCAACCCGACCTTCAACTGGGTGCGCCTGGCCCAGCGCGTACCGGTGCGCATCCACATCGATGAAGTGCCCGAAGGCGTCCTGCTGGCGGCCGGCATCACCTGCACCGTCATCGTCAACCCCGAGCCTTTGTAGGAGCTGGCTTGCCAGCGAAGGCGTCGGCAGGGGCGATGCAAGGCTCGCGGGCCTCTTCGCCGGCAAGCCGGCTCCTACGAGGGAGGCATTGGTTGTAGGAGCTGGCTTGCCAGCGAAAGCGCCGGCATGGGCGATGCAAGGCTCGCGGGCCTCTTCGCCGGCAAGCCGGCTCCTACAGGGGGCGGTTATTTGTAGCTTTTGTCCATGATCGCCTGGGACTTCTTCGCCGCAGCTTCCAGGCCGTCGTTGACGTTGTTGATGGTGGCCACCAGCTTCGGGTTCTGCAGCACGTCGACACCGGGGTAACGCTGCTGGGCCAGGCGCGAGACGATGATGTACTGGGTCACTGCGTAATGCAGCTTGAACTGGCCGCTGTCCCGGGCCTTGGCGATGGCCGCCTTGACGAAGGCCTGGCGCTCGGCCGTGGTCATGCCCTTGAACAGGTCGGGGAGATCGAAATGGATCTCGGCCGAGAAAATCGCCACTTCTTCATCCCGCGCCTCGTCGTACATCACCTGCTTGCTGGTCACCCGCGCCTTCAGCTCGCCAAAGTGCTGTTCGCCAGCGGCCAGTTGCTCTGGGCTCATCTTGCCTTTAAGGGCATCCAGCTGGCTGGTGTCCTCGGTGTTGTCGATAACCTTCAGCCAGGCGTAGGCCTTCACCAGGTCGCCGGACTCTTCGGCGGCGTCGGCCAGGCTCTGCTGCGGTTCCGGGTTGCCGTGCAGTGCCGAGCGTTCCAGCCAGCGCAGGGCCAGGTCCCGGTCCTTGGGAATGTCCTTGTCGCCGAACCAGTAGGTGGCGTACATGCCGTACTCGGCGCACCAATCGTTCTGTGACGCCGAGTAGGCGATGTAGTTGAAGGACTCGCGGTCGCGCTCAGCCTTGGGCTTGTCCGTTTCCTGATCGGTGGTGGTGGACAGATAGCAGAAGGCCCGGGTGTAGTGCGGCGCGGCCATGGCGAAGCAGCTCTTGGCGTTCGCGTAGTCCTCGATCTCGTTCAGCTTGTAACCGGCGCCGTACAGCACATCCGCGTCCATGGCCGGGTTGCAGTACTCGTTGGCGCTGACCTTGGGCAAGACGCTGTCCAGCGTCAGCTTGGGCAGGGTGTCATTGAGTTCGGGGCGTTTCGGTTCGGTGTTTTGCGCAGGCGTGGAGGCGCAAGCCGCCAGCAAGACAGCCAATGCCAGTGGCAGCGCGTTGAACAATTTCAATGGATATTCCCTGATCGGCGAATGAAAAAAGACGCGCATGAAATCAGGCAAGGACAGGACGGGAGAGGGTGGAGCTTGAGCAAATCCGTGCTTGGGTGTCGACGCCAGCGATTCCATGCTGCATGAGCGCAGGGGCTCAAGGTCGCGCATTTTACTGGGATTGAGAGGGCATACAACCGAAACCGCCGCACCTGTTGGGCTGCGGCAAAGGGCCCCGGGGCCCTGCACCGGTGACACCTCGGACAGCAGTAGCGCCAGCCGCTGCTATGGCGTGCGCTTGGCCAGGAGGATTTTGGCCTTGGCCACGCTGTCTTCCACGCTCAGGTCATCGTCCTCCAGCACGGCCTGCAGCGCCGGGTCTTGCCACAGGTCCACGGCCGGCCCGGTGCTTTGCACCAGGCGGGAAATCAAGGCGTAGGCCACCAGCTGGCCGCGGGTGTGGAACTTCGGGTAGCGGTCCTGCATGTCCACCAATTGGGCGACGAAAGCATGCTGTTGCTCAGGCGACATGCCCGCGAACACCTCCGGGTAGTCGTAGTAGATATCCCCTGTGCCCAGGAGGATGACGTTCTGGCGCAGCGCCTGCTCAAGATCCTGTTTGGAGGGGAGCTGGCTGAGCAGCCGGGTGTAGTGCTGCTCGCCTTCGGCCATCTGCTGAGGGCTCATCTTGCGTTTCAGCGCTTCGAGCCTTTGGGCGTCATCGAGGGTTCGGGCCCAGGCGTAGGCCAGCGGGAAATTGTCCTGTTCGCTGCTGCGCAGCATCTCCTGTTGCGAGTCCTCGTCGCCGTGCCGAGCGGCGCGTTCCAGCCAGGCCATGGCCAATGCCTTGTTCGCCGGCTGGTCCAGCTTGCCAAGGTTGTAGATGTCGTACAGGCCCGCTTCCGCGCAGGATTCATTGTGCTGGGCGGCGTAGGCGATGTAGTTGAAGGCTTCGCTTTTGTCATAGTCCTTCTGCCTGGAGCCGACAATCCCGCCCAGGATGCACAGGCTCATGGTATCGCGGGGGGCGGCCATGATCAGGCAGCCGCGGGCCATTTGTATGGCCTTGCTCGCCAGCAAGGTACGGCTTGCGCCATGCAGCACCTCGTCCTCATTCATCAGGCGGATGCCGAGGCCGACCAGCCGTTCGCTGTCCATCTCCGGCGAGCAGTACGGGTTGGCCTCGACCTTGGGCAGGATCTGTTCCAGGCTCAGCTCCGGCAGGGTGGCATTGAGTTTTTCGTCCGGTGACGAGGCATGGCAGCCCAGCAGCAAGGCGAACAGGGTCAACGTCAGCGCACTACGATATTTCAATGGGGCAGATCCTTGATTGGCGAATGAACAAAGGCGCACTGCGCCACCGCGGTAGGAGCTGGCTTGCCAGCGAAGGTGGTCGCAAGATTTGCACTCGGCTCGCGGGCCTCTTCGCCGGCAAGCCGGCTCCTACGGGAGGCACGCGGTACACCCTAGATGGCTTGCGTGCGTAGGGGTCAGAGCCTGGCGCTCAGGCCGAAGCGCTTCATCAGTCCCTTCTCCAGCAGACCCTTGGGCAGCAGGTTGGCCAGCAGCGGCAGGGCGCGGCTGCCATTGCCCAGCCGTACCAGGCGTGGCGGATTGTCCTGCTGCACCGCCTTGAGCAAGCCGGCGGCGAATTCGCTGGCCGGGGTCGGCTTGTCCTGGGAGGCCTTGGCCCGGGAGCGGATGCCCTCGCGCAGCGGCCACCAGGGCGATTGTTCGTTGAGCAGCTGTTCGGCTTCATGCCCGGCATTCTTGGCGAAGCTCGAAGCAATGGCCCCGGGCTGCACTTCCATGACGCGGATGCCGAACGGCGACAGTTCCATGCGCAGGGCATCGCTCAAGGCGTGCACTGCGGCTTTTGAGGCGCAGTAGGCACCGGCAAAAGGCGTCACCAGCACCCCGGACACACTGCCGATGTTCACCACCAGGCCGCGGCTGCGGCGCAGCACCGGGAACATCGCCCGAGTCACCCCGACCACCGAGAACACATTGGTTTCGAACTGGCGTTGCATCGCTTCCACGCCGCCATCGAGCAGCGGGCCCATGGCGCCGTAGCCGGCGTTGTTGATCAGCACATCCAGGCCGCCGTACTGCTGGTTGATCTCCTCGCCCAGGGCGCCCAGGGCCGGGCCGTCATTGACGTCCAGTTGCACGGCCTTGAAACCGGCCGCTTGCAGGGCAGAGACGTCCTCGGCCTTGCGGGCGGTGGCGAGCACGGTGAAACCGGCGCCCTTGAAGGTGTCCGCCAGGGCGCGGCCGATGCCGCTGGAACAACCGGTGATCAACGCTACGGGCATGGCGCGGTCCTTGTGCTGGGTGAGGGAGGGGGTGAATCAGTCGGAGAAACTACCCTGTAAACGCTCGGCGCGAAACTCCAGGGTTTGCGGGCGATAGCCGGGGCGCAGCGGCGGCAGGGGCAGGCAGTCCTGCCAGTTGGCGCCGGCCTGCAACTCGCCGGGGCCACGGTAGCGCGGGGCGCTGTACTGGTTGTCGGCGAGGTTGACCGTATCCCCCGGCGCATAGGCGGCGACCCGCCAGCGCAACTCCACCAGGGGCACCTTGTTGCCGTTGTTCAGCTTGACCTGCAATGGACGGTCGGCGGGGCAGTGCTCCGGCGCGTAGCTCAGGCGCAGCTCCAGGCGCGCCAGTTGCTGGGCTTCGCGGTTGTCCAGCCAGACCACCCAGCAGGCCACCAGGGCCAGGCCGAACGCGGCAGCCAGGGACACGGGAAGGGCTTTGGCGGGGTAGCGCAGAAGCAGGATCAGCCAGGTGATGACCAGCAGAACGCCGATGAACATGACGCGAGCCTCGGGGAAAAGGAGGGGACATCCTACCTAAGCGTAGGTGGGGTTGGCGATGGAGGGTGGCTGTTGTGACGTTATCCACAGGCCAGGTTTTGATGGGGGCGTTAGGGACAACAGAAGGTCTGTTAAAGCGGATTTATGCCGATAGTGGACATCATGTGGTCCACTCTGGTGCCCGCCCGAGCAGGTGGCTGGCATGCTTCGGGGTCATCTATCCATTTCTGGAACACCTTTACCGGGACTGGAAAATGCTCAGGCTCTCAGGGCTGCAAACATCGAACGAGGCGAATGCTAGCTGAAGGGGTGGGCTCCGCTTTCGACTGTGAAGCGTGCTGGTGCCAAGGACGAGACGTGCCCGTGGTGGCGATCTATGAGGTGTATAATCTCCGGGCTTTGGCATCAATCATGGGGCGATGATGGACGTATCACTGCAGCAGATTTTGCAAACTGCACAGATCAGCGATCTGAAGAAGCTGGGGACGTTTCTTGAGGTCAAACGCTTTGTCGAAACTCAGCTTCATTTGAAGTTAGGGGCAAATGGCTGGAGCTCCTTATCTTTGAAGTTAAAGCGCCTGAGTGCCCAGGCAGAAGAGGGGCGTGAATGCGCACGTGTACTCAGTGATGCGTTGCCCTATCCGGTTGTGCGCAATGAAGTTTCAAAAAGAATCGGCTTCAGGATGTGCGCCAGGAATGTTGCAGAACTTAGAGGCGCTTTGTCCCTGTTGTCGAAATGCTCTGCTCGTCCTGCGTTTGATCCTTATGAGCGTTTCGAAAAGAACAAGCTTAAAAACTTTGTCAGCAGTTCAAGACTGGAAGGCATAGACATACCGGTCTTCGACGAAAAAGCCTCGTTGGAAAAAATCCTGGCCAAGCATGGAAGACCGTTGAATGGATAAATACGACGCTTCTCATGATCATTACTGCTACCCCGCCTCCTCGGCGTGCCGCCATCCTGAACATTCCTAAACTCTCTTGGCCTGGACATAAACTGCGACGCCTTCGTCGTTGCTGTGTGTCGAACCCGGACTAGCCTTTGAGCGTCGCAGCACATTCAGCGACCGGGCTTGGTAACTCGTTCTGATACAGGCGCAACAGCGCCGCATTTCACTTGTGCAATGGCAGCTGTGCGTGGGAGGGGGCGTCCCTGCCGGGTTCCTGTATCTCCGGTTTACCAACCTGCACGCAGCTGCCACCCCTGCGCTTGGTAACCCGTTTTGATGCAGCTGCAGCAGCACCCCATTGCGCTATTGCCGGCGGGTTGTGCGCCTGCGCATTCGTGCAATGGCAGCTGTGCGTGGGAGGGCTTCGTCCCTGCCGGGTTCCTGTATCTCCGGTCGACCAATCCGCGCACGGCTGCCACCCACAACAGGGCTGCGCATCTTCTGACGAAGATGGGTACGGCAGTGATCGATGAGGCGGGTTCTAGATGAAGGAGAGGGGACAGGCGTGCCGATCGTTCCCCCGCGTTTGAAGGGGAACGATTACGGGGCGTTTTAGTTCAGGTACTGACTGCCACGAATCCGCCGTCCCAACACGTCCAGCAGATCACAACCATCGCGCAACAGAATGGCGCTGGCGTGGGCGATCTGTGTCAGATCGGTGGCATCGGCGTGGCGGCTGTCCATGTGCACGATGCTTTCCATCAGTTGAGTCACCGCGAGGATGCGGTAGGCGGCGCTGGCATGCAGTTCGTCCAAAGGCGCGCGGGTGTCGATAAACAGGGTCGGAGTGGAGGATTCGTTGCTGGTTAGCGCGATACGGTCCGTCATGGTGTGTTGCTCCTGAAATAAATAGAGCTGCCACTTGATCGCCGTCAAACGAGTTGGGTGGCAACTGTACGCAGGTTGACGGACCGGTTTCAGGAACCCGGCGCATCCGAAGATGCCCCACGCACAGTCGCCATAAGACATTTTTGCGAGCGCAGAAGAGCGCAAGCAGAGTCGAGGAACTATGCGTCCTGAAAGTGTTACCGAGCCGTCAAACCCGATCACGAATGAGTCGTGACAGGCGCGAGGATAGGGAGCGAGAAGAGGGTGGTCAACCCGAGATGTGTAGCCTTAAACGACCTTTTGTATCCACAGATGGCTGTTGATCTGGCTTGCCGCTTGAAGCTTACGGCTGCCTCTACTGATCGCTGCTTCTTGTAGCCGCTGCCGCAGGCTGCGAACGACCGCGCAGCGGGCGCAGGGGGCTCAAGACCGCTGAAGGTCCTTCGGCCCTTTTCGCAGCCTGCGGCAGCGGCTACAAAAAAATCCCCCTGTCCAACCGCCTGCGGATAGGGGACGCAGGCGCCTGGAAGGGGGTTGAAAGGACTCGCTGATAACGGCGCTCTGCCTTTGCTCGCAGCTTGCCGCTTGAAGCCTGTCGCTGTTACTGGGCGATGGTCTTCACCGAGACGCCACGTTCCACCGGCGTCGAGCGGCCGTAGATATCCTCAAACCGCTCAATATCGTCCTCGCCCAAATAACTGCCCGATTGCACTTCGATGATCTCCAGCGGGATCTTGCCCGGGTTGCGCAGGCGGTGCACCGAGGCAATCGGGATGTAGGTGGACTGGTTCTCGGTGAGCAGGAACACGTTCTCGTCACAGGTGACTTCGGCGGTGCCGCTGACCACGATCCAGTGTTCGGCGCGGTGGTGGTGCATCTGCAGCGACAGGCAGGCCCCCGGCTTGACCGAGATGTGCTTGACCTGGAAGCGCCCGCCCATGTCCACCGAGTCGTAGGAGCCCCACGGGCGGTAGACCTCGCAGTGGTTCTGGGTTTCGCTGCGGCCCTGTTCGTTGAGGGTGTTGACCATCTGTTTCACCCCTTGGACCTTGTCCTTGTGGGCGATCATCATGGCGTCCTTGGTTTCCACCACGACGATGTTTTCAAGGCCGATCACCGATACCAGCTTGCCGTTGCCGTGGATCATGCAGTTCTTGCTGTCCTGGATCACCACATCGCCTTTGCTGACGTTGCCGTTGGCGTCTTTTTCATGCACGTCCCACAGCGACGACCAGCAGCCGACATCGCTCCAGCCAGCGGTCAGGGGCACCACGCAGGCGCGCTGGGTCTTCTCCATTACCGCGTAGTCGATGGAGTTGTCCGGGCAGCAGGCGAAGGTGGCTTCGTCGATGCTCACGGTGTCCGGGTCCTGCTGGCTGCGCTCCAGGGTCAAGAGGCAGGTGTCGTAGATGTCCGGGTCGTGTTTCTTCAGCTCTTCGAGGAAGCGGCTGGCGCGGAACAGGAACATGCCGCTGTTCCAGAAATAGCCGCCGGCCTGGACAAACTCGGTGGCGCGTTTTTCGTCGGGCTTTTCGACGAAGTGCGAGACCCGGCTGACCCCCTCCGGGAGCAGCGCATCGTTGGTGGACTTGATGTAGCCGTAGCCGGTTTCCGGCTTGGTTGCCGGGACCCCGAACAGCACCATTTCGCCACGCTCGGCGGCCACGGTGGCCAGGGCCAGGGCCCGTTGCAGGGCTTTCTGGTCGTCCAGGACGTGGTCGGCGGGCAGTACCAGCATCAGCTCGTCGCGGCCTTCGTTGACCAGCATCATCGCGGTCAGGGCCACGGCCGGGGCGGTGTTGCGGCCGAAGGGCTCCATGAGGATGCGCTGGGATTCGAGCTTACGGGCCGCCAGTTGCTCGTTGACGATAAAGCGGTGGTCCTTGTTGCAGACCACGATGGGGGTATCCATGCCTTCGAACACCAGGCGCTCCAGGGTCTGCTGGAACAAAGTGTGTTCGCCGGTCAGGGCGAGGAACTGCTTGGGGAATTGCTTGCGCGAAAGCGGCCAAAGACGTGAGCCGCTACCACCTGACAAGATCACCGGAATCATGTTGTTACTCCTTCAAACATCGTATGGGTTAGAGCTACTGCGTTCTGTCGTTTCACTCTTGTTTTTGTGGCGTGCCCGGATGCGCTGCCCACCTCTCGTAGGAGCCGGCTTGCCGGCGAAGGGGCCCGTGAGGACGCCTTCGCTGGCAAGCCAGCTCCTACGAGAGGCGGGGAGCAGCCTTCCGGAAATTCATTAGCGGGTGGAAACCGGGCGCTTGACCCAGACCGGCGACAGGTTGCTGCCGTTGCCGGTGACGTAGAGCACCGCCGCTTCGCCGCGCTCCAGGGCCACGGGCTTGAGGTCGCTGACCTTTTTCTCGCCGTCATACAGGGCGAAGCTGACCTTCACCGGGTTGATTTCGCGCTCGCCGCGGCCCTTGGCGGCCACGGCCTTGACCACGTCGGTCTTGCCGTCGGCGGTCTTCAGGGTCAGGGCCTGGTCGCTGAGGTTCTGCACCCGCACCAGGGATTTCTGCTTGTTCTTGAACGGCGGTTCTTCGATCAGTTGCGGCTGGCCGCTGGCGTTGTTGACCAGGGTGTAATAGTGATCGGCGGCCAGTTTCACCGGCACGCTCTGGCTGCCCACCTTGGCGGTGTAGTCGCCGCCGGGCATGAAGCTGAAGTCGCTGCTGGCCAGGGGCGCGACGTCATTGACGTTGGTGCTGCCCACCGTGGCGCTGACTTCGCTGTTGCTGGCGTTGTACAGGCGCACGAAGGTCGAGCCCTTGGGCGCGGTGGGGCCGTACAGGGCGGCATCGCCACCGGCGAATACCGGAGCTGATAGCAGGCCCAGGCCCGCAGCCAATACGGCAGCTTTCAGGGATTTGGCAGCGAGACGACGAGGAGTAGTAGTGAAAGTCATGAGTGTTACCTCTTTTCAGTTTTGCGCCCGGTCGGGCGTCTCGGATTTGTTGAGTGCAGCTACGTTCTGTTGGCGAGCACCGGCTTGCTTGAGCTCTGCGACCCACTGCGGGTCGGCGTCGCCGATTTCGTTGTTCACAGGCAGATAGCGTTCAGGGAATTCCCAGATCAGCACCTGGGGCGGGTTGTTCTTGAAGTCGTCGCTTTTCAGGTAGCTGAGCATCGGCAGGATCGGGCCGTGGCCGTCTTCGGCGTAGCTCAGCACGTCGCTGTGCAGGGCCTGTTTCAGGGCGCCGACGAAGTTCCAGCTGGGGTTGGCGCTGTAGCTGGTGCCCACCAGGGTCACCGGCACTTCGCGGTCGGCAAACAGCGCGTCGTCGGCGGCCGGCTGCTCTTCGCTGGCCCGGGTCACGCGCTTTTGCAGGGGCTCTTCGGCCGGCATCAGGTTTTCGAACAGCGGGTCCAGGGGCAGGAAGCGGCGCAGGTCGCCCTTGTGTTCCACGGTCTCTTCGGTCTCGGTGACGAAGCGTTGTGGCTGACCGCTGAGCGGGGTCTTGGCGGCGATGGTCAGGGCCAGTTGGCGGGCGACGATCTCGGCGCCGGCGGGGGTCCAGTGGGTGTCGGTGCGCAGGAACACTTGCTGGCCCTGTTGCTTGGCCTGTTGCAGGGGGCCAAGCAGGTCGGGGGCAAGGATCTTGTCGGCAGCGACCCGGGCGTGGAAGTCCTGGTAGAGGTTGGCGTGGATGCGCGCCGGGCGCACTTCGTCCATGTGTTCCGGGTACAGGCGCACCTTGGCCGGAACGATCGCCATCACCAGTTTCACCCCGTGCTCCTTGAGGGTCTGGCGCACGCCTTCCACCAGGGCGTAGTTGCCCTGCAGGTTGAGCTCCTCGTTGACCACGGGGTTGAACTCTTCATCGCTGTACAGCCACTGGTCACGGCCCAGCACCACCCCCGGGCGCCCTTCGTTGAACAGCTTGAAGTCCAGGGCGGCCCAGAGGTTGGTGCCCAGGCGCTTGATCGGGAACTGGTCGTCGTAGTGGGTTTCCACCGCCTTGGCCCAGCGCCCGTTGAGCACGGTGGCGTCGTTGTTGGTACTGAAACCGAAGAAGCTGCGCGCCGACCACAACCCCAGCACCAGCAGGGTCAGCAGGAACAGGGCGATGTAGAACACACGTAATGAGCGGGTCATGGGCAGATCCCTCAGAACTGGAAGTAAAGGAACGGCGAGAAGCTTTGCGCCGAGAGTTTGAGAATCGAGGCAATGAACAGCAGCAGCACCAGGGCGCGCATGGCGTAGCGCGACCAGTCGGCAGTCCAGTAGGCCGGCTGTACCTGGGCCTCGGTGCCGACGATGTAGCCCGGCTGGTGAATGCTGCCGGGGTTGTCCCCGGGCACCGCCTTGATCAGGCCGGGCTGGGCGCTGGCCGGGCCGTCGGCGGCGGTAGTGACCTCGGGCTTGGCCTTGACCGGCGCCGGGTTGCGGTACAGGTCACGCAGGCCGAAGAACGCCAGGGTGGCGTAGGCCAGGATCAGGGTCGCCACTTGCAGGCCGGTGAGGCTGGCGCGGTTGAGTTCCGACAGCGACCAGTCGCCAAAGCTGAACATCGCGCCGTACATGCGGCCTGCTACGTGCAGGTTCTCGGCGCGGAAGATCACCCAGCCCATCACCACCAGCAGGAAGGTCAGGGCCCAGCGCACCGGGTTCAGGCTGCGCGGCGTGGTGTTGATGCCCAGGGCCTTTTCGATGGCCAGCCACATGCCGTGCCAGGCGCCCCAGACGATGTAGGTAAAGTTGGCGCCGTGCCACAGGCCGCCCAGGAGCATGGTCAGGAACAGGTTGCGGTAGGTGATCAGGGTGCCTTTGCGGTTGCCGCCCAGGGTGATGTACAGGTAGTCGCGCAGCCAGGTAGAGAGGCTGATGTGCCAGCGCCGCCAGAACTCGGTGATCGACTGGCTGATGTA
>Ga0308159_1000523_pt1 | contig 85033 bp, 86 predicted proteins | sample PhyCR1_FD_201040 | JGI IMG/M metagenome (GOLD analysis project Ga0308159, IMG submission 201040) | Phyllosphere microbial communities from UC Gill Tract Community Farm, Albany, California, United States - DLSLC.R1 | ecosystem: Host-associated > Plants > Phyllosphere > Unclassified | place: USA...
CACATTCCTGCAACAAAGGCACACTGCGAAGCTGAGGTATGGCGGATGCCAAGGGTTTGCATATAAATACCAAATGTAAGTGGGATAGCCAGGCTTACGCCGATTTTAACCGAGTTCCAATCAGTTTTCTTAAACTGACCGGCAAAAATCAGTGATAGAACAAGGCTTGCGGTTAAAAAGCGGTAAAACAAAAATGTGGAGGAAGAAAAATGACCAATCGCTAGTTTAACTACCGGAAACGATATGCCCCAAAAAGCAGTACCTAGTATTAATAAAATTAGAAATAGATTTTTTCTGTCCATCTATTTATATGCTGTATTTAGTTTTTTTTTCATCATGATGTCGGTTTGTTCGTCATCGCCTAGTTTAAAAATATGTTTGTCAAACTCTACAAATCCATTTTTTTTATAAAAGCTGATAGCTCTGGGATTTTCTTCCCATACACCTAGCCAAACATACTCGGCATTCACTCCCCGAGATATTTCCATTGCTTTTTCATAAAGTAGCTGCCCAACCCTTTTGCCGTGGTAAGTTTGTAATACATATATTCGTTCAATCTCAACCGCCTTAGTATCTTTTAATTCTGTCTGGGCGTTTCCAGTGTTAAGCTTTAAATAACCAATAACATCACCACAGGTAACTGCGAAGTAAAACTGTGAATATGCGTCGCTCAGCTCAGCTTTCAGTTTGGATAGTGAAAAGCCGTCTTCGAGATATTTAACCATGTTTTCTTCTGTATTACCCGCTGAGAAGGTTTCAGAGAAAGTTTGCTTGCCTATTTGCTGTAAGGCTTCAATATCCCCTAGCGTAACTTTCTTGATTTCTATGTTTTCCATTTTAAATTTAATTAACTGTGTCTTATTAATGCGATACGGCTTTTAAGCCGATAATAGAACCGATTAGGGTCATTATAAAAAACATTTTCAGAAAAGTTACAGGTTCTTTAAACACCAAAATGCCCACCAGAACGGTTCCAACGGCACCAATTCCTGTCCAAACGGCATATGCCGTACCTATAGGTAAGGTCTGGGTAGCTTTGATCAATAGCCCCATGCTCACGCAAAGCATGACTACGAACCCTGAATACCAGCCGATCATTTCGTTTCCAGCAGATTCTTTTGCCTTTCCAAGACAAAAGGCAAAGGCTACCTCGGCCAAGCCACCTATAATTAAAAGTATCCAGTTCATTTGTTCTTTGTAATTAATAATTAACATATACCCAAACCTTTGCCTTTATCAGCGGCATAGGATAGGGATCATTTTTTCCTTTAATGAGCTTCTAGCAAGAAATTAAAGTGGTAAGGTAAACCTCACTTTAGTCTTGCCAGTGCCACCTATACGGTTGTAGAACTTGATTGCTCTTACATTGAAGTCAGGAGTTTGCCACTGCATATTCACACAGCCTCGTGTTTTTCCATGCTCTTTTACCTGTTCCATTAGCACCTGTCCGATCCCATAACTCCGGTAATCATCTTCCAGGTAAAGGCAGTCCAGGTAGATAAACCATGCTGCATCCCATGTCGAATAATCAAAAGTATAAGTAGCATAGCCAATCACCTGATCTGAAACCTCAACAACTATACAGTTCAATGGTGCGTATTCACTAAACAAAGCGGTTTGTAGCCTAGCTTGCTTTCCTTCTTTGGTAAAGGCAGCCTTTTCAAACTCGGCATGCTTTTCTATCAGCACCATCAATTTATCTAAATCTAAAGGGTCGCAGGGTCTTATTTTGTATGCTAACTGTTCCATAGTGACAAAACTACATTATGTTGTAATGCGATAAAATGCTATTTTAGCATATACTAATGCTTAAATTGGATTAATGAATATTCAACAGATTAAATATTTTTTAACCCTTGCTCAGGAACTCCACTTTTGGAAAACAGCTGCAAGAATGCATATCACTCAATCTGCTCTTAGCCGTCAAATTCAAGCATTGGAGCGTGAACTAGGTGTTCAGCTATTCGAGCGTGACAAACGAAATGTTAAACTTACTTCTGCAGGGGAATTCTTAAGAGAAAAGTGGGAAGTTCAAATAAATGAGTTGGAATTTTTCCATGAACATGCCCGTCAGATACAATTAGGTGAAAGCGGTACTATAATCATTGCGCATCCCGATTCAATTTCTGCGTCGATCATGCCGGACATTCTCAGCCGTATTGCTTCAGCCTATCCTAAACTTAAGATCGAACTCGTACAGGTACGGTATGAAGATCAGCAGGAGTTCCTACGAAACTACAAAGTGGATTTGGCGATCACCAGGGATATTAATAATGCCGATGATATCAATTCAGAAAAGATTTTTACCGATTATCTGTCTATTGTAGTGCCCGAGAACCATTCTTTTCGTAAGGCAGAGGATCTTACTAAAGAAACTCTTTGTAGCCAAAAATTCATTTTACCCATAAAGGACGAGGGAAGCAGCTACAGTGACCTTATTCAACAGTTATTCCGAACTTATAATGTTGTTCCTGATGCCTACTTACATTCGGAATTTGGTTCAGCAATTATTGCATTGGTAAAAAAGGGCTTAGGTATAGCCGTATTGCCTAACTCTTACATGTACCACGAAAATCCAGGCATTAGATTCATCACCTTGCCATTTAAAACCGACTTGTTCCTTAATTGGAGAGTTAATGATCATCATCCAGTACTTAATAATGTATTAAAGTTCATTTTGAAAAGCTAATCACTCTATAAGAAACTCGAATTATCAATAATTCCTGATTAGTTGATAATTCAATTGACTTGTAATATTGCTTTAATGATAAATTTCGATTAAAAACAGCCTAATTCATATTTTCTGTCTTACCAATTATCATAGACTCATTCTACTTAATCAGATAGGTCTTGCACGTTTTGATAATGAGTTTTTGATAAAAAAAATTATCAAGTAAAAATATTCGTTTTGTGAGACAAAATTTACATTCTAAAATTCTTTAGCCTATCAAGTCCCACTTAATACTATACTGCGAGTTAATGTAAAATACTGCTTACACGCAAAAATAAATATGAATTTTTTCACAATTTACATAGTCTTACTAGGTAAGTTACAGACGTTATATTGCTCTTTTTATTTATATCGAAAGATTAAATCTGATATATAACATAATCAAAAACCAATTTTAGCCGATCATGAAGTTCATAATATCCAAGATAGCAACCTTTTTTTTTGTATTACTGGTTACAGTGCCAGTCATGACATTTTCTCAACAGCTCGTGAAGCATACATATGCCTCATCAATGGTAAAAGATTCAATTAAATATAATGTTTGGCTACCCAGAGATTATACTCCAGCTGAAAGATATCCTTCGCTCTATATCAATAATTATGGTGCGCTAAGTTATAACGGAATGCTAGCTGCAGCGCATATAAACAATTTTATGAATTCTTTGCCAAAAGCTATTGTAATAGAAATACTCTCTGGTGACATGAAAAACATGGGGTATAATTATGAGACTGGGTTGGTCGATAGTTTAGGAAAAAGATTTATAAATTCACTTAAAAGGGAAATTATTTCTCAGGTGGAGAGTCAATATCATACAACAAAATTTCGGGCTTTCATAGGCCAGTCCTATAGTGCAAATTATGCAAATTATCTTTTTCAGCACGAACCTGGACTTTTTAATGCTTATGTATTATTTACACCTGAGAAAATAGAAGATAATCAGCCGCCTTTTGAATTGACAGAAAATCTTATAAATTATTACAATTCGCATCAGACCCTATATTATCTTGCTCCTGCAGCACATGATCTGCCGCGTCGCCATGAATATGCTAAAGATGTACAAAGAAAGTTAACGAAACTTGATTCGAATAAATTTCATTTTAAGTATCAACTCTTCGAAAATGCAGATCACAACTCTATAGTTACACATGGACTTTTACCGGCGATAGAGTATCTTTTTAGTTTTTATAATTTGCGTGAAAATAAAAACGAAAAACTGGCAAATGCTTTCAAGATGCAGCAATATCAATTAAATGCTATTTACGGCGTTCAGGTACCTATCACTTCACGATTTCAATTCAAATACAGTAACCTTGCTGCTGAACATAAAGATCTCGGAGGAATGGATTTAGTCGCTGCTTATTTTCAGGATGACACAAAATCAGACAATTCCTTGATGTTATTTAATACTGCCTACACATATTATGATAGTTTCAAAGATTATCCTAAAGCGGAAAAGTTCTTCAAACTATCAATTGAATCCGGTAAGAAATTTGGGAACGCGCACACCATCAATGGTTACACTTGGCTTTCCACGATGTATTTGGATGGTCTAAATGATTTTGACAAGGCGTGGACTGTTCTCGAAGAAGCATATGAATATACAAATTCGTCTTTCTACAAATATAGATTAGGTTTATTGGCAATGAAGGCAGATAAAAATTTAGATGAGGGAATTAAGAATTTGAATTATTTTCTGTTAAATAAACCAACAACATTTCCTGATCGTTTGATGGCTAAAGAAGAAGCCGCATATCTTTTACTTGCAAAATGTTATTATAAGCAAAAGAATTACAAAAAAGCGAAAACTAACCTCGAAAAGTGTTTAAAGGTAAATAGTAATTATGCTGCAGCTATAGCCTGGAAGGGCGAAGCCAAGCTATAATATCTCCTATAATGTATCATCTTAACTTCCGATAATATAGCATTTCTAGTTTCGTTTGATCTGGAAGATCGTTATCAATATTCTTTCGCTTTGTGAGAGTTTTTTCAGTCTGCACTTACCACGATTCTAATTATTTTCCATCAAATCGATCAGTCGTCCATCTTGGAGCATGAATGGGCCACTTAATTTTGGGTTTTCTGTTACAGCTTTCTCTGCTGCAATAAAATAATCATCGAAATGTTTCTGCAGTAGTAATTTATCTTCACTTTCCCAATATTCGCCCTCGTCGATAACTATGAGAGTCGAAAAATGGGACTTAATTTCTTTTAAAAAATAAATAATTTTTAAGTGCACCTCAATTCCCGCAAACTGTGTTTTGCAAAATTCTTGAATATAATGTTCAGTGTCAAATTCTAAAACTAGAGGGTCACAATTTCTATCAGGCTGAATTGCAATTCCTTTTGTAGGACCATCATAATTCCACTCCTTTTCATTCTTGACTCGGGCAAGACTTTTAAGAGCATCAGATATCAGATTGTGTTGCATACTGTTTCTTTGTGCAAAATCTTTTGCCTTATTGATTAATATATTAAAGTCCTGTTCAGAGATTAGCTGTCCTTCGAAGTGAATTGTTACCCCCATAACTTTAAATATACAAATTGATATTATAACTGCAACTGGAACAAATATCTTCATTTACTGAGACAATTGTTTTCTCTTTACCGTATTTGGAGTTTTAGATCTACAGCTAAAGAGAAGGAGAGTAGCGGTCGAAATACCATAATAATCCAACTTCTACTTTAACTCCTTGATTTTAAGATTCGTTTAGTGATACGCCTATCCTTTACTTTCATTTATTTAACAATTACTATTTATATAGCATTCTTTGCTAAGAGTAAAAATAGACATCTTCTCAAAAAATTGTTTCTAAGTTGTAATTTAACGATTTGATTCACCCTGCAACCAATCGTCTAAATCTGACGTCTTATTATCATTAGATATATTGTATGAGAAGATACTATCTGTATTTACTAGCCATAAGCTTATTTAGTCTATCACCTGTTTTTTCTCAGGAAAATTTGAAAAGAATTAAGATAGGGGAGTTTGAAAAGGGATTGCCATTAGGTGTAATATTTAAAGACAGCACGCAAACGACTTTTAATATTCTTGAAAGAATGCAGCATTATCAGGTGCCATCAGTTTCTATAGCGGTTATCGATAGAGGGCGCATTATATGGGCTAAAGCCTATGGCAATCGTGAGGTTGCACGAGAAAGTATCGCGGATGTGAATACACTCTACCAAACGGCATCTATAAGTAAATCTATTAATGCTATAGCGGTATTAAGATTAGCTCAGGAAGGTAAGATCTCCCTTCAGAAAGACATAAGGGAATATCTAAAAAGCTGGAAGCTTCCAGAAAACAACTTCTCTAAATCAAAAACAATTACAATATCTCAGCTCCTTAGTCACACAGCTGGTTTAGGTACGGGCGGCTTCTTTGGATATCAAATAAATGATACCATACCAACTTTGAATCAAATTCTTGACGGAATCCGTCCTGCAAATAGTGACGCTGTGCGCTCAATTAATGCACCGGGAAATGAATATTATTATTCAGGAGGAGGTACTACTGTAATTAGAAAGATCTTGGAAGATAAATTTAAAACCAATTATTCCTCACTAATGCAAACTACGGTTTTGAATCAGCTTAGGATGACGCAAAGCACTTATAGCCAGCCCTTGCAGGCCTCAGCGGTAAACTATGCCCGGGGTTATATAGGAGATAGTCAATTGGTTCCAGGCGGCTATCATATTTTCCCAGAGCTAGCCCCTGATGGCTTATGGAGCAATGCGACTGATATTGGAAAGGTAATCATAGAGATTCAAAAGGCCCTTAAAGGAAAGTCAACATATCTGAAGAAAATAACTACTCAAAAAATGTTTGCTAATGTTTTACCATCATCAAATTACACTTTAGGTTTTGTTGTAGAGAAGAAACTAGGAGAAACCTATTTTTCGCATAAAGGGGCGAATTATGGATACCGAAGTGTATTTTATGGTAGCATGGAATCTGGCAAGCAGCAGGGAATATTTAAGGCTAACCTGAAGCCTTCTAACAAAAAAGCTTGACTTTCTCTTAAGTTTTACAGGACGAATTAAGCCTTAACCTTTCTGATTTTCTTTAGCATTGTGAGACGGAGTAAATTTCGAGAAATCAATAAGGTTAAAGTGCAGTATCGAATGAAAAAAATCTAGCGAAAAGTGAATTTAGGATTATATAATCCTGCATAGATTATTTGATTCATGTATTTTGCTTCTTCTTATATCAATTTCCATTTCTTTCTCTACCTGAATGAGGTTGTAGCTGGCCAAAGTTTCTTCTGATAAGTTTTTTTAAGGCCTTTCATAAGGTTTAATGTCTGCAATTATTTTTAATTTTAAAAACGAGGTTAAAACTTGGTTTGTGGCAAATCTCTTTTAATTGTATTAATTGGATATTATTAAGCAGATTGTACATCTTCAGGATAGACTATTTGAAAATTCTTAAACGAGGCTTTTTCGAGGTCGTATATGCAAATTTGTACCGCGGGCCTCATGACAAAAAATGTATCGCTATTTATATCATATTTAAGAAGATCCATATCATATTTTTTCTTAAACGCATTAGTTGTGTTGGTTCTTGATGCTAAATAGTCAAAACAATCCAATTTCTGTAGAAAATCGATAACATGAGAAACACTAGTTTCATCGGTAGCTAGGCCTTCTTCTTTAAGATACTCAAAGATTTCACTTACTTCTCTTATATGGCGCATGTTTCCTGCAAGATCAAACAAATCATCCGGAGCAATGAAGCAATCACCTTTAGTGATTATATATTTATTATGGCACCAATTTTTGCCCCAATGATGAGCGGGTTCAATGAATTCTTCCCAGAAATAATAGCCGTTATGTAGCCAAGCGTTAGATTTGTTACAAATATAAGGTCCGTGTTGTATAACCTCATCATTATTATTTCTATCTCTTAACGTTTGGTAAACCGTTCGTAAAGACATAGATCTAATTTTTTTTGAGTGTGGTATTTCCTTTTAAAGGGGTTGTAAGTTGAGAAAGATTTAGGGTTGGTAAAATGATCGAGCGAAGATTAGCCTGAGTTGTAACAAGACTAATGTAAGCTCTCACATAAGGGAATACTATAGCAACTGCATTCTGATAAAAATAATCTGGAATTTCACTTAAGCTCGCAACATTTTCAAAATTGAATTTAGCCTTGCACACCACAGTAATAAACCCTATTTCTTCACCTTCACTGCGAGCATTTGCAGTAAATTTTAATTCGTATATTCCTGTTTCCTCGGTATATTCACCTGAGACGTCAAAAGAAATGTTGATGTCATTATTTTTTAAAAAAGAATTATCAAGTTCAACTTTGGAAAATTGATAGTCGCTTAACTGGAATGAAGCTGGTTGCATTTATTTGAGAGTTAATATAAAAAAAAAGGTTCGAATATAAATTCGAACCTAAATTATCATTAATTTTTACATTTCCAAAATCTATCTTGGGAGCCTCAGCTCCGAGGGAGATATTAACATGGCAGAGATAATCTTTAGCCTTTGTTTCTTGATTATCCCATTCATTTCCTGAATTCCATGTTTGCAGAATTTCTTCTCTCGATTGGAGAGAAATTTTCCTTTTTAATTTTTCTAACATCGTTTCCATAATTGAGCAATCTTTTTTATATCCTTTTCTAAAGAACAAATCATTTTCGAAAAGGTTTGCAAAGGTACATCCTTTTTTTCTTTTCGCCAAACACATCTTGTTAACAAAACAATTCTAATCAAAACCTGTAACAAATCCAAATGTTACGATAATTTTAACAAAAATATAACATCGCTTATTTTTAACTTAGTACAAGGTTAATTTACAACATATTTTCTAAGTATCCAATTTTTTTACATAATTAGGAAAGATTAAGTACGTCATCATAGGCTAGTTGAATTAAGAGAATATAGAGTATTTTTACTAATCTTAAGTCGTTGTATAAAAACCTACCAAGTGCATTTATCTTAATAAGTATAATTTATGCTGGGATCGCAGGTTTAAAATCAAATCTGCTATATTTAAATTTAACTATACACACAAATTCGATGCTTCTGTTTAAATTCAATAAACCAGGATGAATTGATCCCGACCCAACAGAAATAAATTTACTATATAGTATTGCTATTAAATTGACTAGTCTTAAGTGGAATGGATTGCAGCAGATAAGAATGGTGATTAGGAATTAAAGTTATGTGGTTTCAAATTAGTCTACAATATCTAATAAATTGGTATTCTTTAATTTTCGTTAAATTGAAATGTGGGAATCTCTTTACTAGCTGATTAATTAACCACGATTACAATTGGACCATAATTTCGATAGCATAATTCAATTATGTATTTATTAAGCTATTTTCAGTTGGCTTAATTCAAACTATAATTATGGAAAATCTCGATAACTTAAATTCTAATCGCTTTAATGATATTACTATTCAAGAAGTTAAGGTTTGCCTATGTTCAACACTTTTCTGACAGTGAAGCTGAAGAGGTAATTCGAACACTAAAAAGATTTTCAGAGATAATCGTTGAAGATCATTTTAAGAAAGAAAATCAAGAAAAGAAACCATAGCGGTTTATTAATTCGAACCACAAACGCTTGTTAAACAGTGCTTAATAAAAGTTTTGCCTTTTGGGTTAACCCAAGCAGGATCGAATTATTAATTACTTCATTTTCAGTTAATAACGAGTTTGTGTATGCTTATTTATTTTCATGAGAAAATATAAAAAAAAACAAAAAGCCTTGAATTTCAGCTCTTTTCAAAGAAAGAGTTCGAACTTCAAGGCTTTTTGCCGTTTTAGTAGAGTCAATCCGCGGAAGTTCGACCTTTTTTGAACATTGTGAAGCAGTAGTGAATTTTGAAAAAGTGGTGAAGGACAAGATTGAGGGGCAGTATAGGAAAAAGAGAATATTCAACCGAAATAATCAATTATAATTGAATGGAAGCATAATTTTGGTTCTTATTTCTGCGTAGGGAAACTACAACGGGCATTACTTAGGCTCTAGTTTTGGGTGTTGGAAGATAAATATGTTCTTGTAAGAGGTTTTCGAGCCATCAAAATATGAGATAAACTGCTAATGTAGTATTTATATAAACCTATGTAAACTTACAGTTCGATCCAGCAAGTTCTTTCTGTGCTGTATGTGTAAATTATTGGTTTTGTGGTTGTTCATGGTTAGTAATATTTCAAATTCTTATGCTTTAGATATCCTATTTAATATAATCGTTTTCGTCATTTGGTTTTAGTGCATACCTATTGTACCATTGATTTACATCTTGAGGAGATGGCTCTGGTAAATTTTGCGAAATATTCACGGGAAGCTCATTGATAAATTGTTGCCTTGTAGCAAAATCTAAGATAACTATGATGTCTGCTATGTCCTGTTTAACTTCTGCTAATCGTTCCTGGAGTTCATTAGGCGAGTAGTGGTTTGCATTTCTTTGTAGCGAATCTATTCTCTTATATAGGTCATTAAGTCTGCCCGGTATCCCTAATCTTTTTTCAAATCTAATAAAATCATTGTCATTAATATTTGGATCATTTTTCAGTTGGTTAACGGTTAATTCCGATAAGCTTTTTGCATCATGTAAGATTTCTCGCAATCCCGCCCTGAATGAGCCATAGTTTGCAATGCCTAAGTATACGACAGTACCCCAAGCAATTATTTTCGTTTTTAATGATCCTTTATCAAACTCTATTGAAATTCTAAGTTTTCCAAACTCAGAATCTTTAAACTCTATATTGGTTTCAACATATCTAAGAAATGCTTGTCTTATTAATTCTTTATTTGATTCACTAAAACTTAAGTCAAATTTTATGTATGTTTCACTTATTTTGTAAGTCGAATTAGTATCTACTAATTGAATATCTTTATTCATGATGATTGAGAGAAGTTATGATTGGTAAACTTTCTGAGTTAATAAATATTCTGTAATATCGTAAATATCAAAGGAAAACAAGAAAGTGAAATAAATTAACATTACATTTCTATTTGTTAAACTTTTATTAGATTAATCTCTTTGAATACTTATAAAAAAATATTTTATTGAACTTAATGGCAGACCTTTCTGTAGTTGTTTTGAATAAAAAGTAATTGTAGGACTACTAACGCTCAATGTTTCTTTGTATCAGCGTCCAAATTCCTAAAATTAAATTATTGATTTAAAAAACGTAAAGTAAAACAATATGGAAAAAGAGGAATTTATTTTTTTTTAAAAAGACAGAGTGCTAAAATTTCCAATGGCATAAGTTACCAGGAGCTATCTGATAGCGTAAGGGAAATTAGAAATGAGTGCGTGGCTTATTTTAAGATGACCTGGGATGAATTTAATAGCGGTATTACAAGGGACTTACGTTTATCAGAGAAAATTCTGGAACGTTATAGGCCTAAAGCAAGCGTAAAGAGCAACAACAGTGTTTTTGAGGAATTCAGGAAAGAATATTGTTATGATATCGATAAATTAATTTTTCGTCTTGATTATCAGGAAGGTAAATTATGAACTTTTTTAAACATATTGGTTCAGTGAAACAAAGCTTGTTCTAATGGATTTTCGCAATGTTAACAATCGATAAATACGATTTATAAAACCCAACCAAAGAATATATCAATGCTGCCAATCCACAAAGAAATTGAAAGCAACAACTTAATGTATAAATGCCTGTCTTCTAAATCGGCATATTTATCCACACATATATTTTTTATGAAATATTAATGGTAGAATTGAGTCTAGATTATCTCAAAATTAACTCTCATGTACATTTCATCACTTTTCATACAAAATTACCGGACATTCGGTGACTTTGAAATCAAGCTAAAACCGCTAACCCTAATAATCGGAGAGAACAATATTGGGAAATCAAACCTTCTTGATTGTATTGGACTCATATTCGGCCAAGACGTTTCTTATTTTAAGCGGCGTGTGCTTGAAGTTGCCGATTTTAATTATGAATGTATCTATAATTTCAAGAAACAGGTACTTGATGCCACTATTGAGCCTGCGGATATTATTTATCCTGAAATTTTGGTCAGAACTATTTTGAAGGATTGGGATGGCGACCAAGAATCAGTTATCGGCGATTGGTACAGTAATGATGAATTTTCAGAGGCTAGTTTAACCTATGTTTATGCTCCATCTGCCAGATTCGATCGGGTACAGGATATAAGGGAGCAACGTAAATTCTTAGCTAAGAGAAAATCAGAAATGCCTCCAGGTGAATTCGAGCTCCTTCCGGAACATTCCAGACTTGATCTTGTTGATTTTCCGATATCCAAATACCAATACACAATATATGGTGGCGACGGTTCTGCATCCTTCAACAGTTATCATTTAAATCAGCTCAGATTTGAGCTTCTCGATGCATTGAGAGATGCCTGTACAGAACTTGTAGCAAGTCATAACAACAAGCTTTTATTCAGGATACTTAATTCAAAGGAAGAAAAAGAGTATCAGGACCTTAAAGGCCAGTTACTTGGTCTTCAACAGGCGATTGATCAAAACCTGGCGCTACAGGCTATAAAGGATGGGATTTCAAGTCAATTAGATAAGATTTCGCTTAAGACTGAGGACAAGACCAATGAGGTAGATCTTATATTTACCTTGCCTGACGTCTCTGATCTGCTTAAAAAGATTAGTTTGATTTATGGGGAAAATCCAATTAAAATCGAACGAAATGGAACGGGTCGTAATAATCTTCTGTTTATTTCCCTTGTGCTATCTTACATTGAGGATGTATCGAGAGCCCATAGTCCTTATTTTCGTGTCGTGGGATTAGAAGAACCGGAATCTCATTTACATCCCAATCTTCAGGATCACCTTGCGCACAATATTGAATCCCTGATTAAGCAGCCAGGGTCTGAGAGTTTCAGAAAAGATATACAATTACTGATCACCTCTCACTCAACTCACATAACTACAAAAATTGATTTTGAAAATACGGTTGTACTATATAAGAAGGATGGACAAATCGTCTCTCATTACATATTGGATGGTTTTTCAGAAGATGCGTTAGGTAAAAAGCAGATTAAATATTTAAATAAGTACTTAGATGCAGTTAATACTAATCTTTTCTATTCAAGGAGAATAATTCTTGTCGAAGGTATATCTGAAAAATTATTGTTGCCGGTATTTTTTGAAATGTTAACCGGACATACTACCGAGAAATCCAGTTGTTGTATCATAAATGTAAACGGTCTGGCTTTCAGCTATTTTCTTGAAGTTATCGGTAACGGCTTTTTTCAAAAATGCGTGGTTTTCACCGATCAGGATTCTGATACTAGGGCTAAGGACCGTGCTTCTAACCTTGCAGCAAAATATAATAAGATACCGCAGATACATGTAAGTATTACAACAGATACCACTTTTGAAAAGGATTTAATTGCTTGCAATACATTTAAGAAGGGGCGTGATATTTTGCTTGAGGTATTAAAATTTGTTAGGCCAAGTTCTGGAGTAGCGTATGCGACCGGTTTGAATGGAAACCCCATTGACGTAGTAGCGTATTTTGCACTGATAGAAGAATATAAATCCGAATTTGCTTATGCACTGATGCTGAGATTGGAAGAAGGGCATGATGGCTTTACCGTTCCACAGTATATTCAAAAAGGAATTAAATTCCTGGAGTGATGGGAAAGAAAAAACCAATATCAAAATTAATTATTGCAGGCCCTGGCGCAGGGAAAACCCATAATATGGTTGCGACAATTATTGAGGCTATAGCCGATCTTGAGCCTTGTCGTTATATGGCTGTGATTACCTATACTAATTCAGCAACCAATAACATAAAGAAGAGACTTGAGCCATTGATTCGGATACCTGAAAATTTTTTTATTGGGACTATGCATTCATTCCTGAACCGATTTGTTGTGATTCCCTATGCCAGTATTGGAAACAAAAAGATTGGAAAGGAAAAACTCTTTATGCAGTGTGGTCTGGATGATGTTTTCTCGAGTGTGGAGATGGGAAAGCCCAAAGCGAAAAGGACTAACAATGTGCAGGCCGCGGCTAAGCTAAAGGCTAATATTAAAGATAGGCTAAATGAAAAAGGCTACATCACATTTGATCAAAGCTTATCGATTGCCAAAGATTGCATGAAAAATAAAGCCATCTCGAGAATCCTTTCTAACCGCTTACAATATCTTTTTATCGATGAGTTCCAGGATTCAGATAACGATGTGTTTTCTATACTGGAGAACATCCGAAAGCACGCCAGGACAACAATTTATTGCGTAGGAGATCCCGAACAATATATACAGGGCTTCGACTCCAGTATAAAGTCTTTTAGCAATATTCCTATTCTAAAGGCGTCTTTGAGTAGCCCTTACTCAGTTGAGATTAACCGATCGAATTTTAGGTCTACAATAAGGATTGTTGAATTCTTGAACAAGTTCAATGGCCGAAATTTTGGTAATGAGAAATTCAGTCAGATTGCACGATCCAGGAGTACCGATCCTAATGCCTTACCTGAGCTGGGAGCTTATGTATATTTTGTGATGGGGTGGGAAACAGTTACCCCGTTAATTGAGCGGTTCAATTTACTGTGCGATCAGCAAAATATTCCAACATCTGAACGTTGTATAATTACCAAGAAAAACGATCAGGTGAAGCGGATAAGGGCCGCGCTTAACAACCGCTTTATGGATCCCAAAAAAACATCCGGAACATCACCGCTTAAGTCTATACAGGACACTTTGCTGACTACACTCAGGATGGGGCAGACCCAGTTCTGCGAACATTATGGAACCGATGTATATACCTTGCGTAGCCATTCAATAGCAATCATGAAGGCGATAAGGAACGGTTTGATAACCAATGAGAATACCTATGGTAATTTTCTTAAAGACATTTTAGATCTGGAAATGAAAAAGGGGCTTCCGGTTAAGATTTCAAATCTAAGGTTTGACAACGCATCCGTGGAAAAAGGGGACGTAATGACAGTTTCAAATATTCACACTATCAAGGGCCTTGAATCCCATGCGGTACTTGCTATAGCAAAGGACGAACAGGAGCTACTGCTTTGGCTCGAAACCGATCCAACAATACGGGAGGAGAAGAGGGACAGGGATACTAAGGATCATCCGCGACTCGGGTATGTTGCATTCAGTAGGGCTGAAAAATTACTGTGCATAGGTTGTCTGCAGTCGATCTCAAAAAGAACAAGAGATCTTCTTATTTCTTTAGATGTGCAGATCTATGATTGATAATGGGTGTTTATTTACTGTTTAAAATTACTTGCGTTTTATTAAGTTGGGACAAATTGCTGATGTTTTTGTGATCTATAGTAAGTTTTCTTGTTTTTGTTAATTGTTAACTTTTTGTTTGTCAGTTATTTGTGTTTGAGTAATTCTTCCTTAGGTTTTTTTGTTTGGATGCTCTAATAGTAACTATTTGATATAAATAATAAGGGCAGCGTGACATTTTAAAAGATTAATTTTCATTATGGGTAAATATGATGAGTTTTTATTGGATTTGGTAAAACCTTCTGGTGGTGCACTTGCATCGAAACTTCGGTCTGCACTCGTTGAAAAATATGGGGTAAGCAAAGACAATGCACGCAAGATTATCGAAAGAGCTTCTACTGACCAGGTGCTGAAAAGCTCTGCGCCGTTGAGCTTCGGAAAGGGCCAGTTCCTGTATGTAGATGGAAAGAAAAAAATAAGCCTAAAAAAGGTTAGGGATTTCAGCAATAAGACTAGACCACCACTATTTCGTCTCTTGGTTCTCTTGGAAATTAATGGTGGGGTAGTGTGTAGGTATGAGGCCTTAAAAGTAACTTCTTCTCCTGATGAGCGAACCAGTACCAAAGTAAGTCTCTTGTCGGATATTATAGAGGACCTATCTATCCTTGGGTTTGTCACTGAACGTCTAGATGGAAATGGTATCAATTATATCGTTACCCAGCCAGCAATAAAGGAAACAGAAAAAGAGAGTTATTATTTGAAAATTATGGCCAGGCACTATGAATATATGAAACTTGATACCTGTTTTACTCCAGATATTCTAAAATGGTTGAGGGAGAGTAACCTGGCTAGCAATGCTGAATATAGTTATCGGGGAATGAAGACGCCAGGACTTGGCGCCTTACACAATAATATTTCCTGGGATGCCTATACTTATACGAAAACTACCGGTCTAAATGCATCAAGGGCGTCAGATGCAAATTCCGTTGACAAACAGACATTTCTGGCTCTTGATATTGTTGTAGCAAGACCGTATGAGCAGATTGACTTAGATGGCTTCTATTCTAGGGTACAAATACACAGAAATTCTGTAAGGGAAATAAAGAAACGGGCAGTTATCCCAGTCATCGTTTACAGGGAAATTGAAGATCGAATTCTCAACTCTGCACGTATGTTAGGATTCTTGACATATCGGCTTGATCAACTTTATGGAAAAGAAGTTAGTAAGGTATTAGACAAGCTTAAAAGCCTGTTTGTACCTGCCGAGCAAAGTAGTACGGAAAATTTTGATTTTGAGGAGGCTTTGGAAATTATTGACCAATCAGGACACTCAGAACAGTTGAAGGCATTGAGAGGAGTTCTTTTTGAATCGCTGATGTATCCATTTATCAGTAGATTTTATCCAAATGCCATCATACAGAGAGATCGAATACTTTACGATCCACTAAACAAAAAGTTGACACGCGAATTTGATTACATCATTTATTCGTCAAACCCGGCAGAAATAGTTTTGATTGAGTTAAAAGGTTATCCTTCAACATCCTCCATCGCGCTTGGTAAACTGGATAAGGTTGGGACTGTTAAGTATTTTTTTGAAGGCTCCGTTCCATTGGCGATTAGACATTTCAAAGCAGACATGATATTTGGAAATACTCCAATCAAATCGATTTTCATTACCACCGGTGGCTATTACGAGGATAGTGAGGCATATCTATCCACGCTTTCGGGAGGAAATCTAAAGCCAAATGATTTCGATCTTTATTATGATGGCTCAAGATTGCTCGAAGCCCTAGTGAAATATGAATTTAACCACGACGCTGCTATAATTCGTAGGTTTTACCAAAGAAAACAAAAGGATTTTAGTGAGTAAAATACTGTACTTTCCATTAGGTATCGTAACAAAAAAGGGTTTGAGGATTTTTGAACCGATATATCACGCTTTTCCTTTTATTATTATCAAGCATTAAAAGACAAAAAGGATAAGGATATTTGAAGGATGAGGCCATTTGTAATACAATAACAAAACTTGTTTTATGTTAGGATTTAAAAAGAGGCAGCATTACGTTTGGCGCCATTATCTAAAATCATGGGCCAATGAAGAACAAATTTGGGCCTTTTTAAAAAATAACAAAAAATTGATCCGTTCCAATCTAATGGGAGTTGCTCAGGAAAGGTACTTTTATCAATTAGAAGTTTTTAATGAGGAGGAAGAGGATTTTCTATATAAGCTCGTTGTCCACATGAGCCACCCATCGGTTAAAGAGCTTAATCTTGACTTTTTTTACCTGTATACCAGCCATTATAAACTAAATGAACAGCTGAAGGATAGCCAGATAACGGGTGATGCAAGAGAAATACTACAAAAGGAAATCGATATATTGGAAAAAAACCTCATGGAAGATGTACATGCTAAAATGGAATCTTCTGGAAATTTATTGCTTTCTGTCATTGGTTCTAAAAATTATCATTTCCTTGAGGACGAACAAGCACTATATACGACTATGCTGTTCCTCTTCTTTCAATATGTTAGAACTAAAAAAATGAAGGACCAAGTGCTAGAAGGCCTTAGCCTTGGGAATAAATTCTGGAACGTCATAAGTCATGTTATGGCAACAACTCTATGCAGGGGTTATTCTTTTTCTAAAGACCTAAATTTTACGTTTTTGGAAAATTCGACCAACATGAGATTTTTAACCTGCGATCAACCTGTTCTGAATCTTCTAGCCGATAGGGTCGATGAAACTGGAAATACAAATGAGATCGAATTGTATTATCCGTTAAGTCCAACATTGGCCTTAAGAATTTCCTTCACTGAGAGAGCGGACAATTGGATCATTGCAAGGGGTACAGATGAAAAAGAAATTCACTATCTAAATAAAATAGTAGCTAACGAAGCTCATACTTATGTTTTCGCCGAGGATAAGAATGATATTTCGGCGTATTTTGAATAGCAATATTCAATTCGACTATTGCCGCTATTTTTGGCTATCAGGATCATTTCAGAGTCTTTTGCCTAGGGCGCCCAGATCGGCATTTTGATCATTAATGGTCTAGAGTGATTATAGAAAACTGTTCTTTTCTGTCCTTTCGCAAGTTTAGGCAAACGCTTCCGAGGACATTCCCCTAAAGTGGATTTGTATACCATAAACCATGAAAAATATAATTCATTTATTTCTCAAGGTACTTGCTTTGCGGCAAACCTCCAGGCAGAAAGGCAAAACCAATACTGCCCTGCAAAAGGAGGATAGGTTGTGAAATCAATTTGGGATTATTGTTTATTTTTGGCAAACCAGACGATGAAAAAAGGAAAGATAGTTTAGAAATGTCAACGACAGGGTTTCGGAATAATAGAACGTGAACGAGCAGGAAATTTCGTTCGCTTGCCCGCAGGTTGGATCATCGCTAGGCCTGCTGAAAGAGGTATGGTAACGGTTGTCCCGGCTTTGATATTGATCTATGAAAATGGAGCTTAGTTATAAGCACTAGTGGATCGTCCGATTTCCGACTTCCTCCCAGTCGGTCGATTTGATTGAAGTGACCTGTGATTTGCTAAGTAGTTTGATAGACCCATCGATGTATTGAACTTTGATGGCATCGAGCGAGAGGTATTGTGCTGAACCGGATAAAAAGGTGTTCTCGAAATTGTAGCTTCCGGAATCATTTGGTTTAATAGGGCCGATGGCTCTCACCGTTTTTGTTCCAATTCTGTCGTGCACCGGGTTGGTTGCGGTAACGGTCATATAAAGGTACTTGATTGTCTTTTTGCTCATGTTCAAAAACGAGATATCAAAGCCAATCGAGTAGCTTTCTCCAGTGATCGAATAGTCGAAGATTGCAAGTTGATGAATGGCGTAGGCCCGATAGTTGATTACATCTGCTTTTTTCGGTGAATCATTTTCAAACTCTACCCTCAGATTATAGCGCTTAAAGACCCAATAAGGTATTCCATCCTCGCTCGCAGATTCAATACTTGGCTCACCAAACGCTTCTAATAAGTAAGCCTTGGTCAATGTCTTATCTTCGATCATCGATTTCAGGTCGTAATAGTAGTCATATGAATATAGATATTTATTATAGTTATAACTTTGGAGCATTATCGGAATCTTACTTAGATCATCTTTTTTTGAAAAGAAGAGGAAAACTGGCTTGTTTGTCAGTTTTTTATAAAATACTTCACCATAGGGGGTGAAGATCCCTTCAAGCTCCCCAAGCTTTAACGAATCTCGCAGAGAATTAGTGCTGAAATTTTTATAAGGTAGCTTTTTACCAGACGGTAAATAAGCACTGTTCTGGGAAATCGCAGCGGTTGGAAGGAGTGCCAAAAAGGCAATGATTAACTTTTTCAAGGGCGTCTTTAATAGGTTGTAGAAAAAAAAGTGTTTAGAGCCTAAGGATAATTCTGATTATGACCAGCCTTTCCCGTCCAGCTCAGTCGCAAGCCATTTGGAATCGAAAGATTTCGGAAATTTTTCGATGTGCTGTTTTAGAATAAAATGTCTTGGCCCCATGATACCGTAGCTTGATTTCTTTGCAAAGTAGGTCTGATGGAGCTCGTCGAATAGATGAAACTTAACCTCACTCTTATTTCCCCAGCCCTGCTCCAGGAAAAATCGTTCCAGTCTTTCCTGGAGCTCAAGAGTGAGGGTTCCCTTTAGAACGTTATAGTTAACCAATCCATGGCTATTTATCTGAGCTATGACAATGCACTTTGTTTCTCCGATATACCTTATTGCTTTGTTCTTGTACAGTCCAATGAACCTATGGGGAGTTTCATTGGTATAGGTCCGGTTATAGTAGAGTTTGTATTTTAGGTTATCAGATTCCGAATTGGTGACTGCGGGAACGTGCATCCTATAATCCGTATCGTCTAATAGGCTAGCATCGCTTATAAATCCCTCGTAATCATTTAACAAGTCTTCGATCTCCAGCTTATGGCGTGTATTGGTGTCTATGATCACTTCACGTGCCTTCTCTATTAGGCTATGAAAAGAAAGGTCCGCATGTAGCGTACGTCCAGGCGCCTTTACTTCCACATCGTATTGTGCGAGTTTCATTACGAATTCCTGTCTTCGCTGGGCTTTGATTCCGTTTTTTGAAAGAGTAAGTAATATCCTAATCTGTTCATTCTGAAAGTGGCTCACGTAATCTTCCTTACGCCAAAAGTTGCCGTCCCACAGCTTTGTTTCGATTACGATCTTGAAACTTTGCTGTTGGATCATTCCATCGGGAATGCCTTTCCCGCCGCTTGCGCGCTGTTGTGAAAAGGATGGACCGATAAAAAAGTCAGTTGATCCAGTTAGATGGTTAAGAAGTGTTTCGAAAAAGCGCCTATCGATCAGGTTTATTCGGCTGAGGAGCAGTAAGGTGTTGTTTGTAACAAAGTTCTCCTGAGAAGAATATCTGGAGAAAAAGTGTATGTTTTCCATTTTTGAGAGGTTAAAGTGATAAAGTTAAAAAATTTTAGCGGTTTGAAGTTCTCTCTGAAAGGAAAGATCTAAAATTGATTAATGTTTAACTTTGGTTATGGCTGTATGGTTATTAGTTTATATCTATGTAGAGAAACTCATGAAATTGTCACCCTAATCTCTACACAAAAATACTTTCCCTTCTTTTCACCATAGCTCAGTTCGTGTCTATTAGGATAATTATTTTCAAGCCTGATTGAAATATTTTGTAATCCCTTATTAAAACCTGGCGGCAAACCACTGTGCTTCATTAAGTTATATGTACTGATTTTGATAGCGTTCCCGTCAGTGGAAATGTCGATTTTGGCAGGATCTTCTTTTTTGTGAATATCTCCATGCTTGAACATGTTTTCTACCAAAGTCAGTAATAATAAAGGTATAAGTTTTCGATCCCCAGCGTCGTCGGTATAACAAAACTCAACAAATACCCTGCCTTTAAACCTCTGTTGATACAGTCTGATTAGCGATTCGACTTGTTGGATTTCTTCTGCCAAAGGTGGTTCTTCTTCGCCGCTTCCAGAGTTAACGGCAAACCGCATCAGTTCAGATAAATCGATAATTGCCTGTGCGGCCTGACTATCTGTTTTCAGAACACTGTCATGTATAAAACCTAACACATTAAACATGAAATGGGGATTTATTTGTGCTTTCAGATAGGAATTGGTTGCTTGTTGCAGGGCAATTTCCAGTTCTTTGTTTTTGATGCTGGCTTCAAGATCATGCCGCATAATATTCTCTTTTTCGTTTCGCTCTTTTTTGTATTGAATAAACATAAAATAGAAACAAGATAATCCGATAAAAAAGAGGACTCTGAATGTAGTCTGCAATAGATAGGGGAGGTTCACGAAATAGAAAAAGCTTTTTTCAGATTGTTCGAGAAGTGATGCGTCAATTAGGGCTTTCAAAAACACAAATAATATCAGTTCCAATATTAGGTAAGTGGTTAGAACTAAAATTTGCCAATGCGTTTTCCTACAATTCGTCTTAAGTAAAATCGAGGTGTTGATATAGAAAAGGAGGACGTTTAGCGTATAATGCAGCAGGTAAGCTATCGGTTTGCCAAACTGCCCGGCTGCGAATCCAATAAATAAAACTTCTGAAAGAATAAAGAGCGTCCACCCGATCAGGTGAATCCGATGTTTGATTATCCATTTGGTTATTTCCTTAGTCATCTTAAAAAAGGAATTTAAATACACACAGGCCATTCTGGTGTATGATTCTTTATTGAAACTTTCTGGTATAGTAGTTTCATGAAAAAAAAGAAGTATGAAACAGAAACCTAAATTAACCAAGAAAACTGTGTTCGTTTTCAAGGCAATGCCAAATCACCGCGGATCATCCACTGATCCGACATCAACCAGTGTTACTATCGTCGCTACGGAAACGTTACGAACAAAATAGTGATCACTGATCAAGATATCCGGCCGGGTCTTAACAGCCTCACTTTAGCGTAGTCCATAATTTTTATTTTATAATCTTCACCGATAGGAATCAAATGATTTCCGGTTAGTTTGATCGTATTTCCTATCACTTGTTCGATCTTATCCAGGTTGACAATATAACTTCGATGTACCCGCATCAACTTTGTATTTGCCAGTTCCCTTTCAACATTGTTCATCGTTATTTTTACCTGTTGGTATTCCTGACTGTTTCTATGCAGGTGTACATAATTTTTCCACGCTTGGATATACAGTAAGTTGTCCATATACATTTTTACTGTTCTGTCTTTTTCTGCTGTTCGAAAGAATAAAATATCTTTCTCATGGTAGATGGATTTACTTAGCTTTTTATCAATGAGGTGTCGCATTGAACTAATGAACCTAATCGTGCCGATAGGCTTCACCAGATAATCATCGGCATGAATACCGAAAGCATCTACTGCATAATGAGAGTATGCTGTGGTGAATACAATTATCTTGGTTTGATCTTTAAGTAGGGAGGCAAGTTCTAATCCGGATAGCCCGGGCATGTCGATATCTAAAAAAAGTATATCTATTGAATCTTCGGTTTTGATTTCTGCCAGGGCCCTGATTGGGTCTGTGAAACTTTTGATAAGTTCTAGTGTAGGGATTTGTTTAATATGCGAAGTGAGTGTTGAAATCGCATAATCTTCATCGTCAATGATAGCGCATCTGTAGTTTTCCATAGCATATAAAAGGGTTTAGACATTTATCATGTGAAATGACAGATACTACATACCCAGAGATGCTGGAGGAAAATACTATCTGATCATTTATTTTTTTGTTCCTCTCACTTTATATTGATTTGTCTTGTTTATTGTGATCTAATTTTCTGTGTTAGTCTCAGTTAATAGTTCTTTTATATTCACGTTTAAAGCATTAGCAATCTCAAGCAAAGTGGAAAACATATAATCTTCGTTTGCATTCTCAATATTGCTGATTTTAGCATTATCTACCTTGGAGGTTTTACCTGCAAGTTGTGTCTGTGTCAACTTGGCTTTCTTTCTAAATTTCTTAATATTTTCACCAACTGTTTTATAGATTTGACTATACTTATTTACCATGTAAAAATATTTTATCAAATTATTTGGCAATATTGCCAATATTTAAAATTTTTATTATCTTTGAGTCAATTAGTTAAGCGATATAATTCAATAGGATAAATGACTATTGGAAACGATATCACTCATGGAAGAAAACCGTCAAATTTCCACATGAGCTGATCTTGAGTTCGCCATATCTATTGAATATTTCTATCTTTGATATTATATTCAGTAGGGCGAATTTCATGTTAGTCTTTTGTGGAACTTGGGCATTGCCTAAGCAGGTTCTTGACGGTACCTCTTCCTTAAGCATTGGAGTTCGCCTTATTGTATATTTCGACCTACCTTGTTTTCTGAGATGATTTCGTTTTCTAAATTTTATTAATCATCATGGAAAGGAAAACATTAACCGCGAAGATTCCGTGCCCGTATTGCACCTATATCCGGTATTCCCAGCAATTGTTAATAAAGAACGTATTCTGTTCACCAGAATAAGTGTTCGCTTTTTTATTATCGGTTGGACATGCGGCAATTTGCCTGCTGTAATGAAAAGAGGTCGTTACAGCAAAAGGGGCTTTTTCGCCTGTGCATGTCTTTTTGTTCCAATAAGTGTTCAAACCTGGGCTGCTGTAAGCTTTAGTTTTTATGGTATTTAGCGATTCCCTAAAATTAATATTTTTTATGGCAAGTTCAAAATGATGCTGCTTTTTGGAAGTTGGGTTCGGTTTGGTGTATGCGGCACCGCGGTTAATTTTAATTATCTAATGGTATGGAGCTTGTTCAAATTTTTGATTGTCATTTTGGTTTGCTTTCGGGTTGTATTTCTGATTTTGTTTCCGAATGCCCTTTTGATCGGCTTTATGCTTTAAAGCCTAAGAATCCCGTTTAATGGGGTTGGCTAGGCAGGGGGTGAATTTTCTATTTGTTATAGGTTCTTTAATGGTTCCCCTGCTTTTTCTTTTTAATGTTCTATCCGGGATTTCTGGTCCCGAAATTCTCCTTACAAACTAATCATGAAAAAAACGATATTTTTTATCGTCCGGGTTTTGCCATGTCTTTTTTTTAGGCTGAAGCGAATCCCGGATGATGTCCCGGTTCCGCTTAATGTAGATGAGGTTCCAGTGACCCGGTTGCTGGCCGGGCTCTGCTTTGATGAGCTGCGGTTGGAAGGTTTGCGCAAGCGAATGCGTATTGGTGTGTTGGGGACAGGATTTGTCTTGATGGTTGCTGTGGTTTTCTCTTGTTGTTTGGCGCTTTGTACTTTTTTGCCGGTTGTGGCTTTCGGGCAGTCTGTTCCGGTTTCGGTGAGGGGAAGGCTGGTGGATGAAAAGCAGCTGGGGGTGCCTAATGCGACGGTGAGGGTGCTGGGGGAAAAGCGTTATACTTTTTCTAATCTCAATGGTGATTTTCAGCTTATGGAGGTCAGGCCTTCAGATACGCTGGTGATTACTTGTGTGGGTTTCAGGCCGCTGAAACTGTTGGTTGCTGATCGCCGGGATCTGGGGAAGCTGACGCTTTTAGGGGATGATACGCAGTTAACTGATGTGGAGGTGGTGAGTACGGGCTATCAGCAGGTGCCTAAGGAGCGGGCTACGGGTAGTTTTGTGCAGGTGGATCAAAAACTGCTGAACAGACGGACCAGTACCAATGTCCTGGACCGTTTGGAGGGGGTGACCAGTGGATTAAATTTTAACCGCAATACGAATTCATCGAATGGCAGTAATCCTTCTGCCTTGAGCGTACGGGGCAGGTCTACGATTTTTGCGAATCCCAATCCGCTGATTGTGGTGGATAATTTTCCTTTTAGCGGGGACTTGTCTTCCATCAACCCAAATGATATTGAGAGTATTACGGTGCTGAAGGATGCGGCTGCGGCTTCGATCTGGGGGGCGTTGTCGGGTAACGGGGTGATTGTGATTACGACTAAAAAGGGCCGGGCGGGGGCTGCGCCGAGGGTGGAATTCAATGCGAACGTGACGTTTAGTGAAAGGCCTGATTTGTATAGTATGCCCCGATTGAGTTCTTCGAGTTTTATTGAGGTAGAAAAGTTTCTCTTTGATAAAGGCTATTATAATTCGCGGATTTCCAGTACGGCGCGTCCGGTATTGTCGCCGGTGGTGGAGCTGCTGATTAGAGGGCGGAATGGGGAGATTTCGGCTGCGGAGCTGGACAGGATGCTCGCAGGTTATGCAGCTATTGATACCAGGGATGATCTGGAAAAGTATTTCTATCGTCCGGCGGTGAATCAGCAGTATAGCCTGGGGGTTTCGGGTGGAAGTGATAACCACACGTATTATTTTTCTACCGGGGTGGACCGTAACCTGACGAATCTTACTGGAAATGATTTTTCACGGGTTTCGGTGAGTGGATCGAATACTTTTTTGTTTGCAAAAAAGAAGCTGGAGTGGACTACTGCTTTATATTATAGCCGTAACCGTACGCCCAGCAATGGCATGAGCGGTACGTTTGGCTATCCTTATCTTTCGCTTCTTGGTGGTGATGGAACTCATGCCAGCGTTCCTTATTTATACCGTAAGCCTTATATCGATACTTTAGGGCGGGGGAAGCTGCTGGACTGGAGTTATCGCCCGCTGGATGAACTGGAACAAAATGATAATGTGACTACGCTGACGGAATATCGCTTCAATACGCTACTGAAGTATGCGATTATCAACGGCCTGGATGCTTCGGTGCAGTATCAGTATAATGAGGGCAATAGTGTGCAGCGGGTCTTGAATGGTTTGGAAAAGTTTTATACCCGGGATTACATCAACAGGTTTACGCAGGTTGGCATAGGCGGTGTGTATACCCGGCTGGTGCCATTGGGCGGGATACTGGATACCCGTAGTGTGGTGACGTTGTCTCATAATTTGCGTGGGCAACTGGCTTTTAACAGGACAATTTCGGGTAAGCATTCCATCAGCGCCATTTTGGGGATGGAGGCCAGGGAGGTGAGCGGCGATGCCAATACGGCAAGGCTGTATGGTTACTCGGAAACGGGGGCTTCAGGGGCGATCAATTTTCAGGGTACTTTTCCCATGCTGCCTACTAATTCCACTGGAATGATTGAACCGGGGATCTCGCAGCTCAGGACGAGTAACCGCTTTGTTTCGAGTTTTGCAAATGCGGCTTATACTTATGATAACCGCTACACTTTTTCTGCAAGCGCTAGAAAAGATGAATCCAATGTCTTTGGTGCAACGACCAATCAAAAGGGAATCCCGTTATGGTCGGTTGGGGCTAGCTGGGAAATCAGCAGGGAATCTTTTTATCACCTGGAACAAATTCCATATCTGCGCTTGCGGGTGACCAGGGGTTATCAGGGAAATGTGGACAATACGCTTTCTCCTCAGGTGACTGTTAGCACTAATCCACTGCTGCTCAATATTGACGGAAGCGCTTATTCGGTGCTTTCGAATCCGCCTAATCCTGATTTGCGCTGGGAAAAGATTGGTATGTTCAATCTTGGTCTGGACTTTAGGTTGCAGGGAAACCGCATCCAGGGAACGCTTGAGGTTTTTAAGAAGTCAGGCAAGGATCTGATTGGGGTGAGTACCATCGATCCTACAACAGGGGTGCAGACTTTTAAGGGGAATTCTGCGGATATGAATGTCAGGGGACTGGATGTGACGCTGAATACTAAAAACTTAAGTGGCAGGTTCAACTGGTCTTCGGTGTTGCTGTTTTCGGTGGCGAAAGATCAAGTGACTAAATACCTGCTGAGCCCGCCTACGGTGAGTGCTGCGCTTACGGGCGGAATCAGCCCGATCGTTGGGAATCCGCTGTATTCGGTTTATGCGCTGGAATGGGCAGGGCTTAATGCTGCAGGAAGTCCGCAGGTTATGCAAAACGGGCAGCCTTCGGTCGCTTATCCTGCGATCTTCAATTCAGCTGACCTGAGCAACCTGAAATACGTGGGTCCTGTAAATCCGCCGGTATTCGGCAGTGTAAGGAATGATTTTGACTGGGGTAAATGGAGCCTGTCGGTAAATATCTCTTATAAATTCGGCAACTATTTCCGCAATCCCGGGCTGGGGTATGATAACCTTTTTACGGGTGGAGTCAATTATAGTGATCAGCAGTATCTTTCCAGGTGGCAAAAACCGGGTGATGAGCTGCTCACCAATGTGCCTGCCATGATTTATCCTGCAAATGCCAACCGGGACCGGGCTTATAATTATGCAGATATCCTGGTAGAAAAGGGTGATCATATCCGTTTACAGGATATCAATATTGGCTATACCCTTGGTTTGTCCAAGGGTGGAAAGCCAGTTTTCAGGAGCCTGAGGATATCTACTTACCTGAACAATCTGGGTATCATCTGGCGGGCCAACAAACTGGGGCTTGATCCGGATTACCTCACGGCGGCTTACACTAATCCTAAAACCATTTCTATTGGCATCAATGCCGGACTTTAATAATATGATGATGAAAAAACAGCTGATAGTAAAGGCGCCGCGATCAAGGCGATTCTTAATGATGTCCCTGATGGTCTTGGTGATGGCAATGATGACGGCGGCCTGTAAAAAGGAATTTCTATCTGAAAAGCCTTCTTCTACTTTGAATGTGCCTTCGAGCCTGGATGAACTTCGGCTGCTGCTGGTTAATCCGGTGGACATCAGGAAAAGCCCTTCACTGGGTGAACTTTCAAGTGATGATTACTATATGACCAGGGCTGAATGGTCAGGGCAGTTTTTGCCGTATTTTTCAAATGCTTATGTATGGAAGGCTGATATTTATGAGGGGGCGGCGGATGTGAATGACTGGAATATGCCTTATACGCAGGTACTTTATGCCAATGTAGTTCTCCAGCAGTTAAATGCGATTTCACGCAACCCCGCAAATGCCACGGCTTATGATGAGCTTCAAGGAACGGCGTTGTTTATGCGGGCCTGGTCTTTCTTTGATCTGGCGCAGGTGTTTGCACCGCCCTATGACGGGCAGACTGCAAGTGTGAAGCCAGGGATTCCCATCCGCCTGACAGCTGATATTGGTGCGGGCACGACACGGGCATCTCTGCAGCAAACTTATGAACGGATTTTAACTGACCTGTCTGAAGCAGCTGTGCTGATTCAGACGCAGAAACCTGCGCTAAATGGCTATATGCCTTCAAAACTTGCGGTCTATGGCCTGCTTTCCAGGGTATACCTGAATATGCGGGATTATCCGCGGGCAGGTTTGTATGCGGATAGTGCGCTGGCCATTAAAAGCAATCTGATCAATTATAATACTTTAAGTACTACTGCTGCTGTTCCTTTTGGTTATGATCATCCGGAAAGCATCTATCAGAATATGCTGGTAACGGCTAATCCCCTGACTTATGTGATTACTTCTCAAGGCTACTCTGTTGATACTTTGCTTTATGACAGCTACGCGGCTAATGACTTACGCCGGAGTATCTTCTTTGCCCAAAATGGGAAGTACATCAATAAGAAAAGAGGTTATTCGGGTAGTATCAACATCTCTAACGGGCTGGCTACTGATGAGCTGTATCTGATCCGCTCTGAATGCTATGCGCGGGCTGGTCAGGATGCGAAGTCGCTGGCAGATCTGAATACGCTGCTCCTCAACAGGTGGAAAACAGGGACCTTTTCCCCGCTTAGTGGTTTAAGCGGGAAAGCACTTTTGGACCGGGTGCTGCTGGAACGCAGAAAGGAATTGGTGTTCCGTGGACAGCGCTGGAATGACCTGCGCAGGTTAAATATGGAGGGCTTTGGGATCTCCCTTACCAGGAACCTCGATGGCGAAGTGTTCAGCCTGGCGCCCAACAGTGCAAGGTATACTTTTCCCATTCCACCCAATGTCATTGCTTTGACGGGTATTGAGCAGAATTCACGGTAGATGGTACATAATCAATCAGAGAAGCCGCGTGGCAGAGATGCGATTTTGAGGAGCGGCCTGCTTTTAGCAGATGTCTGATTTTAGGATAGGGCTGGTTTGCAGCGGGAGAAGGGTTAAGTATGGAACATTAGTAGAGGTAAGGTGATGAATAGCGGTTTGATTAAAATATAAAAATATAAAAATATAAAAATATGAAAAATGAAAGAACAACAGACAGAAAGAAAAACAGGAGAAAAATAGTAGGGATGTTGATTTGGATTGGTGTGTTTTTGTGTGCCGGAAATACAATGGCCCAACAAAAGCAAGCCTCCGGAGCCTCAATGCTTGCTGTTCAGCAGGATAAACAGCAGCGCAGCCCGGCAGCGGATTATACCTTTACAGATTCACTGGGAAAGTTGGTGAAGTTATCAGACTTTAGGGGTAAGTGGCTCATGGCAGATGTTTGGTATTCTGGATGTGGAGGCTGCATTACGGCTAACCAGGGCCTGCGGACGGTCCATGATTCATTGGCGAAAGCGGGGGTGGTTTTCCTGAGTATCTCAGTGGATAAGGAGCGGGAGAAATGGATGGCCAGTGTGACTGCGGGGGCCGGGAAATCAAAAATGAATCCCTGGGCGGGGATGTATGTTCCGGCGGTGGGTACGGTTGTGCTCTATACCTCTGGAAGCGGACATGACAATGAGTTTAGGAAAAGCTATGTTCCAGATAACCTCTATCCTAAATTACTCTTGTTTGATCCGGCGGGAAATCTGGTTGCTGATAATCCGCCAAGGCCGGATTCTAAGCCAGAGTTGCTGATCAGCTTTATCAGGCAGCAGCAAAGGGCAATTAGCAGATAAGTTATCAGTTGCCAGCATCGCTGGCAACTGATGGGTGATTTTATTGGTTAAAATCACCTTGGGTGGATTGTACAAATTCACCATTGATCAGATCATAGGTACAGATCTTATCGCTTTGGTTGCAGGAAACGCTTTCTGGTGAGCTTACCATAGTATAATGGCTCGCATCCTGATCCAGCGTGGCATTCCATTGCTGCGCTGGCTGGGTATAGCGGTAAGCTCCTAACCGGTTAACATCTGGCTTAAATGAAAAAGCCATTACGCCTGCCACCAAAATGGCGGCGATTCCGAATTTGTTTGCGCCTTTTAGCGCGTTGTTTACTTTTCCTGAAAAATTCATGATTGTAAGTGTTTGTGCCGGATTTATTTTTTCTTCCGGCTGGTTAAAGGCCGCTGGGTTCCCGGACGCTGCCCTGGCCTGGTTGATTTTTTTGATTTTGTTTTAAGGTGCACGCTACGTCCTTTCGTGCGATAAATCTTATTTTGTCTGCTCCTGTTCCTCCCTTCTTTTGGTTTGATGTTCCGGGATTTTCCCGTTTATGGTGTACTGACTGGCCATGAGGCCGAGTAGTGAGATGAGGACAAAAAAAAGGTTAAACAACAGGTGAACGCTATAGCTCATATGGCCGAGTACGCCGCCACAACTGCAGGGAATCCTGCCGAACACCCCGGTCATGGAAACGGTAATGTAGATGCTGAACATGCTGAGCAGGGCAAGCGAAAACGCAAAGGCCTGTTTTCTGAATTGAACCCAGAGCAACATCGCCGCGAGTAGCAATTCCAGGGTAGGGATGAGCCAGGTTAGGGTGATGGCGATCTGGTCTGGGAATACCTGGTTAAGCATTTCCTTTCGGGACTGCTCATAATTGAAGAGCTTGGAAAGCGCTGCGTATGCAAATAACGCTCCCAATAATGTAGCACATGTATCTGATATTTTCTTTGCCGCTATGAACCCTCTGCTAATCATAGTATAAAGTTCAGCGGCCTGTTGCAAAATTCTGGCAGACAAAAATCACATAATAAGATGATTAGTGTCTTTAGTGATGGACATTTGTCTGGTGTTCAGCTTACCTGCTTGAACGGATCCGGCTCAGGGTACGTTCATCGATGCCAAGATAAGAGGCGATATCCCTCACTGTTGCTATTCTGGCAATCTGGGGTTGCAGTCGCAGCACAGCCTGGTATCTTTCTGCAGCGGAGAGGCTGTTGCGGATCAGCAGCTGTTCAAAAAGTCTTGACTGCTGCTCATGGTGGTAGTGCTGAAAAGTTTTCGGGGCTTCCCGGAAATGCCTGAATAGGCTTAACGCGTGCTTTTCCGGAACAGACATCACCTGGCTATCTTCCAGAAATTCGATATGCAGTTGTGTTTGAAGGACTAGTGGATTGTTGCTGAGGTCAGCCAGGAAGTCATTTTTGAACCAGAAGGCCAGGGTATGTTCTGACAGGTTCTGATCCATCTTGGTAAAAAGCCTGATCGTGCCGCTAATGAGCAAGGGGTACTGTCCATCGCTTAGCAAGCTGGCGGGTAATCGCTGGTTTTTTGGGTAATGGTTGCTGGTGAGGATGGTGCGCAGATAGGCACTCATTCCTGCAGAGACCGTTCCATGTTCCTTTAGTTTTTCAATGTAGTGTTCGGATTCCATAGGTTTTTTCTGCAAAGAAACCCGATACCGCTGCGCCGTCAAGTTGCTGAAACTGTAATCTTGAGCAACCTGGGTGATTTTTGTTTTTTAGTAGGATTCTTCTGCAAGGGCCAGCATCTGGGAAAGTTTGTCAATCACTTTCATGATGTCTGCAGGGGAGTGGGAGTAGTAGGCATTCTTGAAGCTTTTCTCAGAAATGGTTCCTCCTTCCATTGTACTGAACCTGGAGGTAAAATGCTGGTGTACCTGCTTTGCCGTCTGGCTAAGGATGATCCCGGTTTCAACTTGCAGAAAAGCAAAAAATGCCAGCTGTTTTACAGATAGTGAGACGGTGAAATTCCCTTGGGACGGATACGGGGTAGCCCCTTTCCGAGTCGTATCAATTTCAAGGTCAATCTGTTTGCGTTCTGCCTTGATATATTTGAGCAGTTTCTGGCCCAGGCTTTTATGGTCTTTGTAAAATCTTTTTCCGCAGAAAGCTGATGCTTGTTGAAAAATATTTTTTAGATGGGCCAGGTATTGTTGCTGTTCCAAAGGAGATATCATGGTGGGCAGCTTGGTTGAGATCCACCTGCATATTTCATCATAAGCCGCTGGTGAATTATAGTTTTGGCGAATGAGTACCAATATGGTTTCTTCGAAATTCTCACCTGTTAGGGGATTGATCTTTCCAAGGTTTTCAATCAACGCTTTCCATTGCGCTGCGCTGGAAAGATACCAGGACTGATGCTTTTCTGAGAGTGATTCTATCCAAATGGCCTGAAGCGTAAGGCTTAATACGTTTGAACTTTCAAGATCCAGTTGACGGATTTGAGCGAGTATTTTCGCTTTTTCTTCGGCGGCGATATTCTCGGGGCTTATGGTCCAGTTGCTTAGGTATGATGAAAAATTAGTAATGATGAATGCGCTGTGTTCCAGGCAATGGCCATAGAGGTGTTCAAGGATGAGCTTTTTTTGCGCGGAATCACTGGCTGATGGCTGTTTGACCTCAGGAGAAAAGGAATCAATCAGTCGGTTAAGGGCGGAATAGTGAATCCGGATGTAATGTCTGATCCCATTATTGCTAATGGCTGAGCAGGCATTGACGATTAATCTGGATTGTACTTCGGCTCTTTTGGTTTCCAGCTCTTCCATTCTCATCCTGCTGTAAGCAGTTGAAAGATTTTTCTTGGATCTGACCTCAGAAAGCAGCGCTTCTATATATTCAAACTCGTATTGCATCCTTAATTTTGAGGAATTTACCAGAGATTTTGCCTAACGGTAAGTATTGTACATCAAAGCGAGGCTATCGATGACGAAAAGCCTGGAAGTGGTGATATAAGATGAAGGTGATTTTCAATAGCTCCAAGGTGAAATAATCCACTCGATCAATATAATTACCTGTAGCTGGTGCAGATTGATCTTCTAGGACTGTTAATACATTCATTTGGTAAGATCCATTGGCCTTGGGTTATTGCGTTTTTCTTAGCTTTCGCCATATAAGGATCTTGTCGTCCTCGGTTAGGGCCATCCCACGCCATACATGTGTCTAGGTAGTAATCTTTATTTTCCTGATGCACCCAAATCTCATCAGCATCACTTATGGTGCGGTCAGCTTTTTATTGAAATGCCCTTTGCGCGTTCAGTCAACTGCTCGGTGTGTCAATAAAAAAGCCCCACATCGCTGAGGGGCTAGTTCCTGAATCTAATCGTCCCACTGATAGATTTAAAGGGGCAAAATTAAACGATAAATAATTTGAAACAGTAGTGTTTTATACCCTTAACTAACTGGGCTATTTACCCTTTTTATATGGCTTATTTATTCATTCTATATCGTAATTTTATCTGCAGTGTTTGAAAAAGGAGGTGGGGGGAAAGGAATATTCATGCCTGAAGGCCATTCTTTCATTTGGTATTTTGCTACCTGAAAGCTGAAGGATAGTATGGGCTCCAAATGTTTTAGGACACTCGGATATGAAAATAACGCTGAAATATTCCAGCTTTTTAACTAGTGCAAGCTGAACAGGTCCGCATGATACCGGACTTACTTATTGCCTTCAAATAAACTTTCATGAACCAGGTAAAAAGCCTCAACGGTGTGTTTTGTTAAAGATTTGCTTTCATCTTCCCAGATTTTATGGGTGTGCTGCTGTCGGTTCTTGCAAACGCCTTCAGCATCTTCTTTTTTTTGGTAGAGACTAGTCATGGCAACATTGTCAGCAATGACTTTTCCATTCTCGCACACTACATACATTTTTCTAAATTTGAATCGCTTTGCCATGGTGCTTAGAATTGAACATCTAAGTTAGTTGATTTTTAATTATATTACTAATATAATTAGTAATTCGTGTTTCGGTTAAGATCTTGCTATGGTACAAATTACTCGTTTTAGTACCGCCACTTTGTCCTTTGATGGAATGCCGATGGACATATCTCCTTTGAAAGGATCATTGCAGTTGAAGTGGAGCTATTTATACGATCATCACACTGACGCGCTCATTCAATGGGCTCACTGAATGGACACTAGATCAGGAGTTATGTCGACGCTCGCCTTATTATTTTCATTATTCCGATGCAACTTGGTGAAATTTTAGCTTACCGTGATGAAGTGTTTTTTTGCTATGGTTAGCCTGTTGATTTGGTGCGGAAGTGCAGCTTGGAATCATGGGCGTTGATGTCGCATCAGGTTGGGTTGCGTTTTTAGGCAACCCTGCAGCCACTTGACACTTGTGGGTAAATATATTCTATTTGTCTTAGTTGTCTGCTTATGAGGTTGTTATGGCCGTTGGCGTTTGTTTTTAATTCTGGCAGGAGGGAAATCATAGCTTTTTAATAATGACGTGGAAGCAGGTGCAGGTTTAATGTTGAATTTAATTGTTGAATTCATGAATAAAATTGATGCGCTTTTGGACCTTTTGTCCAAGATACACCAGATTTTGGTGCTGGTGTATAACAGTAAATTTCATGGGAATCTTGTCCTTGAGGAAGATCCTCAATTGAATCGCCAGGAGGTAAAGGATTATCTGGGGATTAGCGAGAGTACCTATAAGCGGATGGTAAAGCAGGGCCGGCTTAAGCCGATGAAACTTCCGGGTGGGGATAAGTTCTATAAAAGTGAGTTGCTTGCTGAATTTAAGGAAAGCAGGAGAAGGGGCAGGGTGTGAAGCGGAAGGCGTTTTTTTAAAGAAAGCCGCATCAAGGTTGTTGATACAGCTTTACAAATGTTTCTAAATGGCTTGATTAATTACTAGCGTCTTTCACTTTTTCCACTACATCCTGTAGGTTTTGTGGAAGGCTGGACAAAAGGTTGTAGCCTGTTGCGCTTCCAATATCCCGAACGCTTACGATGTAATCTTTCCAGCTCGGACTGGTGCTGTTGATATTTGGGGTGTGATTGCGATCACCCGGGTGGAGGACCTATCTTGCTCCGGGATGTATGGTGCCAAAAGGATATAGGTATCTTCGGCAAATCGTTTAAAACTGAATAATTTGAGAATTATTTTGCTCATTGCGACAGCGATGTTGGTTTGTTGTCGCGATCTAAACATTATTGTCGCAATACTTGCTATTGCGACAATTATCTACTTATATTTGTCGCAATACTTTAGGGTGTCGCGATATGGAAAAGGAACATGGCAAGCTAGAACTGATCAAGATTATTTCAGGATTTCCGCAAGGGGCGGTGATAGATGATATAGTTTCTGTTTTAAAAACACATATTGGTGTAAGAACGTTACAGCGCTGGTTAAAGGAGTTAGAGGGCAATGGCTTGATTGAAGTCAAAGGTGCTGCCCGGGCAACGAGATACTTTTCCGTACAGCAAGGTGCTGGGGCTGAAACAAAGGGTGGGCAAGAGTCGCTTATTCCCTTGTCAGCTAAAGGAAGGATGGCTTTCGCGATGGTTAATGCTCCTGTTCAGCAAAGGACTCCGGTAGGTTACCAGCCGTATTTCCTGAAATCCTATCGTCCTAATATCGACAGCTATCTTACTCTGGAAGAAAGAGAACGGCTCGCCGAAATTGGCGATACCCACATCGAACAACCTGCGGGAACATATGCCCAGCAAATACTGAACCGCTTGTTGATAGACCTCTCTTGGAATTCCAGTCGCTTGGAAGGAAATACTTATAGTTTGCTTGACACTCAGCGATTAATTGAGTTTGGTGAGGCTGACCGTGAAAAATCCGGGAAGGAAGCGCAGATGATACTGAATCATAAAGATGCAATAGAGTTCATTGTCCAGTCGGTTGATGAGATTGGGTATAACCGCTATACGATGCTTAATGTACATGCGATGCTGGCCAATAATTTGCTTTCGGATCTCGAGGCGCCCGGGAGACTAAGGTCAATGGCAGTAGGTATTACGGGTTCAGTATTTACTCCCCTGGCAATTCCCCAGCTATTGGAAGAGTATTTTGATCTGATCTTAGAGAAAGTGGCTCAGGTTGATGACCCTTTTGAGCAATCATTTTTTTTGATGGTTCACCTGCCATACCTCCAGCCTTTTGATGATGTCAACAAGCGTGTTTCCAGATTAGCGGCCAACATTCCATTTATCAAAAAAAACTTGTCGCCGCTTTCTTTCATCGACGTGCCGGAGGATTTATATTTTCAGGGTACCATGGCGGTATATGAACAGAATGACGTTAGTCTGCTAAAGGATGTGTTCCTCTGGTCTTATGAGCGTTCGGCTAAAAAGTACAAGGTCATCCGGCAATCCCTCGGGGAGCCAGATACTTTTAAGTTAAAGTACCGCTTGCCCATCCGGCAGCTTATCACTTCCATCATCCTCAATTCGGATAGTAATCAAAATATAATTGACTACATCAGGGCGGGGGCAGAAGCTATCCCTAAACAGGATAGGGAGCAGTTTATCAGGTCGGTGGAAAATGAAATCACTTCTCTACACGAAGGTAATTTCGCTCGGTATCGGGTAAGCCCCAAGGAATTTGTACGCTTTAGGGAAAGAATTAAGTAGGACAGAAAGAAATTGCTCATTAAACCAAATCATATCCATGCATTTTTTAAAGGATAATGCTTGGAATAATCAGCGTACTCAGCCAGGCTTCTGCTTAAACTTAAGTTTTGGTTGGGAGCCTTTGGCTTTCAAATGCTGTAGAAAGCCGCATCAAGGTTATTGACACGGCTTTAGAAATGTTTATGGGGCTTAATTAATTACCAGGGTCTTTCACTTTTTCAACTATATCCTGTAGGTTTTGTGGAAGGCTGGACAATAGGTTGTAGCCTGTTGCGCTTTCAATCTCCCGAACGCTTACAATGTAATCTTTCCAGCTCGGACTGGTGCTGTTGATATTTGGGGTGTTGATTGCAATCACCCGGGTGGATGAGCTTACCCTGCTGATGTCATTGTCTCCTTTTTTTAATAGCACTGCCACTTTCCAGACATTTGAGGGTACGGTGATCTTGCCGTTGTTGATGGTGTTTACTACCGATGCACTGGCTGAGCCGATGCCTCCGGTACCATAGCTTCCCATGATTACATAGACCTCAAAGCCGTTCAATGCCTGCGAGCGAAGGTAGCTTTCGAAGGATTCCCAGGTCTTCTGGTTATTGTTTGGTGCCTGTGGAATCATGTTTGTCATTAAAAATGTGGCGGAGTTGGCTGTGCTGGAACTGGTGCGGTCACCACTTGGACAGTTATGTCCTCTATCAAATCCTGAACCTGAATAGCTGCTGCTCTGCACCTGGTACCAATTGTTTGGTAAACCACTGAATGAAGCAAAATCGTCTTTTCTGGTTGCGGTGCCGTCAAAATTGTTTGGATCTAAATGCCAGCTTACCCAGTTTGGCGTACCGCGGCTCATGCTGTAACTTTCTACATAATATTTTTGATCAATTAGGTAGTTCTCGGGTGAAATGATCGCAGGTACTGCTCCGGATGGGTTACCAAACAAAAGGTTGGAGTTGTCGCCGCCTGCTGGCGGTGCGTCTGGTCCGGCCTCGGGCGTACCTCTTCCCGGGGTTGGTGCGGTGCTGCCCCCGCTATCCGAGGGGTCGGTGTCTGGGGTGCCCACGGTGATGCCGGGATCGCCAGTTCCTTTAAAAATGATATCGTCAATGTTTATGCGGGTGGTTCCTGCCTTTTTGATCTGGAACCTGATTTTACCTGTGGTGGTAACCTTAAATGAATCGGTGACCAGTGTCGTGCTTGTTTCAGTAATAGCTGAGCCCATCTGCGCATAAGTCTTTCCGCCATCGCTGGAAGCCAGCAGCTGCCAGGTGGAATTGGCGTCAGTGCCATATTTTGCATGGGAGATGTAAAGCATCTGAGTACCGGTGACATCAAAGTTCATGGATAGATAACCTGTACGCAAGCGGACTGACTTTGCGCCGTTTTTGGCGTCGGCAGGAAGATTACCGATCAATCCATCGCTGAATGTCCATTTACCGGTTAATAGTTGAACGCTATCCAGTGCGTAAGCACCTTTAGTACCGGACTCGAATGTTTCGGTAATGGCATAGGAAGCGGGTGGCTTGGGTGGATTTACTGGATCGTCTGTCATGCTTGTTTTTTTGGAACAGGCAGCAAGGGACAGGATTCCGATGAATCCTGAGTAGATAAGGATGTTTTTAAATTTCATTGGTTTTAAGAATGTCTAATGAGTTGCGCTAACTGTAGATCATTTCTTTATTTGGTTGTAAAGTTAGGAGGAAAACAAATGACCAGGTGAAATAGATATCAACATGATCCTGCGCTCATCAGTTGGTGAAGAATTAAATGATGATCAGAGGTTGTTAGGGAGGTTTTTTAAGATAGGTAATCTTTTTGTTGCGCTCACTTGAAGATAGCTTATCACCAAATTGCCCTAATGTCATATGTTTCGCAGTTTCTATAACGGATTGTTAATGAGGACGATGCAGAGTATCTTTTAAGGCTCGCCCGGTAGATAGCTGGAAAAGCGTGCCGTTCAATATTTGCGCTGATGAACGATTAGGACAGGTATTATTCCGGGCAGCAGGGGAAAGGGGCGGATAGTTTTGGCTATATCGAGCCAACCCAAAGGGCGCTTTTCGGTCGGGGATATGCCGCTGAACCCGATCAGCTGATATAGGAACTGGCTGCCGACGAGGCGATACAGGAAGCGGATACGGTATTATTGACCATTCCAAATACCTTGGGCGTAGATTACAATATCCATATGCTATCTTCCATTCTGGAACAAGTTGCACCGGGACTTGGATGGAGATAGATAGTTTGATTTTTTTTAAATCGCATAAAACACATTGCCGGCGATTGCGTTTATATTCTGAGAGCGTTAATTTAGATGAGCGGGAAGAGCCTTTGGTTTTTCCCGCTTTCTTGTTTCTATCCATATCATAATCATTCACTCGAAAACGAAGTCGTCAGTATGGTTAATGCCGCATTGATAGATGAAAAGCAGCATTATTTCTACTCTTTTAAGTAAGCATCTTCTTTGGCAAGATCCGGGTTATCCCTACCGGGAAGCTGCCTTTGCTTTTTTCTAAAAAGGTAATGCACATTAAAAACAACAACCGATATGAAAATGATACTGTATGCTGCCATTTGTAATGGGGTAATGGGTTCATGAAATACCAAAACTGCTATAGCAAATCCAATAATTGGGTTAATGTTGAGCAACATACCTACTGTTGAGGAGTTCAAGCCTTTTAAGGCATATAAATTCAAAAAAAGTGGAATCACTGTAAAGCCAACTGCTATAACTTCTATCAGTAACCAAAATTGCGTTGCTGTAGGTATCGGCCCGCTGTAGGCAGGGTAAAAGGGTAGCAAAATCAGCGCGGAAAGCGAAATGTGATAGGTGAGCAGGATAAACTTATCAAAGCCAACACTTTTACGCTGGCTTACTAGGTAAGCGGCATAAGTAAACCCAATAACAATGCCGTAAACCATGTCCATAATATTGGCATACGATAGCATTAGGCACCCAAGTATACTTAACCCAACGGCCGCCCATTGTGCTTTGTTGAGCTTTTCGTGCAAAAGCCAGTAAGCAAGCAATGTGGTAATAATGGGGCAAACCAGATAGGCAAGCGAGGTAGCCTTAATGCTTACATGATTAAGCACATAAATAAACGAGAACCAGTTGATATTTAAAAAAATACTTCCCCCTACATTCAGCAAAAGCATATTTCGTCTCTGCTTAGCAGGTAGGGACTTAAAATCAGAAAAGGTTTTAACCAATTTGGCACGTTTAAATAAGGTGGTAATGAATAGCATCAATAACGCACAGCTAAAAATGCGGTAAAATAAAATATCCACCGAAGAATATCCGCTTAAAGGTTTTAAAACTAAACTAAAAAAGCCCCAGGTCGCATAAGCGAATATAGCGGCCATATAATATTTTGCGGTTTTCACAGTTGCTATAATCTTGATCTAGCAAATATCATAAAATCTTAGGGCTTATTAAGCCACATGATACAAAACACTATTTTCGGATGGAACGCAAATTGATGTATATTTCTTGATCTTTTATTTGCTCATTATAATAACGCCCGATGTTCAATTGGCTCTTTGATAAGAAAAAAACTAAACCTGTTTTATCCAAAGTAGATTATTGGAAGGCATTTGAATTATATGCACTTTTCGATGATCTGGACAGGGTAAAGGCTGTTCTGAAGCATACGGACGATATCCGAATTGATTTTATTGCTTTTAAGTACTGGTTTGCCGAAGAACTCGGCGAGCTTGAAGGAGCAAACAATCCTGATTTTTCAAGGGTATGGGAATGGTTTGCACCAGGCGCCGATTGGGATAGCTTGATGGGGAGGCAGGGGGGTGAGCTGGGCAGGTCTGTTTTTAAAAGGGCCGACTGGTGGAAACGCAACCAGGAGTTCGTGCCCGGCAGTATTGTTGGCTAAGTGGTGAATATGGGCTGGTGTTAAAGGATGCCACTGATGGGCTTTACGGACTGGTGAGGTGGGATACAGAAAAAGCACAGGACACTGAAGACTGGACAGGACTTTGGGGTACCTTTGTTGCCATGGGCGGAAGGGTGCTGGAGGAATATGAGTTTAAGTTTATCGGGCCAGATGGCAGCTTAAAAAGCGAATACGAAAATGGGAAATATAACACTGGAATTTTGAAGCACTAAAGGAAGAGATTACATGGTTGTCAAGCCCTCGCTCAAATTGTCCTTTATGGAGAGGGTTTGTACCTAAGTGGGCTGTAACAGATAAATAACAATTTACCTTTGCAGATCAACTAGCTCAAATGACAAAAGCAATATACTGTTTGGTTTCGAGGCTGGTCGCTTTTTGAAGATCTGATTTTAAAGTTGTTATCTGATTTTTGAGTGCTAAGATTTTAGATTCTTGCTGGGCAATTACAGAATCATTGGATTTGTGTAAATTCCATTGGTCGAACGAGATCAGTACATTTGTAAATTTCTTTAAGTGTCCGATTTCCCTCTGTGTCCTGACATGATTTTCTCCATAGATATCTCTGCCCATTAATACTTTTAATTGCCGTTCGATAATTTCCCAAAGTTGTTTAAAGAAAAGCTCTTCATTAACATCTGCGTTGTTCGCCAGAAAATAATTCAGATGGTGATCATAAAATTCATTCAAGCGATTTTCATGTATAGCGAAAATCCTTTTGAAAAAATGTTTTAGAAAATGTGAACGCTTCCAGGTAACTGGGTTGCCAACATCTAATGTATCTACTGCAAAATCAAAATAGCCGCGTGGCTTGAAATATTTATAATTCATAAATTATCTATTTATTCTATTACAATAGTTTATGTCAATCGATGACGCATTCATTATTCAAGACAATAAGATTCATCTGCAGTATTCGTTTTGCTCGAGACAGGACAATATTGCCAATTTACTAAAGATACTTTGAATATTGAAATAAGATTATGTAGCAATACTTAGCTAGTGGAAATGAAAAGTAGTATCGTATTTTTTTTATTTTTAAATAAATTCAAACTATATTTATCGTTACATCAATGCCTGCATTATGTCCAATAAATCGCTGATTTTTAAATGTCTTTTGATATCACTTTATTTCATTTTTGCTTCAGTCAAAGGTGATTGCATCCCAACACATATATCAGGAGTGATCTCAAATTGCAAAGAGGAGGTACTTTCTGTAGAATACCAGAAAGAATTCCTTATTAGAGAAAAAATAAATCTTAAAATTTCAAAATCAGGTAACATTAACGCATCACTAGACGTTTTATATCCAACCCTCTTGAAATTTAATAGTTCCACACTGCATTTTCAGGCTTATATTTATCCAGGATCTGATTTTGTATTTAGTGCTAACGGTCTCTCTCAAATTAATTTTGACAACAGCTTAAAATTTTCGGGAATTTTAGGGGAAATTAATAACGCATTTTTGAGTTTGTCTAAAGATTCTTCTTTTAAAAACTTGCAATGGTCAACAGGTAATAAAGAATCCTTGACAGATTTAGTAAAGAAAATCAAGTCTTATTATAGTTATAAGGCTCAGTATCTACGAAAACGGCTTAAAAAAATAAATAGTAAAAATTCCCAAATCAGATCAATTTTATTTGTTGATAGTGTTACTGATGAGTATACTAATGCCTCAGCAATCTTGGCTCTCGTGAAAAAGAGTGGATTAATAGGCGATGAAAGACGGCAATTTATAAATACAGTGATACCATCATCTGTATTTAAAGTGCCAATCAAAAATGAGTTAGAAATTCCTGCGGTAACAAACTTTTACAATTATACTTATCTCGGCTTTCTGATCGATGTTGATGCGGAAAATGACAAAAATTTATATAAGAATCAGGGGTATTATCTCAGTGCCTTGAATAAAGTCGATACAAATTATAAACAACCGCTTAAAGACTATAGTAGAGCATCCCTGTTGTCTGACCTAATTGAAAGCCCGAAAGATTTCAGGCCCGGAAGTGATAGCCTATATCGCATGATTAAACAGTTTCTGAAAACGGCTTCGATCCCAGAGGAAATTAATTTTTTATTAAAGGAGCGGAGTGGTGCTCTAAGAAACTTTTCTGTTTCTAAGCTGAGTGGAGTACCTGTTGCTGAAGTTGATCTTATGGATGCAACTGGGAAGAAAATAAACTGGGCTAAATTTCTGGATAGTCTCATCATACTTGATTGTTGGGCCAGTTGGTGTGCTCCATGTATTGCACAACTCCCATATATCGAGGGGTTAAAGGAGAAGTTCAAGGGTAAAAAAGTAACCTTTATAGGAGTTTCTTTAGATGAATCCAAAAAAAACTGGAACAAGGCATTGAAGAATTTATCCCCTACTGGAATGCAATTACATACATCAGGTGGTTTTAAAGGTGATTTTGCGAAAAAATTTGCGATTAATTCCCTTCCCCGATACTTCTTTATTAAAAATTCATTGATTGTTAATGGTGATGCTCCGTCGCCAGACGATCCTGCTCTAATAGAGGAAATCAACAAACACTTGACAAGGTGAAATTTCTATTTAAAATAGTTTAATTTTTATGATGTTATCGTGCAACAAATACGTTTATACCCTTGTGAACAAGCTTGTTTTGCTTTAAAAAAGGGCTTTGTTTGTATCACTTGAATTTGTCAACGTTTACTACAATTGGCAGAGTCTAGTTTGTTATTGATTCTGTCGTAGATTCGGTATAAATCATCAATTTTTTCATTTATAGTACATACTAGGCTATCTGTCAGTTTAGTTTTTGAATCGGCAATGGTTAGTCGACCAGTTGGGGGTAGTAATTAAATATTTGAATTATCTATTCACTAGTGGTTTTTTACTTGTTGACTTTTGGAAATTTTTTTCATAGTCTGGTTGATTCCATTACCCTTTAACACTGTTTAGATTTGTACCTAAGTAATTGGGAATGGCTTTAAATATTGATGTTCATTGGATATAATGTGTTTAAACAAAAAAGCAGACCCAATAATGAGTCTGCCATAGGGATATAAAGGATGTCTATTGTATTGATAATGGATATTTTGTTTAAAGCCTTGCTATTTTGTCGCAAAATAGGAAGGGTCGAACACTTTAACAGAACAACTTCGTTGTCATTGTTTAAGAGCACCAATTGGGGGTAAATCGACGCTATACTGTCTTGCATTAATTTATTTTCTAAATCAAAATATACTTTAGGGCTTTTCAATAATTTGTCTCCAATCTTAGATTTTAGAACTTTTAAGTCTTGTATGCCAGAAAAGAACTCCATGTTGAAAAATTATGGAAAAACTATTATGTTAAAAACACTAAAATTGTAAACACATTTCAGGACAATAAAAATCCTGTAAATCAATTACAGGATTAAATCAAAAACTGTAAACTTTTTTTAGGACGAGACAGTGCGGTGCTGCCCCCGCTATCCGAGGGGTCGGTGTCTGGGGTGCCCACAGTGATGCCGGGATCGCCAGTTCCTTTAAAAATGATATCGTCAATGTTTATGCGGGTGGTTCCTGCCTTTTTGATCTGGAACCTGATTTTACCTGTGGTGGTAACCTTAAATGAATCGGTGACCAGTGTCGTGCTTGTTTCAGTAATAGCTGAGCCCATCTGCGCATAAGTCTTTCCGCCATCGCTGGAAGCCAGCAGCTGCCAGGTGGAATTGGCGTCAGTGCCATATTTTGCATGGGAGATGTAAAGCATCTGAGTACCGGTGACATCAAAGTTCATGGATAGATAACCTGTACGCAAGCAGACTGACTTTGCGCCGTTTTTGGCGTCGGCAGGAAGATTACCGATCAATCCATCACTGAATGTCCATTTACCGGTTAATAGTTGAACGCTATCCAGTGCGTAAGCACCTTTGGTACCGGACTCGAATGTTTCGGTAATGGCATAGGCAACGGGTGGTTTGGGTGGATTTACTGGATCGTCTGTCATGCTTGTTTTTTTGGAACAGGCAGCGAGGGACAGGATTCCGATGAATCCTGAGTAGATAAGGATGTTTTTAAACTTCATTGGTTTTAAGAATGTCTAATGAGTTGCGCTAACTGTAGATCATTTCTTTATTTGGATGTAAAGTTAGGAGGAAAACAAATGACCAGGTTAAATAGATATCAACATCATCCTGCGCTCATCAGTTGGTGATGAATTAAATGTTGATCAAGAGGTTGTTAGGAAGGTTTTTTAAGATAGGGTAATCTTTTTGTTGCGCTCACCTGAAGATAGCTTATCACTAAATTGAGCTAAAGTAATATGTTTCGCAGTTTGTATAGCAGAGAGTTACTGAGGACGATGCAAAGTATCTGTTAAGGCTCGCCGGCTGGATTGCTAAATGAGTGTTCGATAAGAATACAGGAGATTTCAAAAGATACCAGCCAGGAGTCTAATATCTTTAAAAGATTTTTTAAAAAGCATATTCAGTAAATAGTTCACGGACGCTGATTTGATGGAATTAACACTTGGGCATGGGACTCACCGAGTCTTATGTTATCAATACTTATTCAAAAATGATGCGCTGGATTGTTGATGTTGAACTTTTACCCACTCAATTCTTACATCAGATATGTACAATAGTGAACTTATCTTTGCGATAGTTCTGGTAGTTGATTCTCTTTTTCGGACCAACTGGAAATGCATTTAATGTTAAGCAAAATAAAATCTTTTAAGATACCATCGACTTTCACTTTTTTACCTTTGATAAGAACCTGTTGACAACCCTCCCTGTATTGCTGAAAATGAATATTAAAATGCTCAAAACTTCTATCATTCGTCAACACTTGCGCTAATAGTGATCTCAAATTGGGGTCATTCCACTCACCATTCTGGATATCCATGAAAGGTGCATTTCTAACCTCTTCCTCATCAAGATGAAAAATTTCATAGAAATTGGTATTCGCTTTAATCAACTTCAGGTCTTCATCTAAAAATACCACACAATCCCTGTTGTCGTGAAGAATCTGTGAGAAGATGCCCTCCACTTTTTTAATGTATTGCTGCTGTTTTTCTACTCTTTTATTGAGCAATTCTATCTGCTCTATCAAATCAGTCTCCATGGCTTTTTTACGGGAGATGTCATTCTGAATGCCGATAAAATGTGTAACGAAACCGTCAGGATTTCTTACAGGCGCAATGGCTAATTCATTCCAGAAGGCTCTGCCGTCTTTTTGGTAATTAATTACTTCAATGGTTATTGCTGATCCGGTGAAAAGGGCTTCCCTCAATGGATTGAGCGTTTCCTGTCCACTGTTACTTCCCTGGAGAAAGCGACAGTTCCTTCCGATGACTTCTTCGCGCAAGTAACCCGTCATGTTTTCGAATGCATGGTTGCAGAATATAATCGGGTTATCTGGCTTTCTGTTGTCTGTAATCACTACTCCGGAGTTGGTTGATTCCAGGGCCATTGCCAAAACGTTGAAGTCTTCAGGCAAAGCCGAAAGCATTTCTCCAAATTGTTGGGTTAATAAGTATCTAAAATCCATCATTCTTCACTTAGTCAAGACGTTGTAAAGTATCTTATACAAGTCATTTGGATAATTGTTTTTCTTTTAGTATTTCAGGAGCTTGTTAGGTATTTCGCTGTCAGCAGACGCAACATCGCTCTTTCTGTTTTTGCTTCCTGAAAATTATCCTTCAGAAGTTCATTGATGTCATTGTTGTTAAACTTGATGGCAGCCATCTGCAACGCATGAAATGAGGCCATTTCCAGGCTTTCCAGGTTTTGCAGATAATAAATAATAGACATGTCTCGAAGTTCTGGATTACCTGCATCTTCATTTGCGCCCCGGAAAAGTTCATCGATAATCCCCTGAAACATCCTGCAACTTCCAGGTTCATAATCAATATTTAGAATCTGATAAATCTCACGCATCCGGGCGATTTGATTCCTCAGGTCTTCGATACTGTTATTGATGACTTCCTTGAGGTCTGCGAAGGTGGCCAGACGTAATACTTCAGGAAAATTGTCTACAAGGTGATTTTTAGCGCAGTATATTTTGCTAAGGTGGTGGATAAAATAACGCTTCAGGTCCGATGGTCGAAAATTGATTGTGGGTTGTTCAGGTTGATTTTCCATAGCTAAAGTTGTTGATGAATCTGTACTAAGTTAAACCAGAACGCGCGAGAATTGTTTATTAAGTAAGGCCTGCAGGTTGAACACACGGCGATCTTCGCAAAGTTTATGATCCATTTGTCTCTATTGCAAAAATTTCAAATGATGCGCTCAGCGAATAGCATCCATTTATGCAAACATATCAGGTAATGATGAAATGAGATCTGTGCTTATTGCGACACGGGTGGATATTTGCAGTTTTGTTTTGATTAGGAGCGATGGAACGATTTCAAGCAACATGCAGAAGGAGCATATTACCCTCTCAAGTTATTACAATAGAAGATAACTTGATCTAAATTTTTACGTTCGATGTATCGATTCAGGATCATATTTCAGTCCTGTTGATGAGTTGATTTGCGGTATGCAGTAAATTACGGATGTCATGAGGTTTGCCGATCACAGCATCTGCTAATGAGTCAATCTTACTAAGCTCGTGATAGGGAAGGGCGGTAATCAGAATAATAGGTAAATCTTTTTCCAGGTTACCCGTTTTGATCTCATCACAGATTAATCTGCCGTCGCCATCACCCAGCTGTATATCCATCAAAAGGATATCTGGTTCAAAACTTGCTAAAGATGGATTTATTTCTCTGGCACATTCCACCGCTAAAACAATGTAACCCGCCTCTTCAAACAATAACTCCAGCATGCCAAGTGCAGCTCTGTCGTCCTCAACAATTAATATCTTATTTTTCATTTACCTCAGTTTTCCCATTTATAAATTTTCCTTAATTAGCTGCTTAGATATCAGATACTAATTATTTCAATAGTTAACAACCTGTTTCACCTATTCACCTTGTGTTTCCGAAATCTGATCGCATTGACGTTCATGAATTCAAATAACTTAAGAACTACGAGGATAGGAAGGCATGCGGTTCAATCGGTAATCAATTTTACTCAATGTTACCTAGGTTCGGGAAAAAATATCCTCGGAACACTATTGATTTGATGAAGCTTGGCGGAAGATTTCAATCCTTGTTATTTTCATTATTTATCAGTCTTCCCCAGCTTAACTGCCCAGACTAATGGGCCGGTCAATCTCCAAAACTAATGATAATCTTATTTTTTTGAAAGCAACATATTGCTGAAAGCACTGTTTATTCATTCAAGATGAGGGTTAAACCTCAATCAAATAGGCTTAAACCAGTCGGTATTTTACTTGTATGTTGCTTATGGATTCATGTAAGTCCTAAGCGCTTATCTTAGGACTTACATGAATTGTCTTTTATAACGATTTTAGCCAGTCTGTAACCTGTTCACGGGTTTTGCCTGTTTTTTGTTGCAGCTTTCCGTAGAGTTCATCTTCTTTCCCATCTACGTAGGTTAGATCGTCATCTGTAAAGTCTGCATATGCCTGTTTAACTTTTCCTTTGAGCTCATTCCAGGCTCCTTTTAATTCTAACTTGTCCATTTTTATTTGATTTAATTAATTAACTCTTATTTATATTTTTTTCTTAATGAATTCCGAGGTTTGTTAGCGCGATGACGAATGGTGGCTAATCAGGGATATTCCTGAAAGCATAGATGCTGTCGACCACATATCTGCTATATCCCCGCCAGGGCAGGCCGCCTTTATACTCTTTATAATGCAACTCATAGAATTTGCCGCTATTTCCCATCATTTTGGAAGCCAGCTGTTCATCGGGTACTGAGAATTCAAATTCATTATTCTGAAGCGTTCCGGTTCGTCTTGAACGGACTCCGCTTTGAATGAGTTTTCCCTCATTGGTTTTAAAAAGGTAGCCTTTTTTTACGATGTAGTTCAGTTCCCCGCTTTTTACGCCTTCGCCGAAGACAAAATAATAATTATAGTAAACCAGTCCTATAATGAGCGTAATGGCTAAAATAACGATGGTCAGAAGTGTCTTTCCTTTGGTCATTTCCTTATTAAATTAAATGCCTAATCTTCCTGTGATAATACCTGGACAGTGGCGACTCTTCGTTTAGAAGCAGAAATCGAACCATAAGCTGCGCTCATGGCGCCTAATATCATTCCGATGAAAGAGAAGATAGCGAATTTAGAAAGTGCTGAAGCCACCTCATCACCAATTTTCCTGGCTTTTTGCGCTGCTTCTTCTTTCACTTCTTTGACTTTAACTTTTGCAGTGTTTAAAGTACTCACCCAGTTTTCGACAATCTGCTGTGATTCTGCTTTGCTTTTACCGGTTCTTTGTTGAACGACATTTACTAGTGCTTCCTGGTCTACTGCATTGAAGGTAGAATCGGTGGCTGAGAAGAGTTTTTTGAATAGTGCATCCAATTTTTCTTCTGCCTGCTGTGGATTTTCCAATAGGTCTTTTCCTGCAGACTTACCCTGACCGGCAGCTTGCGCTGCTTTATTTTCCAGAGCACCCGGTTGCAGTTCTTTTTTGCCAGTTTGTTTCAATAGCAATTGGGCTTCTTCTTTGATTTTACCGAAAGTCTGATCATCCATACCCAATTGGTCTTTGATCATATCTCCAGCCTCTGGCGCAGCTGCTTTAATGCCTTGTCCTGCTACAGAAAATCCTTTCGCAATTACCGAACCTACGCCGCCAACGACCTTACCAACTGAGGAAGTAATCAAATATAAATTTAAGAATGTTAACAAACACCAGGTTAACAGGCCATGTAGTACTAAATCAGTTTTTTGTATGTGATTGGAAAACCAACCGGCAACCCAGCCTCCGGCAAATAAAGAAATTAGCATAGTAATAATCCACCAGATTAATGCCCCGGTTCCTAATCCGCTAAATGGTTTTGCTTCCTGCATTGGATCAATGCTTCCCATCCCAATGCCTAGGCCTAAAAAACTTAATAATAACTGGACGGAGATGGCAATTAAGAGGCCTGCGAAAATAGCGCCCCAGGATAGGCGACTGATAAATCCGGTGACAGTTTTATCGCTAACGGTATGAATTCTTTGTGTCATGTTTTCTGAATTTGATAGGTAAATTGTGTTTTTTGGGGTAGCATGTTTCCACTATAGCTAATCTTATGCTTTACTAATGGTAACTCAACGATTAAGTTTAACTGTTGCTGCAGCCCTTTTGGCCTGCAGCAAACCTAAGTTGATGGTATTTTAATTAGTGATGTCTCTTTTTACTTTATTTGCAGTGCCTTTGCCGGGCAAATAAATCTGGAAACCGAAAGAGAGGTTTAAGTTATTTTGAGTGGTTGCACTACCAAAACCAACTAAGCCATCGTATTTCAGCAGGGTCTCGAGCCCAATGTTAGGAGTGATGAAATAGGCGAAACCGGGACCTACGCTCAAATTTAAACCATTTGTGTTACCACCGCCTTTGCTCACATTAACACCGCCGATGCCTACAGTAGCTTCTGCGAAAAAACGACCGTGGCGAATTACTTCAGTCTCTTTTCCTGCATAATAACGACCTAAGGCGCCCAGGCCATAACTGGTTGTCGTATTGGAATTTTTGGCAGTACGTAAGCCAAAGTTTACGTATCCTCCAACGGCTACGTTATCCTGAATAAACCAGGCGGCCTTTGGGGTAAGATCTACACTGAAAATTTTTGGGTCATCCAAACCCAGGTTAATATTGGTTAGATTTCCACCTACCATTACATTTCCTTTTTGGATTTGTGCATTTGCAGAAAAAATTGTCGCCGCCGCGATGATTACTGTTGTTAAAATTTTTTTCATGATTTGGGTATTAATTAATTATAAAATTGCTTCTAAAGTAAGCCCGGCTTTTTACCGCTTTAGTTTTATTGTTAAAGCTCTCCCTCTGTCCGTTTTTGCTTGTCTACTGATTGACCCGATCGATGAGTTACAAGAAGGCTTTACGGCAGTATTTTTCACTGGTTGATTTCAACACATGAAGCATGAACGGTATTCCGTCTAACTTCCCTGGCGATAGATATTGTCGTTTAAAAAGCTGTTTCTTATTTCCTGGTCATATCGAAAACTTCAAAGGGACTTGCAGTGCTCGTTTATAAACGCAACAAATAAAGTTCTTTGAGCCCCTAATCGAAAATTGGTTCGTCAGAAGGCATTACCTGTCAGATAGAAGGATTAAAGCAATCGACGAAATTTTGAAGATATTGACCTATAACCAGGTTTTGAAATGCGCTTTGAATTGCTGGCGATACTGACTGGTCACTGGAATAACTGATTTTCCAATCTTTACGGTGTAGTGCTGAATAGCTTCTATTTTGTCCAGTGCCACGATAAATGACCTGTGGATGCGCATAAACCGGTCGGTAGGCAATATACTTTCCATTATTTTCATAGTGGATAATGCTTTAAGTGTCTTTCCGCCTTTAATAAAAACTTTTACGTAGTCTTTATCGCTCTCTCCGTAAAGGATTTCGTTTAGCGCTACTCTGATTAACTCATGCTCCACTTTAAGAAAGACGTATTCTTCTATGTCATTTTTCAGCACAGCTGGAAGATGATGGTTCTTGGCTTTAAATGCAGCTTTGAAAAAATCTTCATACGTAAAGGGTTTTAAAAGATAGTCAATAGCATCTACTTTGTAACCCTCAGCAGCATAATCGCCTGATCCGCTAATAAAAATTATTCTTGGCATTTGCTTTCCGTACTGGTCGTAAAGCGTTTTGGCGAAACTCATTCCATTAATTCCCGGCAAATTGATATCGAGTATGATCAAATCAATGCTTTCTTTACCAAGTATATCAATGGCGTCCGCAGGACTGCTATGAACAGAGATGAGGTTAAGGAAAGAAGTTTCGCGGATAAAAGCGCTAACATAAACGCGAACTTCAGGATCATCTTCAATCACAATACAGTTAAGCTTATTGCTAAGGGAAGTTACAGGCTGATGTGATCCTAAAGGAAGGTTGGACATACGTGGTGATAAGCATTATTTCTCCCAAAGTTAATGTTATCTTACATAATAGGAAAGACGAAATTACTTATAGTAGATAGGCGGCAGAATATTGAAGTCGTATTATTTTAAACTTATCCTGCCTTTGCTATCAGATAGGAGATTCCGCCTGTGTTTGAAAAAAGAGAAAGTTTCAATAAGGAATAACGAAACGCACTGTACATCCCTGACCTGCTTCACTTTCCAGTGAAATGGTTCCTTTCTGCAGTGTTACCAGTTGACGGCAGAGATATAACCCCAGACCAGTTCCTGGCTTTTGCCCGCCCGCCTGATAATAAGGGGAAAATAATTTTGCCTGCTTACCCTTTGGGATACCGGATCCAGTATCCGCTATATTGACCCGTAGCAAAACTGAATCTACTTTTTCTTCAAGTTTGGCCGATAAATTAACTTGACCTTGGTCTGTGTATTTAATTGAATTACTGAGCAAGTTGAGTAGTACCTGTTTAAGTCTCAATCCATCGCCATTTACGACATAATCCTTCGCGCCATCGAATTCAAAATTCAGATCAATTCCCTTTTTTTCAGCCATGAAGCGCATTGCCTCTACAGAATCGCTGATCGCTTCGAACGGTGCAAACGGAGAGATTTGGAGTTCCTGGTTATTTTGTTCCAATTTACTTACATCAAGTACGTTATTTACTGTTTCGAGCAGTAGAAAGGATGATAAGTTGATGGATGCTACTTTTTTTTCCTGTTCCGGTAATAAATCTGTTCTTTTGAGCATAAATACTGCGCCGTTAATTGCCATCAATTTATTTCGGATTTCGTGGCTCATGATGGCGAGAATTTCTGATTTCTGTCCCGCCAGTTTTACAGCCCTGCCATTTTCAACAATATATTTCATTTCTGCTTGGGAAGCCTTCCGGATAAATATTAATAACAGAATAATAAATAACAAAATGAATGCGGTCGCTATGCCGGTAAATATGTTTAAGTCCTGAGAAGTAGTACGGTAATCTTCCAGAATCTTTTCCCGGCTGTTTTCAAAAGCTATTCGCTCCACACCCTGAAGTTCTAATACCAACTGTCGTAATTCTGTAAGTAAATTCAAATTTGCCAGAATTAATTCCTGGTTCGACTGATTGAGAAGTTCATATTGCTGACCCAGTTGCTTTACCAGATTGTTTTGATTGGCATTGAGGTTTGCGGCTTGCCGTTCCTTTTCTTGTTTGATTGTCAATACCTTCACCTTCGAGGTATTGGTTACAGCATCTTTTAATCTTTTAATTAAGCTTCTTTTGCTCGGTTCTTTATAAGTCGCAACGGAAGTATCTGTTTGTAAATTTTTACGTTGCAAGCTTTGTTGATACGATTGGTCATCAATTGATTTTACTGTGGTCTTTTCAAGGAGTGAGGTGAATCGTTTTTGAAGGTCAAATAGTTGTTGTGAGACCGCTAGTTTATGACGGAGTGCAATTCCAATCTGCTGTTTACTTTTTGGGATAAGATTATTTGTATCCGCCTTGTATCCTTTTATGATAGCGTCCATTTTTATGAAAATATCCCGAAGGTGCTTTTTATAAGCAGCTAAATCTTGCACTTTCCCATTTGCACTTGCCTGCTGAAAGCTATTTTCGGTCACATTCAGATCAACAAGGAGTCTATTAATCGCTGGCTGCTGCCATGGCTGATGTAGCTCACTGCTCAATCTATCGAGTTTCTTAGTGATGGTGTGGCGAAGGATAAATGATCCCCCTGTTAAGATAAACGTTAAGACAAGAAAAACAGTCAGGATTTGTTTGAGAATACTTTTAAAACGTGCGGGCTGACGTTGGTTTTTCATCAGGTTAATTTATTATATCGTTGAATGGAAGAATAACGTCATTTACTTCAAATGGTTTTGCTGTTCCAATACATTGATACACAAAATAGATTTAGAAATGCCAGTTTATTCATGCATGGATACAATCATTTACCTATTTCAATAGCTACGCTAAACACTAATGACTACTTTTATCAATGGATGGCATTGAAGTTTCTGCTTCCGTATTGTTCACAAGCATGGCTCTATTATACAACCGATCTGCTTTTACACACGCGAAAATCCTGCAGATCAATTTGAATTTGATTGCATTCATTACCGACATTTTATTCTTTTTATCCTCCAGAACTTTTCGCTGATAATAAGCTTTTATTTCATGGTCATAGGCAATGCAGGCCCGAACTCCATTATGCAGCAGGGATTTTATTCTTCTGTTTGCAAAAGGAGAAACGTGCGATTTTTTCTTCACGCTTGTTCCCGATTGATGTTCGAATGGTGCAACACCACAATAGGAAGCAAAACTTCTCGCATCCTTGATTGATTTGAATTCGTTTGTATGGATCAAAATCTGTATCGCAGTAACCGGACCAATTCCCGTCACCGAAAGCATAATCTCCATCAGTCGTTTACACCGTTCATCATTTGTCCATAGCTGCTTGATTTTATCATCAGTTTGATCCACTAAGGTATTGATTTGAAATACTAGGGGTTCACAAAATTCAATATTTGATTGTGCTATTGCCGGGGAAACAAATCCCTGATCTTCGTCTATTGGTGTTTTTACAATCTTTTTGATTTTGACCATTCGTTCCCGAAGTGAAGATAGGCTGGCCAATTGATCAATAAGTTTTCTCCTGGGTGTCCACAACTCAAGTTCCGAGAGGTTTTTAATTAGGTATCTGGCTATTCGGGCAGCATCAAGATTATCGTTTTTGCCTCTGATGATTCCAAGTGAATTTTTGATCCGTATGGCTGGTGCTACGACGAATTTAGCTTTACGCGCCATTAATGCGTTAATGAGGATATTTCCATATATCCCCGTCACTTCCATGCCAAAGACGGCTATTCGAAAATTAAACCCTGTAATTTGATGCAGGCTATCCAGAAATTCCACAATGGATTCTGGATTATTTGCGGATTTTCCATTGGTTACATTAGTCCCGTCATATCTAATGCAATAGTTGAAAGTTAGCTTGGATAGGTCGATGCCTACAAAATATTTGATACGATTAAGTTTCCCTGCATTCATACCATTGAAGTGTTAATAAAATCACTCTAAAGTCCTTGGGTCCAAAATAGAGCTTATCTTACAGGTTACATAGGTCGCTTATTCCTTGATAATTATTCATTTTTAAGCTTATCATTTTACATAGATCTTATCTTAAGTGCTCCGTAAGTCTCTCTTAAAAACAATATTATCAATGGTTGAGTGATTTTATATTCCTAAATTAACGATAATCTGATAAAGTTAATTGCTTATTTCAAGGTTATTAACCTCCGATCTCGATATACATGCTGATGGATAGTTCGATTGGTATCAGCGAGCGCATTTTTTTAGGCTTATAACTTGAAGCATTTGCCTCAAAGCTCTGTAGAAAACTTGCCGGAAGGATATTTAATTTAAACTTCGATCGCATATTTTTAAAAAGTAATTTTTCCAACTCAATGCTATTACCGATAGAATATTAACGTTTTACCCGTTGTGGCCATTAAGAATATCTATCCCACATTTAGCTGTTTGGTGTATTGGCATCAGGACGCATCAAGCAGCAAGGGTTTTAATTATAAGGTTAAAGCTCTTCTGAGATGAATTGCAAGCAAAAATACTGTTATTATTTATGTAATTATATTTTGCAAAGATTGTGATGCTCAAAGCAACCCATAGCTGGGAATAAAGGCAAAGTGTGGGAGACTGGCTTAAAATAAGCTCATTATAAGATCAATTAAGCCTAATCTAGTCCAAAAATTCCCTTGTCGTCTCTTCCAGAATAGGTTTGTATCAGGAAACTTAAGTAGCTGGTTTTGCTGCTAGGTCGATATGGATTTATAGGGGTATCAGTATTGACTGACCACCTTGTATCCGGAGATCTTTGACATTGGGGAATGAAACATTATTCTGCGAGGAGCAGAAAATCCTGCGAAGTGGAGATCGTATCAATAGCACGAAAGCGCAGGGGCAGGCGAGGGCCCGGTCTGTATGGACTGACGTGAGTAATTCCGGATTACCTTTTTTGAGCGCACGGTTTGTTTGTGTTTGGTTGAGGTGGAGGGGCCGAAAGGCCCCTTTTTTTTTGCCTTTTTTTTTGATTATAGGTTTTCTGTATTATAGGCGCTGAGCGTACAGCGGGTTGATCTGTAGTGCGGTGTTTGTTTTTTTATTGGCAAGATGTCTTTTTGTCGGACAAAAAGAATCTTGCCTTCCATACCAGGCGGTGCCCGCCCGGATTGAAGGGTGAAGGAAACTCGCAACTCGTTTCCTTTTTTGAGTGATAAATGGTTTGCCTGGGTTGATGTTGGACACTAAGATAAGTTATGTATAAAAAACAGGGTAGGCCACCGCAGGAGGTAGATAAGCGTTCAAAGAAAATTGATGTCCGTTTGACTCAGCAGGAGTTGATGCTGGTGAATACCCTTGCTAAAGCTTCAGGGATAGGGCGCGGGGAATTTATCCGCAAACGCTTATTGGCTGCTGGAGACCAGCTGTTGATGGATAGCCGTTTAATGATGGGTGAATTGGATAGGCTTGGTTTGGAGCTTTCCAGATCGGGCAACAACATCAACCAGCTGGCCAGGTATGCCAATATCTTAAATAGGGACGGCCTGCTTTCGCCGGTGGTTGCGGATCGCCTGATCTTAGCATTAAAGAATCATCATGGGCTGAAGCTAAAGCTGGAAACCTTGATCAGAAAGTTAATCAGGTTGCTGGCTCACAAGTGAGCCGGATCATTGATGAGCACCTTATCTGGTTATGTTGATTGGTTGTTATCCAGGTAGCTTGGCGATCTGTAGCGCCAGATCATTAATGAATCACGGAGCTTGCTCTGCAGGGATCCAGTTCACTGGCGATCTGATTTGCAGACTAGCCGGAGCAGTTTTGAGCCATATAGCCTAGTAGCTTGAGCTGATGAGCTGGTTCGCCCGGTAGCGGCTTACGCTGCTACCTGATGATCTAATTTACTAAATGTTCCGGATATATGGTGATCAAAATACTGAGCTCATCAAAGCATTTTGCGGCGGTAAGATACAACGCTGATAAGGTGGAGCGTGGAAATGGGAAGCTGATGGTGGCCCGGAATTTTGGGGCCCTGAATGATTTGACCAATGTTCGGGCCCAGGATTATGTAAATTATTTCAAGCTTTTGTCTGCAGGGAATAAGCGCATTTCTAAGCCTCAGTTTCATGCAGTGCTCTCTGCGGAAGGTAAATCCAGTACAGCTACTGAGCTGACTGCGCTGGCAGAAAGGTGGCTGGATAAAATGGGTTATGGACAGAACCCCTACCTGATTGTTTTTCATGGGGATACCCAGAATCATCACGTCCACCTGGTTTCCTGCAGGGTAGATCGTCGCGGAAAAAAAATAGCCTCCGGTTTTGAACGTGTCAGGGCGGTTGCTGTTTTAAATGCGCTCCAGGATATTGATGTGGAGGAGAATTGCAAAAAGGATGTTTCAAAGGCGATGAATTATCAATTCTCCACTGCTGCGCAGTTTAAATTGTTGCTGGAAAGAAAGGGTTATCGTATTATGCATAAAGAGGGTTACCTGGAACTGTTTCGCTATGGACGGGTAACGGGAAGTGTTCCCCTGTCTGCTGTGGAACATCAGCTGCGGCAATATCAAAGGGACAGCAAACGGATTGCCCAGTTGAAGAAGATCTTTAGCAAATACCTCCCTGACTTTTCCGGACGAGCTGATCAATTGGTTTCCCGTCCTTCATCTGCTTCCGGCAGTTTATATCACTCGCCTTTTGCTGATTTCGCTTTGCGAAAATTTGCCTTGGAGTTGGTCTACCACCATACGCCTGGAAAAGAACCTTATGGTTATACCATTTTGGATCATGCTTCAGGAAATGTTTTTAAAGGTTCAGAAGTGATGTCTTTGAAAGAGGTGTGCCGGTTATCGTCAACGAAAAGTACTGAAGGGGCTTTTGCTGACCTGGATGGAAATCGCATTCAAGCAGTGATCGATTCGGATGCTTCTGCACTATACTTCACATCGGCGCTGGAAGATGTTCCAGCAACTGCGTCTTCGCTGGTCTTCAATCTGCAGGAGGATATCGATGATGAGGCCATTCTGGGTCGCAATCGTTCGAGAAAAGGGATGGCCAGGACCAATACACGATAAATTAATTTTTACAGTTATGCTGATTATAATAGGAAACCAAAAAGGCGGGGCGGGTAAGAGTACGCTCACGCTGTTGTTGGCCAATTTTTTAACCGTGGTCAAAAAGAGGAAAGTTACAGTGATTGATATGGATTATCAGCAGTCGCTTGCTCAAAAGTATGAAAAGGGAAAGGTGTTGGATAACGATGCGCCTTATGAGGTGATCGCCGCTGGCCTGGAGCATTTTCCTTCCATGTACACTGTATTGAGTGGTAAACCGGAACATATTGTGATCATAGATCTTCCGGGAAAACTTGATGATGACGGATTGATTCCCGTTTTTTCTTCGGCAGAACTGATCCTGTGCCCTTTTTCTTATGACGAGCTGAGCTTTGACTCTACCATTCTTTTCTCAGTAGTCCTTCGCAAAATCAATCCTAAAGCTCCATTTGTATTTGTGCCCAACCGCATCAAAAGTAACGTGAAATATGAAACCAGGAATGAGGTGGACTTACAGCTGATGAAGTTTGGAGAGCTTTCCGCCGGTATCTCCGACCGGATTGATTTCCAAAGGGTCAATACCTTTCAAACGCCACTAGTGGTTTTTCCGATTATCCTTCCGGTGATGGAGAAAATTTATGAACGGTATCTGCAGCAGGATGCAAGCAAGAACTAATGGCTTTTATTGTATCCAAGGGTTAAATGTTAGAACTAGACTATGTATATGAAAACGGAAATCAAATCGCTTGCCGATGAGCTTAGAAAAAGCATAGGCAATCAGGAAGTCAGCCCATCAAATAAAGATCCGGTGCGGGCTGTGTCTGAAGAATCCGGCAAGCCGGCAGAAATTGCTGCTAAAAGGGAAAGTAAGGAAAAGCACCTGGAAATCATTTCTAGGATCCGAGAATTTGATGTTTCCGATCATAAACAACTTCTTCATCCGAGGCTAGATCGGCGAACAATTCTGCTTCTGAACCGCTTGAAGCTCGCTTCAGGTTTGGAGATGAACAGGGTGGTTGCTTTTGCGATTAGCTATTTCTTTGAGCAGCATCCCGAGATTAAATCTTTTGTTAAACGATCACTTGAAAACTTTGAATAATGAGCTGGATGACTTTTTTGCTGTGGATGTTGATCATCTACTTTTTTTATTATGGTGGAAATATCGCTTTTGATTTATTGCGGTCAGTTGAAAGGGCGGTCGATGAAGAAAGCAGCCAGCAGACGGTAAATGTTGTGGGTTTGGAGTCGGTGGATGACCGGCAAGTTACGGTCAAGGTAACGGATGACAGCGAGATCGATTACTTTTTGGATGATCAAGATAAGGCGCTGCCGGAATTGCCAATTCATTATTCGGCTGGAGTGAGTCTGAAAGAAATTTTCGCACTCGCACGCTCGGAGACAATTGAGTTTACTGGTCAGGTGAGTTATTAGTATCAGGGTTATGGGTAAACTTTCAGTTAACTCGGCGGTTTTTGCCGGCGCTATGATCCTGCAAGGTACTTCGGGAAACGGGTTGTCAGAGCTTTACGAAGCAGAGAATTTTCTGCAGGGATCATTTCTATCAGTCCGGGACCTGTCATTTGTGCTCTCGGGACTTATTGCCATTGCAGGTGCAGTTAGCGTCTACCATAAGTGGCAAATGGGAAGGGACGTGAGTACGGATGTCCCGGCCTGGTTTTTTTCATCCCTTTTTATTTTGGTAATGGGGATGATAGTGGCCGCCTTTTTCGGACTTTAGATTATGCTGATGCGGATGGTTTCCTGATGCTCTGATGGGCCAAACCCCGGTTTCTGACTGGCCCTTTCCAGCTCTCAGCTGTGTGCCACTTAAGTGGCTTTTTTTATGCCCGAGATTTTCTGTCCGGGTTTTGTTGAATTTTAAATTTTGGTATGATGAAAAAGAGTTATGCTTATGGGGTTATGGCCCTATTGCTGTTGATGGTCGGTTATGCTTCTGCCCAAAGTGGGGTCACGGGGTTGAATACCGCGACATCGACTTTAAAAACCTATGTGGATCCGGCAACGAATATTGCGCTGGTCATTGGTGGTATTGTGGGGATAGTGGGTGGAATCCGGGTATATTCCAAATGGAACAGCGGAGATCAGGATATCAATAAAGAATTAATGGGCTGGGGTGGTTCCTGTTTGTTCTTAGTGCTCAGTTCTCTGATTGTGAAAGCTTTTTTCGGGCTGTGAGATGGACAGGTTGTTTCCGGTTTACAAGGGCTTGCAAAAGCCGATGGTATACAAGGGCTTTAAGGGTAAGTTCATTTACTGGGGAGTAGCTTTATTACTCACTTCACTGGTTATGGGTGCGCTGACGATGGCACTAGTGAATATGTATGTCGGCGCGGTGCTAATGGTCGGAATGATTATCTCCGGCTTTTTTTATATCGGTGGAAGGCAAAAAAAAGGGCTTCATGATAAGACCCGCTCATCGGGCGTGTTTATTTCGGCCAATCGCCTTTCCAAAATCAATTCTATTTATGGTCAAGCAAAAAGAATTCCGGATTCCTTATCTGGGCATTGATCTCTCGGCGGATATGGATCTGCTTTACGGTATGTATGGGGAATTTTCAGTGCTCATCAGATTGAGAAATCCGGTGGTGAGGTTCAGCGGCGATGCAGCTGCCTACGACCGTTTCCACTCCGTTTTATTAAATATGCTTAAAATGCTCGGATCCGGTTATGTGATCCAGAAACAGGATGTATTTTCCAGGCAAAGATTTGATTCAGGAGCTGATTCAGGCAAAGAAAGTTTTTTAGATCAGGCCTATCATGAACATTTCCAGGGTAGGGAGTATCTTGTGCAGCAGACCGTACTGGTGTTGACCCGTCAGGTGGCCGCAGGCAGGTTTTATGTACATGATCCTGCAAGGCGAAGGGATTTCAGGCTGATGGTAGCTAAAGTTATGGCAATTCTGCTGGAGGCGGGCTGTGAGCCGGTATTACTTCGCGAAAAAGAGATCAACCGCTACCTGATGCAATTGTTGTCATTAAACTTCCAGGACGGAAATGTGGTGCTGAATAATTATAAGCCGACTGATACCGATGTGGGTCTGGGTAGTAGGGCTTTTCGCTCTACTTCGCTGATTGATATTGATCAGGTTAATCTGCCTGCAACACTTTCCACTTCGGCTTCCATCGGCGGTGGGGATGCCCTGAAAGGATTTCCTGCTGATTTGCTTGGCTTTTTATTTCAGGTACCCGATTTTACGGTGATGGTGTATAACCAGGTGATTGAACTGCCTTCGCAGCCGGGGCTCATGCGGCAACTGGAGTTGAAGCGAAAGCGCCATTCTGGTATTCCGGATCCGGCCAACCGGGTCTGCATGGATGATATATCGGCCTTGCTGGATGATGTGGCCAGGGACAACCGGTTATTGGTGCATGCACATTTCAATGTGTTGATCTGTTCTGAGCGCGAAAAGCTTTCCAGGGCTAGCAACTACCTGGAAAGCGCGCTCTTCCAAATCGGAATTATTCCTTCAGCCAATGCCTATAATCAGATGGAACTATTCCGCACGATCCTTCCCGGAAATGCGGCGGAACTCAAAAAGTATGACTGGTTTTTAACGACTGCGGAAGCAGCCTTATGCTTGTGTTTTAAGGAGTCTTTGCCAAAAGATGAGCAGTCAGACTTTCTGGTCCGCTTTACCGACAGGCAAGGCCTGCCCCTGGCGATCGATCCACTGGATCTGCCCATGCGTATCGGCAGGATCAATAACCGCAATAAATTTGTGCTGGGACCTTCAGGATCTGGAAAATCATTTTTTATGAATGCGCTCCTTGAGCAGTATACAGCCTATGAGATGGATGTGGTCATCGTAGATACCGGCCACAGTTATTCTGGCCTCTGCAGCTACTTTGAGGGTAAATACCTGACTTATTCAGAGCGGGAACCCATCACGATGAATCCTTTCGCCATTTCGCAGGAGGAGTATAACATTGAAAAGAAAGATTTTCTGTTGACACTGGTCTGTCTGATCTGGAAAGGTGCCGAGGGGGTGGCTACGCAGGTAGAAAAGGATGTGATCTCTGCGGTGATCAGCAGCTATTATGCTATGGCTTTTGAAAGGCTTCCAGCCGGTGGGGATGCTTTTAGGTTGTGTTTCAATTCCTTCTATGAGTTTGCATCGGAAAAGATTCCGCAGATTCGCAGCGAGGAGCACATTCATTTTGACCTTGATGAGTTTCGCTTTGTGCTCAAAAAATTTTATCGGGGAGGCGAGTTTTGTTTGATCCTCAATGAGGCAAGTGATGCTTCTTTGTTGAATCAGCGGATGATCGTCTTTGAAATCGATTCGATAAAAAACCATAAGGTACTTTATCCGATCGTGACGCTCATTATTATGGATGTCTTTATTCAAAAAATGCGCTTTAGGAATGCCTTTCGAAAGGCACTGGTACTGGAAGAAGCATGGAAAAGCCTGGCCTCTCCATTGATGGCGGATTATATACTATTTCTATTTAAAACGGTTAGGAAATTTTGGGGAGAGGTGATTGTGGTAACCCAGGAGCTGGCAGATATCATTGGTAATGCAATAGTCAAGGACAGCATCATCTCCAATTCAGATACGGTCTGTTTGCTGGACCAGCAAAAATTCAGGGATAACTACGCCGAAATCGCGGCGCTGCTTTCCATTAGCGAAGTTGAGCGGAAAAAAATCTTTTCCATTAACCAGCTGGATAATCACGGCGGACGAGGGCCTTTTAAAGAGGTTTACATCAGGCGGGGTGCTGTAGGGGAAGTTTATGGTGTTGAAGTTTCCCTTGCGCAGTACCTGTGCTATACCACAGAGAAGCCTGAGAAGTCTGCAGTTCAGCAGTACCATTTGCGAACAGGTTCTTATGAGCAAGGGATTTCCGCTTTTATTGCAGATTACAGGCAGAGCGGGAAAACATTAAATGCCTTTGTTGCCTGGGTGAATGCTAGTGGATTGAATAGCTGATTTGATGCTTCCTAAAGGATGGCCTTGCCGGGAGTATTATTTAACTTAAAGTGTAAAAAAATGAAGAAAAATCGTGGTTGGGGTAAGTTTTTGTCCCTTGGCCTGGTGGTAATGCTGCCAGGCTTTTTTGTTTTGGGTGTGGATGCCCAGACATTGTATGTGGATCCGGTAACTGCGAGTGCTATCGCCGGGCATGCTTCGGTGATCAATCGTCAGCTGGATAAAAACAATGAGCACTTATCGCTTATTGCCAAGGGGCAGTTGGCTGTGAGTGGACAGCTGGTCATCGTGAATGACCTTCAGGACAGGATCTTGCGGGGCTTGAGCGAGGTAAGTGCGGTGATGAATAATCTGGTTTCGGTAAAAGAGATTGCAGCTATCGGGATGGATATTGTGCGCGATGTCGAAAAATCACTGGCGATGGCCAGATCCAATCCCTTGCTATTGCTTTTTGCAGAACAGGGCGCAAGGGAATTCAGGGTTCGTGCGCTGAAGCTTTCTGCAGAAGTTGGAGCTTTTGTGCTCAAAGGTGGGCGGGATAACTTGCTTGATGCGGGGGAGCGAAGCAAACTGCTCAACCATATCGACTCAGAAATGCGGATCATTCGTGGTACGGCTTATGGCATGCATCGGGCCATGTACTGGGCAAAAATGAAAGGTGTTTTTGCCTCGGTTAACCCCTGGGCAGGGTGGGTGAACATGGATGCACAGATTGCCAACTCAGTAATTACCGAAGCCAAATACTTAAAGAAATGATTTCTATGTTTAGGGCTAAGGGTTTAATAATAAGTTTTGTTATGGTTTTTGTGGCGCTGCTCTCAGCAACTGTGCTTTATGGGCAGCAAAAGTCGCTTAATATCGTAGGGATCCATCAACTGGTGTCGGTTTCGCGCGCTGAAAATGGTCGTCAGCAATCTGCCCGGGATAAGCAAGCAGTGAATACCTTGACCGAGGAGGCAAATAAAACGATGCTTTTCAAGCTTAAAGATACCTACCGTTTACTGCAGCGCCGGTTTTCCTTTTTGGGAATGGCGCTATCTGCAGCAGAGGTAGGGATGAGTGCTGCTCCCCTCATCGCGCAGGTCAGCCATGATCAGGTCTTGCTGATGAAGGCGGCGGGGGCTGATCCCTTTTTGCTGGCGCTGGTTTATCAAAGCGAAACAGATTTTTTAATCAGGGCTAAAAATTTGTCGGTTTTTATGATCGGGCTTTCGATGAGCATTGGTCCGCTAAACCAGATGAAGCTTGCTGACCGAAAGCTGCTTTTCGACCACATACTTAATGAACTTCGGGTAATTGCGGCCTTATCTTCCGGACTGATCGGGCTCTTGGAAAACAATAGACGTGCTACGCTTTTAAAGGGAATTTATCCGCTGTCAGGATACCTCAATACGGACATGTTGGTAGTGGAGGACATCTTACGAAAGGCAAAGGAGCTTGGCTTATGAAGAAAATGAAAATTTGTTTTTGGAAATGGTGTTTCTGCAAGGCCGTTACCCGGCTATTTGCTGTTGCCCTCGCTTTAATCTTTTCAGGGCAGGTGAAGGCCCAGCGGTTAGTCTTTGATGAAGGGCATTTTGCGATTGTTTTAGAAAATTCTATGGTGAGAACCAGTGCTGCTTTAACGCATGAACGCTATCTTGAAAAGATAAAAAGGAGCCTCTCGCGTATTAACCTTAATATGGCGACCGTGGCGACTGCTCAAGGGCTTATGTATTCCGGGCTCTCCAATGTGGAAGGGGCATTGCGGAATGGCTTGATGCTTAAAGAGATGCTCCAGATCTGTTCAGAAATCCTTTCTTATTCTTCGGCAATGGTAGAAATGGGAAGAAAGCAACCTTATCTGCTGCTTTTTGCAGAGGAAATGGCTGCTACTGTCAGGGTCCGTTCTACTGGACTGATTACTGAACTAAGCAGCTTTGTGCTGCATTCGGGGTCAAATATACTGATGGATTATAACGCCAGGGATGAGCTGATGAAAAAAGTCAGTGAAGAACTTCACATCATCTTGGGGCTTTGCTATGGGGGATGGAAGGCAATGTTCTGGGCCAGTCAAAAAGGAATGATCCGTTCCATAAACCCTTTTGCCCGGTTCGTCAACGAGGATAGGCGCATGGTGAATGATATTCTAAGCAAGACGAAATATTTGAAAAAATAACTTAAGGAGATACGAGATGAAAATGCGAAGTGTTAATTTATTAAAGCATACGTATAATGCTTTTTTATCGTTGGTTATGGTTTTTTATGGTTTCATTTCCGGGGTGCATGCTCAGCTGAAAATCCGGGACCAGAGCATGGTTAATCAGCAGGAACGCATGGTGTTTAAATCCTGGGACAGGGAGAAATTCACACCTGCTCCGGGTTTTTTGGGGCTTAATCCCTACTACTGGCTTACCTGGGGACTGCATCCCAATTATCCCAAAACGGACCTCAGGCCTCTGTCTCCTTCAGGACCGGAAACAATCAGGCTGGGCCTTAGCGCGAACATGCAAAGGGTAGACCGGGATTATGAACTGGGCAGTGATACGCTGAACAATGTGGCGCTGGATCAGATCACTTCTTATTCTGGACTGCTGTCTAATGCGGATCCGCTTTGGGTACTTTATTATTCAAAGGAAATGAAAGCGCTAACCGCGCAGCATAATGTCGATCCTCTGGCTGGACTAAGTCCCGAAGTGGCCAGACAGCTGGTCAGGGAGGGCAGTTATGACTGGTATATTTCTCAGCGCGATCAGCTGGCTGAAAGGTTGGAAGGCAGCAGGAGAACCAACCAGGATAGGGGGTCAAGGATTTTATCCTATCACCGGTTGCTATTGGAATACCGCAAGCTTCTTGGTATCTGGTCAGGTAAAACTGCAGGTGCAGCGCGTATGATTCGCCTGAAAGGGGTAAAAGCCAGGATCAGGCAGTTGCATGTGCCAGAATCTGCGTCCCCGCAATCTGATAATGAGGTAGCTAAAAAGATACTCGCCCAGCGCAAGTACTAGCCGATCAAAGTGCACTGATAGGCACTTTTTATTATTCAATTTAAATTTTTGATGATGAAAACAACATATTTACTGCCGGTGATGCTGCTGGCAGGGGTGATGCCGGTTTGCGCCCAAGCGCCGGATCATAAGCGGTCTTTTGAGTTCCTTCAGGGAAACGGAGTCTATGAAGAGGGGATGATGGTCTTTTTAAAAGGCCTGAGGGAATCAATCTGGACACATTTTGATCTTTTTATTACTGATGCAAAGGCACTGGCGGCGGTTTTTATGATCATTTTCTTCGCTATAAAGTCTTATGAAATGATTTCTGGGGATAAAAAGCTGGAAATTATGCCGCTGCTTCGGCCCTTTGGTCTGGTCATGGTGATCATGTGGTGGGGTGGTTTTGTTAAGATGATCGCCTTTCCAACGGATTTGGTGGCAATCAAAACTGAAGAAATGTTTGCCTCAGAACAAAGCAATGTGGATGCCCTGCGGCTGATTAGGGCTGACTATATGCAGAAGGTCGCCAATTCCCTTTATAGCTTTGAAGCGGAAACTGAACTTGCGGAGAAGGAATCAGCTAGCTGGACAGGTCGCGCCTGGGATTCTGTCACTTCAACGGTTAAAGAAGGGATGGCAACGGTAGTAAGCCCGGTTATAGAACTCAAGAACAGGCTGGAGATCGGTATGCAGCTTTTGCTGACCCAGCTGCTTGAGTTACTGGGTATATGGATACTCCGCGTTGCAGTCTATGTACTCTTTATGATTCAGATCATTTATGCTTCAATCCTGATTATCCTTGGACCTTTCGCTATTGCTGCCAGCATACTGCCTTCCTTCCGGGATTCGATGTCCACCTGGATCGCCAGGTTCATTTCGGTGAATTTATATGTGGGGATCGGTTATCTGGTAATGTACCTGGTGGCACTGATGCAAAAGTATGCCATGACGGTGGAAATCAATCGCTATAAGGAACTCATCGGCGAAGATGGTTCTGCTGCCAGTATCGAAAAAATGGCCTGGTTTGCAGGTAATGGTGTTCTTTCTTTTGGAACAGTGATTCTCAGTTTTTTGATTGGAGCGGTATGCATGTTTACGGTGCCAAGCATTTCAACATGGATCATTTCAACTTCAGGCATCAGCTCCGCCGCTTCCAATTTCGCCAGGGGTACCCAAACAATCATGGGTACTGCGAAAAAAGCAACTGGCAATATGCTGTGAGGACCTTTGTTTTGTGCTGGCCGCAACCTTTAATCTTAAAATCTTAGACGATGATTATTAAAAATATAGAATCAAAAATTCGCCTGGCAACACTGGTTTCGCTGGGTAGTCTGACCGCTTCGGTAATGATCGCTTTTGCGGTTTCCTTTTTTGCTTACAAGCTGGTGAACGCTGCCAGAAAAAGTATTTATGTGTTGGATAACCAAGTGCCGGTGCTTGCCAGACAAACGGATGTGCAACTGAACAGGCCTGCAGAATATAAGGCACATGTGGATTTATTTCACTCGCTGTTCTTTTCACTCACCCCGGATGACCGCTTTATTGAGTACCAGATGAAAAAGGCAATGTACCTGGTGGATGAATCCGGTGCCCGTCAATATAATGACCTCAAAGAAAAAGGATATTTCAGCGCGGTATTATCTTCTTCTTCAGTGCTGACCCTTCAAACGGATTCCATCTTTCTTGATGTGCCCAGAAAGTATTTTCGTTTTTACGGAAAGCAGCGGATTGACAGAAGAAGTGCGACGCTCGTCCGTTCGCTCATTACCGAAGGCCACCTTCGCGATATTCCAAGAAGTGAGCATAATCCGCATGGCGTACTGATTAACCGGTGGAAGATTTTGGAAAATAAAGACTTGGAAAATGTTCAGAAAAATTCGCTTTAGGCTCGCTGACCAAAGATTGTGGTCAGAACTTACGCTACTTTTTAGTCCGCTCTGGGCCTCCTGCCTGCGCTGGTTTAGCAAGTTAATTACCACATATCCAAAAGTGGCGTTTTCAGCAATGGTGCTGCCCATGGTGTGTTCGTTTATATTAGTCCTCAACGATGTCTTCCATCCGGAAAAAACGAAACCTACAGATCAAGTATTCATTGGTCCAGCAGGAGTTAATGGTCCGGTAAATAACAGGATGTCTCCAAGCTTAAGTGATGTTTCAATTACTGCTGTAAAGCTAAGGCAGAATTTATTGCTTGCGCAGCATGTGGATTCCCTACTGAAAAAACCGAAGCTGACCCGTGCTGACTCCATTTGGCTTATGAAGGTTCTGGAGAAGGAATCACCTTAGGGATATGCGCGTTTATTCAATTTTTAATTATTTAACCTTTTCGATGATGAAAATAAACTTTAAACAGCCCCGGTATGTCATCCCCTTAGTGGTCCTGCCGTTTTTGTGTCTTTTCTTTTATGTCTATGCAGGTAGTCTTTCTTCTAAAAAGGGTGGTGAGACTCCTCAGTCTGGCGTAAATGCTGAAATAGGAGATGTTTCTGAAGAAGTACGTAAGCGTGAACTGGCAGACAAACTGGATGCTTTTCGTGATCGGTACAAGGCCTCAGATGGTTATTCCGGAATTAATCCCATTTCGGAAGAGTTGGCAAAAGATTCTGTACTCCAATCTGACTATTCTGATGCGGAGAAACGCAAATCGGATGCGATTGAAGCTTCATTAAGGGCCCGGATCGATTCGAACAATCTTGCTCCTGCTGGCTCAGGGTACGCTGCTATTCCTCAAAGGGCAAAGCAGAAAATTATTACTCCGGTATCTGGTTGGAGGCAAAGAATAGGCGAATCTTCCGGGCTTTCCCAGCAGGACAGGGCGATGGCTAAGGCGCTTTCCGACCTGGCCGCTTCCAGAAAACAACTGGAGCAGGATGAGCCTAAGGATCACGGTATTAAACCTGATGAATCCCCAGATCCAATGGAATTGTTTCGCAAACAGATGAGCTACCTGTATAGTACAGCGAAGATGAATGATCCGCAGTATCAACAGCAGGTTAACTTCAATGCCGAAAAGCAACGGCTGGAGAAGGCCCAACAGGAAGCTGATTTAAAGACATTCAGGGTGAGACCGTTGAATAGTGATTCAAAGGAGGTTGGAACAGCGCTTCAGATTAAAGCAATGATAGATCAGGACCTCACTGCCTTTGCTGGCTCACGGATCAGGATTAAGCTTTTGCAGGAAATGAAAGTAGGTGAGGTGGTGATACCTGAAGGTAGTTTGTTATACGCAGTGGTGAGTGGCTTTTCAGAACAGCGGATCAAACTTTCCGTGATGTCGGTTAATTCAGGTCAGCGCATTTTACCTGTTAAGCTAGAGGTGTATGACCTGGATGGATGGCCAGGACTTTATGTTCCGGTTTCAGCATTCAGGGAATTTTCTAAAAACCTTGGCGGGGAATCCATTCAGGGTGTTTCAGTTTCATCAGCCTCAGGACAACAATTTTTGATGAGTACGGTAGACCGGTTTTTTCAGTCAACTGCGTCGGCCATTTCTGGAATGATCCGAAAAAATAAAGCTAAAATAAAGTACAGCACCTATGTCTTTCTAGTTGATGCCCTGGTAAAATAAATCTGTGAATTATTCACTGCTACATAGCCAGAAGCTATTGCTATAGTAATCTCTTTAATAGGTAAATAAGTATTCCTTTGTTAATTTTTTATTGATGTCAAAATTATGGTTATGAAAAATATATTTTTTATAATGGCCTGCTGTTGTTTAGGCTTTTCAAATCTGCGCGCCCAAAATGCTGTTGCCGGAGATTCAGCAATTTCATTAGCGAACCTTCCGGTAATTTATCTGCGAAAAGCATTCTCTGTTCACCTGGTTTCCAGTGAAAAAATCTACTACCGCAACTCTTCACTTTCCGGGATAGCAATTGATCAGCCAATGGAGGGGGTAATCCGCTTGAGTGTCAGCGATAGTATCGCCAGTGGTAATGAGCAAGGGGTGGTGACTTTGGTCGGGGAGAAGCGTTTCTGTCAATACCGGGTGATGATCAATCCATCCCTGCCTGATAGTCTATATCGCTCCAGCATCAGTGTTGGTGAAAGCGATTGGAGAAAGGTTCCCGGGGATGAACCTTATTTGAGTCCTGCTGAACTTCGCGCTTCTGCTTTTGCATTTATGAAATCCAATAAACGAAGTTATCAGGTGCGCCGGAATCAATATGGATTAAAAGCTAGGCTCAATGGTATTTCGAGTTTTGGAGATTATCTTTTTATCGATCTCAGTTACAGTAATAAGAGTAATATCACTTATGATGTTGATCAGCTGCTGTTTTCCCTGGAAGACAAAAAAATCGTCAAATCCACTAATTCCCAGTCGGTGCAGATGATCCCGGAACTTTCCCTTTATAAGCTGGATCGTTTTAATAAAAATTATCGGAATGTTTTTGTCTTCCGGAAATTCACCTTCCCAGGGGATAAAGTACTCCGTGTTTCTTTAAGTGAAAAGCAGGTTTCCGGAAGGGTAATTAGTTTTGATATCCAATACCGAGATATACTGAATGCAGGTGAGCTTATTTATTGATTTAGGCGTTGATTACTTATGGAAGAGTCAAGGGAAATGCAGAAGCTGCATGGATTCATGCAGGGACTGATTTACTTTTTTCTGGCACTGGAGTTTGCGGTTTTCATCTATGCAGATGCGCCATTCTGGGGACTGTTTTCGCTCGCCATCCACAGGATATCTGATATACCCATTTATCAATCGCTGATTAATTCCAAGTTGTTTGTGCTGGTATTGATGTGCCTGGTCAGTATAGGGACGCTTTCCAGGAAGGCGCCGGATTTGGATCCAAAGCGGAGTATTGGCTATCCGCTGACACTGGGATTGTGTTTTTATTTTGGTAGCCTATGGTTCTACGGTAAGCCTTCAGCTTTGATTTTTGCTAATACGCATTGGAACGAACTGGGATATATGTGCGCTTCATTTTTGGGTGCAGTGTTGATTAGCCTTTCTATGGACAACATTTCAAAACTGTTGCGTTCCTCTTTAGGTAAAGATCAGTGGAATGTTGAGGGCGAGAGCTTTATGCAGCCTCAAGTCAAACGGTCAACCGCTTATTCGGTTAATATCCCCATGCTGTTTTATTATAAGCGCAGGGTTAGAAAGGGCTGGATTAATTTAGTCAATCCCTTCCGCGCAACATTGCTGATTGGTACACCAGGATCAGGGAAAAGCTTTTCTGTGGTAAACCCTTTTATCAGCCAGCTGATAGCCAAAGGGTTCTCCTTGTGTCTGTATGATTTCAAACATCCGGATTTGGGAAAGATTGCGTATTACCATTATTTGACGGGGAGGAAGTCAGGGATATTAAGGGGGGTTGATTTTCATGTTATCAACTTGACTGATGTGGAAAAAAGCAGGCGCATCAATCCGTTGCGGGCAGATTACATTCAAACGCTGGCTGATGCCTCGGAAACTGCGGAGGCGTTGGTTGAAGCACTTAAAAAAGGAGATAAGGCCAGTGGAAGTGATGCCTTCTTTACCCAGTCAGCGATTAACTTTCTGGCCTCCTCGATTTATTTTCTGAGCCGGTATGAAAATGGCAGGTATTCTTCCCTTCCCCATATCCTGTCGTTTTTGAACCGAAGCTATGAGGAGATTTTTAATACGCTTTTTTCCGAACCCGAACTGGTTTCCTTACTCTCGCCTTTCATGAGCGCTTTCAGGGCAAAAGCGTTTGATCAGCTCGAGGGCCAGGTGGGTACCTTGAAGATCTTTATTTCCAGACTGGCGACCAAGGAAACCTTTTGGGTATTCTCCGGAAATGATTTCGAGTTAAAGATTTCAAGCCACGATCATCCGGGAATGCTGGTGCTGGCAAATGACCCCAATACGCAGAATATCAATTCGGCGTGTTATTCTGTGGTGTTGAACCGCCTGACCAGGCTCATCAATACTCAAGGTAACAGGCCCTCGGCATTAATCCTTGATGAGGTTCCAACTTTGTTTGTTCATAGAATTGAAAACCTGATCGCTACAGCAAGATCCAACAAAGTGGCGGTGCTGATGGGGTTGCAGGAATTGCCTCAGTTTCGGCAGCAATATGGGAAGGATACCGCGGCTACCATCACTGCGGTGGTGGGGAATGTGCTTTCAGGATCGGTCCGTAACAAAGAAACGCTAGACTGGCTTGAGCGGATCTTCGGAAAATCAAGGCAACGAGGGGAGAGTTTGTCTATTGATCGAAGTAAGGTCTCTGTATCGATCAATGAAAAGCTCGATACGTTGATTCCCGCAGGTAAAATAGCAGCCTTGGCTGCAGGGGAACTCGTCGGAATCGTTGCGGCAGATGCGCAGGCTGAATATACGGGAAAATTCGAAACCGCTGCCATACACTGCAGGGTGAATCTGGACTTAAAGGAGATTGCACATGAAGAGCGCTTATATCAGGAGCTTCCGGTATTTTATGACTTTGGTGGCCGAAAGGAGCAGATCCTGCGCAGTAATTTTCTCCGGATCAATCAGGAAATCGAAGATATGGTGGGGCTTTATAATTGAGGCCTATTCAATCGCTTTTTTGCCATTTGCTTCGGCCCAGGAGCGAATAGGTGATAGGCGGTTAAAGATTGATTATGCCTTTCCATTATCCTGTTTTGTAATGACTTCCCCCTTTGGATCAAGGATACATCCGGTGACTGGTCAAATGGATCAGTTTCATTACGGGATTGATCTCCGGGCAAATTTCGAGTCCGTTCATGCTGTACTGGAAGGGGAAGTCATTGCGCTTGGCTTTAAGCCTGTTCTTGGCCGGTTTGTGAGAATCAAAACCCATGGGTTTGTGCTCACTTATGGCCATCTTTCTTTGATCCAGGCAGGCCTTGGCAGGCAGGTTCGTGCCGGAGAACTAATCGCAATCAGCGGGGCAAGTGGAAGGGTGACCGGCCCACATCTGCATTTTGGCGTAAACTATTTCGGGAAACCTATCAACCCGCTCAGGTTCCTGAGTGAATTAATGAATTTGGGAAATTTAAAATTTTAGTATATGTACGGAGAAATCTTAGTTCAAAAAAACCTCCCGCTGGATCAGCTCAGAGAAATCGGGTTGACCAATGGCGAGGAGATCCTGATGGATAGCAGGGATGTTAACGCACTGCTATCCGGTGGAAGGACCGGCCTGATCAGGCTGGAAAACGTTACACGCGCTGGCGTTGAAATCAAAGAAATGGATGTGAAGCTTTCACTAACTAATGATAGCGGGGGAAAGGTCGGTCTACTCATTCATCCGGTTTACCGGCAAGCGGTTAACCCATCATTCATTTCGGCAACTGAATCAGATCAGCTGATCACCGGATTAAAGGCGAATGTGGTGAAATCTTTCGAACGTGCAGGAGTCCAGCGGGATATGCTGATTGAATATGACTGGAGTACCAGGGAATTTATAGTCACTGATACCTCCAGGATCAAGGCGCCGATAGAAATTAATGGTCAGGCCTTAACACCTTATCAAAAAGATCGATACTTATCGGGCAGGGCCATAGAAATGGCTGATGGTGCTATCTTACAAGCCAGCAGTACTGCTCCAGAAGGATTTCGCAGTAACCGGGTAGCGCTGATGGTCTCCCTATTGATGGATGGCGGCATCTCATACCTGTTGTATCAGGGGCTGCGTGGCTTGATTGGGCCTCAGGGAGAACAATTGCAGGAGAAGGCGTTGGGAAAAACTTATGCAAATGCAATCAATCGTTTCGAACAAGCCGGATCAGGGACGTTTATCCAGCTTAAGGAAAAGCCGGATGATACAGCGCATCTTCCAGTCAGGAATGAACAGCAGCGAGGTTATGGAAGGTCGGGCTTGTCAAGGTAATTTTATGAGCCCGGAATTTAACCGTGTCGTAGAAGAGGTGCTGGAAGAATATTTTAAGGACACTTATCAGATCAGCGCTAATGGGGAACTGCGGTTTATATTTTCTGATGGTGTCGTCGAGAAATTTCAGTCAGGACGTCACCAAATGGCAACTTCTCAAGGGGTTTGGTACAGCAGGCCGGACTTTTATTTTGGGGGTGAGCTTTTTATCTGTGCCTCGGCCATGGAGGCAGTTTCCTTTGCCGCACTTCAATCTGCGAAATCAGCCACTCTACATCAGGCAGTATGGCTTTCTGTTGGATTACGTTGTTCTCTTCCAATAGCTAGTCACTTTATTTTTGGTTGTAGGAAAGTTAATTTGCTTTTTGGTAGAGGCCTGCTTGATACCCTGCGTGCGGTCAAAATATGCCTTTCGTTAAAGTCATATCAGGTGAATTTCTGGTTGGATGATGAATTACTCCATTGCCGGTTCCGTGGGAAGCAGCATGTCTTTTCAGTGGATGGGTTTAGTCTTTCCCGCTTTAAGCAAGCCACCGGGCTGCGAGACTACTCCAGGATGAGGCGACCTGGCGGTGCTGACAGCTATCTTGATAAAATGCTTTTAGGTATCTGACTAGCATTTCAATATATAAAACTTAATTTTTAATCTTAAATCTCAATTGTTATGAATGAAGAGAATTTAGCGTATTTGCAGAACAATCTGAAATACTTAGGCTTTGGTGAATCTTTTAATGCAGACCTAAAGTTATCTATCGAACATGGCCCCGAGGGCTTTAAAATCCAGTCTCCCACGCAAGAGATGCCCGATCCGGCCAAGAGGTATGAGCCTGGGTTTGGGGATAAGGTGTCATACTTACTCAGTTTTACAAAAAGTAAGGAAACAGACATGTATTTTTTCAACAGTTATGAGGCTACATTGAAAAAGGCAGAGGCTAGCGATTTGATCTCACAGACTTTTTATATCAACAAAGGCAAAGGTGTCACGGCTAAAGAATCATTCAATCTGCTTTCAGGTCGTGCAGTAAATAAAGATGTTGTTTTAAAAAGTGGCGAAAAAGCAAACCTCTGGATGAAATTGGATCTGGGAGAGAAGGTAGATGGGAAATATGCGGTTAATAATTTTGGTGAGAAATATGGCTTTGACCTCGCGGCAACTATTGACCGTTTCAAAATTTTAAACATCGAAAAACCGGGTTTTAAGGAGCAGTTGATGAAGTCATTGCAACGCGGCAATTTACATGAAGTTTCCTTTTCCAAAGACGGTCGGGAAACGAAGGGCTTTGTAACTGCTAATCCACAATTTAAGACCCTTGACTTTTATGATGCCGGGATGAAGTCTGTTTACAGTAAAGCAGTGGATCAAAAAGAAACGTCTGCTCAGGCGGTCCTTCAGGAACCTGAAGTAGCGATGGAAGCGAAAAAGGGAAGAAGTAGATAGTTTATTACGGGTCAAGGTACCTACGGGTGAAGCAAGGGGGGGCAGAAGCCCCCCCTTGCTTTGCTATGGGATTTTCTGGTTTATATGCTATTCTGATACACTCGTGTTATATCTTCATTCTAAAAAACAAGGAATTACTCGAATATTAAACTTATAATCGTAATATTGCGATATAGCCTATGGGACTGACAAAAGCAGAAATATTTACCGAGGAGCAGAATCAGCTTTCGACTCTATTGAAAGCTATCGCCCATCCGGCAAGGATTGCGATCCTGCAGCAGATCATATCGGCAAATGCTTGCATCTGTGGTGATCTGGTAGAAGTACTTGGACTGGCACAAGCAACAATTTCACAGCATCTAAAAGAGTTGAAAAATGCTGGTATAATACAGGGAACGGTAGACGGCGTAAAAGTCTGCTATTGTATAGAACCAAAAGCCTGGGCGCTACTGGCAAAGCTGTTCGGAGATTTTATGGGTTCTTATGTTGGTTCTAAGGGATGTTGCTAATCCCTTTTTTTGAGTATGTGCATCGCAAAATTACGATGAGTAAATAATGATAATATGAAACTATCAGCAATCAAATCGATCTTGGCTACTGTTGAAACAGTCAATTTTGAGCTAGAAAACGGAGAAACAGTTCCTGAACATTTTCATGTGACCGAGGTGGGAATCATTACCAGGGACTTTATAGACTGTGGTGGAAAGGTGCGCCATGAGAAAGTGGCAAATTTCCAGCTTTGGGATGCAGAAGATTATGAGCACCGTTTGAAAGCCGGAAAACTGCTGAACATCATTTCCCTATCAGAAAGTATTTTGGGGATGGGAGACCTTGAGATTGAGGTGGAATACCAGTCTGGAACAATAGGCAAATATGGTCTTGATTTCGATGGAAGGAACTTTCTGTTGCTTGCTAAACAAACTGCATGTCTGGCCAAGGAAGCCTGTGGAGTTGAAGAGGAGCCAAAAAATGGAATGGTTAATCTAGCAGGTGCAGCAAATAGTTGTACACCGGGCGGCGGTTGCTGTTAAGCCGTTCATGATGCAAATAAGAATGTTATTGCCTAGGGACCGGGATTCTGTAAAGTTGATTGATGAGAGTCGTAATGACGGAAAACGTCCCCTGCAACCAATGTGCTACTTGGAGGAAGAAGATGGCTAGCATCTTGCTACCAGCGGAATCCTTGCTGAATATAAAGGCTAATTGATTAGACGGGCGGTACTTATGCGCGTTTTCTCACGCTGTGCTTATACAGGTGTGTCGGAAGCAAAAGTGGATGTTGATCAGTGCATTCGGGGAATGGAATTGGTATTGCGCTGTCAGATGAGCCTAACCATTTGAGTAAAGCTGAAGGGATATGGACGTTACAAGCTGGGATCTTTCCAATAATCATCAATAGCCTTCGCGTCTATGAAAAAACACCTTCAGAACAGTAAGTGTCATGGAAAAAATCGGAAAGCAGAATGTTGTATGACAGGATAGGGTAGCATTAGAAACAAGAAGTAAGGTTATTAGTGGATTTTGAAAGACCATTTATGAAGAAAATATTGGTGCTCTGTACGGGAAACAGCTGCAGGAGCCAGATTGCAGAAGGATATTTAAAATATTTTGTCGGTGATAAGGCCGAAATCTATAGTGCAGGAATAGAAACACATGGGGTCAACCCAAAGGCTATTGAAATCATGAAAAGAGATGGAATAGACATTTCAGGACATAAGTCGAACAATATTAATGAATATATGGGTATTGATTTCGACTATCTGATTACCGTTTGTGACAATGCAAAGGAAAGCTGCCCTTATTTCTCCAGCAAAGCGATAAAGCTCCATTATAACTTTCCAGATCCTGCTAGGGCTGTGGGAACAGATGAAGAAGTGATGGAAAAGTTTCGTGAGGTAAGGGAAATGATCAGAAAATATATACAGAACTTTGTGAACGAGAACTTAAAGCGTTAAGATGGTGGGAAATAATTGTGCAGCTATCGCAGAGCGGAAAAAACTTGGTTTTCTTGACCGTTATCTCACCATTTGGATATTTATTGCAATGGCTATCGGTGTGAGCATTGGCTATTTGATCCCATCTTCATCGAGTTTTATCAATTCATTCTCCAGTGGAACAACCAATATTCCATTGGCAATCGGGCTGATCCTGATGATGTATCCGCCACTTGCAAAAGTGAGGTATGAAAAGATGCGTGAGGTATTCAATGACACCAAAGTGCTTACCGTTTCATTGGTGCTTAACTGGATCATTGGACCGCTGTTGATGTTTTTTCTGGCCATTACCTTTTTAAGGGATTACCCAGAGTATATGGTCGGTTTGATCCTCATCGGACTTGCCCGTTGTATTGCCATGGTGGTGGTTTGGAATGAACTTGCAGAAGGAAACCGCGAATATGCTGCGGGGCTGATAGCGCTAAACAGTATCTTTCAGGTATTGCTATACAGCGTTTTTGCCTATGTTTTCATTACCGTACTTCCACCGTACTTCGGGCTGAAAAGCCTTGAGGTAAATATCACTATAGGCGAAATTGCTAAAAGTGTCGGCATTTATCTGGGATTGCCTTTTGCGATGGGCATCATCTCGAGGTTAGTTTTAATCAAACTTAAGGGTGAACAATGGTTCCAAGATAAGTTTGTGCCGCTCATCTCACCAGTTACGCTGGTCGCATTGCTCTTCACCATTGTAGTAATGTTCAGCCTTAAAGGAAGCTTAATCGTTCAGATACCTATGGATGTGGTTAGAATTGCCATTCCGCTGGTAATCTACTTCTCGATCATGTTTGTTGTGAGCTTTTTTGCGGGAAAATACTTCGGTGCGGATTATTCACGGAGCACTTCAATTGCCTTTACGGCTACCGGGAACAACTTTGAACTTTCAATTGCTGTTGCTATCGGTGTATTCGGGATTAACTCAGGTCAGGCATTTGCGGGAGTAATTGGCCCCTTGGTGGAAGTTCCTGCACTAATTGCACTGGTCAATCTCGCATTCTATTTTAGAAAGAAGTTTTACAAATAATATGCGGCAATGTTAATTTGCCACATTCTATGATGATATTATGGTTGTTCCTGTGGCGTGCAAAAGCCATGGGCCAAAGAACATGCAAGGCTGTAAGGATTTGGCTCGGAAAATCATTGCGGACCTCACAGAAAAGAATATTACAAAGCAATCAGTACATAATACCGTCTTGGGAATCAGGCCTTTGTCCGTTATGGATAGCGGCCTGGTTATTATGTTGCTTTTTTTATTTGAAAAAAAGAATTTATGACAAACTTTTATATTTTTGCGGGATCCTAAATAGGGATACTTTTTATCACATAAAGCCTGCTCAGGATTGAGGAGGTTTTTGTTTTTTAATCGCTTTAAAAAAAAAACAACGAATCCTATCTTGTTGTAATTATCTCTGGATTGCGTCGCCTTGGGTAAATCTTCTTTATGGATAATATACTGTCAATTAGGCTTTTAAGCAGAATAACAATTTATTATTTTTGCTAAAAAAATTCAATGCAAAACGGAACAGTAAAATTTTTCAATGAAACCAAGGGTTTTGGTTTTATTAAAACGGATTCAGGTGAAGAGGTATTCGTTCACGCCTCAGGATTGGTACACAATATTAAAGAAGGGGATGAAGTAACCTTTGAGGTAAGCGAGGGCAAAAAAGGGATTAATGCTGTTGATGTGAGAATCGCTTTATAAACTGGGTTCAAAGAATATGCAGTCGCTGAAGTGACTGCATATTAATAAGTTTAGCTGAGGAATTCATTTGAAGCATCCATGGCCCTCATGATCCTTTGTCTTGGTTGTCGGATCACAGACTGACCATTTTTTCATTTTGTACAATTAAAATTTTGCCATTTTCCAATTCTCGCCAGCCGTAGTTGAAGCAGAATTTATAAATCCCTTTTGCTGTAACGAGGATTCTAGTATGGAATTCATAATTAAACCCAGCGTCGCGTAGCATAAAATGGCTAACCACCGTTGATTCGCCCTTATGCTGGTGTGTAGTTTCCAGGATTTGATGATTTTTGCGAAGGATTTCCGTGATTTTTGGATAATAGCTTGGTTCGTGCCATCTCGCCTGTTTATGCTCATCTCGCCTGGAGCGATTACGGCACTGATCACTGCAAAACTTTTTATCACTTCTTCCTGTGAAGGTATTTCCGCAGTTCTCATAACTGCAGAGCCTTGGGGTTTCTTGCGGTCGCTGCATCTAGTTAAATTTCCAGTTTTAGGATTCGTTTTTTATCCGATCTGATCGGATAGGCTAATATACAACCGATTAGCAAAATTTCCATGTGCAATTTTGTGACTAATCAAAAAATGGATATGAAAAATCTCACCTTAAGCACAGAAAATTTCTCTTCAGGGAAGAGGAATTATTTTATAGACTTTAAAAGAGCCGTTAACGATAGCCAGTATATCTGCATCACCCGAAGTGAATTGCAAGCAGACGGTGGTTATAAGCGTTCGAGTGTGGTTGTTTTTGAAGAAGACTTTCATTTGCTGATTTCAGCTATGTCTTCCCTTTTTCATTCCGCTGCACATCTGAAAACTACAAGTAGGAGTGGTGCTAAAAGTGAAAGGCTAGGTATTGCTGACCGTGGTATCCGGTCATGGAATCCTGAACTTCGTCCAAGGGAAAAGTTGATCGAATACGGAACAGATGCCCTAAGTAATGCCGAACTCATGGCTTTACTTATTGGCTCCGGAAGACCTGATGTATCTGCTGTGGCGCTGTCCGAAAATATCCTTGAAGCTGTTGGCGGAAGGTTGGACCTGCTTGCTTCTCAAAGCCACAAAGGGCTATCAGCATTCAACGGAATAGGCATAGCCAAGTCAAGCGCGATTATTGCGGCCTTAGAACTTGGCAGACGGATGTGCGCGGTGTAGTTGTTCCCCTTGGTAAGTAATAGCGTTCAGGTAATATGATTCCCATTAATCATTGGGGCGCTAGTCACAACTTCAGAAAAGCATTTTACTGGAGATCGCTGAAATGGCTGGTAATTTAAGCGCTTGGAGGTACTGCAGGTCTCAAACTTCTGCTGGGATAGATGTACTCATCACATGTAGCGCAAACCGGCAGAGAGATTGTTCATAGGATGGTCTTCTATCAATTTTGAAAATCTCCGGGGACTTACGTCATCACTAATAAGCAAAGTTGATAGCTATTCTAGGTTCATAAAGTGTAATTAAATACTTTATATAAGTGATTTAAAACAATTGATTAATAGGGTAATATTGTATTGAATTACGAAATTCGTAATTTACATCATTTCGAAAAATTAGGTAATTGATGATTCGAAGGGGGCTTTTTAGTTTGATGTTAACGACAGGCCAAACCCAGTTCATTACAAGCCCAATTGAGTTCCTTTCGGTTCAAAAATTCTATTCTTTCTGGATTACGGGTAAATTAATATTACATTTTAATAATGGCATTTATGGAAATTTTAGAGTTAGTTACAAAAGCTGATATTGCGCAGCTAAGGGAAGATATTTTTGAAGAATTGAGAAAATTCAGATTTGGGGGTAGGAAACCTGTAACAAAAACAGAGTGGCTGAAAAGTTTTGAAGTTTGCGAATTGTTATCAATCTCTAAAGGTACGCTAGCTTCATATAGGAGAAATGGAACGCTCCGTTACTCAAAGATTGGCGGATTAATTTATTACAAACATGAAGATATTGAAATGCTCATGAATCGAAAATGAGTTGGTTTTTTTATTTATCACTATGCTTTTAAAAACTATTTGACATTTCCCCAATGCTATTGATCAAACTCCCAAAGAAATGTTAATATGCATGTAGATTGCCATTGATATGGGCATATATCAGCGAGCCTTGCTGGATATTCGGTTAATTTGAGATTTTATCCCTGATATTCTTCAGCTTATCTATTTTAAATCTCCAGCCCATATGTCTTTCTATTCTTAGCGCAAGGCCTAATCATGTGGTAGCAAAACTCTTTGCGTCTAACGATTCTTTTACAAAATAAAATTCTATTAAGTTGTTAATAATAAATTATTTAGGATTATATACTAAACTAAATATTCAGGTAAAGAAGGCCTAGTAGGGCTAATTAAGATTGAAAGTACATTTCGCAAACCTTCAATTGAATTACCGGAGGGTTTGACCAAAAATCACGTGTTTACTTTTACCAATAGTAAGCGAGGAGCGGGAGGGGATATTGTGTATTAGGAGTTTTGCTCCAAAGTTGCTAAATTAGTGTATTAAAGCAGATAATTCGATCTTTTGAGACTCAAGATTTGCTGCGAAAAGTTCTGTAAAATCCGATAAAAACTATTCTTTACCAAATCGTTACCATAAAAGCCAGAGGTGTTTTAACTAGTTGTAAATGAGTGGGTTAAATCTAATATTATCATCCTGCCATCCCGACAACTACAGATACAAATTGTATCAAAAACCCTCTAAATGGTTCATTTAGGGGGTTTCGTTTTTTTATTGGTAGCAGTTTGGGTAAAAGAATATGGATCATGTACAAAAGTTGTGGACTCGCTAATAAATTTTAGATATTCGTGCGTTGAAATTTATGTTAAATGCACGACTCGTTTAAAGCACTACTTCCGATGATCATACCCGAGGGTGTATCCGATTATTTTGCACTTTCCAGCCATAAAAAAGGTGATCAAGACAAAAATTATAAACATGATTGCCATTATTACCCAATTGATGTCTTTTTTTGATTCAAATAAATTAAATATTAAAAAGCAAAGTGTTGCTAAAATAAGTGACTGTTTAAAATTTCGAATAGTAAGTTTCTTTTTCATAAATCTATCTTCCAAGTTACCATAAACAATGATCTATTCAGAAGCTTTTCATCTGCAAATAAAGTATAGTTTAATTATATTATTTAATAACCTGTAAAAAAACAATATATACTACAAATTTAGGTTCTGGCAATTTAGCTTGAAAATGTATTTTATTGAGAGTCAAAAAATCTTCACAAAACGAGGCTTTTAGTAATTGTCGCTTGGCTGTTGTGGACTTTGTTTAATTGTCTGCTTACAAAAGCTACCTATAACGGTTAAAATCGCGCATCAAAATAATCACCTTTTCGTTCGTTTTGTGAGACAATAAATTAATAGTTCCAAATCTTATTCCTAGCGATAATAGACCACTTTTAATATTGCGTAGTCTGACATAATCTCCCACTATTTACTGACCGGACAATACAAAAGCCTTTTTACATTGTCATTCGCTGTTTGTAATCTTTAAAACTCCCATCAGGGGATAGTTGATGGCTCTAAACTATAATGATATTCAGCATGATTTCTTAAGAGGTCATCAACCTTCATCGGTAAATGCACGTGAGCTTGGGCATTTCACTATTACGGCTTCTCGGTCGATCAAATTCCAGAATTTATATTTGTATATCGAAAGATACTGGAAGAGGGATTTCATGCGATGGAAAAAATAATTTGCATAAAACCCTTCAACCTAGCTTCAAACCGATAATTTCTAATAAAACGGAGGCTTCGTATCTAAGTATGTCTCCTTCTACGATCAAGGCCACGCTTGAAAACGTTGACTTGGAGCAACATTTTAAGCGCAACATCAAGTTATCTTTGTAAAAAAGATTCGTATGAAATCAAGTATTTATATAGTTTTGCTCTCTTTTATAGTGTTTAACACCTATGGACAGACTAATCAAACGGAAACAAGTAATAAAATAGCCGATGGTTCTTCCTACCTTATAAAAACTGAGCAAATAAAATTGCAGACAGCTCTTCAGCTTACTAATCTGGCTAGAACAAAAGCTTCCGCATTAGGGAAAGATGTTTCAGTTGCTGTATTGGATGCGGGCGGACAAACCATTGTTCTTAGCCGTGGTGACAGAGTGGGGATTCACAATACCGAGGCTGCAAGGCGCAAAGCATTTACAGCAGCATCAACAAAAACTGCAACAATAATTTTAGCTAGAAATGCAAGGTCTAACCCAGATACAGAAAACCTGGTTAGTCTACCAGAACTCCTGCTGCTGGGTGGGGGAGTTCCACTTTATCATAATGGCAAAGTAATTGGAGCAATTGGTATAGCAGGCGGCGGAAGCCCGGAAAATGACGATCTTATCGGGAGATCCGCCAGTATTCCAATAGCTAACATTATAGCCAGATAATAGTTCTAAATTTTATTAATCTACATCTAATAAAATGAACATGACAGGCCAAAGGTAAGATTCGTGATTTTTTGGTAGAAATTATAACCTAAATAAGAATTAACAGGTTAACTTTTTTGATAGCAGATTAATTTAAAAATAACAAAACCGGAAGTTTTTATCTTTTCATTTAAGTGGTATTCCAAATCAAAGATAATAAACACTATTATGTTGTAATCACTTTATCTTCATATGGTTATAGTACATACAGGGGTAATTAATCTTAAATTACTTAAGATGGATCTTTTAGGCATTCACAGCCGGAACTTGAGTTAACTTGATATCACTTCTATATATTTGCAACTTAATTTAAGCACAGTCTAAGCATGAAACAACGATTTCGACGCCGTTATCGAACTGCCAAATACATCCTTTACAAAGAAACATTAATCGATTTTAGAGAGCATTTTTGGACTTTTATAGGTTCTTTTGTAGGCATTGCACTTATAGGCTTAATCCATAGTGATTATTTCACAGCCTATGATAACCTTTTTATCATAGGTTCCTTTGGGGCAAGTTCAGTACTCATATATGGCATAATAAATAGCCCCTTGGCACAGCCCAGGAACATTATCGGCGGCCACGTTATTAGTGCATTTGTGGGGGTGTGTATTTATAAACTTATACCGGATGAGCTATGGTTAAGCTCCGCATTATCTGTTTCTTTGGCAATTGTAGCGATGCAAATGTCTAAAACACTACACCCTCCTGGTGGTGCCACTGCATTGATTGCAAATACTGGCTCTGAAAAGATTCATGCCCTTGGATTCATGTATGTTGTTAGTCCCGTATTAACTGGAGTATTGATTCTACTTCTGGTCGCGATTATATTTAACAATGCAACGCCACATCGGCGATACCCCAATAACACACACTGGTATAAGGTTTGGAAGCGGAATTATAGGTATAAAAACCGTCTTTAATGGGAAAACACTTTGCATTCATTATTAGGATCCTGGATGCAACTTAGAAACATTTATCATTAAATTTTAGTATGATAAGATTCTGAAAATCAGTTAGCTCTGAATTGTGAACTTCATTAACAAATTACATTATTTCTTTAACGGTGTTTTTCCGTTTTGAGATTTTGATTATAAAACGACTTTTTGGAAAAAGCACGAGATGCCATTGTGCTAAATATTACTAAGCTCAATAACAGTTAATTAATATAAGCATGGTATCCAATCATAACAAAAAATAAAGTTTCCACTTTAACATGGAAAAGGTATTTTATAGATAATTACTGATCTTTCCAATCTTGATGGACTTAAACCAAATTAAATGATAGATACATGTTTTGAATGTGAAATTTTAAGGGCAAGCAGGAATAGGCTATTGGGAATCATTGAAACAATAAATTACGAAATCTTACTTAAAATCCCAGAGGGTTTTAATAATAATATCCTCTGGCAAATAGGACATTGTATTTCATCCCAGCAGCGGCATATGTATATGCGAAGTGGATTACCAATGTATATATCTAATGATTTTATGGAGTCTTTCAAGATTGGATCGTCTCCAAACTCTTGGAGCGTTATTCCAGATGTTGATGAACTTAAACGTTTATTGATCGATACGGTTAACCACCTTGAATCCGATTTGGAATCAAGATTATTTGTCAACTATGAGCCCTTTGAGTTATCTATGGGATTTCAAGTTAAAAATCATATACAAGCATTACAAGCAGCTAACTATCACGAAGCGGAACATAGTGGAAGGGTTTTTACTTATTTACAACTATTGGCTAAACAATGATATGCAGCTATCCTTTTGATATGATCTGTTATTTGATAATGGGCTATTGGCTCGAAAGCCTTGACTCTACAAAATCTTGCAGTGATTGTATGATGCTTTTATAAGGCTAATTAGCTCTTTTGGTGCATCATAACCTTATTGCTATTGAAATAAGCACCATAAAGTATTTCAAAGAATATATACATTACCCGACCGTTTTTAGAAGTCCCGAATAAATACTTTTGGCCAATTACTTCCATTTTATATAAAACTTATAATGGAGGGCTCGCCCGATGACCAGCAAAATAAAGCCTTTTTTTGCCTAGCAACGAATGAAATGGGTTTTCCCACTGTGCATCCAAATGAGTGGCTCAGCGACTTGCGTGATAGACATCAAGCAGGTATATTTGGAAACAGCGAACACATGAGCAGTAAAATATGATAAGGGGAAATAAATCTACAAATGAAAACATACTGCTAAACGAGCTAAAAACCTTTAAGAATTTAATTTATGACGACTGCGGGTTAAACTTGACAAATCTGAAGTTAAGTACTGAAAGTTTAGCATATGGAGCTTGTTCTTTTGAACTCAATAATAAGAAAATTCAATACCGGGTGTCTAAAATCACTCCATTAAAGTCTGGTCAGTTTGTGACAATATGGAAAAGAAATAAGGACGGAATAACCGAACCTTTTGATATATCGGATGACCTTGATTTTATTATAATTACAGCGAAAATGTGCACTTCCCCAAATTCAGACCATTTAAAAGTATAATTCTAGACCGAGCGCAGCGAGGCTATTAGAAAAACTATTAATTTTAATTGGTAATATGAAAAGAACTAAGTTTACGG